>Ga0105049_10008557_pt1 | contig 11865 bp, 11 predicted proteins | sample MAT06_FD_78087 | JGI IMG/M metagenome (GOLD analysis project Ga0105049, IMG submission 78087) | Freshwater microbial communities from Lake Fryxell liftoff mats and glacier meltwater in Antarctica - MAT-06 | ecosystem: Environmental > Aquatic > Freshwater > Ice > Liftoff microbial mat | place...
TCCCCACTTTCAACCCGCTTGTAACCAATCCATAAAGCGGTTGGCAACATAAAACCCAAATCAAACAATAAAGAATCTACAGCATTACGTACGATTTTATTTTCAACCGAATCAGCAAACGAAATCAAACTGCCACCCAAGGTTTTTGCAAGCGAATCTGCCACAAGTGGCTTTTTAGAAAAGGTATCTAAAAAGTATAACCCACATGGCGAATTTTCAACATCAATTCTAATGTAGCCATTCGCATAAAATGAGTTGATAATAGAATTTGTATCACACACAAATTGCTGACATTTTACTTGGGAGCGTAAAAAAATCAGCATCAAAACTATTGTAATAAAGTGCCGCATCTCTTATTGTAGTTTCTACAAAATAGCAGAATATTTTTTAAATGTTCTGCACCTCCGCAAGCTCCCACCTCTCCCAGCTAATGGCTCCAACCAATAACAAAGCTTTCAACTTTATTTTTCACCCCCCACCCAAAAACCAAAACCCAAAAATCAATCCAAAAACATCCAAATCACAATTCAAACATCGGCTGTTCCTCGCAACTCCTTTAGTATTCATTCGTGGTCAAGCTATTCTCCTTCCCAAGCCACCCCGCCAGCGGTCGCAGACCCTGACGGAGGTTTAGCATAAAATTTATGAGTAAACAAAACCACCCAATCTATTCTTGCATTGCAATTAGGTACTTAAAAGACGCACGTCAATCTAACAAATCACACACCGCGTTCCCTAATTAACCACCTATCTACAAGCGCATCCCACACACGCACACAATTCCGAAAAAATAACCGCAGCAATATTTCCACCACAATTCATAACCACCATTATCAATGTAACTATTGCTTATGTTTAACTGCTTGTAAGCACCAACCCAGGCTAAAACTTCAATTGTAAAACATGGATACCGAAGAAATGCAAGAGCAAAATCAATTCGAAGAATTGATTCAAGGGCTTATTGATAATAAATATGGCTGCTGCAACAATTTTATGAAACCCGATACCATCACGGGGCTCCGAAACAATAGCCAAAGGTTAAGCGAATCAGGAAATATGAAGCCTTCAGGCGTGGGCAACAAAAATAATTTTCATCAAGATAATACCATCAGAGGCGACACCATCAATTGGATTGAAACACAAAGCACAAACGCGTTTGAACTCACTTATTTAAAAAAAATGGAGAAGTTTATTAACCATTTGAATAAGACATGCTACACCTCACTAAAGAGTTTTGAAAGCCATTATGCCACCTACGAAAAAGAGCGTTTTTACAAACGACATCTCGACCAATTTAAAAACGAAAAGGGACGAGAATTTTCTACAATCCTGTATCTAAATCACGATTGGAAACAAGAAGATGGCGGCATGTTGTCACTATATCCCAAACACGAAACACAAATCAACATTGCCCCACTAGCAGGGCGAATGATTTTTTTTAGAAGTGCCGAAATGGAGCATGAAGTCCATGCCTCACACACCAGTTCCCGAAGAAGTATTGCAGGCTGGTTGAAAAATTAATTACTACCCTTTTGGCAAAAACAAATACCTGCCCGCCCTCGCCTAATATTTTAAATCTTAAAACGGAAACGTGCTTTGCGTCACATCAGTATAAGCCACCAACATCGGCATATACATCGAAGGGTCAATTTCCTTACCCGCACCGCCATACATCGCTGCCGATTTAGGGTCGCCATTTTGCACTTTCGCATATTCCACGGCAGCTTTCAAATCCATTTCAAACGCTTCCACAATATCCGCATTAGTCACCTGCGGTCCCGTAATGCAAAAGTGAAAACCATTCGGATGTTGTTGTCCATTCATCCGCCAACCTTTGGTTTTTAAATAATCATTTACATGATAAATATTGAATTGGTGCGAACCAACAGCAGTAATAAATAGCGAATCGCCAATCAGTTTCAACTCAGGAATACCGCGCACCACATCTTTCATTCTTTTGTTCACTTCAAAAATCTGTTTGGCGCGTTTCATGTAACCCTCCTTGCCATAATGCACCATTGCCGCCCATGTAGCCGCAAACAATCCACCCGATTTGCTGCCGTTGAAGCCAGTAGAAATATATACACCACCGGGCCAATCAACGTAGCCGCTATATTGATACTGTCTTAGTTTTTCATTGCTGAATAATACAGTAGAAGTACCCTTCAACGAATAGCCATATTTATGTGTATCAGCCGAAATAGCCGTAACCCCCGGCAAGCGGAAATCAAACACCGGGCAAGCAATACCCAAGGGTTCCGCCCACGATAAAATAAAACCACCCAAGCAACCATCCACATGCAAGCCAACTTTGTGTTTCACCGCAATGTCCGACAGTTTTTCTATCGGGTCAATAATGCCATGCCCATAGTTGCCTGCCGAGCCCATAATCATCACCGTGTTAGCTGTAATCTTGCTTTCAATATCTGCTACATCAGCCTGAAAGTTTTCATCCAATTTGGCAGTAATAGCTTTGATATTCAAATAATGTGCTGCTTTGAAAAATGCAGGGTGTGCGCTCACCGGCAACACAATTTCTGGTTGCGTAATGCCTTTGTCCACGCCCCATTCGCGGTGCACATACACCGATTGAAAAATACTATCCGTTCCTTCAGTAGTCAGCGAGCCGCATGCTTTTTCGTTCGAGTTGCGTTTGTTTACAGCATCGCCATTAAACATGTCCAGCGTCATAGAAATAATTTCGCCTTCATACTTTGTAAGCGAAGGGCACACATCCCGCTGAATGGAATTTACCTGCGAGTAATACGAAAATGCTTCGTTCAAAAAATCGTAATGGTCTTGGTCGCCATGATAAAACGAACCAGATATTTTACCGCCCTTCCAAGTGCCACTTTCCGCAGCGTGCATTTCTTTTATCTGCTTCAAAACATCTTCACGCGATGAAGATTTTTCGGGCATCTTGCTATTCACCGCATACTTATCTCTGTATGGAAACAACGAATCCACCATCTCAGGATCATTGCGCATTTCGTTCTTAATCAAAACAATCTTCTTATCGTCCGTCATGCTGCGCTGCACGGCTCTAGCTACAGATGGAAGGTGCTTTACAATTTGCTTCTCTAAAAATTTCGCGATACCCATTGTATGTAATTGTTTTTTATTCTTTGCTAAAAGTAGGCATTAAACACGTGTAATTGGAAATAGGTTTTCATTCTCAATAATAAAACTGAAGCCTGAAGCTTTACAAATTACTTCAACAAGCCTGTTACCACTTTTCCAACACAACCATTCGGCTCCTGAATTTTTAAAAGTGCAGCAATGGTTGGTGCAATATCCGTCATGTATGTGCGGCTATAATCTTTTCCTTGTTTAACGCCCCAACCAAACCATATCAGAGGAATGTGCGTGTCATAAGGATGAATGCTGCCATGCGTAGTTCCCTTCGGAAAATCGCTCATCCAAGCTGGGTCAAAAAGCATTTGCACATCACCAGTGCGCCTTGGGTGATACTGGTTGTTCAAGCAGGTTTTGTACCACTCGGGCAAGGTGGTTTCGTTTAATTCTTTCATGTCAATAGCGCGGGCAATACCTTTTTCTTCTTGCAAAAATTCCACTAAAAGAGAAGCCACATCTTCGGGTTCTATTTTACTTGTGTGAATGGTTTCGTAGTTCAATACTACCTGCTGATTGATAACCGCATGAATCATATTTTTTCTGCTATACATAAGCTGCAAAAACGAATCTACTTTTGAAAAAAGCTGCTTATCAAATTGGTTACCTGCCGGAATGTGATTGTCTTTATTGAAACCAACAGCATGTGCAGCACCGTGGTCGGCACTCATAAAAAACAAGTAATTGCCCTTGCCTACTTTTTCATCTAAGAATGTAAGAAAATCCGAAAGCTCTTTATCCATGCGGATGTAAGCATCTTCCATTTCGATAGAATTAGGACCAAAAGTGTGCCCGATATAATCAGTTGATGAAAAACTTACGGCAAGAAAATCTGTAATACCACGATTGCCCAAAGTATCGCCAACCACAGCAGCTTTGGCAAATTCAAAAGTGAGTGTATTGCCAAACGGAGTTGATTTAATGATTTCAGTACCAGAAGTTTTTAGGTCTGTAAGTTTATGTCCAAACACAGGTAAATCCTCATTGGAGAGGGTTGCTTCATACCACATATTATCTTCGGTACTTTCCCAGTACTTCGACATTTCCATCAATGTGTTCCAGTTTTTTTTTACATAAGCGTCCACCATTTTTTTATGGTTGAAATTCTTTACCCATTTAGGTAAATCGTTCATGTAATAAGAGCTTGTTATCCAGTTGCCATTGCTGCCGTCATACCAATAAGCAGCGTTGGCAGTGTGCCCAGCAGTAAGAATGCCGCCTCGGTCTTTTATTGCTATGCCAACAGTTTTTGAACGAAAGTTTGTTGCCAATCGCAATTCATCGCATATAGTTGTTGTCAATAATCTATGTGGCGATTGCTGCCCAGCTTTTTTGCTTCCGCCAACAGAACTTACGGTAGTATCATTGGTGCAATACACAATGCGATTTTCATCTCTGTCAAACCAATCATTCCCCGTGATACCATGAATTGCAGGCACACTGCCCGAGTAAATACCAGTATGCCCAGGTGCAGTGTACGAAGGAAAGTGGCTGATGTAGGTCTGCTCGTTTGCATAGCCTTCATTCAAAATACGTTTGAAACCATTTGCAGTATATTTTTCGCTGTAGCGATAGAGATAATCCCAACGCATTTGATCAACCACCATGCCCACCACCAACTTAGGTCGTGAGGTTACAGTTTGCGAAAAAGTTTGGGTAAAGAAGAACAGTGCAGTCGCTAAAACAGAAAAGTATTTTACCATGCACCAAAAATGAAATAATTATGGGGAATAAAGATTAAGAGATTGTAACGATAAAGTTTAAAACTACTTTGTTTCTCTTAAAGCTCTTTCAACAATTGCTCATAGCTATCATGATTCCCTATCCAAAACCAATATGTGTTTTGGTTCTCTAAATAACATAACGCACGGTATGCATTTGAAATTCTTGCTGAGTAAACAGGATGCTTCTTTCCAACCCGTTTGAAGTGTAAACTTGGGTGCTCAGGATTTTCTATAAAAAGTTGGTAGGCTTTATTGGCAAGTAGTTTAATTTCATTTGGAAGCGCATGATATGACTTCCAAAATTTTTGATTTGCAAATGAATTAAAACGCAACATCAACAATCAAATTTTTTAAATCCCCCAGATTGAATTTCTTTTAAAACTTTATCGCCCAAATTATCCAAATGCTCCCGCGACTGTTTAAAAACATCTTGCCAAACTATTTCATTCAATACAATTTCCGCAAACCGATTTTGTTCAACTTCTGGTAGCTTACTAAGTTTCTCAATTGCCTCTTCTAATTGCTTTGTCATAAAAAAATTTTAAGTGAAGATAACTCAATACTCCAATACCTCCATTGTCTAAATTTCCTTTAACATAAACCTGCGCAATAAATTCATTGCGGAGTTTGCACTCACTTTTATGTTCTCCATTCTCGAAGGGAAGAAATGATACTTGCGTGTGATAATGCGCTCACTGTTACCCACAGCAAAGCAAACTGTGCCTACGGGCTTTTCAGGTGTGCCGCCCCCGGGTCCTGCAACGCCCGTAACTGCAACACCATAAGTTGCGACTGTCTGTAGCAAAATTCCTTTCACCATTTCGGCTGCGGTGGCTTCGCTTACTGCACCATGCTCCAATATAGTTTCAGGAGCAACGTTCAGCAAACCTGTTTTTAAATCATTGTGATAACTGATGATGCTACCAAGAAAGTATGCAGAGCTACCAGCAATTGAAGTAATGAGATGCGACAGATAACCGCCCGTGCAGCTCTCTGCTGTGGCAAGTGTGCTGTTTTCTGCCAACAGCATTTTACCAATTTGCTCCTGCAAAGTGCTTTCTGTATCGCTGAAAACATATTCAGGCAAAAGCGATTTCAGCAAAGTGAATTTTTCATCTACTTCCTGTTCGCTTGCTTCGCCATAAGCACTTAGCCGAAGTTTAACGATACCCAAATCTGGCAGGTAAGCCAACTTCATATATGATGGAAGATTGGCTTCAAAATCACTGAGCAAATTAGCAACACTTGATTCGCCTGCACCTGAAGTCATTAAGTTTTTGTGAATGATGTGCGGCAAATCGAATTTTTCTTGCAAGCGTGGCAGCACCTGTTTTTCCATCAGGTGTTTCATTTCGTGTGGCACACCCGGCATAGAAACAAACACCACACCTTTTTCATCAAACCACATACCTTGTGCAGTGCCGCGCATGTTGGGCAACATAGTTGCATTGGCTGGCAGCATTGCCTGGCTACGATTCATTTCTAAAACTTCCTTTCCGCGCTTTTCAAAAATGATTTTCATTTTCTCCCACACCTCTTCGTAGAAAGTAAAACCAACACCAAAATATTCGGCTAATGTTTTCTTGGTGATGTCATCCTTTGTAGGTCCCAAACCTCCAGTAATAATCACCAACTGAGATTGTGATGTGGCAAGATTTAAAGCATCAGTAATTTGCAACGCATCATCACCAATAGCAAGTCTTTGAAAAATTCTTATACCAATTTTATTCAACTCCTGACCAATCCACGCGCTATTGGTATCCACGGTTTGCCCAATCAATAATTCATCGCCAATAGTGATGATGGTAGCTGAAATTTGCATGTTATTTTTTTAGAAAAACGAAATAGACGGATAATAGTTGAAAGCTATGCTACTTAATCTTCACTCTATCTTTTACAATAAAAGCTCCAGGATAAAGCGATATAACTTGCTGCAAAAAAGCGGTTGCTTCCAATCGTGTTTTGAAGTCGCCCACGCGAAGCTTGTAATTGGGCTGCTCATAATCAATGTATGAGTTTGCGGCATCAAATTCTTTATACAATTGAGCTTTAGATTTGTAGGCTTCGTCTCTATCTGTGGTGTAAGTAATTTGAATTCTGTAGCCTTCTGCAACATCAACTTTTTGTTGGTAGCTGCGATATTTCTCTATCAAATTTTTTAATGATTCATCTTGATGAACAGTGCTATACTCTTGCGCGCTAATCTGAACAGAAAACAGAAATAAGAAAACGGTAAGCAGTAAAAAGTAGGCAGTGCTGTTCGCCCTTCGCCCCACGTCCCACGTCCCTTGTCCCTCGTCCCACGCCCAACGCCCCACGCCCTTCGTCCCACGCCCCACGCCCTTCGTCCCACGTCCCACGTCCCTCGTCCCTTGTAACATAATATTGTTCATTGCTTAGCTAACTAGTTCAACTCCTTTTGATGTTCCGATTCTGTCGGCACCGGCTTTTATAAGTGCTTCAGCAAATGCTTTATCACGAATGCCACCGCTCGCTTTTATCTTAATTGACTTAGGAAGATTTGCTCTTAATAATTCAACTACTTCCACCGTTGCGCCCTGTTCGGTGAAGCCCGTAGATGTTTTTACAAAGTCAACGTTTAATTCAGCACACAATTTACAGGCAGTTATGATTTCTTCCTTGGTCAATAAGCCTGTTTCTAATATTACTTTCAACTTGCCGCCACGCAATTGAATAATAGTAGCTGCGCTCGTTAGTTCATTCTTCAAATAATTCAAATCACCCGCCTTTAGTGCTATTAAATTCAACACCATATCAATTTCATTGGCTCCTTCGTCTATTGCTCTGCGCGCTTCTTCCACCTTTGCTGGTGTGTGCGCATAACCCAATGGAAATCCAACCACAGTGGCAATTTTAATGTCTGTATCTTTTAACCATTGCTTACATTTTCTAACAAAATATGGAGGAATACAGATGGCAGCAAAGCCATATTGTTTCGCTTCGTTACATAAATTGATTACCTCCTCTTCCGAAGTATCAGCTTTAAGAATAGTATGGTCTATGTAAGAAGCGAGATTCAATTTTCAAAATTTGAAATGGGAAATTAGAAACATTAGTCAAGATGCAAAACTTGATGGTAGTTTTGATGATGCGCAACACAACATTTCATTTCAATAAACGTTTCTGCATCAGTTTTCTAATTTCGTAGCATCAAATGCCGTGATTTGAAAACACAAACAGGGCTTTAATAAATGATGATGGACATTCCATCACACCTTTAAAAACAAATTTTATACAGATGAAAGGATTTTTCTTATCTCTTTTTTCTTTTTTCTTTTTTCAATCAAATGCTCAACCCATTGGCTCTTGGAAATTGCATTTTTCATTCAGCAATAATTATGGAATGGAGGATGCAGGCGATAAGGTATATGCGGCAAGTGCGCAATCTTTTTTCGCCTACAATAAAGCCGATGGCACTATTGATTTTTTCGACAAGGCGAATGTGCTGAGTGATGTGGGCGTGAAGCAAATTGACTATAATAAAACCTCCAATACACTTGCTATTACTTACAACAACAGCAATATTGATTTGCTGGTGAATGGAACGGATGTTTACAACATTCCTGATGTAAAAAACAAGGTGATTGCTGGCACAAAAGCCATTAATAATATTTGCAATTCTGGTGCAAGAATTTATTTAGCAACTGATATTGGCATAGTGGTTTTGAATCAACAGAAAAAAGAAATTGCCGAAACCTATGTAATTGGGGCAAACGGAAGCAATGTAAAAATTAATGATGTTGCCACCGGAAACAACAGAATTTTTGCAGCAACTACACAAGGTATTAAAAGTGCTTCTTTAAGCAATCCTAATCTTTTAAATTTCAACAATTGGAAAGCATATACCACGGCAGATGGTCTTGCTACAGGAAATCCGATTGCTGTAGAATTTGCCAATAGTACTTTTTACACCTTGTTGAATGACACGCTCTACGAATTTAATGGAACTGTTTGGTCGAAGAAGTTTTACGAAAGTGGATGGAAAAGCTTGCGCTTAGATAGCCACAATGATGAATTGATTTTGCTGCAAAGTAAACTGGATAACGCGCAAGGCAGAGTTGTAAAAATAACTTCAACAACTACTGAGGTTTTGCAGAATTCTGGAAATGTACCTGTGAATTATTTTAAAGATAATGATGGAACTGTTTGGTACAGCGATGCATGGTATGGCATATATAAAAATGGCGAGCGCATAATACCTGATGGACCGAATAGCCAAAATGCCTATTCAATTTCAATAAAAAATGATGTGGTGTGGGTGTCGGGTGGCGGTACAGATTTATCATGGGGACCAACCTACAATTACAGTGGTTTATATGTATACCAAAATGATAAATGGACGAGTTTCAACCAATATACAACACCCGCACTTAACGACTTTCCGGATATTGTTGCGGTGCTTGCGACTGACGATGGAAAAAAAGCGTGGTTGGGTTCTAACTTTTCGGGCTTGGCAGAAGTTGATTTAGGAGCTGGAACCATCAAGCAATATGATCAATACAACTCTCCATTAACTTTTGCGCTTGGCGACCCACCACGCACTAAGGCAACTGCAATTGCATTGGATAAACAAAATAATTTATGGATGCAGAATGCTTATGCTGCCAATCCTTTAACGGTGCGCAAGGCAGATGGAACATGGGTGAAATTTCCGGGATACATGTATAATGTGCTTGGCAAAAAGATGATTATCACCTCTAATGGGTACAAATGGATGAGCCTGCGTCCAGGTGTTATCTCGGTTTTTTATGAAGGCAAAAGCATTGATGATTTCAGCGATGATGTTTACAGAGTTGTAGCCACCGGCAAAGGCAGCGGAGGCTTAAACAACGGAGGGGTGAATGCCATGGTAGAAGACAAAGACGGTGCGGTGTGGGTGGGTACCGATGAGGGCATTGAAATTTTCTTTTGTGCACGCAGTATCCTCAGCCAAAATGGTTGCGATGCACAAAGAATAATTGTGGAGCGCGATGGCTTTAACGGCTTTCTTTTTGCTACCGAAGTGGTGCGCGCTTTGGCTGTAGATGCAGCAAACAGAAAGTGGGTAGGCACCAACAGCGGTGTATGGTTGATTTCGGCAGATGGCAAAACAGAGATTTTAAAATTCAATTCAGACAACAGCCCACTGCCTTCAAATTTCATTACAGATATTGCCGTAAATGATAAAACAGGCGAGGTGTTTTTTGCAACCGAAAAAGGTTTGGCAAGTTATAAAGGAGATGCCATTGCCGGTGGCGAAAAATGCGGCAGCGCATTGGTTTATCCCAACCCAGTTGAAGCCTCTTATAGCGGACCAATTGCCGTAAAAAATTTAGTGGATGAGGCTTATGTAAAAATCACCGATGCCACCGGAGCATTGGTGCATCAGGGCAAAGCAAATGGCGGGCAAATGATTTGGGATGGCAATACTTATTCGGGTAGAAGAGTGGCTACTGGAGTTTATACCGTGTTCAGCGCAAACGAACTGGGCAAAGAAAGATGTGTGGCAAAAATTGCCATAGTGAATTAAAAAAGGAACGAGGGTAGAGGATCGAAAACATGACAACAGAACAAAAAATATGGCAAGTGTTGGAGCAGGTGAAAGACCCTGAAATTCCTGTGCTTTCGGTGGTGGATATGGGCATAGTAACTAAGGTAGAAAGCAATGAAAATAAGGTGCGGGTGGTGATGACGCCCACCTTTGTGGGCTGCCCCGCTATTGATGTGATGAAGAAAGATATTTACACGGCTGTGGTAAATGCAGGTTTTGAAAACGTGGTGGTGGATGTTGATTTTGAAACCCCGTGGAACAGCAACCTGATGAGCGAAGAAGCCCGCGAAAAGCTGCGCTTGTTTGGCATTGCCCCGCCTGCTATTCACGAAGGAGAAGTGACCGAAGAAATGCTGAACAAGGTGCGTTGCCCACATTGCGGCAGCGTTGACACCACCTTAAATTCTCCATTCGGTTCCACCCTGTGTCGCGCTATACGGTTTTGCTTTAGTTGCAAACAAGGCTTTGAACAATTTAAGCCCGTGGTATAATAAGAACGAGGAACGGCTGCAAACGTCCCTCGTCCCTATTCGTCCCTCGCCCCTTTTATTACTTTAGCCGAATGAAGGTTCATCTTCTTTCCATTTTTCTTTTTTCTTTTTTCATATTCAACCTGCCTGCGCAGTCGCGAAATTTTGAACTGATTGCCACGCATACTACAGATGCCTACATTTCTGCCATTGATAAATTTGGTAATGGATATGTGGCAGGCAGAAACAAATTGCAAAAGTTTTCAGCCGATGGAAAGCTGCTTTATCCCTACGAAGAATTTCGCTACGGAGCCATTGGCAGCATTGATGTTACCAACCCGCTGAAGCTGGTTGTGTTTTTTCCTGATGTGATGAAGGCGGTGATTTTAGACAAGTTTCTTTCGCCCCTTTCTACCTACGATTTTCTGCAATTGGGTTACCCTACCGTGTCGGCTATTTGCGGCTCTACCGATGGCAGAATTTGGTACTTTGACAATGTGAGCCGAAGCCTGAAAAAAATTGACGAAACCGGAAAGGTGCTGCGCGAGGGGCAGCCGATGAACACCCAATTGGCAAAGACACCGCTGCCCAATTTTATGTTGGAATATGACAACCTTGTGTTTATGAACGATAGTTCGCAAGGCATTTTTGTGTTTGATGTTTTTGGCAGCTACAAAAAAACAATTCCGGTGAAGGGCTTGGTCAAGTTTCAGGCAATGGCGCAAACCATCATTTATAACAATGCCGAAAATCTATACGCCTTTGATATGCTCACTTTAGCCACCAAAACCTTGGCACTGCCCGAAAACAATTCGCCCATCATACAAGCCGCCATCGGCAAAGAGCTTTTGATTCTCTTAAAGGCTGAAAAGGCAGAGTTTTATTTGATAAAATAACGGTTGCCTTTCTTCTTAAGCAGCGTTTGGCTTGCCGACTCTAGGCTTCATGCAACGCAAAGTGACTTTAAGGACACTCTGTTGCGAAGAAA
>Ga0105049_10008564_pt1 | contig 11859 bp, 13 predicted proteins | sample MAT06_FD_78087 | JGI IMG/M metagenome (GOLD analysis project Ga0105049, IMG submission 78087) | Freshwater microbial communities from Lake Fryxell liftoff mats and glacier meltwater in Antarctica - MAT-06 | ecosystem: Environmental > Aquatic > Freshwater > Ice > Liftoff microbial mat | place...
ATGTACGGAAAAGCATTTGCATTTATTTACGGATGGTCATGTTTTTCTGTAATACAATCCGCATCAATTGCATCAATTGCTTATGTGTTTGCTGAATCAGTGAATGCAGTTATTCCTTTACCGCATTTAAGTGATTCGATGGAACAAATTACATTGCTCGGAATATTCAATCCTTTCGCCAGCTTCGGAGTTAAAGGATTAACTATACTTACTATAATTTTTCTTTCCACTGCAAATTATCTCGGAGTAATATTCGGTGGATATATAAATAATATATTCACAACATTAAAAGTGATAGGTATTCTTGTAATAATATTTCTTGGACTAACTTTAAGCGATGGTGCTGTGTCAAACCTTAGTCCGCTTGGAGCAAGTCCGACTGCTCAATACGGAACATCTCTCGGACTTTTCGGAGCTATGTTCGCAGCAATGCTCGGAGCATTCTGGGCTTATGACGGTTGGAATAATATCGGTTATCTCGGTGGAGGAATAAAAAATCAAAAGAGAAATATTCCGCTGGCTTTGTTTATTGGAGTTGGAGTTGTAATGGCTATTTATCTTTTAATAAATTTTGTTTATCTGTATGTAATGCCTGTGAATGAAATGATGGAAATTGCGAACAGAGAAAATACAATTATCGCAGTGGAAGTAATGAGAAAGTTCATTGGCAATGGTGGTGCATTTTTTATTTCAATATTAATTATGATCTCTACTTTCGGAACTACAAACGGAACTATACTCGCTTCATCCAGAATTTATTTTGCTATGGCAAAAGATAATCTCTTCTTCAAATCTGCCGGTAACATTCATCCAAAATTCAAAACTCCTTACACTTCTCTTATAATGCAGGGAATCTGGGCTTCTCTCCTCGTGTTGTCAGGTACATTCGATCAGTTAACCGACATGTTGATTTTTGCTTCATTTATTTTTTATGGTGCAGGAGCATTCGGAGTTTTTATTTTAAGAAAAAAAATGAAAGATTCACACAGACCTTATAAAGCAATTGGTTATCCGATAATACCTTTGATATTTGTATTATTCTGTATCACATTGGTTGTCGTTACAATTATTCAAAATCCGAGAGATGCAGGAATCGGCTTGGTGCTTGTGTTCAGCGGCATACCGTTTTATTTGTTTTGGAACAGGAAAGAAAATTTAACAAAAATTAGTAAATAATTTTAAAAAATATTATTTATGAAAAAAATCATTGTAGCTTTAATTTTCATCACAGTTTTAACAGCATTAATAACAAATTCAAATAGTTCAGCATTTAATCAAAGCGATTATGAATCTGATATTGATTCTTATTCAACAGATATTCAAAAAAAAATTATGTTTATATAGTAAATGAATCAATTAAAGGAAAAGAAGAAATGCTGTCTGACTCTGTGTTTAAAGATATTCAGTTAATGAAAAATGTTCCGGCAGGAAGACTTGTTATGATTATGAATAAAGCATTCAGCAAAGTTTTAGGTGTCAGCTGTGAGTATTATCATATTACAGAAAACTTTGCATCAAAGGAAAAAATGAAAATCAGATTTCAAGAAAAATGATGGAAATGTCCGGACAGATAAGGGAACTGATTTCCAATATAAAAGAAATAGAATCAAAAGACGCAACTATCAATTGTATGACCTGTCACAGGGGAGAGATTGTTCCGGCAACTAAATTGAATTAACACTCCTTCTAATTTTTTTTAAATATGAAATTTTTTACTTATATATTATTATTTTTCTTGATTTCTGAAGTTGTTTTCTTCAAAGACTTCTGGCATTCCGCTAACGGACCATCAGGTGGAATTGTAACTTCACTCGCAGTTGATTCTTCATCTTCGTTTATCTTTGTCGGAACTTCCAATGGTGGAGTTTATCGTTCTGATATTAACAGCAATGTATGGACACAGATAAATTCAGGACTTTCCAATACAGACGTCAAAACTCTTTTAATTAATTCAGACGGAAATATTTTTGCGGGAACATTCGGTGGCGGTATTTTTATTTCAACCAACAATGGTGATTCATGGAATGCTTCAAACTCAGGACTTACAAATCCATATTTATATAGTACCGCAGTTAGTCCAAATGGAAATATTTATGCAGGGACAGGTCAGCGTGTTTTCCGTTCAGTAAATAATGGCAGTTCATGGACTGTTATATCAAACGGAATTCCCTCTGCTTCAATTACATCACTTGCAGTTAATTCAAGCGGATATATTTTTGCTACGACACTTGGCAGTGGATTATATCGCTCTACAAACAATGGAGATTTATGGATTCGCAAAGATTCCGGCATTGTAAATCCGGATATGCAATCAGTTGCGATAAGATCTGACGGAATAATTTTTATCGGGACATACAATGGTGTTTTCCGATCTCTAAATAATGGAGATTCTTATACGCGTATAGATTCAGGGTTGACAAATGTTACCGCAGTCTATGCATTTACATTTAATTCTCATAATGATATTTATCTTGGAAAGTTCAGTGGCGGTATTTATAATTCGATCAATAGCGGTAACTCCTGGACGGAAAATAATTCCGGACTTACAAATTTAAATGTAACAGCTTTAGCTACTGATTCAAACGGATTTATTTATGCAGGGACAAGTGGCAGTGGTGTTTTTAAAAGTGATAATACAATTACAAATAATATTATTGACAATGAAGTATCAGTAAATAGTTTTGAACTTTTACAAAATTACCCGAATCCGTTTAATCCAACTACAAATTTGGAATATCGAATTTCGAAATTTGAATTTGTAACACTCAAAATTTATGATGTTTTGGGAAATGAAGTTGCGATACTGGTTAATGAAAATCAAAAAGCGGGAAGTTATAAAATTAATTTTAACGGCAGTAAATTCCCGAGTGGAATTTATATTTACAAGTTGACTGTAAACGGAATCTCACAAAACAAAAAAATGATTCTGTTAAAATAAATTTCCGGTATTCTTATAAATTCCAAAAATTTTACTTCAACAATATCATCTTATTCGTCTCTTTTAAATCTCCTGAAATCAATGTGTAATAATATATACCCGATGACAGTCCGTATCCATTGAACTTCACAATATATCTGCCCGGAATTAATTTTTCATTTAATAATGTCATAACTTCTTTTCCTGAAATGTCATAAACTTTTAAAGTTGTAACTGCAGATTTTTTAATATCAATTTTAATATTAGTTTCGGAATTAAATGGATTTGGATAGTTTTGATAAAGTCCGAAGTTCACAGCTTCATTATTATTTTCAATTCCTGTCGTAACATATTGAGTTACGGGTTCAGTAATTGTGATATGTCCTCCGGGAGGTGTATTTCCTGCAACAATCTCACCGTAATAAGTCGGTCCTGCAAAATACGGATATACAGGGTTTCCCAAAGAATCAATTGTTATAAAATAAGCATAAGTACCAGCAGGATATTCAGGTGTCACTGAAATTCTGCCGTTATGAACATCGAGATCTGTTCCGCTTGATGCCAATTCATAATCTTCTACAAAACATCCAAGCGGATATGTTGTGCTGACTGCCGGTCCCCATTGATTTGTCGGTAAGACTGTTCCGTTTGGTAATGTTGTCCGTGTAGTAATATTTCTTTTTACATAACCGCTCTTCATTCTTCTGATTCCTCCGGTGCCGTTTAAATTTGAATATGCATAAGGTCCGTAAAGAGGGAATCCGTCAAACATATATCCTATTATTGGCGAATGAACACTTGCATTGGGAGTATATAATCTTTTCATATTAATGTGATAATGATATGAGCTTTGAGGTGACGGATGACCGCCGGAAGTATCAAAACTGACTGCTTCAAAATACTGTGCAACCCTGTGCCATATATTAAGATTGTTATAAGACATTGCATCTCCCGGATTAAACAAGACAACTCCGTTTGTCAATACTCCAATTTGTCCGTTTCCTACAGTAGTAGGAGTCGGATCAAATACAGGGAATCTTGCTATTTTAAAAACCCAGTTTTGATTTGCGGCTACATTCGGATTCATCGGCCATGGTCCGATATTATATGAAGGTATACCTGTACACTTCACATAAGAATAATTTGCTGAATAAAACACCTGCTGCACGTCTGCAAGTATTCCGTTATAACCCGTTACTCCGTTTACATTTTGTTTCCATGAATAAATTTCGGGAGTTATTTGTGCATTTAATAAAGAATATGACACAGTTAAAAACATTATTGTTAAAAGAATTATTTTCATTTTATGAAGTTTTATTTATTAAAAATATTTATTTATAAAAAAGTTTTATTAGTTTTTAAAACTGTCCAAAAATCTTGCATTCTCTTCAGAAAGTTTTATTGCAACAAGCTTACCGTTATAATTACATGCAATGTGAGTAAGATCATTTGATGTATTAAAAACCATATTCACTATAAAAGTACTGTCTTTGTAAAAACTCATAGAGCCGGAAGAAACGCAGTAAATATAAGTAAACGGGTCATAGTCAATGATTTTTTTTATTTCATTTACTGATTTAATATCTTTTATATCTACATTTTTAATGTTCATTTTTCCTGTAGAATCAAAATCCGTTTTATAACTGAATTTAATATTATTTGCATCTGAAATGTCGGGGAGATTTTCGTTTTGTGTTTTATTTGAACAGGAATAAAATACTGAAATCAATAGTAATGTATTTACTAATGTTAAAAACACTTTTTTATTTATTACAATTTTTTTATTCATCTTCCGGGAGATGGTTTTGGTGACATCATTTTTATAACTTCTTCTATTATATCATCAAATTTTTTCTTCTGTGCTTCATCACAAAGATTTCTGACTTTTTGAAAATGCCCGTAAGTAATCAGTTCTTTTTGCTTTTCCATTTCACCAATATCAGATGTCATTTTTAAAACAACAGTTGTGTCATTCTCAGATTTTGAAAATGCATTCCATAATTTCTGACGTGAATCTCTCAATTCATCATTTATATTCCGCATATTTGCTCTGTGTTCATCAACTAACTTACCGTATTCTTTTATCTGACTATCACTCAAACTTAATTCTTTAATGATAAATTCTTTCGGACCATTTTCAGGAGCACGTTTCATTCTTTCATTCTTCTGAGACCTGTCAGGAGGCATCCTGTTTATATCTGCATTATTACCATTGCCTCTTTCTTTCCAGATATAAGAAAGTAAAATCAGATTTATTAAAATCAATAAAACTACTGAAATGCCGATGATTTTATTTTTATCAAAGTAATTCATAAATTATCTGTAGTTGTATGTATCTTCATTGGAAAAATATACTTTAGAAAAGTTTTGTACTTCCTGTGATTTTTCAAATAAAATGTTTTCTGAATCATTAAGTTTTGTTTTACTTAAGTTTAAAAGAGAAAAGATGTTAACTATAATTATTACTGCAATTATTGCTGCATATCCGAATATAAATTTTCTTTCCTTTTTTGGAATTTCAAAGTAATTCATTTCCGTCATTATTTTATTAAACAAATAATCTCCGGGATTTACTTCTTTAATTCCTTCTAGACTTTTTAATACTTCTTCTGTTTTTATATTTAATTCTGATTTATTCATATTTTTATTTCTATTTAGTTAGACGAATTTTAAATTAAAAACCTTCGTTCATTTTCATAAAATTTTTCGAGTCTTTTTTTCAGATTTGCTTTAGCCCTGAAAATCAGAGATTCTGCAGAAGATTCTGATATTCCCATTATTTTACTGACTTCTTTATAACTCATAAAATCAACTTTATTCAATACGAATGCAATTCTCTGTTTTTCAGGAAGTTTATTAATTTCCTTAAAAAGAATTATTGATAATTCACGGTTTTCTTCCTTAATTCCCGGATGCTCAAATTCAATAAATTTATTTTCTTCCTTGTCACTTTCATTGTCAGAATTAACAAATATATCTTTTATGAATGCAAATCTCTTCTTTGCTTTTTTACTTTTTATAAAATCTAATGACTTAGTTACTGCTATTCTGTATATCCAGGTAGTCAACTTTGCTTTTCCTTCAAAATATTTAATCGATTTAAAAATCTGTACAAATACTTCCTGTGTGACATCTTCTGCATCTTTTTCATTTACAAGAAATCCCAAAGCAATATTGTAAATTTTTACTTTATGCAAATCATAAAACTCTCTGAAAGATTTTTCATCACCTTTCTGAAGTTTTTTGATTAAATCTGTTTCGGAAATATTGTCTTCACTGTGCATAAATGTATTTCATTGACTGCAAATATTGTGTTTTTGCTATGTGAATGATGTTTTATTTGCTTAAAGTTTAGTTGTAAACTAAAATATTATTATATGTTAATCTATGGAATTGAAGAATCCTATTTTTTAAAATTTACTTCCGCACTTACAAATCTATAATTGTTAATCTAAAATCTTAAATCTTATTTCTCACTTTCTATAAAAATTTATTATATCTATTTTACTCACAATTGTAAACTTTTAATAAAGTAAATTAATAAACATGAAAATATTCATTGATACCGCCAATTTAGATGAAATAAAAGAAGCCGCTGATATGGGGGTTTTGGATGGCGTAACAACAAATCCTTCGTTGGTTTCAAAAGAAGGACATACAGATTTCATGACAATGTTGGAAAAAATCTGTGCTATAGTTGACGGTGACATCAGTGCTGAAGTAGTTTCAGTTACCTGTGATGAAATGTTAAAAGAAGGAAGAGAACTTGCAAAAATTCATAAAAATATTGTTGTGAAAGTTCCATTAATAAAAGAAGGACTGAAAGCTGTGAAGATTTTTTCCGATGAAGGCATCAGGACAAATGTAACTCTTTGTTTTTCGGCATCACAGGCATTACTTGCTGCAAAAGCAGGAGCTTATATTATCAGTCCGTTTGTCGGAAGACTCGATGACATTTCACAAAACGGAATGGATTTAATATCACAGATAGTTCAGATTTATCGAAATTATAATTATCAGACACAGGTTTTAGTAGCGTCAGTCAGACATCCTCTGCATTTCGTAGACAGTGCATTAATCGGTGCTGACATTGCGACAATGCCTTTGAAAGTTATAGAGCAATTGTTAAAACATCCGTTGACAGATATCGGACTGAATACTTTTTTGAATGACTGGAAGAAACTGAATGAAAGTAAAAAGTTAAACGTAAAAAGTAAAAAGTTAAAAGTTAAAAAAATTAAAAATTTAAATTGAAAAAAACAGCATTTAATAATATTCACAAAACATTCGGAGCAAAATTAGTTGAGTTTGCAGGATATGAAATGCCGATTCAATATGAAGGAATAATTGCCGAGCATAAAGCAGTCAGGGATTCCGTCGGAGTTTTTGATGTTTCGCACATGGGCGAAGTCGAAGTAAGAGGTAAAGATGCATTTGATTTTGTACAAAAAATTACGACGAATGATGTGTCTAAACTTGAAAAAGGTGATGTACAATATTCCGCAATGTGTCTGAAGAACGGCGGTATTGTAGATGATTTACTTGTTTATAATTGCGGTGATTATTTTATGCTTGTAATAAATGCATCGAATATTGAAAAAGATTTTAATTGGATGCAGGAAAATTTATTTGGAGATGTAACTTTAAAAAATATTTCTGATGATATTTCACTTCTTGCAATTCAGGGTAAAAATTCTCTTGCTACTCTGCAGAAACTTACAGATGTTGATTTATCTGTAATCGATTATTATAAATTTGTATTTGGCAAAGTTGCAGGTGAAGATGTAATAATTTCTCACACAGGATATACAGGTGAAAAAATATGTTTTGAAATTTACTCTTCAGCAGATGTAGAAAAATCCGAAGCACTTTGGAATGCAATTTTCGAAGCGGGAAAAGAATTTAATATAAAACCTGTCGGGCTTGGTGCTAGAGATACTTTAAGACTCGAGTATGCATTCCGGCTTTACGGAAATGATATGGATGAAAATAATAATACTATTGAAGCCGGACTCGGATGGATTACAAAAGCAGATAAGGGAGAATTCAACGGTAAAGAAGCCATTTTAAAAGCTAAGGAAAATCAGGAAAAAAAGTTAGTTGGATTTATTGTAGATGACAGAATGGTTGGTCGTCACGGTCAGGAAGTTTTTTCTATAGATGATAAAAATAAAAAAATCGGTGTTGTAACAAGCGGCAGTATGTCTCCGATGCTCAATAAAAATATAGGAATGGCTTACATTGATAAAGGATACAATAAAATCGGAACTGCGATTGAAATTGCAGTAAGAGATAAAAAAATCAAAGCAACAATTGTAAAAACGCCTTTCTTATAAATTTAATTGAAGCGGTAATTAATCAGGCTGTTATAAAGATTTAAAATTAACAAAAATAAAAGTAAATAATTAAAAGAATCAGAAAGGTAAAAATTAACTTCACATGAAAAGTATTAGTATTTTATTGACACAATCATTAGTTCAGGACGATCTTAATTTAAAAGATAAGAACGTAATAATTCTTGATGTATTAAGAGCAACGACAACAATGTCAGTTGCTTTGGTAAACGGGGCAAAAGAAATTATACCGACAGAAAATATTGCAACAGCCGTGAGAGTCGCAAAAGGTTCAAAGAATTCAGTACTTTGCGGAGAAAGAAACGGAAAAGTAGTTGATGGTTTTAATATGGGAAATTCACCGCTTGAATATACAACTGATATTATAAAAGATAAATCTTTAATATTCAGCACTACAAACGGAACTATTGCAATTATAAAATCAAAGTTTGCAAAGAATTGTTTGCTGTGCAGTTTTGTAAATATTTCCGCGATTGTTGATTATGTAAATTCTATAGATGAAGATTTCATAATTATTTGTTCGGGAAAGTTGAATGATTTTTGTCTGGAAGATGCTGTCTGTGCAGGAATGTTGCTTAATAAGCTTAATGTTGGCAGAAACATTGAAATGAAAGATTCAGAAATTGCTTCAATAAATCTTTGTAATGATCTAGCAATGATAATGAATGTTCCGTCACAGGATAAAATTCTAAAAATGTTTAAACTATCCGAGCACGGAAAATATTTAGCATCTATCGGATTTGAAAAAGATCTGGAAATTTGTTCTAAAATAGATTCATATCCTTCGATACCTATATTCAAAAATGGAGTTGTAAAACTTAAAGAGCAGTTTGAAGGAGAATCCACGCAACGTTCGAAAATGAAAAGAGTAAACATCAGTAATAAACGTGAAGAAGAAAAAGCAAAAGTAAGCGAAGCATAATTTGCTAATAAATTTTTTAATATGAAAAGAAGCAAACAACCACGCTTAGTTAAATCTGTAAAAACAGAAAAAAAAGAAAATACTTCAGCTTCAACTCAAAGAAAAAGAAATTCTTCAAAAGAGGATTTTGAAATTTCAACTGATTTAAAGAAACAATTATTAGGCTTTTTATTATTTGTATTTGGTCTGTTACTCGGGCTGGCAATTATTTCTTTTTCAGACAAAGATCAGGCAACTCTCGAAAGACTAAATCTTCTTGATATATTCAGAAAAGAAGCATATTCAAAAGTTTATGTAACTCTTAACTGGCTTGGTATAGCCGGTGCATACATTTCAAATTTTTTTGTAGATACTCTTTTCGGTTACTTTTCTATAATAATTGCTTTTGTATTTATAGTATTCGGAATTTCACTCATCAGGAAAAAACCACTGGCTTCAACTCTGCAATTCAGCATTTATTCAATTTTACTGATGATGGTTTTATCATCTTCATTTGGGTTAATAAAAATATTTTCCGGACCGCAGAATATTTCACAATATTTAAGCGGCACTACCGGTGATTTTTTTGCAAATATATTTTATCAGACATTAGGAAGTGTGGGAGCTTCTGTATTTTTTGTAATAGCAGCAGGTTTACTTTCATTATTATTAATTGACGGTAATATAATTAAGTCAATGGCAAGATTTAAATTATTTGCAGAGAAAGTAAAGGAAAGTTTTCACAAAGAAAAAGAAGACCTTATCACTGAAAAAGATTTAAAAGTCACAGAAAAATCTTTAAAAAATATTAAACCTTCTGAAAATCTAAGTAAAGAAGATTCCGAAGTCGAAGACGCTTTGAAGAAAGAACGTGAAAGAATTTTAAAACAGAAATATTCCAAGCAGGCTGCAAAAACTGAACCAAATGATGAAGATCTGATAAAAGAAACTGAAATTAACAGACCAAAAACTGATGAGCAGTCTCAGATTACAATTAAAGAAAAAAAACCGAAAGAAGTTAAACTCGCTCCTGTACTGGCAGAAAACCCAATCATTAAAACGGTTATAAATGAAATTGACATCAACCCCGAAAATTCAAACGAAGTAGAAAAACTTCAAAGCAATAAAGAAGAAGATTTTGTAGAAGAGAAATTAGAAAAATATAAATATCCGACAGTTGAATTACTTATCGAACCGACGAAGGAAGAGTTTGATGTAATTCCAAATGAAGAGTTGACAGAGAACGGAAGACTGCTACAGGCGAAGTTGCTTAAATTCGGAATTGAAGTTGAAAAAGTTTTTGCAACTCCCGGACCTGTCGTAACGCTGTACGAGCTCGTCCCTGCAGCAGACGTGAAGCTTTCAAAAATAGAATCATTACAGGATGACATTGCACTTGCGATGAAAGCAAAAGGAATTCGAATGATAATTCCGATTCCGGGAAAAGGAACGGTAGGTGTGGAGATTCCTAATAAAAAAGCACAGCTTGTCCGGATCAGAAGTTTATTTACTACACAAAAATTCAAAGCGAGTGACAAAGCACTTCCGATTGCATTCGGTAAAATGATAGACGGTGAAGTATTTATAGATGACCTTGCGAAGATGCCGCACTTATTAATTGCAGGTGCTACAGGCTCGGGTAAGAGTGTCGGGATAAATACTATCATAGCGAGTTTGCTTTACAAACTTCATCCGTCCGATCTGAAATTTGTAATGATTGATCCTAAAAAAATCGAGTTGAGTTTGTATTCGAAATTAAAAAAACATTATCTAGCAACATCCACCGACATTAATGAAAGTATAGTTACAAGTCCTTCAAATGCAGTTTCTATTTTGAAAAGTGTAGAGAGTGAAATGGAAAACAGATACGATAAACTTGCAAATGCCGGCGTAAGAAATATTGAAGCTTACAATCAAAAATTCGCCGAAGGAAAATTAAAAGATAATGATATAATCCGTCACAAAAAAATGCCATACATTGTTACTATCATTGACGAGCTTGCAGACCTTATGATTACGGCAAAGCGTGAGATCGAAGAACCGATTGCGAGAATTGCACAGATGGCAAGAGCGGTCGGAATTCATTTGATAGTTGCGACTCAGCGTCCTTCCGTTGATGTTATTACCGGAGTTATCAAAGCAAACTTTCCTGTGAGAATTGCTTATCAGGTTGCTTCAAAAATTGATTCGAGAACAATTTTAGATATGGGTGGAGCTGATCAACTTTTGAGAAACGGTGATATGCTATATCTGTCGGCAGCATCTTCAAAGCCTATCAGAATTCAGAATGCGTTAATCACAACTGAAGAGTGTGAAAAGCTCGCAGAGTTTATAGAAAACCAGCAGGGATTTACAAAACCATATTTACTCCCTTCAATAATTGAAAAAAAGAGAAATGCACTTTACGGCGACAGTGATGACAGGGATGAATTATTTGGTGATGCTGCAAGATTAATATTTAAACTTCAGCAATGTTCGACTTCTACTTTGCAAAGAAGATTGAAACTTGGTTACGCAAGAGCAGCGCGAATCGTTGATCAGCTTGAAGAAGCAGGAATTGTAGGACCGAAGAACGGTTCGAATGCACGTGAAGTTTTAGTAATGGATGAAGATGAGCTGGAAAATTATCTGTAAATTTTTTTATGTTTGAAGTCTTAAAATCGCCCGCCTTGCCGCGAGGCAGGTAA
>Ga0105049_10008568_pt1 | contig 11856 bp, 9 predicted proteins | sample MAT06_FD_78087 | JGI IMG/M metagenome (GOLD analysis project Ga0105049, IMG submission 78087) | Freshwater microbial communities from Lake Fryxell liftoff mats and glacier meltwater in Antarctica - MAT-06 | ecosystem: Environmental > Aquatic > Freshwater > Ice > Liftoff microbial mat | place...
CATACCCGCGCCTCGGTCGCCCACGATCATATCCTGATTGCGGCACATCGCCAGCATCGGCGGCAGGTAGCGCGCGGGGTAAGTTCCGTCGGCATCAATGATCGCCACATAATCATACTGCGCCAGTTTGATGCCGCGTTTCAGGCTGGCACCGTAACCGGTGTTGACCTGATTCATGTCGACAATCGCGCCCGAAGCCTGCGCCTCGGCCAGCGTGTTGTCGGATGAGCCATCGTCGATCACGATGATTTCGAACGGAATTCCGATGGCCGACAGCTCGCGGTGGACATCTTCCACCGTTTGCCGCACCGCGCCTTCTTCGTTATAGGCGGGGATCACGACGCTGAGCGACATGCCCTCGAACTTCGGGTCAAGCGCCACCAGCGGTTTATCAGCAACAAGACCATGCATTTCAGACATCCTTTCCGCCAATGTGAACGGGCGGTTGATAATGGTTTCGGATGCAGCGCAGGGCTGCCGGATTCACAGAGCAGGAACTATGGCACATGCAGCCGGTCCCTTACCCCAAGAACGTGATATTCGAACAGGCACCAGGCAAAGGCACCGGCGGAATAGACGTAATAGACCTGATGATACAGCAGCGACGCGGCGGCAAAGGCCAAACCGCCATTCTGCACCAGAAACCGGGCAAAGGCCCAGTTCAGCCCCAGCGCCACCAGCGCCAGACCCAGCGTTGCAGGCCAGAGCGCCGGCGCAAAAGGCAGCGCCAGCCCCGACAGCAGAAAAAGCCCCGCCACCATGGCCTTCATCCGCTCCAGCTTCGAGGTGTTCAGATCGTCCGCCACCCCTTCGCGCGAAATCATCAGCCGCGACCATGGCAACGCCCGGCGGAACAGGTCGGTGTGAATGGCGTTTTTCATCGTCCAGACCTTCAGGTGCTTGCCCTGCAGATCGGGCAGTACCAAAATCCGGCCCCCGGCGCGTTTGATGCGGTAGCCAAGCTCGATATCCTCGATCGACGGCACCTTGTAGGTTTCGACATCGAACCCGCCGATCTTGCGGTACATCTCAGCCGATACCGCACCGCACCCGGCCCAGAATGTGGTGGCTTCGCGGTTGGCGCGCTGATGGTAAAACCGGTGCGTCAGGTTCTTGTAGCGCGAAAACCACGGGGTTCCGCCCGGTGTGCTGTCGTAACTCCCGAACACGGCGGCAACACCCGGTTCGGCAAAGGCCTCGCGGATCAGCTTGCCGCCGCCCTCCCATGCGATTACATCGCTGTCGACCAGCCACAGGATATCGCCTTTCGCATGCTCGGCCGCCAGATTGCGCGCCGCCCCGGGGCCGCCGTTTTTCGGCATCACCAGCACATCGGCACCCAATTCGCGCGCCACAGCAGCGGTATCGTCGGGCGAGACGTCATCGACCACGATCACCTCATCCACCTCGCCTGCGTTCCGCATGGCGATCAGCGGGGCCAGCACGCGGGGCAGCAGCGCTGCGGCGCGGTAAGCGGGCATCACCACGGAAATGCTTTGGCGCGTTTCCGTCATGGCTTTGCCCCTCTGCCTACTGCATTGCGCTTGGAAAACATCGCAAGGATCACGGCGGCCAGCGGCAACAGCCAACTGACCCGCGCCCCGTAGCGGGTGGCGGGTTGCGATACCGCGCCGCAGATCAGCGCGTTGGCCAGAAGCCCGGCCAACAGCATCAGCACCAAAAGGCGGATCGGCCCGGGAACCCGGTGCGGCAACAGGCCAAGCACGATGATCGACAGGAACGCCAGCATATAGGCACCGGTCTGCAATGCGGTGGCCGGGGCCAGCCAGCCAATCGCCCGGGTCAACCGGCCATGCTGCAGGATCTGGGTGGAATTGCTTGCCGTGTCCCTGGCCAGATCGACCATCTTGTCGGTTTGCAGCGTCATGTCCACGCTGAACATCCGCGCCTGAATCAACGTGTTTCGGACCACCGCATAGGTCACGCCAACCGGGTCGTCCAGCAAGACATCGCGAAAGAATTTGAATTGGTTGCGGGCAACGATGTCCTGATTGTCAGAGCTCATCAACCGGAACGACCCCAGGGTCGCCGAAGTTTCAAAGATGATGTGCGATGCCGTCAGCCGCATCGGGTCAGTGGAAAGCTGGAGGGCTGCAAGAAGCGGGCAGGTGGCAATCGCGGCATCCGGGCAATGGCGGGTCAGATAGTCCAGCCCGGGGCCATCCTGGATCAACCGCGCGGTCAGGAAGGGCTTCAGGATCACCTCGGAATGCGACACCTTTTCCGCCGCCAGCCGCAATGCGATCTTTTCAGTATAGCCCATGCCGATGATGACGGCGACCAGGAGCGGCGGCAGCCACCAGCGGCGGCGCGACATGCCCAGCGACACCAGAACCGACAGCGGCAACAAAACCGCGCCGATGGCCAGATGCGACAGGTGCGACACGATGGCCAGCGTACCCAGCACCAGCGCCAGCATCCGCTCACCCGCCGTCATCTGGCGGCCAAATACCGTCAGCGTGGCGATCATCAGCACCATGATCGGGGAAAAGATGTCGGGCATCAGAAAGGCCACATAGAAGGGCAGCGATCCGGCACAGGCGGCAATCACCGGCAGCGCCACCAGAACCGCCACCGAGTAATCGGGCGCGTAGATCCGTTGCGCCACCCGCATCGGCAGCCATACCGCCAGCATCGTCAGCAGCGCATTGACCAGCGGAATGGTCCACAGCGCGTGCAGATGGGCCAACAGCGCTGCCAGCAGCGCATAGCTCGCCGAGCGTGAGCCATCGACGGTCCGGTTGCCGGTGACAGGAGCGGCCACATCGCCTGCTTCGCGCTGTGATTGGGTGATCGGGGCCTGATGCACCTCATTCCTTGGAATCAGGCGCAGGTGGGTCAGGCCGGTGGTGCCCTGATCGATATAGCCGCGGGTGTCATAATAGAACAGCGGACGGCCATTCAGGATCGTGACCGACAGACAGGCCACAAGCGCCAGCGCCAGCCAGATCAGCCCAACCGCCCGGCGCTGTGGCGCAGGCGAAACCGGGGCAGGGGTTCCGGGCATCAGGCCCCCCTCCGCAACTGGGCGGTGCCGGCCGGGGCTTTGGCACCAAGCTCGTGCCGCAGTTGGGTGAAATAGGCGATGGTCGAGGCCAGCCCGTCGTGCAGCGTCACCTTGGGCTCCCACCCCAGCGCCTCGCGGGCCAGGGTGATATCGGGGCGGCGCTGCATAGGGTCGTCATGCGGCAGCGGCTCAAATATCAGCTGCGATTTCGAGCCGGTCTGGGCGATGATGCTTTCGGCCAGCTGGATGATCGTCAGTTCCACCGGGTTGCCGATATTGACCGGGCCGGTCAGGTCATCCGGGCTGTCCATCAGCCGCACCAACCCGTCGATCAGATCGGACACATAGCAAAAGCTGCGGGTCTGCCTGCCTTCGCCATAGATGGTGATGGCCTGATCGGCCAGCGACTGCATGATGAAGTTCGACACCACGCGGCCATCCTGCGGATGCATCCGGGGGCCATAGGTGTTGAATATCCGCGCCACCTTGATCTTCATCTTGTGCTGGCGGTGATAGTCGAAAAACAGGGTTTCGGCGCAGCGCTTGCCCTCATCATAGCAGGAACGGTAGCCGATCGGGTTGACGTTGCCCCAGTAATCCTCGGTTTGCGGATGAACCACCGGGTCGCCGTACACCTCGGACGTGGATGCCTGCAGGATCTTGGCGCGCAGCCGCTTGGCCAGCCCCAGCATGTTGATCGCGCCGATCACGCTGGTTTTGGTCGTCTGCACCGGGTCGTGCTGATAGTGCACCGGCGAGGCGGGGCAGGCGAGGTTATAGATCTCGTCCACCTCGATATAAAGCGGAAAGGTCACATCATGGCGCAACAATTCGAACCGGGGATTGCTGGCCAGATGATCGACGTTGGCGCGCCGCCCGGTAAAGTAATTGTCGACGCACAGAACCTCATGCCCCATGCCCAGCAGCTTTTCGCACAGATGCGAGCCAAGGAAGCCTGCGCCGCCGGTGACAAGGATGCGCTTGGAGGTTACAGCCATCGTGGTCCATCCTTTCCGCGTTCCGGATCATCTGTGCCCGTGGCCAGCGCAGCGCTGACCGGGCAAGAAATCGATAGTACCGGATTTCGAAACAATACCGAATTACCTGATGCTTTGAAGGGGAACTCTGGTCAATCCAAGGCGGGATAACGGCAAAGTTGCGCCAGCAGTGATTCGTTTCTGCCGCAGCAACCCTGCCGTGCGCCTTGCCTGCCAGACAGGCATCATTTGATGGCGAGGAAACCTTCGAAGCACAGGTATTTCTGGATCGACACCACGTCCTTGAAGCCCGCGCGCGCCATCAGATCAAGGTTGCCCTGGGTCGAAAACGGCTCCAGCACCCCTTTGAGAGAGCGGGATTTTTCCACGATTTCCTCGCCGGAAAAGCCGTTGCGGATCTTGAAATCGTTGTAAAGCTGCATGATCAGGTCCTGAAATCGCGCATCGGGCGCGCGCACCTTTTCAAACATCACGAACGCGCCGCCCCAGTTCAGCGAATTGTAGATGCGGTTGAACACTTCCTGGCGGTAGCGCGGCGGCATGAACTGCATGGTGTAGTAGCTGATGATCATGTCGGCGTTGTCCATATCCATCACCCGGACATCTTCGTTGGAAATCTTGATGTTGGGTATGTCCTTGCAGTGCGCCTCGGCGGCGGCGATCATCGCCGGTTCCACATCCAGCCCGATCCAGCGCGCGCCGGGCTTGCGGGCGTGATGCTCTGCCATCTTGCGGATCAGCTCACCCGTCGAGGTGCCGATCTCATAGACCACCGAATCATTTTTCACAAAGAAATCAGAGACCTGGCAGATCAGATCATGCCCCATCTCATACAATGGCACCGACAGTTTGATATGATCGACAAATGTATCCGGCACATTCGCGCCAAATGTCCAACCCGCATTTTCGGCCGCAATCTTTTGACCAACGCCCATGATATCCGCTCCTTTTCCGAAATCAGCAACCAGGGTTAATGCCCCACCCAAATCGTTCACGGCACTGCACCCGAGGAGTGGTGCGGCACCAGAAGCCCTGCATAGCACAGATTCGGGCGCGGGTTCAGCCTTGCTGCGCCACTGGCTGGCAACGGAATGCAGAAAATGCCGCGCCTTTGTCAAACCTGCAACAGATGTATCGGATTTTAATGGTTGTCCTGTGCCGGCAAGGGGCACTTTCGCGCCGGGCACTTGTGGTGCAGCAGTCTTTGCGGCGATAGTCGCGGGGCACAGGGATGAGGGCGGGCAATGGCGATACGCAGGGTGAACTGGCCCGACATGGGGCTGATGTCGGTGCTGGCTTTGGCAGTGCTGGCGCTGGCGCTGACCACCGGCGCAGGTGTCGGCGATGCCAATATCACCGTCGACCCCGGCCAGCGGTATCAGGTGATCGACGGCTGGGAAGCCACCGCCGACATTCCCGAAGATCCGTCGAAACCGCGCTGGGCCGCCTATGAGGGCGAAATGCTCGACCGGCTGGTGGACGAGGTCGGGATCAACCGCATCCGGCTGGAAATAGCCTCCGGTGCCGAAACCCGCACCGGCATCCTGACCAGTTTCGTCAGCGGCAGGACCGCCTATGACGATTGGAAAGACACCCGCTATCTGATGGAAAACGATAACAACGATCCCTTCGTCATCGACCCGGCAGGGTTCGATTTCGCGGTGATGGATTGGCATGTGGAACATTCGGTGCTGCCGATGGCCAATCGGCTGGCGGCGCGGGGCGAGCGGCTGATCGTCAACCTGTGTTATGTCTCGTTCCGCGATGGAAAGTATTTCCAGATGCAGCCGGAGGAATATGCCGAGTTCATTCTGGCCACCTATCAGCATCTGAAAACCAAGTACGATCTGGTGCCCGACATGCTGGAGGTGATTCTGGAGCCGGACAATTCTTCCGGCGCGTGGGATGGGCAAACCATGGGCCGCGCTATGGTGGCAGTGGCCAAGCGCCTGCAGGATAATGGTTTTTCCCCGGCGTTTGTGGTGCCGTCGGTCAAGAACATGGATCGGGCGGTGCCGTTCATGGATGCCATCGCCAGGGTTCCGGGGGCGATGGACCCCGTTGTGGAGCTGTCCTATCACCGTTACGGCGGCGTCAGCCAGCAGGCCCTCCGGGGGATTGCTGCCCGGGCCGGGCAGTTGGGCATCCGGACCGGGATGACCGAACTGTGGTTCGGCAAGGCCGACTACAGGGTGCTGCTGCAGGATCTGCTGGTCGGCAATGCCGCAAGCTTTCAGGGCCGGGTGTTGCAGGGCTTTTTCGATGTGTCAAAAGGCGCAAACCCGGTACTGACGCCGCGTGCCGAGGTTCCGGCGCTGGCGCTGATCTATCGCACGGTCCGCCATGGTGCGGTGCGGATCGGAGCCAAAGCCTCGGTCCGGGGGGTGGAGCCGGTGGCTTTTGTCAACGCCGATGGCCGTCAGGTCGTGGCAATCGCCACAACGGGCCGGGCTAAGCTGCACCTGCAGGGGTTGGCGGCCGGCGTCTATGGAATAAGCTTTCAACTGGCGAAAAAAGGCGGCCGTTTGCCCGATGAAACCGTTGCGGCGGGTGGCAGCCTTGATCTGGAAATGCCGGGGGCGGGGCTGTTGGTGGTCAGCGGGCAGTAGCCTTGGCCGCCACTTTGGCCCGCGCGATCATTTCGGCATAGGTCGCCTCAAACGCGGCATGGACCGTGGCGGGATCAAACCGCGCCTCATGGCTGCGCGCCAGTGCCGCCGCTGCCTTGCGCGCTGCCAGCGCCGGGTCGGCGATCATGGCCAGCACCGCGTCGGCAATCGCCGCCGCATCGCCCACCGGCAGCAAGGCACCCACCTGATCGTCGATCAGTTCACCCACCCCGCCGCAATCGGTGGCAATCGCGGGCAATCCGGCGCGAAACGCTTCGACAATCGAGATCGGCAGGGCTTCCCAGCGCGATGTCAGCAAGAACAGATCAGACGCCGCCAGATGCAGCGGCACGGTGGAAACCGGGCCGAGAAAGCGGATATGGTCGGCCACCCCGGCGGCACGGGCCCAGCCTTCGGCCTGTTCGCGCAGTGGCCCCTTGCCCGCGACGGCAAACACCGCCCCGGGGGCCTGTGCCACCACGCGGCGCGCCACCTCGACCATCACGTCAATGCCCTTTTGCGGCTGCAACCGCGACAGGCTGAGGATCAGATAGCGCCCCTCCGGCCCCAACAATTCCTGCCGCAGCGCCGCCACGGCATCGGGGTCAACCGCAGGCATCGGTGCAATGCCAAGGCCAAGATGGCGGGTCTTGTCGCGTGGCAGACCCTTGGCGATCAGGCTGTCGAGCGAGGTCCGGCTGGGTGAAATCACCAGATCGGCGCAGGCCCTGCCGATCCGCGCCACCGAGGCTTCGCGGTCGGGGGCCGAACCGTGAAAGGTCATCAGGCGCGGCAGACCCATGCCCGCCGTGGCCAGCCGAACCGCCAGTGCCGGGGCGGTTTCGTGGCTGTGGATGATCTCGACCCCACGCGCCCTGATCTCGCGCCGCAGCGCCAAAGCCACCGGAACCAGCGCCGTCACCCGTTGCAGCGCAGCGCCGCCAGTGCCTGCAACCCTGCCGAGCGGCAGCACAATCCGGTCGGGGTCAGCCCGGTCGTCCCAGTCGCCCGCATCCCCCGCCAGTGTCACCCGGTGGCCGCGCGCGCGCAGATCGGCGGTCAGGTCCAACACATGGCGCTGGATGCCGCCGGGCAGAAAGTTGGTGCAGATCTGCAGGATGTTCATCTTGTTCCGGTGCTGGTGTTCTGGGTAAAACGGGAAATCGGGGGCAGATAGCGGCACGAATGCCTCTGGTTAGTGGGCCGGCGCCGGCGGGGCCAGTGTCTGGCTCGACAGGCCTGCGCAAAACTGGCATCTGTCGCCGCATCGCCACGATGAAGCGGCCGCCGTCGGGGGCCAGAAAGAGCGTTCAGGCCCATGTCGGTCACACGGCAATTCAGCGCCGGAGTCGCGTGGATGGCGGCGGGAGGCTGGGCGGAACAGGCGATCAACTTTGCCATCTTTGTGGTGCTGGCGCGGCTGCTCGGGGCAGAGGCCTTTGGCCTGCTGGCGATGGCGTCGGCCTTTGTGGTGTTTTCCGAATTTCTGGTGCGGGACTCGCTGTCGGACGTGCTGATTGCCACCGATCACCCGACCGACGCGCTGTTTGATGCCACATTCTGGCTGCTGGTGGCGCTGGGTGCCGGTCTTTGCGCCGCGCTGGTGCTGGCGGCACCGCTGATCGCGCGGCTCTATGGCCAGCCCGATGTGGCAGCGTTGATCCGTGCCCTGTCGCCCACCGTGGCGATGATCGCCCTGACGGCAGTGCCGGTGGCGTGCCTGCGGCGCGAGATGAAGTTTCGCATCCTGTCGTTGCGCGGCGTGGCGGGGGTGGCCGCCGGTGGTGCGGTCGGCATCGGCATGGCGGCGGCGGGATATGGCGTCTGGTCGCTGGCCGGGCAGCGGCTGGTACAGGTAGCGGTGAACATCGCGATGGCATGGGGGGCGGTGGTGTGGCGGCCCGGCCTGAGGGCCGGTCGCCGGGATTATGCGACGGTGCTGGGGTTTGGCAGCCGGGTGCTGGGGCTGCGGGCTGCCGAACTGGCGGCAACCCAGGTGCCGGTGGTGGTGATCGGCGCGGCTTTGGGGCCGGTGGCGCTGGGGCTTTATTCGGTGGCTTGGCGGCTGGTGGAACTGTCGTCGTTCCTGATCGTCACGCCGCTGCGCCTGGCGTCGCAGCCCGCCTTTGCCGCGCTGACACGCTCTGGCGGCAAGGCGGCAGATCTGCTGACCGACATCGCCCGGCTTACGGGGTTGGTGGCATTCCCGCTGTTTTTCGGGATGGCGGTGCTGGCAAGGCCATTGCTGATGCTGCTGTTCGGCCCCGACTGGCTGGGGGCAGCGCCGGTGCTGGCGGTGCTGGCGCTGGTCGGGCTGTATTTCTGCATCGAAAAGGTGAACCAGTCCTTTTGTCTGGCAGCGGGGCGCGCGGGTGGCGTGACCCTGATCGCCTGGGCCGAGGTGATGACCGGGGCGCTTCTGGCGTGGGCCGCCAGCCCGTGGGGGCTGGCGGCGGTGGCCGGAGCCTTTGCCGTGAGCTACGCGCTGTGGTGGGGCTTTCGTTTGCGGCTGGTCGCCGGAATCGCCGGGATCGGGGTGCGGCAACTGGTGCTGTGCCACGTGGCACCGCTGTTGGCAGCCGGTGCGATGGGTCTGGTGGTTTACCTCGTGGCGCGGTCTCTGGGGGGGCAAAGTCCGGCGCTGGTGCTGGTGGTGGCGGTTCCCGCTGGTGTCGTGGTGTTTGCCGCGTTGACCCTGGTCTTGATGCGCGACAGGCTGGCCTTGCTGCGCCGTTATCTGAGCCGTGCCCCGACCGACCCCGCCGATTGATCCCGAGCCATTGAGAAACCACATGAAATCGCTGCGCATTCTGATGTTCACCACGTTTTACCCGCCCTATTCCTTTGGTGGCGATGCTGTCGGCGTGCAGCGGATGGCGCGGGCGCTGGCGGCGCGTGGCCATCAGGTAACGGTGGTGCATGACGAAGACGCCTATCTGTCGCTGGGCGGCACCATGCCGGGCAGTCAGCCTGCGGCCGATGGCGTTCGCGCCATCGGGCTCCGCAGCCGCCATGGCATGCTGGCGACCCTGGTGACGCAGCAGACCGGCCACCCGCTGGTGCATCGCCGCCGCATCCGCGCGGTTCTGGCTGAAGTGCCGTGGGATATCATCTGGTACAACAACACCTCGCTGGTCGGTGGGCCAGGGTTGCTGGGTATGGGCGAGGGGCTGAAGATCTACGAAGCCCATGAACATTGGCTGGTCTGCCCGACCCATGTGTTGTGGCGGTACAATTCAGAATTGTGTGACAAACGGGATTGCACGCGATGCGTGCTGAACTATCGTCGCCCGCCGCAGCTTTGGCGCTATACCGGCATGCTGGACAAGGCGCTGGATCAGGTAGACCTGCTCATCGCAAAAAGCGAGTTCAGTCGCAAAAAGCACCGCGAATTCGGATTGCGGCAGGACATGGAGGTGCTGCCCTATTTCCTGCCCGACATTCAACTGGCCGAGACGCCGGGTTTTGTCGTCCATAAACGACCCTATTTCCTGTTTGTCGGCCGACTGGAAAAGATCAAGGGGTTGCAGGATGTGTTTCCGGCGTTCGACCGCTACCCCGATGCCGATCTGCTGATCTTGGGCGATGGTGATTATGGTGCCGAATTGCGGCGGCTGGCGGCGGGCAATGAGCGGATCGTGTTTCTCGGCCGCAAATCGCCCGATGATCTGAACGAATATTACCGTGGAGCGCTGGGGCTGATCGTGCCATCGGTGTGCTATGAAACCTTTGGCATCATTCTGATCGAAAGCTTCCGGCTGGGCACCCCGGTGATCGCCCGAAGGCTGGGCCCGTTCCCCGAGATCATGGACAAGGCGCAGGGCGGCGCATTGTTCGCAACCCAAGCGGATCTGATCGCCGCCATGGCGGCGCTGCAGCGTGATCCGGCACATCGCGCGGCGCTGTCGGCAAATGCGCGGCGTAGCTTCGAAGAGGTCTGGCGCGAGGACCGGGTGTTGGCGGCCTATGGCTCAACCCTCGCCCGCGCGGCGCATCGCAGGGGTGACCGGGCGTTGGCTGTGGCGCTGGACGGCGGGGCGTTCGAGCATGGGGCGGGGCGCTGATGCCCGGTATCGCGCCGGGGCCCCGGGGCCGGGCAATATTCTGAAAGAATATTGGCAAGGCTTCCACTTGGCGCGTGACGGGCGGTTACCGAAACCGCGGGCGGTCTGAGCGGAGTTTGCACAAACTCCGGAACGAAGCCTGTGCAGGCTTCGGGTCGATTTCTGCAAAGAAATCGGCAGCGGCTGCGGCCACGCCGCCGCCTCAGCGCATCCTGCCAAGAAATCCCTTTCTGCCCGGCCATCCGGCGTGTCTTCCGTGAGAAATAATTGAATGAAATCAATAGGCCAATAGTTGCCTTGAAAGCGGAAATCGGCAAAAACGGCAACTTCTCAGTTGCCGGTTGCCGTGGCTGCAAGACTTGCAACGCGGTCCCGAAGTCGTTCTGCTATCCGCGCTGACGTCTGGTGTTTCCATGTCAGCAAGTCTTCTTTGGTCGTCCCCTTTGCAACCAGTTCACGCGCGCAATCACCAGCCCCCGTTCCGAGGTCAGACGCCCATTCTTCCGGCGCAGGGTTTGGGATGGTGCGGGCGTCGATTATCGAGAGACGCCCTTCCAAGTGTAAGCGTCCGGCCTGACTGCCCTGCCGCCGCTGGATGGTTGGAGAGAGTGTCCACTTGTGATGATGGACATTGTCGGGGGCTGAAGTGGCGGATCGGCGCAGGCGCAGGGTTTGGCAGGACGACGAGAAGCGGATGATCTGCGCTCAGACGCGGGTTGCCGGTGTTTCGGTCAGCCAGGTCGAGCGGCGCTACGATGTGAACGCCAATCAGATCTTCAACTGGCTGAACGCCCCCCGGTTCATGGGGGGCGGGTCTGATGAAGATGCGGTTCGCTTCTTGCCAGTCGCGTTTGTGACTCCCGCGCGCCACGAGGTCGAACGCCGCTCCGCGACTGGCGGCCAGATCGAGATCGAGCTTGCGGGTGGGCATTGTCTTCGGGTCAGCGGGTCCTACGATCCCGAGGCGCTGGCCCGGCTGATCCGTGGCCTGTCGGGATGATCCCGGTCCCGATGAACACGCAGGTCTGGCTGGGCGAGACCATTTCCGTCATTGGTCCGAGGAGTTGCCAGTGGATGGGCCATTGGTTCGAGCCCACCGGCGACGGTCGAGCGGGTGACCGACACGCGCAAAGGCTTTGCCTGTCTGGCGGCGCAGG
>Ga0105049_10008570_pt1 | contig 11855 bp, 10 predicted proteins | sample MAT06_FD_78087 | JGI IMG/M metagenome (GOLD analysis project Ga0105049, IMG submission 78087) | Freshwater microbial communities from Lake Fryxell liftoff mats and glacier meltwater in Antarctica - MAT-06 | ecosystem: Environmental > Aquatic > Freshwater > Ice > Liftoff microbial mat | place...
ATTGTGAAGCAGTGCGAGTTGCGATGAAAGGAGGCATCAATCATTAGGGTATCAGACACCCAAACTATGGTATGAGCAAGCGGCATAACATAAAAACCTGACCCTGCCGGGGGCTAAGCTAGAAACTAACAATGGCAAAAATTCTGTCTAATTAATGGGGAGTAGTGTATACCTGCTTCCCCAAAGCTTCCCAATAGATTATAATACTCCTTAAATCATCTTTAACGTCAAGTGCCTATAAACTAATCAATAAGCATGTTTTAAACTGTCCAAATCGGGAATTCAATTCCCGATTTGGACAGTTTTTAGTATTAAATTCAATTGAATATTAACGTACTTGTTGGCTATTATCCTCCGTTTTTTCATTCCAATATTCCAAACACTTACAGTATTCGCCAAATTTGCATCCATCAGGATTGCCGCTGCAATAGTCCATTCCGGTAAATCCGTTTTTCATGATCATGATTCTTTCATTAAGTGTATTGATCAGGATATTATAATACTGAACAGTCGGTAATTTCTTTGGGAAACAAAAATCGATATTCCAGGTGACACCCATTTTTCTATAAGCCTTTATTAGTTCTTTCATATCTTCTTCGCTCAATTGCTCTGCGGGTGGAAAATCTGCAACTTTCAACCCACAATGACCGCCAAAATTGAGGGGCGGTGGCATACCGCTAACAAATCGTTCAACTTCTGCAAAAGTTTCCTGTAAGTTATCCTCTTTTTCGTCCGCTGAGCCGTCATCTGAATCATCTTCAAAATCTTCATTTTCCAATAATTCGTCTGCAGCATTGTTATCCTCCAAATCATTTTCCTCTTCTTCGCTTATCTCTTCACGGGGTCCTGCTAATTCGTCCTCAGACCCGGCAGAAGTGGTTTTTTCGACATCCCGGAGCAAGTCATCATCGGTTGCTTTCCTATCTTTTAGCTCATAAGTACTTGATTCGTTTGAGAGATCGTCCATTTGACTTTCCCAATCATCTGATTCATCGTCTTCGTCCTCTTCGGGTTCATAGCTGCTAAAAAAAGGATGATTGTCTGGAAAACCAGGACGTTTAGCGTTTTCAATATCCTGTAGGAGATGTGGCAAGTAGGGATGCATGGTAAAAATTTGTGCCAAACTTAGTCATATTCGCTGAAATATAAAATGGGTATCAGGCCTTCCCAAGGGGTTTTAGAAAACAACTTAGTTTCAATAAAATCCACGACATTCCTCTTCAGGTAGCTTTCTTTCACGAAAATTCAGCAAGCCTCTTTTACTACTTTTGGAAAGGGTTGTTTCATTGCCATTTTTATTACTTTATGCTTACGCCTGCTGATAGCTATTTGTTCTCCGTTTTGCAATTCAACTAAACCGGTTTTATTGGCAGGAGTAAGTACCATGCTGATATAATTTATGTTTACTAAATGGCTACGGTGTACCCGAATAAAATGCCTGTCGTGTAGCTCGTTTTGCACTACTTCCAACTGTTTGCTTACCACTTCTTTTTTACCGCAGACATACCATATAACAGAGTAGTTGCTGCTTGCTTGTATTCTTATAATGTTTTCTGAGTAATTGGCTTTTACGTAATTTTTCATACATATTTTTTTAGGTTTTCTCATTCTTTCAACATGTCATTAAATGTTATTGCTGCATTGCCTGAAAGGTGGCAAGCTGTGCAGAGAGTTCTTCTAAAAGTTTGCGAATGTTGCTGATGGTTGCTTGCTGCTCCTGTATAGTTTTTACCAGCGGTACTACCAGTAATTCGTAACGAATTCCGTAAATGCCATTGAGGTTGGTAGGCGCATCTACTATATCTGCTGCCATTCCAATTTTCAGGAGCGCTTGTTCTACTGCCTGTGCCTCAAGACCAGTGTGCAAAGTTTTGTCGGGTAGTGGTACAGGTGCAAGGCCATTGATACGCGGTTGAAGGCTTGTTTGTTCCAGTATTTGTTGGGCAGCCCGGTTAATATGGTACGTAACAGGTTTTAGTTGCTCTATAAAGGATACTCCTTGCACATCTTCCTGAATTTGGCTTTTCGCTCTTTCGTCACTAAGGTTTGTAAAAGCTACTTGCCCGCCAATGCTGCTAACAGTGCTACTGCCAAAGCGCACATGATTGTTTGCAAAAATATTTGCGTTGTACCCAATACCAGTGCTATTGGTGTAATTGAATACCGAATAGGAAAGATAACCGACGGCTGTATTGTGATCTGAAGTGGTTACAAAGCGCATACTTTTGGCACCAATCACCGTATTGCCCTCACCTGTGGTAATATTGCCGGCGGTTGAAAAGCCAATAGCTATATTTCCGGCACCAGAATTTTTAATCAAGGCATCCATTCCAATAGCTATACAAGCTCTTTTTGTTGCATCAGCAGATAATGCATTTACTCCTGCGACGGTGTTTTCCGCACCTGCACCCGGTCCATGAAGGGCTTTGAATCCAATTGCAGTATTATCAATACTACCTACTAAAGCATTATCATCGTCCAGTATAGCAATACTGCCAACGCCCACTGCTACATTTCGTTCCCGTAAGATACCATTGGCTAAATTTCCCAGACTCTTGTATCCTATAGCTGTATTGGTTTGTAACAAGTTGCCTTTTTCCAAAGCACTACTACCAAAAGCTACATTATGAATTCCTGTGGAGGTGTTTGTACTAAAATTAAAACTGCCAACCAATGCTGCCAACGTATTGCTTCCAAATGCCTCGTTTGAGCCTTGGGTACTCATATTCAGGGTCTGAGACCCCATGGCGGTGGAAGCACTTGGTTTATCGGCATTTCTTGCTGCATTTGCCCCCATTATGACCGCTCCTGTTGCATTGCTGTAGGCGGATAAAGCTGAATCACCAATCGCCACACTGTTTTCGGAAGGGGTGATACCGCTTTGCTGCCTGTTGCTGTACCGTCCTATGCCTATGCGACTATTGGCTTGCTGATTGGCTTTCAGGGCTTCAAATCCAATTCCTACACATGCCTGTTCGGTGGCTGTCACCTTACTTACATCGCCATTAAAATAATAGGATCGGTAAAAATAATTGACTACGCCTTGGCGCTGTGCTCCTGTACCGGCAGCAAACACTAAGATTTTATTATCGGTGGTGCCTAAAAAATTGGTTCCTGGTGTAGTGCTTCCATTTCCTGATAAATTCCAGAGGCTAGTGTTGCCTGTACCCGTACCAATTTTTATCCAATTGCGGACCGCTGGGTTTGCTTCGTTGGCATTGTAGTAAAACCCTGTACCTCCTCCACCTGCCATTGCGGCGTTGGTATTGTACACCAGCAAGGCAGTAGGATTATCGGAGGAGATCGTTGTGGCATCTGTAGGACCGGACAACGTTACCCGCGGGATTAGCAGCCCTTTATTAATTTGGGTGAGTTCTAACCCGGCACTTGCATGCGGCTGAGCATTGGTTGTGCCAATAGCCATTTGGCAAATACCCATTTGGGTAAAACCCAGCGACAGGCCTGATATTACCAGGTGTTTTAAAATTGCAGGTATGCTTATCATGTTATATTTTTTGCTTGAGGTTACCTTATTGTTGTGATGCAGTGGTTATAGAAACTACTTTTTGGGTTGTATTACGTTGCTGTATAGCTCGCTCTAAGGCTGCTTTTAGTTCGGCTGCTTTTTGCAGCAGTTGTGCTATCTCGACCTGTTGTTCCTGTACAGCTTTTATAAGGGGTACTACAAAAAGCCCATAGCGTATACCATACGTGCCATCGGGTGTTGCAGGCGCATCTATACCATCAAAATCATACTGCATTTTTTTTGCCACTTGTTCTACCTCTTGCGCCAAAAAGCCAACATGACGTGGTTTGATCTTGCCGGCCAAAGTACCACCATTATTTGCAGCGGCAGCGGCAGAAAAGTTTGCGTGCAGTTGGTAGCTCACCGGCCTTAGTTGAAGAATAAAATCTAAACCTGGTACATTAGCTTTGATTTCGCTTTTAGCTCGCTGGTCACTTAAGGCCGTCCATGCTACTTGTCCTCCTATGCTGGTAACATCGCCATTGCCAATCCGTACATTATTGCTTCCACTTACTTTTGCTTCATACCCAATGGCCGTGCTATTTGTAATTTGCGTTGCCTGGATGCTGTTACCTGTTGTGGCACTATTGCCTATAAAAGTATTGTTAGTACCAGTGCTAAGTATGCTACCTGCAGTACTTCCTATGGCTGTATTGCCATCGCCTGTGGCTTGATTTAGCGCAAAATTTCCAATGGCGACGCTATTGCTGATAGTACCTGCTTTTTGCATAGCCTTAAAACCAACGGCTACATTATCCGAGGGTCCGGCGGCCGTTATTCCTTCCAGTGCAAAGCTTCCTACGGCGGTATTGCGTTCGCCACCTGACTCGTTCGCTTTGTAGCCAACAGCGGTGTTATCAAAATTTAGGAGGGGGTTGGCAATAGCAAAAGCGCCAACGGCCGTATTTCGCGACCCGGTCGAATTGCCACGCAACGCTTGAAAACCTACTGCCGTATTATCGGTACCCGAGGAATTGTTTCTGAGTGCTGCTGCACCCATGGCGGTATTACCACTTGCCATATTATTCTCGAGGGCTTCACTGCCAAAAGCACTGTTATTGCTTCCACTTACATTAAGGCTTAATGCATCAAATCCGGCTGCGGTATTATGGCTCCCTGTCGTATTTCGCAGCAAGGTGCGGGCACCAAGGGCTGTGTTGTTGCTGCCAGTAGTATTGCTGCGCAGTGCCCTGCTGCCCACACCTGTATTAAAAATGCCTTGTGCTGTGGTTCCCCCCACTCCGTTGAAATAAAGTACGCTATCGCCAACGGCTACCAAGCCGCTCCGTGTAGTATTTAAACGCAATGCCACATGACCAATACCCACATTCCCGGTACCACTATTATTCACTCCGGCATCCTCGCCCCAAAAATAGCTGCGTAATGCGGGGTCTATTATGCCGCTTTGTTTGTTGTTGGTTTTAAAAATGAGTGGCGTGTTATCAGTAGTGCCAATAAAGTTATTGGTGGGGTTGGTGCCACTATTGCCTGTTATAAGCCAGGGTAATCCACTGCCTGCACCGCTTTGCAGCCGGGTCCAGTTGGGCGCTCCTGTTGTGCCCGCATTAAAATAGAAGCCCGTACCGCCACCACCGCCCATGCTGGCGTTGGTATTGTACACCAATAAACTGGTGGCAGGCGACGGGATGGTGGTATTGTCGCTCGTATTGTTGAGGCTAACCCGGGTCATTAAAAACCCTTTGTTGCTAAACTGTAGTTCTAAAGCTGCTGCACTATTGGGGTTGGCTGTCCCTATTCCCACCTGCGCATGGGCGAAGAAGGCATTTGCGGCAATGGCAAGCAAGGCCGAAAGAAATCTGAAGATAGATGGTTGGAATCGCATAGTATTTTTTTTGATTTAAATAGATGGTGATTGGGAGATATTGTAATTGGAGTTTGTTTAATGGCAGGTACAGCAGGTGCGTTACCCTGACTACAGCTAGCATAAAACAGCACCAGTAAAAGAGGCACTATTAGCCATAAAATATACCAGAATAAAGAGCGCTGTGGCATTAGTAATACCAGTAAATGGTAACATTCTGGTTGCCGCTTACTTTGGGTATCAGCGTTCGCCCATTCATGGTAACAGTGGCGCCTACTGGTATACTTTTGGTTTTGCTGCGGGTAGCTCCCGGAAATAGGTTAAGCGAGCTATTGCCAGCTTCTTTCCCTTCGCCACCATCGGGCCAACTAATCCATATTTTGGCATTGGTACCGCGCTGACTATCCATGGTAAATGTGCAGGAAGCTTTAGAGCCTTTGTAAGCTGCCATATAACCATCAGGGCTTCGCTTGGCTATATTGTACCTTTCCCGGTCGCGGGGGCTCATGTTTTTCAGCATTTCCGCTTCGGCCGCTTCGCTAATGGTTTGGTTGGCAATACTCAATGCACCAAAATAGTAATTGCTCAGTTTGTATTCGCCCATAGCTTCTACAATACCTGTATATCTTTCTTTGGCTTCGGCATCAAGGTTTACACCAAAGGCGCCTCTTATTTCATCCAATTTGCGAAAGCTGCTTCCTTTAAGCTTGGCCGTAATTTCCACTTTTACGTGAACTATTTGAGGCCCTTCGGGAGCATTTTTCAACATTTCGGCAATCTCAAAAGTGATGGGGTTGGCCAGTATGCGGCTGTATCCTTTTACAGCATCGGCGGGGGTAGCAAACTTGTCCTCCTTTTTATAGGCATCGCCAAAGGCATCGTAAAATTCTTGTGCGGGCAGTATACCAAAAGGAATGGTATTGGTATTAAATGCCAGCGGGAATTGGCTCTTTTTATTCAATTTCAGGTTACTTTCTACATTCCGATATTTATCATAATCGGGCCATGCCTTAATAACGATGCGGTAGTACTCCAGGTTGTCTGCATCGGATGCTGGCAGGTAATCTGCTAGTTTTTTTGGCAGCTTAAGCACTGCATATACAAAATCCTTACCGGTAAATTGTGCCATGTCGGCCTCAGGCTTCGAAAAATCGTTGGTGAAAGTAAGATAGGCAGGTACTGAAGTTTCCGCAGGTTTAGTTTCTTCATTACTTGCAATTGTCATGCTGCCTGCGGCATATTGTTTTCTTATGGCACCTAGCCCGTCCGTGCCGGCTGCATCGGCTACCTTTTCTACTTTACCTGTTACTGACTCGCTGGTTTTAACCGATACCGGTTTTTCGCTACTTGTTGAGCTTTTAGCTTGTTTTAATTTATCTTTTAGTTTGTTCAGTTGGGCATTCACCGAGCCTATACCGGCCAAATGAAATAAGAGGGAACAAATGACCAATGGGCGAAGAACATTTTTCATACATACTTTTTTTGGAGTGAAATGAGGAAGTTTGTACGGCTAAAGTAGTAGCGGGTGTTCGCCCATCCAAAGAAAGGAGGCATACAAAAGAAAGACAGTTTAATTAATTGAAAATCATATGATTACGGAGCGTTGTCCCAGTTTTGTCCACCTGTAAACACGGAAATCGGACAGCAAACGGATGATTTGCAAAGACGATGAACAGCTCCCGGCAACAAAGCGAAACAAATTTTAAAAAGATTAATACCGGAGACATTAATTAAAGGCTCTTCTAAAAAACGGCCCAGGCAAGACTTGACAATTGTATGAAACCGGAATAGAGACAAAACACATTCCTTATCTTTTGTAAAAGCCGATGTCAGGCATTGGGTACAACGGCGCAGCAGGTTTTTTTGGAGATGCCCTATACCGAATGAATAAACTTGTGCAATGCTTCCACCTGTTCATTACTCAGGTTTTTTCGCATCCGGTAGCGGCTTTTGCGAATGCTGGCAGCATTTACGCCTAATATAGTACCTGCCTGATCAGCTTGAATACCTAGTTTTTCGATGGCGCACATTTTTATTTCGGTAGCGGTAAGGCTAGGGAACTGAATTTGTAATTTGCCAAAAAAGCCGGGATACAGTGCTTCAAACTGGGTTTGAAAGCGGCCCCAATCGTCATTGGTACTCACCCTTGCGTTGAGCAGGGCTTCCAGTTGTTCAAAGCGCTGTGCAGCGTCGCTGTTTTTGAGTGCCTCCAGTTCGGAGGTTATTTCTTCTACCAGTTCATCTTTTTGTAACATATTTACCGCAATGGAGGCCAGTTGTTGCTCTTGGTTTTTTAGTCGTTCCATGGCCAAATTCATCTGCTGCTTTTGCCAGCGTGAACGCAAGATTACAGCCGTTGTAAGTGCTGCTATCAGCACTATAAGGCCTATTTCCCACATTTGCTGCTGCCTTTGGTGGTTTTTTGCCTGTAGCAGTTGATTGTCTTTTTTTTCTACTTCATAGCTGGTTTGCAAGTCAGCTAAAATCTTGGCTTTGTCTTCATTAAACAGGCTGTCTTTTACTGTTTGGTATTTTTTATAATACAGCAAAGCAGCTTGTGGGTTATTTAAATCTTCATAAAGCGCAGCCGCATCTTCCAATATGGTTTTTTTCAAATACAATTCATCCAGCGTATCCACCTGAGCTGTAGCTGTAAGTATCAATTGCAAGGCGCTGTCGAACCTGCGAAGCTTTCTTAAAGCGGCGGCCATGTTGATTTTACTATAAAGTATACCTACTGGATTTTGCCAAAGGCTGTCAAATGAAAATGCCCTTCTAAAATGGTGCAATGCACTATCGTATTGCTCCAGGTCGTAATGGTTCATGCCTATATTGGTATGGGTAACGGCTAATCCTGCATAATTGTCTAATTTTTGGTTGATGTCCATAGCCCGATACAACATTGCCTGAGAAGTATCATACTTTTTCAATAAGGCATAATCGCCAGCGCTAGAGGCTAAAATGCGTTCCAATAAAGGTTGATTTTCCATCTTCTCCACTATTTTTTGCCCCCTCTTCAGGTATCGCAGTGATAGTAAATATTCGTCGGAAAAAAAGTATAGGGCACCGATAGAGTAGCATACCTCTGCTATCATCATGTTGTCGCCCTGCTTTTCAAAGCCTCCCATTGCGGCTAGAAAGGAGGCCAAAGCCTGAGGACGAAAATGCTTTTTACTTAGTAACCTGCCACTGACCAGGTCAAGTTGGGGCTGCAATGTATATAGCTTATTTTTTGTAATGATACTATCTACAGTTTTGATCAAAATATCAGCATCTGAGAAATTACCTTTTTCAGTAAGGATGGCTGCTTGTTGCATATAGGCACTTGCCAGCCACCAACTATCGCCTGCTGCATGAGCAGTTTTTACCGCTTCATTGGCATAGGCAAGGCTTTCTATCAGATTGCGACTCATGAGGTTTTTACTCAGTGTGGTAAGTGTCCTTACCTTAGCCGTATCATTGGGTATACTGGACAGCGATTGCAGAATATCTTTTTGGGTGGTTTGAGCAACTGCAACCATCGCCAGCAATAGAATCAGTGCTGTAGAAAAGATGTTTTTTTTATAATAAGTATAGATGTTTACAGCCATAGTTGGAATATTATAGGTGGCCAAATGGCTAAGTAATACATGTGCGCATATAGGTTTTATAATCCATCTTTTATAGGCGAAAATTACGACAGTAATTGGTTATGAACCAACAGTTTTTTTGTAGCAGCCATTTTATTTCATAAAAGGGGAAGCATAATATGCTTAAAAATAGGTGGATTGTAACATCGCAGAATGAATATTTGTCTGCTGCATTTCTCTCCAAACGGGCAAAGGAAGTTGAAGGGGGGCTCAGAGGTTTTTAGAGGCTTCCTTTAAGTTTAGTACTCATTTTTTCATTTTCCTGATTTTCACATTGCCGATGTGGCAGTCCTTCCTATTTTCATTATTATTGCTCTCTAATCCTTTTGCAAATGTCCGTTTACACCATCGCTATTTCCATTGAAAATCTTACGTATGCTTTTCATTCAGGGAAACCTGTGCTTCAAAATGGTTCATTACAGGTACCCAAGGGAAGTATTTATGGTTTTTTAGGCCCGAATGGCGCTGGGAAAACAACCACGATGCGGCTGCTAACAGGCCTTTTACCTCAACAGGGCAACCATATCGAATTTTTCGGCCAACCATTAAACACACAGTTACCCGGACTTTTTCATAGGGTAGGGGCGCTTATTGAAACGCCTTCCATTTACCAGCATTTAAGCGGACTTTACAGAATAGTCTGACTGGTTGCTTGCACTTCTAACCCATGTGCCAATAATTGAATTTTCATCATCATTTGCAACTGTTGTTTGTGTTGAAGAAATCTCAGGTTTTATCAAATCAACTGACGCAATTAATTCCTGTACATCTTTTAAATAGTCTTTGTTGTTGGTGACCGCTACAATAATTACGCATCTGTCGTAGCCGCTTGCGGTGGTCAGCACTGCCATAGCTTCACTGTTATCAAAAGTAAATATACTGCTGCCTTCTTTTATTTGCCAGCCCCCCGCATCCTGTACTTCATTTTCCTTTCTGGTATTTGTTGGTTGATAGTTTTTTACAATTAAATGCTGCCATTCGTTTTTAAAATCAGCCTCAATGGTTCCTTTGCTTGTCGTACTTTTTATACCCATAATTCTGCACCAGGTATTTTTTTTGCTATCAGTAATTGTATAGCTCACCAAAGTTTTTTCCACATTTTTTGTGTAGCCTTTTGGAGGAGAGTAGGTGATGAGGTCAAAGGTTTGCTGTTGTGCAAAAACACTTGAGGTAGTAATAACAAAAAAGAGCAATAGTATTATTTTCATCGAATTTATTTCTAGTTAAACTTTTTCATTAATTCGGAAGCTCAATCGGATAGTCACCCGGACCATACATCCATGCGTTATTAAATAATGAACCACCGTTGTATGGGCCATCTCTTTGCGTTGGGTTAACACCGTCTAATACTAAGTACCATTTCTGCACGCCGGCAGCATAATGTTTAAAAAATCCGTAAGTGACTATTTCTAACTTACGGCCTTGGGTGGATAAAAGTTTGCCCCATTTATCAGTACCATTTTCTTTACTCCATTCTTCTATAATACTTTTTTGTGGGTTAATCGTAATTTGGGTAATGTTGTCTTCAACACTAAGTTTATAAGACCCGCTTTCTCTTGCTAGTAGGAGTTTATTATATGTCATTTGAAAAGATTTAGCATAAAAAGTGTAGGTACCGTTGCTATTAAAGCTGTATTGACTTTTGGTGTTGCCGCTAATACCGTTGTTTACAGAATAGTCTGACTGGTTGCTTGCACTTCTTACCCATGTACCAATAATGGAACTTTCATCATCAGCGGCAATAGGTGTTTCCGATGAAGGAACATCAGGTTTTATCAGTTCAACTGATGCTATTAATTCCTGTACATCTTTTAAATAATCCTTGTTGTTGGTAACTGCTACAATACTAACGCATCTGTCGTAGCCGCTAGCGGTAGTCAGCATGGCCATTGCTTCTTTGCTATCAAAAGTAAATGTACTGCTGGCTGCTTTTATTTTCCAGCCCTCGGCTTCCTTTACTTCATTTTCTTTTCTGGTATTTGATGGTTGATAGTTTTTTACAATTAAGTCCTGCCATTCGTTTTCAAAATCAGCCTCAACGGTTCCTTTACTGATGGTACTTTTTATAACATTAATTCTACACCAGGTATTTTTTTTGCTGTCAGTAATTGTATAGCTCACTAAAGCTTCTTCCACATTTTTTGTGTAGCCTTTTGGAGGAGAGTAGGTGATAAGGTCAAAAGTTTCTTTACTAGTATTGGGTGACTGTTGTGGGTTTTCAGGTTGCCCGACAGGCAGTGTTTCTAATTTTTTTAAACTAATTGATTCTATAAAAGCGGTCATCTCTTTTTCATACACATCCGTATTAGTGAGGATGATCATATTCACCATTTTTTCAGCACCGCTGGCGGTTACCAACATGGCTACACCCCCTGTGCCTTCGCTTTCGTAAGGTGCATGGCCACTTTGTATTTCCCAGCCGTTTTCTGTTGCTGCTGGCTGCATTTCAGGAGCAGCAGAAACGGTTATCGTTTCTTTTACCAAAGAAGTCCATGCCTTATCAAAATTTTCTTTTGAATCGGCTATGCACGGTGTTGATTTATACAAAGTGATCAGGCAATGACTATCACTTTTTTCATCGTGCTTTGAAATCTGGACGGCATCCTTTCCTTCTTTTTTGTCCCACCCCGTTGGAGGAGTAAAAGTTGTAAGGTCAAAAGTTTGCTTTTGTGCAAATGTGTTTTTTGCAAATACTGTTAGCAAACAAAGAAGCATTAGTTTTTTCATAATTTAATTTTATTAGGTAAAAGTATTATCTAAGTTCAACTAATAAGTGCAACACAAGAGGTTGAAAGAAAGGAGGATTTCTCCCCCTTTCAATTGACCAAGTTAATTAAACTTGTGTTGCGATGACAAACTATAAACAACTCAGCCAAGA
>Ga0105049_10008572_pt1 | contig 11854 bp, 12 predicted proteins | sample MAT06_FD_78087 | JGI IMG/M metagenome (GOLD analysis project Ga0105049, IMG submission 78087) | Freshwater microbial communities from Lake Fryxell liftoff mats and glacier meltwater in Antarctica - MAT-06 | ecosystem: Environmental > Aquatic > Freshwater > Ice > Liftoff microbial mat | place...
AGACTTGTTTTTCCAGCATCTATATGTGCAAGAATACCTATGTTTAAAATTCTAGAATTCATATTTCGAAAAATAGTAACAACGCAAATGTTTAATTGTGTTGCCTTAGGTTGTTGATTGGGAGAAAAAAATGTTCTAAAAAAACTAACATCATTTCAGTTTGGAATTAAAGATAAATAATTTTTTTATTTCCTCTCTTTTCCCTTCAATTATAGCTTTCATCACTTTGTACTGTAATTCTTTTTCTCTAAATTCTTCGCCGCAGCAAAGCTTGATAAACTCCTCAAAAGTGTATTCAAACACTTCAATTTTCTCGCCAGCATCTAAGTTTGGTTGGGTAGTTTTTTGGCAATTTTTAGCTATAAAAACATAGCTTGTCCAGTCCATTTTATGGTAGGGTTGAATATGAAAATACTCTTCGATATTCTCTGAAGTGTAGCCAGATTCTTCTAATAATTCTCTCCTAGCCCCTTCAATTGGTGCTTCACCCTCCTCAATTCTGCCGCCAAAAAGCCCCCAAAATTCTGGTCTTGATGGCTGGCTTTGTTTGGAAACTAAAAATTTCCCCTCACTCGTTGTGGCGATTACAATTGCTGTATCTGGTCTTTTTAATTTTTCAAAAGTTTGTACCGTGCCATCATACATTTCTTGCGGCCACTGGTAAACGGAAAAAATTTCACCTTGAAAAACCTTTTTTGCATTTGCTGGAAAAGACATATAATAATGAGAGTTATTACGAGGTGAAACTATAACTTAAATTTTAAGAAGTTGCTTGCTTGTACTTTTTATAATTTGCAAAGGCCCCATAAAAAGAAAATATAGCAAACAAAAATATTACAACCGGATTTGTAATTCCAAACTTACCTATTTCACTATAGTTCAGGGCAGCAAAGACAGTAAACAAGATTCCGTTGATAACTGAAAAGGCTACTTCAATCACGTAAAACCGTTTAAGATTTTTGAAACTAGTGAAATATAGGACGATTCCCGCCAAGCCTAAAACCAAAATAATTGGGCCAATAATAATCAAAGATCTATCAGAAAAAGCCCAACCAAATATCGATAAAAACACCCCACCTATAAATAAAAATCCTCTGTTTCTAAGAGCAGTTCTGCGCTGCCAAAATGTTAACTTTGTATTTTTTTCTTCTGACATATTAAAATTCAATTTTTAACCGAAAGTTATCAAAATCAAAATAATCAATGTTGGTTCGGGGACAAGGATTCGAACCCTGGTAAACAGAATCAGAACCTGTTGTCCTACCACTAGACGATCCCCGAATACATTTTAAAAAGTTCAGATTAGCTAGTTTTGTCAAGGTACTAGTTATAAGTTTGTAAAAAAAATAGAACTGTGCTAACATTTAAATATTAAATTAATTTTATGAGCACCTTCAAACTAAATAACCGTTTAAACTATAGAGCACTTACAATTTTGGGAGCATTTTTCCTGGTTTTTGTTTCACTTTTGAGTACTTTCAACTATTTTTATAATCAGGATCAAAAAACTGCCTTTGCCCAAAACACACCCACAAACCCCTCTGCCCCTACACTTCAAACTCCTGGGGTCACTCCATCACAGAACCAGACACCTACCCCAAATCCGACTCCAGCCGCCCCAACTAATACTCCAGGCATTCCCCCTGTAACCACACCTAGCGATTTAGGAAACGTACAAGGTCAGCAAATAGTAGTTACAAATGACGCTGTAGCAGCTCAACAAGCTGGCTCTAATAATGTAGTAGTTCAGTCAAATACTGCCAGAACTGGCGGTGAACCTATAATAATTAGCTTTGTAGCTGGACTCGTGCTACTGGGAGTAATCTACTATATTAGTATTTACGGACACTCAAAAAAATCACTGAAAACCCACGAGAAAAAACTAAAAACTCATCGCAGGTAACTTGACAAAAGCCACTAGAAGATAGTAATATACGCAGAGTTTATTCGATTCACAGGCGTGATTAGCTCAGGGGTAGAGCGCTTCATTGACGTTGAAGATGTCGGGGGTTCAAATCCCTCATCACGCACCAGAATAATTACAGTTACTCAGCGCTACTAAAATCATCTGAAATAATAACTCAAATTTACAACCTTCCTGATAGTCAGGAATTTTTTACTGGAATTAACGAACAAACACTTTTATGAAATACCTCAAACCAAGTCCATTTATTCATATTCTTAGCCAGCCCTTGGAGCGAAAAAAACTAGAGCTGGAGATCATTTACAGTAGCGGTGGAAGCTGGTTTGAAAGCCCAGAAGATAGAGGTAAAAAGCACCTTTTAGAGCATTGCATTGCCTCCAGAACCAAAAACCTCAATTTCCAGGAACTTAAAGATCTAGAATTCAGAGAAAATATTAGCTTAAACGCCTACACAGGACCTATTACTATGGGTTTGACAGCTACTAGTCACTATACGGATTTTAGAAAAATTACTGATTTACTAATAGAAATGGCTCTGGAGCCTACCTTTGATCAGGAAATTCTCGATAAAGAAAAAGAAATAGTACTTAGAGAGATCAGCGAGCGCCGCGGCGACCCTAACTACAGACTCTACTACGACACAAGCAAAGCCATTTTTACGCCTGATTCCTACAATAACCACGAAACACTAGGTGACAGTGAAAAAGTTGCCCTCACGAGTCTAGAGGACTTTAGGAATTTACAATCCCAAAACCTAAACAAAAGCCACTTAATCATCAGTCTCAGTGGTGGCGGGATTGAGTTAGATTATCTCCAGGAAAAACTCCAAAAACACCTACTAAAAAATCCAAATTGGAATGGAGTAAACGACAAAAATGATATTAATTACAACGCCCCTACTCAGTTTCAAGACTTTAAATTTCTGCCTGTAGTCCATGAACTCGCTCACAGCCACGCCGAAATAAGTGTATTTCTAAAATGCCCAATAAACCTAGAAAACAAAGCTGCTTTGCAAGTTTTTGATAGTCTATTTCTGAAATATGGTGGTGTGCTCTATGACAGACTTCGTGATGAATTAGGACTGGTTTATGGAATTCAGAGTAGTTTTGATAATAGAACTCAGACGCTAGGAATAGAATTATCCTGCGAGATACAGTATATTCAAAAGATTTTAGACGAAATTAAGTCAGTTTTTGGTGATTTTAATAAAAATTTCCGTCCACAAAAATTCAATGAATTCAAAAACCTAATCCAAAAAAGAATAGATATTGCCCAAGACACTCTGGGAGCTAGCACGAACTTCACCGAAAGTATGCTTTTGAAATATGGAGTAGCCCAGACTTATGGCGAATATAGTCAGAAATTACAATCAACTACACAAGAAGAAATTGAATCAATTTATAATTTTATTATGGAAAATCAGACCCAGCAAAGAGTTGTAGTGGTTAGCAAAGACTCAGCAATTTCAGATTTAAACCTATCTTTTTAATTCTTTTCATTTTACAAGTATTTTAGGTAAAGGAGAAATTCATTACTTCCAGCGACCTACCTATTTCAACTTATTTATCTTTCCAGGAAATAATAATCTTGCCAGCTTTTTCATCGCCCACACATTTGACTCTAGCATTTGGAAATTCCGCGGCTAATCTATTGGCTTTTAGGACTGTTTCTGGTTTTAGATTATGAAATTTATTTACTATTTCGATAGTTTCAGGAGTTGGAACAGAGCCAGCGTCTTTTTTCAACAAAGCAATGATTTCCTTAACTGTTAGATCTCCAGCAATTATTTGAGCTAAGACTTCTTTTTGCCTCGAATCCTCTAACCCAACTAAATGCCTGGCCTGGCCTTCACCGATAACTTTGTCGAAAAGAGCTTGTTGAACCATGGGGGTTAGACTCAGAAGCCTCAGGTAATTTTTGACATACTGGACAGAATTTCCGAGCATCTCAGCCAGTGCTGACTCATCCAAGTTTTGGGTTTCTTTCAACATTTTGAATGTGCTAGCTAGTTCAATTGGACTCAGGTCTTCTCTTTGGAGATTTTCCATCGCACTTAGCATGGCTTGCTGTGAGTCTGTGAGACTATCTTGAGGCCTAACAACGGCTAGAATTTCCTCCCAACCAAGAAGCTTACATGCCCGTAGACGCCTTTCACCAGCAAGCAAAATATATTCCTGCTTTTGAGTCTCTGGTGAGTGGTAGCTGATCACTACAATTGGTTGAATCAAGCCATTTTCTTTGATGTTTTGGGCTAAACTCTGAATTTTTTCAAAATCAAAAATAGTTCTGGTTTGAAATGGATTGAATTTAATTTCCTGAATTGGAATGTTGAGGGTTATTGAATTGCTAGGAATCTGAATCTCTGAGGCATTACCCAAGTTCACAGTCTCCTGACCAAAATAATCACCTAAAATATTTCCTAAAGATTTTCCAAGGGGCATAAAACTATTGATTAACCACTGACAAAAACAACTCTTCCAGCCTGTTAGCCTTTGGCCTCATGGCAGTCACAATTATGTTTTGTTTAGTTAAATAATTAATAAAATCATTTACTGTTTGTTTTGATTCCAGCTCTACTTCAAGAGTATTTTTATCTACCATCTCTACTTTAAAAAGACTACTAGGTTCTAGTTTTTCAGCTTTTTTAATATCCACTAAATACACCTCTTTTTCTAGAGTTCCCAGTAGGTTTTTCATATTATCTTTCTTTACTATCTCACCTTGCTTGATGATTGCTACATTTTTACAGAGTTGCTGCGCTTCTTCTAGATAATGAGTAGTTAGAATAATAGTAGTTCCCTCAGAGTTAATTTTTTGAAGGTACTCCCACATCCCGATTCTCAATTCCACATCCACTCCTGCCGTCGGCTCGTCAAGTATCAAAAGTCTAGGCTTATGGATCAAGGCTCTGGCAATCATTAATCTGCGTTTCATACCACCAGAAAGAGTTCTGGAAACTAAATTCCGTTTTTCCCAAAGTCCTAGTTTTTTTAACGATTCCTCAGCTCGAATCAGAGCAGTCTCGCGATCAATTCCATAATACCCACCTTGATTTACTACTATATCTATTACTTTTTCAAACATTCCAAAGTTGAACTCTTGAGGGACTATTCCGATTTGAAATTTAGCTTTGTTTAATTGATTATCCAGATCATATTCAAATATTTTCACTTCACCTGCAGTTTTGTTTACGAGTCCAGTTACAATTCCAATCAAAGTAGTTTTTCCAGCACCATTAGCTCCAAGTAAAGCAAAGAAATCTCCTTCATCGATATCTAAATCCACTCCATTTAGGGCTGTAACTCCATTTCCATAGGTTTTGGTAAGGTTTTTAACACTCAGAGCGTACATAGGAATATACTTTTTGTAGTATAATCTATTTTGTCAAAAGGATTAAATCTCCGAAATAGAACTGCAAATCTGTACTCTTTGTTTTTCAAAAACTTAAACAGGCTTATTTTCCCAGCCTCAGCAGAAATTTAGAAAATATAAGTGTTTACGAGTAGTTTTAGGTTTGTATATTTACAATAAAATTGACAGAGATTGGTAATTTCAGAAAAAAATTGAAGATGGATTCTAATTTGCTGATAGCTTTTGTAACTTCAAAAATTAATTTAAACCCCGAAAGATGGGATCTGATAATAAAAACTTACGGCAGTTTGGATGTAGCGGTGAGTGATAATTTTGCTCAAATCAAAGCTAAATGGCTAGAAAAGTGGCCTAAAGAAATGGATTTGGAAACTGAAATGAAAAAGTTTCAGTTAAATCTGAAAAATAGAGAAATTGCTATCATTACCCACCTAGACAAAGCCTACCCAGAAAAGCTCAAAGCCCTGACTAATTACCCAATGGTTCTATACTTTCAAGGCAATCTAGAATTACTAGAAAACACCCAGATGCTTACAGTTGTAGGGTCTCGAAACTATACTAAATACGCTCAGATTATTCTAGAGAAAATCCTAAAACCAGCCTGTCGCTTGGGAATTGGGGTAGTCTCTGGACTGGCTCTTGGAATTGATGGTATTTCTCACCAAATCGCTCTGGAAAGCAAAGCTCCAACTATTGCTGTAATTGGCTCAGGTCTAGACGACGAAAGTTTTTATCCAAGGGAAAATCTGGGTCTAAAAAAACAATTAATTCTAAATGGTAACCTAATACTAAGCGAATACCCGCCAGGAACTACAGCTACAGTCTACACTTTTCCTCAAAGAAATCGTATTTTGGCAGCCCTTAGCGAGCTTACCTGGGTAGTCCAGGCTAGCAAAAAATCAGGATCTTTAATCACAGCAAGTCAGGCCCAAGACCTAGGCAAAACTATTGCCACAACCCCTGGAGCTATATTTGAAGAGAGTCTGAGTGGAAACATTCAGTTACTTAAAGATGGTGCTAGCCTGATCATCGAACCTGAAGATATTCTGCAATTACTAGGTCTCTCAAGGCAAATAAAAACTGTAGTCCTCGATATTCAGTTTGACTCCGAAATAGAAGAAAAAGTCTATAAACAGCTCAGTCTAAGCCCACAAAACATTGAAAATATCAGTCAAAATCTAAAAATTAATCTCACCGAACTAAGTGGGGTTCTCAGCATGCTTGAACTTTCTGGAATTGCCACTAATATTGGCCAAAATCAATGGATTAGAGGTAGTTGAAGCTTGACATTTCAAGTTAATTAATTTTATTATCTGTAGAGTTTTATAGTGCGGGTATGGTATAATGGTAGCACACGACCTTGCCATGGTTGAGACGGGGGTTCGATTCCCCCTATCCGCTCCAATTACTTCTGATATGACTTCTGCTGAAAAGAAAAATCTAAATATTTTACAGATTCTTTTCGAGAGTATAGTGATCTTGGGTTATGTAATTGCAATAATTCCGGCTTGGTATTTTTTTACTTTCTGGTTTGTAATTCCTCTAACCGTCGTCAACTTATATTTAGGTATTAGAACTAAAAATCAGACTTTAGCCTTTGCTGCAGGAAATATTGGGATGAGTCTAGTAACTTTTATTCCGATTATTGGCTATCTTGCAATCTGCGGTGGAATTGCTTTTTCAGTACTAAACATGACTGAAATTTCAAAAAGTCTAAACTTAAATCCACAAAAATATGAAATCAAAGAAAAAGAAAAAATAATTGATGTAGAATCTAAAGAAAAACCTCAAAACACTAACCCAATTGAAAAATAATTAATAATTTAGCCCAACCCATATATTATGCCAAACACCAAGTCCGCCAAAAAAGCCCTCAGATCTTCTCTAAAAAAACGAGAATTTAACTTAGAAAAAAAATTTAAGATTAAAAATTCCCTCAAAGAATTACGCAAATCTATCACGAATAAAGCTGAAGATCACCAGATCACTCTTGCAAAAGTCTATTCTGCCCTAGATAAAGCTGTAAAAACTAAATTCATCCACAAAAACAAAGCTGACAGAAAGAAGTCTAGAATTGCTAAAATGCTAGCCAAAGCTACTGCTGTAGTTACAGCTGCAGAATAATTATCGATGTCATTGAATTCTTTTTCAAGTCTTGTTTAAAAAAAACAAGGTTATTTCTTTGATTAGATTTCAATCCCTAAACTAGACATATTTCAAGAAATCAAGGTATTTATAGTGTGTGTCTATTCTGACAATCAATAAAAAAGCCAAATTTGATTACCATGTACTGGAGTCTTTCCAGGCTGGTCTGAGTTTGTCTGGGGTTATGACAAAGCAAATCAGGAAAAACCGTGTCCAGATAGCCGGGAGCTATGTAATTTACCAGAAAGGACAATTACAAATTATTGGTTTCGGTAATGATCAGGTCAGAGAAAATGTACCACTGCTATTGAAAATGCGAGAAATCAAAGAAATCAAAGGGAAATTAAGCCTAAAAGGTCTGAGCTGTATAGTCCTAAATCTAAAAACTGTGGGTAGATGGCTAAAGGCAGAAATTGCGATAGTTAAAGGCAAGAAGAACTTTGATAAACGTGACGACATCAAAAAACGTGATTTAGATAGGGAAGAAGCTCGAAATTTGCTTTGAAGTATCTTTGATATGGCTAATAACCCTTGTTACAATTACTTTTCGTGAAGCTCTGTTATAATTTATATCCAAGTATTTTTTCTAACTGTCACACCCCTACACTATATATTTGAAAAACAATTTTATTTTTTTATTATGTTAGAAGTGCCGCCAGCAAAAGTAAAACTACCCGTTCCAGAAGTTAGATCAGGTAATGTTCCTAACTAAAAACAAAGGCTTGGCAATCTAGTAGCAGGAAAATTTGGTGTTTTTGGTTCCCCTGATGATAATTATTTAGAAAAAAGGGATTTTGCCGAAACAAGAAATGTATCAATTCCTGAGAAAGTAAGGGAAACAATAGAAAATATAAGAGGATTATATAACCGGGAAATTAGAGTATTGAAAAATAAGAATAGTGAAGTGTTAATATCTTTACGTGGAAAAGAAGGAAAATATGTACATTACGTAGTTTACGATATTAATGGTAACACTGTATTTAGCGGTAAATATGATTATAATGGTGATAATAGAGAGCCACTTATCCCGAGAAAAGCTGGATAACTAGATATTTTAAAAATTATATGAAATTATTACCCTCCCCGCTTGGGGAGGTTTTTGCTGGTTAAATTAATTCAACACTCAGTTATTCCCAGTATTATAACTGTGGAAAATGATTTTGGTTACACAATTTTTAGATTTCTTTTAGGCTATAACTCGACCTGTAAAAACATCTTAGTTACTCTAACTCTCCCTAATTCTAAAGTAATGTTCTGTATTTTTACCAATTTTACACTCAATTATTAGATATTTACGTCCCATAAACTGAATGAAGGCCTGTTTTTTCAATAATTTTTCTGGCCATTCCAAAAAGACAATATTTGTAGTATTTGTCAGCTCTTCTTCTATCCAGCCTAGGTCACTATCACTCAAATTCTTCAATCTATGCAAATCCATATGGGCTACCTCTTCGAAATTAGCTGATTTTTTGATTTGGGAACTGGCTTTTAGTGGGTATTTCTGAAGTAAAGCAAAAGTAGGTGAGGTAGGCACTACAGAAGAACCGATTTTTTTGCAGACCTCCTGAACAAAAGTAGTTTTCCCAGAACCCATATCGCCTCTGAGGAAATACAAACTGCAGTTTTGAGCAAGTATTTGGTTAAAGACAATCTCCACCACACTTTCAAGTGGAATCTTTTTGTTCATCGGAACATCAGTGAGTTTGCTTTCGTCTTTTCTGTAGCTTGTAGGCTTGAATGTCTGAGGATTTAGACCTTCCAGGAAGTCAACTAATTTGTAACTTTCATGGTGCTGTCTGACTTTGTTTAAAGCCACCTCTTCAATCTGGCGAACACGCTCCCTGGTAACATTAAAAACTTCACCAATCTCTTCCAAGGTATGTGCAATTCCAGTTCCATCAAGTCCAAAACGCAGTAAAATTACCTTTTTCTCACGAGGCTCCAGGCAATCGTCGATGATTTTGATAATATGACTTCTCAGTACTCTATTTGAGGCTTCATCAATAGGCTGGGCTGTGGCTTCATCTTCTATCATTTCAACCATCTGAGTATCGCTATCCTCGGAAAAACCCACCATCGTGTCGATAGAAACAGTGTCCTGACTAATTCTTTTGAAATAAAATATAGTATCTAGATCCACTTCAAGTCTTTCAGCCAGCTCCTCATCGGTAGGCTCCCTACCAAGCTCATCTATCAAACCTCGCTTTTCCCTTCTATATCTATTTAACTTTTCCTCTACATGCACTGGAAGCCTCACAGGACGGCTTTGATCAGCAAGAGCGCGCCTAATGCTTTGCTCAATCCAATAGCTGGCATAAGTGGAAAACTTGTAACCACGTCGCCAGTCAAACTTTTCTACAGCACGCAAAAGTCCGATATTTCCCTCCTGAATCAAATCAAGAAAAGCAAGATTTCGACCCATGTATTTTTTTGCAGCATGAACTACAAGTCTAAGATTAGCATTATTTAATTCTCTTTTTGCAGCCTGATCACCCTGTTCAATACGCTTAGAAAGTTCTACTTCTTGCTCTTTATTGAGTAAGGGGTACCTAGAAATATCTCGAATATAGTTTTGGACCGCATCGTCTTTTAACTCTTCTCCACCCACATCTCCAGCAAGGGAACCGCTTAGCTTTTCAGCTAATTCTAATTCTTGCCTTTTTAATTCATCCTCATCTTCTAGAACAGCCCATAGATTATCGAGAGTATTATCGAAACTGATTGGGGCTCCACTGTCTTCACATAGATCCATCACATCCTCTAATAATTGCACATTATCCTCTGGATTCGGGAGTAAATATAGAAGCTCATCCTCAGTTACAAATCCCCTAGTGATACCTTGCTTAATGGTTTCTACTACTCTGGCCTGGAATTCAAGTGGTTCTGCCTGGAAAATTGGGTAAAGAGATGCGTCGTTTTCAATAAACTTTTTGAGAGTTTTGCTTTGATTTTTGTTTGACCTTTGCTTGGTCACTTTTTTCATTTTGATCCTTACACCGTCCTCAGTAACCCTATATCTTCTACTTCCACGCTGTTCTATAGTATCGTCATCAAGGGCTAGCTGTCTATTAAGATCAGAGGTGGAAACTAGATTAAGACCCAAAATTCCTTTTCGAGTAACTAACTCATTAGATTTTGCTTCACGAGGACCTACGTCTAGAAAATCTTCCTCTAAATCAGCTTTTTTCTGTAATTCTAATTTTTCATCTACAGGCTTTTCATCTCTAGGTTTTTTGTTGTATTTAGAAAGTATTGAAGCACCTTTTCCTTTGAAAATTTTGGTGATTTTAGGTACTTTTGCTTTGGTTACTTTGGCGGAACCGATAGTCAGTCTTTTTCTTTCAGCGGAAGACTTTTTGACACGTTTTTCATTCAAAACTTCTGGTTTGGCATTGTTTTTAAGAGTCTCGGCAATGGTTTTTCTAGGCATTAGGAATATGGTAGGGTATTTAAATTTGGATTAAAATACTGCTTGACTTGTTAAGTTTGGAGATACAAATCAACTAGTACTAGATAAGTACAAAATTGTAAAACAAAATTACTTTTTTAGAGTAAGATTCAGAAATTATCACTAAATGATAATGGAAAGACAACTGCCTTTTTAAAAAAAATAAATTCTGCAACTACTTTTTCACGGTAATCTAATCGAGTTCATCGTTTTAGCCAGGAGTCAGATTTTACTGAAAATGAAATACATCCATTACAGACTTGACGAACTCGGACTTATTTTATTACTTTATTATCCAGATTGTCAAACATATTATGGCTACAAAACCCGCACCGTCAAAATCCACCAAAAAAAATTCTAGCAAAAAAGCCAAGGAAAACATTCAAAAAAAACCTTTAAAAGCTGAAGTAAAGGCAAAGCCTGAGAAAATTATTATAGAAAAAGAAATCACTAAAATCATTGATTCTAGCCCTAAAAAAAAGGAAGCTGAGCCTACTATAATTGAAACTAAAAAACCATTATCCACTGTTAACAAAGCTAAACTATTTTCTATTTTGGCTGGAGTGCTGGCAATTGCAATCACTATCTGGGTGACTTTTTACTATATTCCTAATATTTTAGATCAAACTGATGAAGCAAAGGCTAGTAGGCAAAAAAAGACCGACGAGGAAACCACGGCTAGAGAGAAAAAAGATATAGACGAAAAACTAGCTAGTGAAAGCATAGTCCTAAAATTTGATCAGATTAAAGAATGGAAACTGAATCTAAAAATCCAGATCGGAGATGGTGAGGCTCAGGACATAAAAGCCACACTAAAAAATTCTTGGGCACCAAAAACAGTTGAAAACTATGTGAGACTGAGCTATAGAGGTTATTATAATGGACTAAACTTCCACAGAATGGTTAAAGAAGATAACTTCAAAGTAATTCAAGGTGGCGATCCTAAAGGCGATGGTACTGGAGGAGAA
>Ga0105049_10008577_pt1 | contig 11849 bp, 11 predicted proteins | sample MAT06_FD_78087 | JGI IMG/M metagenome (GOLD analysis project Ga0105049, IMG submission 78087) | Freshwater microbial communities from Lake Fryxell liftoff mats and glacier meltwater in Antarctica - MAT-06 | ecosystem: Environmental > Aquatic > Freshwater > Ice > Liftoff microbial mat | place...
GATGAGAGAAGGAGATGCTGATGTAACCAACCAACCCATTTGACGAAGGCTTTCCATGGCCACAACCATCATTTCATTCGTGCTCAATCCTTCTGCATATTGGTATTTGGAAAAGGGATTATTATACATACTAAGGAGAAATTTGTACTTACTTCGCTGGAAAAACAGGGCTATTTAGTATGAATTGCAAGCCTTATTTTTTTGAGCTGCAAGATGAATGGATGTTTCAATTAACCTGATTTTTTTGGAGAAAAGTGAACAATACCACTAACCCCCAATAATCCTTACTTTCAATTTCTCTCTCTCTCTCTCCTTTTTTCTCAAATCCTGTCCATCCTGCAATCCCCCAAATCCTGTTCTGACTATTACCTCAAATCCTGTTCTGACTATTACCTCAAATCCTGTCCATCCTGCAATCCCCCAAATCCTGTTCTGACTATTACATAAATAGGCAATTGTTGGAATTTGAACGTTTTATTAGGGTCTTTCTTCGATTTTAGAATCTCTTCCCTTGTACATACATCTATATTTAGGGTGCGAATTTAAGAGGTAAAATATTGTTTTTTATTAAGCAGCGGAAATTATTCCGATTCCGTAATAAAAGAATTTACTATTAAAATTATCGACCATTTAAACATACTCGAGCAATGAAGAAAGTAATGATTACGGGAGCTACTATTGCAGCCCTCAGTATTTTTCTTAATTCAACAAACTATCTTTATACCAATCCGATTGGTGCACCTGCTGCCAGAACAGGTGCTCCAAGAGCCACTTCCGGAACGGAATCTACTTGTGCATCCAGTGGTTGTCATGGTGGCAATTTAAATGTCGGGCCAAATTCTGCAGGCATCACCATCACAGGAAACCCAGCTACATTTGATCCAGGGGCCACTTATACCATCACTCCCAAAATTAATACCCCAACGGGATCGGCAGGTGGATTTCAAATGGTTGTTTTAAATCCGGCAAGGACATCAACAGGAACTTTGACTGCCGGAACGACCAGCAGAGTTGTATCGGCATCCGGAAGAGCGTATATGACGCATTCTAACAAGAACAACCGTTCATGGAGCTTTACCTGGAATGCTCCAACCACGAATGTACCGGATTCCGTTACTTTTTACCTGGCATGCATGGAAACCGTAGGAGGAGCATATCATACCTATACTACCACGAAAGTATTTTATAAAACAGTAAATACCACAAGAGTAGAAGAAGTGGTGAAGGAAGAAGGAATTTCTGTGTTTCCAACATTTGTATCAGAGAAGCTAACAGTGAAAACGCCTCATTTTGGTCAGGTCTCCACTCGCATTCAGGTGTTAGGAATTGATGGAAAAGAGTATTTGAATCAGAATATGGATGTAGCTGCTGAACAAACTGAAGTGATGCTTCCCGCTACTATGAAGCCAGGACCTTATATTGTACGCTTACTAAAGCCTGATGGAATTCAAATCAGGAGGATTGTTAAATTGTAATATTCATTTTAAAATCAACATCAGATGGCTTTTCTCAAATCGGGAAAGGCCATTTTTTTTTGACCTGGTTTTGCTGAATTGTAAGGTTTTACAAGAGTTCAATTGATGTAAAAATTGAAGCTATTCAGCATGGTCAACGTCTTTTTGGCTTCATCCATCAAAAGATCAATTCATTCTGTAAAGTGTTATTGTTAAAACAAGCTTCAAGTAGAAATGAAATTACAAGTTGATATTGGTCAATCCAACCCAGTGTCAATCAAGTAAAATTTTGATTATGAATAGATTACTATTGGCTGGTTTGTCAATGGAATCCTGAAAATGGCCTTGATTATGTGTGTACTTACAATCGCAGGACTTACGTACCATTTCAACCTTCTGTGTTTGTTTTTTGATGGTTTCATTCTCCCATCCTTGCATAAGGCAAATTAATAACCTTTAAAAAAAGTTTCTAAATCAAATTAACATTATGAAAAAGTTCGTAATCGCAGCAGCTCTTGGAGCAATTTCAATATCAGGTTTTGCGCAGGATGCAAAACCGGGTGCAGGTAAAATGATGTTGGCGGGTTCTTTAGGATATTCAAGGTCGACGCCAGAAACACCAAAAGGTGGGTCTGATCCCGATGGTATCGGTACATTAACGTTTTCACCTTCTTTTGGTTATTTCCTTGATGAAAACATTGCGTTTGGAGTCCGTTTATCTCTTCAGTCTCGAATGATGAAAGATATGAAAGGTAGTACAGCTTTTGGAATCGGTGGTTTTGGTCGTTACTATAGTTCACTAAATGATGGTGGAAATTTTCAGATGTTTGGAGAAGTAGCACTGGGTTATAATTCCTCAACCGCTATGTATCCAAAAGCTGGCAATGCGCCGGATCCTACCACAGGCTTAGGTTTTGGAATTGCTCCCGGATTTGGTTGGTATCCAGGCAAAAATTTCGCAGTAGAGTTTACGCTTCCAAGTATCCTTGCATTTACCACTTCCAGAACTAACAAAGATTCTGATGCCACGGCTAAAAACTTTCAAATAGGCGTTTCTACACTATCACAACCAGCGTCGTTAACGGTATTGTTTTTTATGAATTAATTTCTATTTTTGAGTTCTTTCTCAATTATCGTTATGATAAGCAAAATTAGATACATTGTCATTTGTTTGACATTGAGCCTTGGATTCCTTTCCTGCCAGAAACAGGAGGATCCAAAACCGGCAATCACCCCAAATAAAGTTCCTTTCCGTGTTGCGAAATCGCTTAACACTACGGGGCTTAGTAATACGACCGATGGCTTTTCGTCGTATGTGATCACTACCAGTGAAGGCTTTACTTACACCTTGACTTTTCAAGAGGTTAATGGCTACACCACCTTCAATGTTACAAGACCGGGTGGTACATCAGGTGCCTGTAAAGATCGGATTATTGTTCTTCTGGATAAATGGATAGACGAATCCCAGGATTTGTACTACAATCAGGACAATGCCTGTTCAGTCGTCCAGACCTTTGTTTCTGATTTTCGATCGGTTCGTGATTGTGTGCCAGCTGAAACAAGGTCTGATTTTGAAGAAGCATCAGACAAAGTGGGAGAATCGGTAGATGAATTCTGCCAATAAGATTCTCTTATTTTCTTAAAAAGGGGTGCTAACTGCACCTTTTTTTTTGCCCTTTGCAGAAAGTACCCTGATTGAAAATCAATACGTCACTTCATTTTTAAAATGGTGCTTACAGTTAATAACCAATTTCTATCCGTTGATATTTTATTCTTTTTCTCGCTCCCTCATTACCAACGTCTCCCAACCATCGTATTCTCCTTCTGATTCCTGGGCTAATTCCCAAAGAAATAAAACTACTTCTTCAATGTTCTCTTCAGAAGTACAATCTTGCCGTGATACCTTTAACGTGAATGGGAATTCTTCATAATCAGACGTAGCCTGAATTTCAGGAACAAAGCCTTTTGCTACAATGCTCCGCATAAATTCAGAACGTTGTTCTCCCGTAGAAAAGTGAATCCAGTGCTCAACAAGCCTTTTTATTTCAGGATCGTCTCCATAGGATTCCAGTTGTTCTAATAGTTTTCTGTTTTGCATTCGCTGAAATTCTCTGGCATCCGGCAAAAGAAACTCAAAATACGTTTCCCATTCAGGTTCATGGCTTATCTCAAGTTCCGCAGAGTAGCCATCAAAATCAGAAATGCTGTTAGTGATGACTGATGCAACATCATCTGTACTGGCTGAATAAAAATAGAAATTTCGGAACCCATGAAATGCCGATCTGCCAACAAATACCGTATCAGGTTTTTCTCCAAAGTTGCAAGATAGTGCGTCTTCAATTTCGGAGAGCATTTCAAGTTCTTTTCCCATTGGTAAACCATTTTCGTCTGGATACTGAACCCTCACAGAGATTTGAATGAAATATTCCCGCTCAGGAAGAGGAGCAAAACGCCTTAGATCCAGATCTACTGCTATGCTGGCAGGTTTGTCATCAACCATGCAGAAATATGCGTCCCAATCGGGTTGGTATTGGTCTTCCATGTGAGGAAGTGGTTTAAGTCGGTGTTTTAGGTTCAGGTACGATGATCATGGGATTTTTTTAGTGAAGTGCCTGAAATGGAATCTAGTGTGTGACTTTGGAATCGTAAATTGCAGATATGAAAAGGTCCTCCTCCCCAACAGAACTAAGATTTTGGTTGCCAAAATTGCTTTTTGAAGTAAAGGAGCCGCAAAGCCAAAGGTTGCCTTTGGCATCCATTTTTCTGCCTGCACAATGAAATGTAGAGTTGAAGTTTTCCTTTCTCAGTTCATCCAGATTGCCGCGATTGTCCCAACGGGCTAGAAATACCTGGTTATCAAAATCAGCTTTTAGGGTTTTTCGACCAACCTCAATAAATTTATTGAACAGACCAGCAACCAGAATCGACTTCTGATCCTCTCCCATATGAATAGATAATCCTTCATCAACATCATCACCACCAATAGTAGATACCCACTGAACTTGTCCATTGGTTTTAATGGAACAAATGAAAATGTCTGATTGTCCTTTTGAAATTTTGACATCTTCTGAAAATCGAGTTTCCCCTGAAAATTTTCCAGTTAGATATACATTGCCTTCCACATCTGTAACTGCGTCAGAAATTTGAGACTGAGCATCAAATCCTGAAAATGATTTTGTCCAAAGTATGGTACCCGTAGCCTCCATTCTCATGGTAAAAGATGATTTGGAGCTGTTTCCAATAATCTCTTGCTCTTCGATATAAAGGATTTGATCATAGACTCCAGCAGCCACTACCCGGCCCCAAGGATCTGTACTCAACATCGTGATTTCATCAAAACCGGGTCCGCCAACTACTTTAGTCCAGGATGGATCGCCTTGCCAATCAAGTTTCGTTACAAAACAATCTGTTTGGCCCATCTGCCGTTTTACTATAGAATTATAGGATCCGGAATAGAGGCCACCTACATATACACCTCCCTGATCGGTTACAGCAATAGCTGAGGGCAATGCAGATCCTGCAGTTTTTAGAGATTTCACCCACGCGATATGGCCTTTTGGATTGAGTTTGGCCACAAAAATATCACTCCCGTTTGCAACTATGGTTTCTCCATCGAAGGTAGCTGAATCGGTAAAAATTCCGGTTATGTATAAGTTTCCATCCGGATCACCGGTGATTGCATTCGCAAAATCATCCAACTTACCCCCAAAGGTTCGGATCCAGATTGGGAATCCTTCGGGATTGTATTTGGCTACATAAACGTCTCCTCCTCCCTTACTTGAAACTTCTGATTTGTAGAATTTTGCATTTCCGCTTATGCTTCCGGTAACGTATATATTGTGCTGAGCATCAACCCAAAGTCCGTTTGCAAGATCTGTGCTCGCACCTCCGGCTCGTTTCACCCAGGTGTTTTGAGCATGCGCCGTGATTATGTGGAAAATACAAAGAAATATTAAAATGGGGTATCTCATGAAGATTCAGGTTGTAAACAGTTTCCAAATCAAATGATTTTGAAAAGAAAACTTAACCCGTTTTGACTCTATTCTGCCTATGAGAAAGTTTTTCCTCCAAATAGAAGAATGAAATCTAAACTGTTTGAAGTTGTTTCTTCAGATCCGCTACAGTCTTCTTGAATGAATTATCTGTATCAATCATATTATGAACACATTGAACAGCATGAATAACCGTGCTGTGATCCCTTCCTCCAAAATACTGTCCTATTTGTTTCAACGAATAGTCCGTGTATTCTTTAGCGAAATACATGGCCACTTGCCTTGCTGTTGCAACTTCCTTTTTGCGGGTCTTATCTTTTAAATCGTTTACGGATACTGAAAAATAGGCGCTTACAGATCGCTGTATTTTATCAATATCTACTTCTTTTTCAATATTATTGACAATGTTATCAAGGATTTTTCTTGCCAGAGTCAGATCAAATTCCTGTTTATTAAGAGAGCTTTGAGCAATCAACGAAATAAGGGCACCTTCAAGTTCACGGATGTTTGTGTCAATATTTATTGCCAGATATTCAACCACTTCCATTGGCATATTTACCCCATCATTTTGCATCTTCTTCTGGATAATGGCCATCCTTGTTTCAAAATCGGGTTGCTGAAGATCTGCCGTAAGTCCCCATTTGAAACGGGAAATCAGCCTTTCATGCATTCCTTTCAGGTCTTTTGGTGAGCAGTCTGAACTGAGTATAATTTGCTTTCCTGCTTGTTGTAAATGATTGAATATGTGGAAGAAAATTTCCTGGGTTTTTTCCTTTCCTGCCAAAAACTGAACGTCATCAATAATAAGAACATCCATATGCATATAGTGTTCTGTAAAGTCATTGGTTGCATTTTTGGTTAAAGACTCAATAAATTGATTGGTGAATTTCTCCGAAGAAATATAGATTACCTTTCTTTTGCTGTCCAGCTCTCTGATTTTATTTCCGATTGCATGCATCAGGTGCGTTTTGCCCAAGCCAACTCCTCCATACAACATCAATGGATTAAACGATGTGATCCCTGGTTTGTAAGCAACGGCTAATCCTGCAGACCGGGCAAGTCGGTTACAATCACCTTCTACAAAGTTATCAAAGCTATAAGATGGAATCAGATTCGATTCATCAAAAATCCGGTCCTTTTCTAATCGGTGGAAGAAAGCAGATTTGCCTGTTTTCATTCCTGAATCAACCCCATTTCCATTTCCATTCAAATTTTGAATATGAGACGGTACAGGTTTGATATTTGGGTACCCCTCCTTAAATGCTCCATTTTCCACTTTATGAACTGAAACATTTGGTTGATTTGGAAGAGTCATATGCAATGGCCGGTTGTTGCGGTCTCCCTGATCAACGACAATTGAATATTCCAAACGGGCTTTAGGACCAATCACGCTTTGCAAGGCAAACTGGAGCTCTTTTACAAAATGTTCTTCAAGCCATTCGTAAAAATACTGGCTCGGGACTTCAATCGTTAATTGCTGTCCATGAAGTGACACTGGATTAATAGGTTCAAACCAGGTTTTGAATGATTTTTCATCCACCTGATTCTGAATAATTTGAAGGCATTGATTCCAGGCACTTCTATAGTTATACATGTAGATGTTTTGGTATTTTAAATGAAACCTTTTAAAAAAGGGGAGGCAAAAGTCACTTCCTAAATTGATTAAAAAAAATGGGGTGCCAATGTTTTTTGGGTTATGGCATAAGGTTTTTTGAAAATAGAATTTGTATGAAAAATTGAGCCTTCGTTATCAAATTGTTAAGGAAATTGGGCCTTCCGCAACAATGCTTACATATTTTAAAAAACGAATAATTATGTAAAATTGCCTTGTGAAAAATAATCGAAACATGCTTTAGTTTTCTTCAAATATTTTTTTTGCCTTGAACCTTTATAAATTATAATCGCTTAATAATGAAATTAATAGTTCCTGATTTTTGTTTGGATCAAGTCAAAAATCAATAAATCTAATCTTCATTGATTTGTGATTATTTTTGGTTTGAAGGAATTTCATTTTGGCAGATATTTTTTCTCAACGAAAGAGCTTTTCTCAATTAATCTGAATTTTCAAATTAAAATATCAAAAAATTAAAGTAACAATAATTGGTGTGTTTTATACTCAAATTTGTTAGTAGCAGCACTCGAAAGTTTCAGGACTTTAAATGGAAATTTAGGGGATTAAAATTGTATAAAATATATTGGCTTAATAATCCTTCTTTGACAGGTCAATAGGAAGTATTGGTTTTTGTTATTAACCGTTTTGATCTTGTTAATTTTCATGAATGTCCCAGGATATTGCCTATTATTCTTTTTGAAAAAAAGGTTCAATTGATGAGTCTGAGTTTCTCAGATCAGGAAGTTAAAAAGTGAAATCTGGTGTTATGTTGAAGGGCTTTAAATTTTAGGAAAGGTTTGAACAATGAGTTACCTCGTTAATTATTTAGTGGTTATTTATTTAGGAGTTTACTTCCAATCGGTTTTAATTAAGAATGAGAATTCAAAGCTTTGTCCAACGGAAGAGGCTTTAATTAAGGCTGGATTGATTGATGTTGAGTCATTAGGTGGAAATAAAATTCGAGTGGATTTGAAGTACTCCGGGATAGATAATTTCTTGGGGAAAGATATTTATGGTTGTCTGGACCGGGCATATTTGCAGCCAGAGGTAGCCAGGAAATTGAAGAGAGCTTCTGATAAACTACAGAAGGAACATTCAGGATTTGTTCTTTTGGTTTATGATGCTGCAAGACCTTCATGGGCTCAGCAGGCACTTTGGGATAATATAGACAAACCTGAAAATGTAAAACACGTCTACGTGGCTGATCCTAAACTGGGCTCCATTCACAATTATGGAGCAGCTATAGATCTGACCATTGCAGATCAGAATGGAATTCCTTTGGACATGGGAACTCCTTATGATTATTTTGGAATTTTAGCGCAGCCCCGTTGCGAGACGGCCTGCCTGAAAAAAAATGAGCTGTCTTTGCTACAAGTATCAAATCGTAAATTATTGCGTCGTATCATGACTTCATCAGGGTTTCAATCAATAAGCTCGGAATGGTGGCATTTCAATTTTTGTTCTTTGAAAATGGCAAAGTCGAAATACGTAAAATTAACGTAATATTTATCGATTGGCCGACCGAACACCTCGATTATGATTTTGAATTTGTAATGTAAGGTTGGACAAGAGGAGATGAAAGGAATAACAAAGGATTTAGAGCAGATTTTGGGATGAAATGTGGATAAGTCTAAATACTTATCCACATTATCCACAGGTTTTGAGGACTTATCCACATTTGATTCGGTACTTTAAAATCACCTAAGATCAAAATTTTCAGGCTTTTTGTGTAAGGTTTTTTTTAAAAAGAGACTAAAATGGAATAACTATGTTTTTCATTCAGTACACTAATAGGTTCTAAATCTTACTCATCTTTAGGTAGTTTCATTAACTTTTGGTTTGAGATTATTGATCCGGATTACTTGATTTTCCTGTTAAAAAGAGTTCAATTTCCTTAATTCCAAAAAGAAATCTGGGGCCTGGACGACTTGCTAAATCATCATTCAAAGAAAAAACCATTTGGTTTTTATAGGCATTTGTTTTCCTTAATTCAGGATATTGCTTGAAAAATGTGCTGTCCATTTTTTCAAAATTCCCACCGAAAATAACATCCGGGTTTAGCTTTAAAATCGTTTCTCTTTGAATTACCGGATACGGCTTGTCAAGTTTTTCTGACAATATATTTCGGCCACCAGCCAGCCAGATTTTATCCGTCATCCAGGTTTCATAACCATAGGCAAAAATAGGATCCAACCATGTGATAGCAAGTATCTTTGGTCTGGATTCAAGAGAAAGATTTTTGTATTTATTTTCCTGAAGCAAAAGTTGAACCTGAAGAGTATCAATACGCTTTTTAGCCTCTTTTCGGGAAACTATCCACGTTCGGATAGAATCCATTGCATTCAGAATATCAGTAGTTTTTTGATAAGAAAATACGACAACCGCAAATCCCAGTTTTCTTAATTGAGCAACGTCTTGTGGATTTGTCATTCCTTCTTCAGAAAAAATCACTTCGGGTTTGATTTTAATGATTTGTTCAATATCCAAAGGCAAAACTCCAATTTTTGGTTTCCCTTTAATTAATGCTTCAGGATAGTTGCAATGTGTTGTGACTGCTACAATTTGACTGTCGGGCAAGATGTTAAATAGCATTTCAGTAATCGCAGGGGAAAGTCCCATGACCCGTCTTGCATTAAATAGGATTTGAATCTGAGATCCATCACTTAAAGTTATTGTCCGGTACTTTTTTAAATTCACTTTTGGTGATGACGTGCATCCACCACTTAAAAAAGCAAAAAGTATAACAGTGAGTTTGAAAATGAACCGAAGCCGACACATCATTAAAATTGTAATATTGCAGTCCTTTTGTCAGAAACTATGATTGTTGTTACCGGTGCCGCGGGATTTATTCCCAGTTGTTTGATTACAAAGCTAAACGAGGAAGGTTATAAAGCCATTGTTGCTGTAGATGATTTTTCAATCCCCGCAAAAAGCAAAAACTTTAGCGGAAAAGACATTTCCCTTTTTATTGATCGGAAAATATTTCCTAAGTGGCTTAAAGACAATGCCATGGAGGTTGAATTTGTATTCCATCTTGGCGCAAGAACCGACACAACAGAGCCATCGGTTGCCATTTTCGACGAACTAAACCTGAACTACTCTAAAACAGTTTGGGAAGTCTGTACGAAATTTCAAATCCCTCTTGTATATGCTTCATCCGCAGCAACCTATGGAAATGGAGAATTTGGGTATTCAGATGATGTTAGTCGCATTAATTCACTTGTCCCTTTAAATCCATATGCACAATCAAAACACGATTTCGATAGGTGGGTTTTAGATCAGGAAAAAGCGCCTTTTTTCTGGGCTGGTTTAAAGTTCTTCAATGTATATGGTCCTAATGAGTATCATAAAGGAAAAATGGCCTCAGTCATTTTTCATGCTACCAGGCAAATACAATCTTCCGGTAAGATGAAATTATTTCAGAGTCACAAGGAGGGAATCCAAAATGGCCATCAAATGCGTGATTTTGTCTATGTAAAGGATGTAATTGATGTGTGTTTTTGGCTGATGAATCACCGGAAAAATTCTTCCATATATAATTTGGGTTCAGGCCAGGCAAGAACTTTTCTAGATCTGGTGAACAATACCTTTGCTTCTTTAAATGTGGAGCCCGATATTGAATTTATTCCTACTCCAATTGAGATAAGGGATAGTTATCAATATTTTACAGAAGCAGATATGCGTAAAATTCGGTCTGTAGGATACGAACAAGCCTTTTATACCTTAGAGGATGGGATCAAAGAATATGTTAAGGATTATCTGATTTCAGAGAAGTATTATTAGTGTAATAAAAAAAGCCTCACCCAATCGGGAAAGGCCTTTTCTTTCACTTTTCAACCCAAAAATAAAACTTGCGTTTTATCAGATTCAAAGGTGAGACATGATTATCATTATAGCAAATAAGAACGTTGAATACGTCTTTATTTTAAGCCAATTGATAAGTTCAATCTATGAACGGTTACTTCTTCTGGTTGAAATTCAGAATTGTGTTTACTAAATTATTTTGGGAATCGGAGATTTGAGGATTTTAGATCTTAAATTATTTGAAATTATAGATAAAAGTTTAACAGAAACATGACCAGAGAAGATCGATACCTTGGAGTTATTAGCTATTTCCAGGAACATAGACCGGAAGCGGAAACTGAATTGGTTTATTCAAATCCGTATGAATTATTGGTAGCAGTCATTTTATCAGCTCAATGTACAGACAAGAGGATTAATTTGGTCACACCTGCATTTTTTCAGAGGTTTCCAAACGCTGATTCATTAGCCCAAGGAACTGTGGATGAGATCTTTTCCCTCATTAAAAGTGTTTCATATCCGAACAATAAAGCAAAACATCTTTCCGGTATGGGTAAACAATTGTTTGAAAAATATAACTCAATTGTGCCAGACTCTATAGAAGAGCTTCAGACACTTCCAGGAGTTGGAAGGAAGACAGCAAATGTAATTGCTTCAGTAGTGTATAATCAACCAACCATGGCTGTTGACACGCATGTTTACAGGGTAAGTAAAAGATTGGGTCTTGTAAATCAGAATGCCACCACGCCACTGGCAGTTGAACTTCAGCTTTATAAAAATCTACCCGAACAAATCATTCCCAAAGCGCATCATTGGCTCATTTTACATGGAAGGTATGTTTGCCTTGCCCGTAAGCCGAAATGTGATGAATGTGGTTTAAAACAATTTTGCCGGTTTTTTCAGAAAAATCCTCTCCTTGAATTGAAAACTAAGCAACTATAAAGTTGCACGATTTGAGGGCATCCCAAAACAACGGATACGATTTCTGTA
>Ga0105049_10008578_pt1 | contig 11849 bp, 12 predicted proteins | sample MAT06_FD_78087 | JGI IMG/M metagenome (GOLD analysis project Ga0105049, IMG submission 78087) | Freshwater microbial communities from Lake Fryxell liftoff mats and glacier meltwater in Antarctica - MAT-06 | ecosystem: Environmental > Aquatic > Freshwater > Ice > Liftoff microbial mat | place...
CCAGCAGTTCACGTCGTTCTGCCCGAACCCCAACTGTAGTGGCCTCCAGCTCCTGGCCCGCCTGTAGCGCCAATCGTCGATTGGACTTACGGGGAGATCGGCGAGCAATTCCAGGGCCTTATTGCAGCCGCGCCCGGAGTTCGGTAGCCTGGTCCCCATGGCACGCATGACCAAGGCCGACATCATCGAGTCGGTCTACGAGAAGGTGGGCGGGTTCTCCAAGAAGGAGGCCGCCGAGATCGTCGAGACCGTGTTCAACGTCGTCAAGGAGACGCTCGAGCGCGGCGAGAAGATCAAGATCTCCGGGTTCGGCAACTTCGTGGTCCGCGACAAGAAAGACCGGATGGGTCGCGATCCGCAGCGTGCGGTGCCGATCCTGATTCCGGCTCGCCGCGTCCTGACGTTCAAGCCGAGCCAGGTGCTCAAGAACATCCTCAACGGCCTCCCGCCGGTCTAGCTCACGACCCCTTGCGGCACGGGGGTCATTGGAGTATCCACTCGTGTCCTTGTTCGGGCCGTAGCGCAGCCTGGTAGCGCACCAGACTGGGGGTCTGGGGGTCGCTGGTTCGAATCCAGTCGGCCCGACGAGTAGGCCGGTTGTCCCCCAGACAGCCGGCCGCTTTTTTAGCTCACCATGCCGCGTCCGCTGGTCCTGTGCTCGAACGACGACGGCATCGATTCGCCGCACCTCCTCGGGTTGGCTGACCGCCTCGAGGCGTTCGCGGACGTGCTCGTGGTCGCCCCGGAGCGGCAGCGGTCCGCCGCCTCGCACGCGATCACCTTGCACAAGCCGCTCCGCCTGACCGAGGTCGCCCGACGCCGGTTCTCGCTCTCGGGTACGCCGGTCGATTGCGTCTACCTTGGTGTGCTCAAGCTCTGCGATCGACTGCCGTCGGTCGTGGTCTCCGGCGTCAACGACGGCTTCAACCTCGGCAGTGACGTCTTCTACTCGGGCACCGTCGCGGCGGCGGTCGAGGGTGCGCTGCGTGGCGCCGCGGGCATCGCGATCTCGCTCGCCTCGCGCGCCGAGAAGCCCGAGCTCGGTCTCGACTTCGCGGCGGCCCTCGTGCGCTCCGCGATCGGCGAGCCGCTGCCCAAGGGCACCGTGCTCAACGTCAACCTGCCCGGCAACGGCAGCGACGCGTATCAATGGACCACGCTCGGCCGCCGGCTCTATGCCGACGATGTCTCCGAGCGTAAGGACCCGCGTGGTCGTCCGTATTACTGGGTGGGTGGCGGACCGGCGGGACACGATGATGTGGAGGGCACGGATTGCGTGGCGATCGATCGCGGCTGGAACAGCGTCACTCCGATGCACCTCGATCTCACCGATCGCGGACGCATCACCGCGCCGCCGTGGGTGATCGATGGCTTTCGCGTGGTGGTAGGGTCGCCGCCATGAAGCTGCTGCTGCTCTTCCTCGTCGCATGCTCCGGGAAGCCGCAGCCGCCAACCACGGGGAGTGGCAATCCGCCACCGTCGAGCGCGTGCGAAGGCGTGCGCGGGAAGGTCGAGCAGCTGTATCGCGCCGAGGCCGAGATCAAGGAGCCGAAGCGCGTCGATGGCGCGGCCTCTGACAACACCCAGATGGTGATGAACGACTGCGCGAAGGCGCCGGTGAAGGTATCGGCGTGCATCGAGGCCGCGGCCTCGATCGCTGACCTCGAGAGCAAGTGTCTGCGTCCGCTCGATGATGAAGGCACCGAAGGGAACGACCTCAAGTGAAACTCGTCGCGATGACAACGGTTCTCTGCTTCGCGCTCGTCGCCTGTGGTGGCAAGCAACCCACCACGCCTGGCACCGGCAGCAGCGCCACCGTCGACGCGGGGCCCGTGAAGGACACGCGCACCGAGCTCGAGAAGCGGCTCGCCGGCGCATGCTTGGCGGCCGGCACGAAGGTCACCCAATGCGCCGTCGACGATGCGAAGAAGGAAGTCGAAGCCGGTCGGATGAGCGAGAAGGACTTCAAGCTCAACACCGAGGCCAAGATCCTCGAGAAGAACACCGAGGACTTCGTGAAAAAGTGCGACAACCCGACGACGTCGTCGCGACAGGTGCGTGTGCTCGAGGTCTGTCACAAGGAAGAGACCGCGTGCGAGCCGTTCCTGGACTGTTTGTCGCACCTCGACGACAAACCTGTGAAGTAGAGCTGGTTGCGATAGGCTGCATTCGATGAAGCCGCTCGCCCTCGTCCTCGCGGTTGGTCTGCTCGGATGCGGCAGCAAGAAGTCCGGCGATCCGAGCACGGGCTCCGGCAGTACGGGTGGTGCTGGTGTCGGCGTCGTCGAGAAACCGTCGACGCTGCCGCAGGCGACGATGCCGAAGCTGATGCTGCCGGACGATCCAAAGCGCACAGAAAAGATCGCGCTCGGCAACGCGCTGTTCTTCGACAAGCGACTCTCCGGCGGTGGCGATCTGTCCTGCTACGACTGCCACAAGAACGAGGACGGCAACGGCGGCCACGATCCCACCGCGATCGGCTCCGGCGGCAAGCAGCTGCCGCGTCACTCGCCGGTGCTGTGGAACGTCGGCTACTGGAACCAGGCGTTCTACTGGGACGGCCGCGCGAAGACGCTCGAGGCCAACGTCAGGGGTGCGTGGGGCGGCGGCAATATGGGTGGCGCTGCGGCCGACGCGAAGCCCGAGGAGCTCGTCGCCGCGCTCGACAAGCGCGCGACCGATCTCGCGGCGATCGCCGGCTACAAGAAGCTCTTCGAGGCGGCGTATCCGGGCACGCAGATCAAGGCCGAGCACGCGATCGGCGCAATCTCCGAGTACCTGCGAACGATGGTCTGCAACGACACCAAGTTCGACAAGTTCGCCGGTGGTGATAAGAAGGCGCTCACCGAGCAGGAGCTCCGCGGCCTCGACATCTTCCTGATGCCGAGCAAGGGCAACTGCCGCATGTGCCATCAGCCGCCATTCTTCAGCAACGCGATGGCCGCCGAGGGTGGCGTCTACTTCAATGTCGGGATCGGCACGCGCGACGCCGCCGGCAACGAGATCGCCGCCGATCAGGTCGACGTCGGTCGCATGAAGGTCAGCAATCAGGACACGGATTGGGCAGCGTTCAAGATCCCGAGCCTGCGCAACGTCACCAAGAGCGCGCCGTACTTCCACAACGGTTCGGTCGCGAAGCTCGAGGACGCGGTCAAGCTGATGGCCGGCGGTGGCATCGCGAACAAGAACAAGATCCCGATCGTCGAGGACCGCAAGCTCGCGCCGGCGGAGATCACCGATCTGATCGCGTTCCTCGGCACGCTCGATTGCCCGAACAAGCTCGAGGCGCCGAAGGCACTGCCCTGAATCAGCGCGCTCGCCTTCAAGCTCGCCTGGACCACGACGTCGGACTCATTCGGGGATGCGGCGCAGCTCCTGTGCCTCGTCTTGATCCGGACGCGCCGAGCGCCCGACGCCTCATCGCGCTCGTGGAGCGCAACCTCGTGCGCACACCTCGGCGAACGCGACGAGACATCTGAGCGTGATCATGGCGTGCGGTCGCCCAGGAGATCTTCGACCGTTCTGGACAACAGCCCCTTCAGCAACGGGTGCGCGTACCGACGTTCGACGGTGATCGCGTAGAACTCCTCGTAGAGCCCGGGAACGACACCGCACTCGCGGAGGACGCGGCTATTCAATTCGTCGCGAACCACGACCGCTGGCAGCAAGGCGACGGCGTCGGTGTCGCGCGCCAGCAGGCGAATCATGGCCATGTCGTCGATCTCGGCGAGGATGCGGACCGAGACGTTCAACCGCTCGCAGATCGCGTCGAACGCGGTGCGGATTGCGCTGTGAGGCCCGGGCAGCAGGAGCGGGACGTCGGCGATGTCCCTCGGGAAGCGAAATGCCTTGCGGCGCGGATGGGCGACCAGGCTCACCTTCTGCCGTGCGACGCGGCGGCACCGAAATAGATGCGCTTCGTCCCCGATCACGGGCTGGTTGGAGAGCACCACGTCCAGCGAGTGAGCGGTGAGCCGTCCCAGCAGATCGTCGATGGCTCCCGCCACGAGGCACATCTTCACGCCCTTCTCCTTCAGCAGCGGTTTGACGAAGGATTCCTGGAAGTTCCGAGACAGCGTCGCCACGGCGCCGACCCGGAAGGGCTGCTCGCGCAGGCGACCGTTCCGCAGGGTCGTCAGGAGATCGTCTCCTGTCGTGAAGATGTTCTCCGCGTAGCCCATCGTCATGCGACCCGCCTCGGTCAGCTTCAGCGTTCGCCCCTGGCGTTCGAACAGCGGTTCGCCCAGTGCAACTTCGAGCTGGCGAATCTGCGTCGACAGCGCCGACGGCGAAATCCGGAGCCGCTCCGCCGTGCGCGTGAGCTTCCCATCCTTGGCGACGTTCCAGAAGTATTGGAGGTGGTGGTAGTTCAGATGGGTGGTGGTGCTCATGTAGTTCTCGAGAAGAGAACAATACGTTCAATATTATGACATTTTAGGGAACTGCTTAACTGGGCTATTCGAGGGCAGAACAGGAGATCCGCATGAAATACCAGCTCGATTCCAATGGCCGAAAGCGCGTCACCCTCATCACGGGCGACGGCATCGGTCCCGAGGTCGTCCAGGCCACCCGTCGAATCATCGAAGCGGCAGGAGTCAAGATCTCCTGGGAAGAGCGGGAGGCCGGAGCCGAGGTCTTCAAGCGCGGACTCCCGAGCGGCGTTCCCCCTGAAACGATCGCCTCGATCCGCGAAACGCGGGTAGCCCTCAAGGGGCCCCTCGAGACGCCGGTTGGGTTTGGCGAGAAGAGCGCGAACGTCACGCTCCGCAAGCTGTTCGAGACCTACGCAAACGTGCGGCCCGTGCGCGAGATGCCCGGAGTGAAGACCCCCTTCGCGGGCCGCGGAATCGACCTCGTCGTCGTCCGCGAGAACGTCGAGGACCTCTACGCGGGGATCGAGCACATGCAGACGCCGGGCGTCGCCCAGTGTCTGAAGATCATGTCGAAGAAGGGCTGCGAGCGCATCGTCCGGCTCGCCTTCGAGGTGGCCGTCTCGGAGGGACGCAAGAAGGTCCACTGCGCGACGAAGGCGAACATCATGAAGCTCACCGAGGGCCTGATGAAGCGCACGTTCGAGGAGGTCGCGAAGGAGTACCCGCAGATCGAGGCGAACCACATCATCATCGACAATTGCGCGCACCAGGCCGTCCGTGCCCCGGAGCAGTTCGACGTCATCGTCACGTCGAACATGAACGGTGACATCCTCTCGGACCTCACGTCTGGTCTGATTGGTGGGCTCGGCTTCGCCCCCGGTGCAAACCTCGGCGACGAGGTCGCCATCTTCGAGGCCGTCCACGGCAGCGCGCCGAAGTACGCCGGTAAGGACGTCATCAACCCGTCGGCGGTGCTGCTCTCCGGCACGATGATGCTGCGCCATCTCGACGAGTTTGTCGCGGCGCAGGCCATCGAGAGCGCGCTCATGGTGACGCTCGAAGAGGGTGTCTTCACCCGCGATGTCTCGCCGAGCAACAACGTCTCGACGACCGCGTTCACCGACCGGATCATCCAGAACCTCGGCAAGCGTTCGGAGCGCTGGGTGATGCGCGATCACAAGCCACTGCATGTGAAACCGTTGCCGGCCGCCCGCGACTACGTCCGGCCGAAGGCCCGGCGCACGGTGGGCGTGGACGTGTTCGTGGAGTCCCCGCTCGCCCCCGAGGAGCTCGGCAAGAGCCTCGAGTCGATGGTCGAAGGGAGCCTGCTCCGCCTCAAGATGATCTCGAATCGCGGAACGAAGGTCTATCCGCCGACCGGTGGGATGACCGACTGCGTCGATCATTGGCGATGCCGGTTCGTTCTACGCGACGACACGGCGTGCCTCGAGGACAAGCCCGTGCTCGACCTCCTGACCCAGGTCGCCACGAAGTACCGATGGATGCACGTCGAGAAACTGGAGGAGTTCGACGGCGAAGCCGGCTACACGCGTGCGCAAGGCGAAGACTGACACTTCGTGTCGGAGCAACCCAAGCCTGGCCAGTCCGCGATGAGCCCACCACCGATCGGCGGCGACTACGCGGGGAGCCGGTTCTCGCTGCTCACCCAGCACGGCAAGGAGCGTGTCATCGGTCCGCTGTTTCGCGAGTCGCTCGGCGTCGAGGTCGAGCTCGCCTTGGGGTTCGACACCGACACGCTGGGTACGTTCACGCGAGAGGTCGCCCGGCCCGGAAGCCAGCTCGACGCTGCACGCAAGAAGGCGCAGCAGGGGATGGAGATCCTTGGCACCTCCTACGGGATCGCGAGCGAGGGTTCGTTCGGACCGGATCCGTTCGGGCTGTTCCCGTGGGATGTCGAGCTCGTGATGCTCATCGACCGCACGCGCGGCATCGAGGTGGTCGGGGTCGCGCGAGGGCCGGGACGGCATCTGCACGATCACATCGCCACGCCGGAAGCGCTCGAGGCGTTCGCCGAGCGGGCCGGATTCCCGGAGCACGGCCTGGTTGTCCGCGCCGACGGTCCGGATGATCCGCACCTCTGGAAGGGACTCGAGGACCGTGCGACGCTGGGAACGGCCTTCGCGGAGGCCTTGGCGCGATCGAAGACGGGCAAGGTGTTCGTCGAGAGCGAGCTACGGGCGCACCTGAATCCCACGCGCATGGCGCTCATCGGTCAGGCCACCCAGGACTTGATCCATCGGATGACGAGCATGTGCCCTCGCTGCCAAGCTCCCGGGTTCTGGGTCGTCGAGCGCATCGCGGGCCGTCCGTGCCGTGACTGTGACGCGCCGACGAACGAGGCGCGTGCCGAGCGGTGGGCGTGCGTGGCGGGTGATCACGCGGAGGTTCGCGACCTGGAGACCGCGCGCCTGGCGGACCCGCGGTGGTGCAACGAGTGCAATCCGTGATGACCAACGTGGGTGCCGTTTGATGAGCGCGGGCCAGGCCAGGTTGAGTGAGGCAAACATCACGGGCTCAAAGGGTCCGCCAAGCCTACGGTTTGCTAAAACGGCGGTGTGAAGGGCAGAAAGCGATGATGTGCGCGTAACGAATCCGCCCGTGAGGACACCAGTCAACATGCCACCTGTCGCCACCTCGCTCGCTGTCTGCAAGCCACGAGCTTGCTGCTGATGCCGGCTGTCCGGACACGGTTGCCGATCGCGGAGCGGGTCGCGCCGAGCTTCGGGGAAAAACTCGCCGGTCACGGTCTCGAGCTGCTGCGGCGCGGCGCGACCACGACGCTCCAGGTCAACGTGGGCAAGCTGTGCAATCAGGCCTGTCACCATTGCCATGTCGAGGCCGGCCCGAAGCGCACCGAGGTCATGACGCGGGCGGTGGCCGAGCGGGTGATCGCGCTGCTCGCCGCGAGCCCGGACGTGACCACCGTCGACATCACGGGTGGCGCACCCGAGCTCAATCCGAGCTTTCGCTGGCTCGTCGACGAGGCACGGCGGCTCGGGCGCCACGTGATCGATCGCTGCAACCTGACCGTCCTGTTCGAGGCCGGCATGGACGACCTCGCGGAGTTTCTCGCCGAGCGCGACGTCGAGATCGTCGCGAGTCTGCCGTGCTACAGCGCGAGCAACGTCGACGAGCAGCGCGGTCACGGCGTGTTCGCGAAGAGCATCTCCGGCTTGCAACGACTCAACGCGCTCGGCTACGGCCGCAGCCATGGCGAGCGCACGTTGAACCTGGTCTACAACCCGAACGGCGCGTTCCTGCCGCCGGCGCAGGCCGGGCTCGAGGCGACCTACAAGGCGGAGCTCGCGCGCGACTTCGGGATCGCGTTCGATCACCTGTTCACGATCACCAACGTCCCGATCGCACGCTACGCCGACTATCTCGACGAGCGCGGCCAGTACGACGCGTACATGAGCCTGCTGGTCGCGCACCTCAACCCCGCGACCGTGTCGGGCCTGATGTGCCGCTCGCTGATCAGCGTCGGCTGGGATGGCGCGGTCTACGACTGCGACTTCAATCAGATGCTCGAGCTGCCACTCGGAGCGGCGCGCACGATCTTCGAGCTCGACTCGCTCGCGCTCGAAGGCCAGTCGATCGCGACCGGCTCGCATTGCTTCGCGTGCACGGCCGGCAGCGGTTCGAGCTGCGGCGGGAGCCTCGTGTGACCACGGCGGCGATCGGCGTGCTCGGTGGCAGCGGGTTCTACGACCTGCCAGGCGTGGAGGCGGCGGAGACCGTCGAGGTCGATACGCCCTTCGGTCGGCCTTCGGATGCGCTCACGGTCGGCCGACTCGGCGGGCGCCCCGTGGTGTTCCTCGCGCGCCACGGCCGGGGCCATCGGCTGTTGCCGGCCGAGATCAACGCCCGCGCGAACCTGTACGCGCTCAAGCAACTCGGCGCGACTCACATCGTCTCGGTCTCGGCCGTCGGCTCGCTCCGCGAGGCGATCGCACCCGGCGACGTGGTGGTGCCGCGTCAGTTCATCGATCGCACCGTCGGTCGACCGCCGACGTACTTCGGCAACGGGGTGGTCGCGCACGTCAGCCTCGCGGATCCGGTCTGCGGCCGGCTTGGCGATGCGCTCGTCACGGCCGGGAACGCCGAGTCTGCGCGCATCCACGCATCGGCGACGTACGTCTGCATCGAGGGGCCGCAGTTCGGCACGCGCGCCGAGTCCGAGCTGATGCGGAGGTGGGGTGGTGACGTCGTCGGGATGACGAACCTGCCGGAGGCGCGCCTCGCGCGCGAGGCGGAGCTCTGCTACGCGACGCTGGCGCTGCCCACCGACTACGATTGTTGGCGCGCGCGCGACGAGGTCACGGTCACGGATGCACTGGCGGTCCTGCGCGCGAACGTGGCGATGGCGCAGCGGATCCTCGGACGCGCCCTCGCGGCGATCGATCCCACCGAAGGGTGCACGTGCCAGCGCAGCCTCGACGCCGCGCTGGTCACGCCGATCGAGGCGATCGGGCCCGATGCACGGCGCCGTCTCGACGTCGTGCTCGCGCGCCGGCTCGCCGTGCGCCAATGAGCGCGCGCAAGATCGTGATCAGCGTCGTCCTCGTCGCCTTGATCGGGATCGCGATCTTCGTCCTCCCCGCGAAGCAGTGGGCGATCGCATTCGTCGAATGGATGCGCGGGTACGGCGCGGCCGCGATCGGGATCTTCGCCGTCGTGTACGTCATTGCCGCGGTGCTCCTGATCCCGGCCTCCGTGTTGACGCTCGGTGCAGGCTTCGTCTACGGCGCCGTGTGGGGATCGCTGGTCGTGATCCCGGCGAGCGTGGCGGCGGCGGTGATCTCGTTCGCCATCTCCCGCCGGCTCGGGCGGAGGTGGGTGGTGGCGCGCGCGCAGCGCAGCCCGAAGTTCGCGGCCCTCGATCGCGCGGTCGGGCGCGCCGGGTTCAAGATCACGCTCCTCGTCCGGCTGTCTCCGATCTTCCCGTTCGGGCTCCTCAACTACGTGCTCGGGGTGACCGAGATCCGATTTCGCGACTACTTCACGGCCTCCGTGCTCGGCATGCTTCCGGGCACGATCGCGTACGTCTACCTCGGCTCGCTGGTGACGAGCGCCGCGGAGCTCGGCGATGGCTCGGGACGCAGCTGGCTGTACTGGCTGGGCGGCGCGCTCACGATCCTCGCGAGTTTCGGGGTCACGGTGATCGCGCGGAAGGCGCTCCGGCGCGAGCTCGAGGCGCAGGCGTGACGGCCTCGCTGGTGGAGGGTGATGCGGCCGACGCGTCGCTGCTCGAGCACGTCCATCCGCCAACGTGGGTCAACCCGATTTCGAGCGGGCGTTACAACCTCGTCGTGATCGGCGGCGGGACCGCCGGGTTGGTCTCCGCGGTCGGCGCGGCGGCACTCGGCGCTCGGGTCGCGCTGATCGAGCGCCACTGGCTCGGCGGTGACTGTCTCAACGTCGGGTGTGTCCCGTCCAAGGCCGTGATCCGCGCGGCCCGCGCCGCGCACGATGCGCGCACGGCCACTGGTTTCGGGATCCGCGTCGATGCGGTCGAGGTCGACTTCGCCGCCGCGATGGCGCGCATGCGCCGGTTGCGCGCCGGCATCGCGCCGCACGACTCGGCGGCGCGGCTCGCGGGCCTCGGGATCGACGTGTTCCTCGGCGCCGCGCGGTTCGTCGATCGCGAAATCATCGAGGTCGGCGGGCAGCGGCTCCAGTTCGCACGCGCGGTGATCGCCACCGGTGCGCGCGCGGCGGTGCCCACGGTGCCTGGTCTCGCGGAGGCGGGCTACCTCACCAACGAGACCGTGTTCACGCTCACCACGCGCCCGGGCCGGCTGGTGGTCATCGGCGGTGGGCCGATCGGTTGCGAGCTGGCACAGGCGTTTCGCAGGCTCGGCAGCGAGGTGGTCGTCGTCGATCGCTGCGAGCACTTGCTCTCCCGCGATGACCCGGACGCCGGGGCGATCGTTCGCGAGCGACTCGTCGCCGAGGGCGTCGATCTCGTGCTCGGGGCCGCGATCCTGCGTGTCGACCACGATCGAACCTTGATCGTCGACCGCGGTCGGGGCGAGGAGCGCGTGTGTACCGATCAGATCCTCGTCGCCACAGGCCGCACGCCGAACGTCGCCGAGCTCGGCCTCGATGCGGCCGGCATCGTCGCCACCGCGCATGGGATCGACGTCGACGATCACTTACGCACCGCCAACCGGCGCGTGTTCGCCGCGGGCGATGTCGCATCGCGGTTTCAGTTCACGCATGCCGCCGACGCGATGGCGCGGATTGTCCTTCAGAACGCGCTGTTCTTCGGCCGCAAGCGGGTCTCTGCGCTGACGATTCCGTGGTGTACGTATACCGATCCAGAGGTCGCGCACGTCGGGATGTCGGCTGCGGACGCCGCGAAGCGGGATGATCTCACCACCCTCACGGTCCCGCTCGCGGAGGTCGATCGCGCCGTGCTCGACGGCGAGACCGATGGGTTCGCCCGCGTATACGCCGATCGCAAGGGTCGGATCCTCGGCGCGACCCTGGTCTCCCGCCATGCTGGCGAGACGATCGGCGAGCTGGCGCTCGCGATGACCCACGGCCTCCGGCTCGGCGCGCTGGCGTCGACGATCCATCCATATCCCACGCAGGCCGAGGCCGTGCGCAAGCTCGGCGACGCGTACCAGCGGACCCGGCTGACGCCGCGCATCCGGCGCCTGTTCGGGTGGCTCATGCGGAGGCGGCGGTGACCGCGGATCGGAGCACGATCGTCGTGTTCGCGAAGCCGCCCGTCGCCGGCGAGGTCAAGACGCGGCTCGCGCCACCGGCTCGTGCGTCCGCGCTCGCGCGCGCGTTTCTCGTGGACACGTTCGCGGCGCTTCACTCGGTCGCGTGGGCCGACCTGGTGCTCGCGACGACCGCCGCGATCGATCCAGGCCTGGACGCCGAGCTGGCGGCGCAGATCTGGATGCAAGGCGACGGCGACCTCGGGGCTCGGATCGAGCGCGTGCTGCGGCGCGCGCTGGGGTCCGCGCCACGCGCGATCGCGATGGGCGCCGACACGCCAGGGCTGCCGATCGCCGCGCTCGAGCACGCGCACGAGGCGCTGCGCACCGCCGACGCCGCGATCGGCCCGACGGACGATGGCGGGTTCTACCTGCTCGCGCTGCGCGCGTGCCCCGAGGGGTTGCTCGCGGGGCTGCCGTGGAGTGCGTCCGACACGTTCGCCGCGACGCTCGCGCGGCTCCGCGAGCGCGGGCTGACGACGGTCGTCCTCGACGCGTGGTTCGACATCGACCGCCCCGCGGATCTGGAGAGACTCCGCGGACTGCTCGCCGCTCACAAAATAAACGCACCCGCGACGTGGCGCGTGCTGAACACCCCCACGATCTCGGTCGTCATGCCGGTGCTCGACGAGGAGCGTCGGATCGGTGCCGCGCTCGCCGACCTCGCCACCCTCGACGGTGTTCACGAGGTCATCGTCGCCGATGGCGGCAGCACCGATCGCAC
>Ga0105049_10008579_pt1 | contig 11847 bp, 10 predicted proteins | sample MAT06_FD_78087 | JGI IMG/M metagenome (GOLD analysis project Ga0105049, IMG submission 78087) | Freshwater microbial communities from Lake Fryxell liftoff mats and glacier meltwater in Antarctica - MAT-06 | ecosystem: Environmental > Aquatic > Freshwater > Ice > Liftoff microbial mat | place...
GGGCTGGTTGGCGGCGTTAATGGCGTACTCGCCGGTCATGGACGAACCCGGGATGCGGAAGGAATAATCGGCCCCGTCGATAACGGTGGGGAGGGAGAGTCGGCAGGGCTCGGGGAGCAGAGACTTGAAGTTTCCGCCGACGACATTGCAGAGTTCGCCCAGTGCGTCCTGCTGGTCGGTGGCGTCGGCTGCGTCGGGGTGAACTCCGAACATCTTTGCGGCGGCGGCGCGGGCGAAAGGCTCGGTGACGTGGAGGACGACGGCTCCGTCGACGGCGCCGGTAATGTGGATGACGGCGGAGAAGGTCCGCCCGGCCGGCGGCGGCGGCGCCTTATTGCCGAGAAAGGTAGGATGGAAATCCAGGAGGGTTTCGAGCACGGTAGTCATCAGTTGTTCGATGTCGTTTTCGGTGGCGATCATGGCGGGCTCCGGGATGGGTCGATGGGGGTTGGGTTCCGTGGTTCGGGGGCGGCGATCAGGCGGCGCTGCGGACTTGGTAGATTCCGCTGCGTTGGATCTGAACGCGGTCGTAGGCGTCGTCGATGTTGATGGTTGTTTCGGCTCCGCCGAGGAAGAGGTAACCGTCGGGCTTCATGATCTTGCGAACCTTGCCGAGGATCTGCCGCTTGGTTTCGACGGAGAAGTAGATCAGGACGTTGCGCATGAAGACGATGTCGATGTTGCCCAGTCCGTGCCAGTCTTCGCAGAGGTTCATTTCGCGGAATTCGCAGGCTTTGCGGAGCTGTTCATCGATCTGCCACTCCATTCCGTTTTTCTTGAAGTATTTGACCATGAGTGCGGCGGGGAGGCCGCGGTTGACCTCCAGCTGACTGAACTTGCCCTCCTTGCAGCGGCGGATCATCTCGGAGGAGAGGTCGGTGGCGACGAAATTGAACCTCCATCCGCCTGTGAAGAGCTGGGGGAAGTTCTCGCGGAGGAGCATGAGGGTGGTGTAGGGTTCCTGTCCGCTGGAGGCGGCGGCGCACCAGATTGAAATGGTTTTTGAGACGGCGCGTTTGGCGAGCAGGTCGGGGATGACCTTGTCACGGAGGGCGTCGAAGGGGTGCATGTCGCGGAAGAAGCTGGTTTCGTTTGTGGTCATTGCCTCGATGACCTTGCGGATCAGCGACAGCGCCAGCGGGCCGGAGCGCATCTTGGAGATGAGGTCGTCGATGCCCTTGAGGCCCTCATGTCGGGCGAGCGGTGTGAGGCGCGTCTCGACGAGGTACTCCTTTCCGGACTCCAGTGTGATCCCGGCGCGGACACGCACCAGCTCTCGGATGTACTCGTATTCGTGTGGGGCGATGGGCATGGCGATTCTGCTGGTTTTTTTCGTGAAAGGTGCTTCAGGCGACACTTAGGGAGGCGACGCTTCTGCCTGCGCGTGCGCGTCGGACGAGACTTTCGGCGATGCGTTCGATGGGGAGCACTTCGTCGGCGAGCTGGGCGTTGACGACGGCTCCGGGCATGCCCCAGACTACGGACGACTGTTCGTCCTGGGCGATGACGTCGCCGCCGGCGTCACGGATGACTTCGGCGCCGCGCATTCCGTCGTGGCCCATCCCGGTGAGCACGGCCGCGGCGAGGCGGTGGCCGTAGACCTGCGACACCGACCGGAACAGATGGTCGACGGCGGGACGGCAGGAGCACTCGTGCGGCAGGGAGTTCGTGCCGATTTCGACGACGTTTCCGACTCGCTTGACGGTCATGTGGAAGCCGCCTGGGGCGATGTAAATCGTCCCGGGCACGACCTTCATCCCGGGTTCGCCCTCGCAGACCTTGACCTTGCACGTGGTGGCGAGGCGGTCGGCGAGGAGGCGGGTGAAAACGGGAGGCATGTGCTGGACGACGAAGATGGGGACCGCCAAATCGGCGGGGAACATCGGAAACACTTTCCCGATGGCGACGGGACCGCCGGTTGACACGCCGATGGCGATGGCGTCAATGCCGGGGGGACCGACGGGGCGCGGCTTGCGGACGGTGTTGGAGATTGCGACGGGGCCCGGGCCGGCGACCGGCATCCGTCCGGAGGGGGCGCCGCCGATTCGTGAAGCGTTTCCGATCCGCGGGGCTGATTCGGGGCGCGTCGATATGCGTCCGGACAGCCACTTGATCTTGGGAACGAGCTCGTCGCGGCAGCGGGCAATCCCCTCGGAGATCGAGCCGACGTTCGCCGGCTTGGTGACGTAGTCGGTGGCGCCGCGGGCGAGGGCCTCGAGGGTGGCCTGTCCGCCGCGCTCGGTGAGCGTGGAGAACATGATGATCGGAATCTTGGGGTGCGTCTTTCGGATCTCGGTGACGGCCTGCAAGCCGTCCATCTCGGGCATTTCGACGTCCATGGTGATCACGTCGGGCTGGAGCTGCGTGAGCTTCTGGATGGCGATGCGACCGTTGGACGCGGTCCCCACGACCTCGATGTCGGGGTCGGCGGAGATCGCGTCGGTAACCAGTCGCCTGATCACCACCGCGTCGTCGACGATCATGACTCGAATCTTACCCATGAGACCACCCGTTGATCCAACTGCGACACACGCCACTACGCGCCCACCGACGGCTGGCTAGGCGGCAATGCCGAGCATTGCTAGCTTTTCCTGGATGATCTCGCGGGTGAAGGGCTTCATGACGTACTCGTTGGCGCCGGCTTCGAGGGCCTTGAGGACCTGACTCATCTCGGTTTCAGTGGTGCACATGAGCAGCCGCACCGAGTCCCATGCGCGGTTCTGTCGACAGGCGACGACGAACTCATATCCGTTCATCTCCGGCATGTTCCAGTCGACCAGCGCGACCTCCACCGGGCCGGACTCTATGAGTCGGGCGAGCGCCTCTTTGCCGTTGGCGGCCTCGACCACCTCGTATCCGAGGCCCTTGAGGAGGTTGCGAAGAATCGCCCGCATGGCGCGGGAATCATCGATGACGAGTGCTCGCATGGCGTTGTGCTCCCGGGCGTTGTGCCCGACAAGTTCTCAATCCGGCGTACGTCTTGAACTTCCGGCTTTCTGTCCTGCGGTGCTCCGCTTCTAACTTCTAAATCGGCCAACGAGGGTCTGAAGTTCAGAACTCATTCTTGCAAGTTCCGAGGCGGCCTTGGAGGTGTCGCTGGCGCCCTGGCTGGTGGACTGTGCGGCGGTGGCGACTCCGGCGATATTCTGGGCGATTTCTCCGGATCCCCTGGCGGCTTGGCCGATGTTCCGTGTCATTTCGTTGGTGGTGGCGGTCTGCTGCTCAACCGCCGAGGCGATGACGCCGGAGATCTCGTTGATCTGATTGATGATCTTCGAGACTTGGGCGATGGCGTCGATGGCGCCTTTGGTGTCGGAACGGATCGCCTCGATGCGAAGGGAAATGTCCTCGGTGGCCTTGCTGGTTTCCTTGGCGAGCTCCTTGACTTCGTTGGCGACGACGGCGAACCCCTTGCCTGCTTCGCCGGCGCGGGCGGCTTCGATGGTGGCGTTGAGGGCCAGAAGATTGGTCTGCTGGGCGATGGTGGTAATGAGCTTTACGACATTGCCGATCTCATCGCTGCTGGCGCCGAGTTGGGCGACGGTCTGGTTGGTCAGTTCGGCGACCTTGACGGCTTCGCCGGCGACGCGGGCGGCTTCGGATGCGCTGTTGGCGATCTCCCGGATCGAGGCGGTCATTTCCTCCGCCGCGGCGGCCACCGTCTGGACGTTGGAGCTCACCTCCACCGATGCAGACGACACCACGCTCGACTGTGCGCTGGTCTCCTCCGCCGCCGCGGTGATCTGCTGCGACACCGACGCCAGCTCCTCCGACGAGCTCGCCAGCGCCTGGGCGTTGTTCTCAATGGCCACCACGCTCCGTTCGATATTTCGGCCCACGGCGATCGTGAAGATCGTCACCGAGATCAGGCCCAGGGCGTTGAACGCGAGGAGTCCCCAAGACCACCACCCCATCCGCGTGGCGACGGCGGCTTCCTGCGAGCTCCGCGCCGTGTCGGTGAGCTTTACCACTTCGGCGATGGCGGCAGAGTGCTCTTTAAAGAGCGGCACGAGCTTGCCATCGGCAAGCTCTTTGGCCTTCTTGTAGTCACCGGCCGCAATGGCGGGGAGCAACTCCGACTCAACCGCTTCGTAGAACTTGTCCGCCGGGGGACGAGACGTCTCGATCAGCACCCGCTTCATCTCGGTGTCCGGAAGTACGTTTACCCAATGGTCCAGCCGCTCGCCGTAAGACTTGCGCAGTCGGGCCAGTTCGGCTGTGAGTTCAGTCAAGTCGGCCTTGTGCGACGCTTGTGTCATCTTCTCAACGGCGTAGACAGACTCGATCAGAAAGGCGGGCGGCGGCAGGATGTCGGCTTGGAGTTCGAGGCTCATCGCGATTTGTTTGTAGTAGGGTCCGTTGATCTTGGATGATTGGAATACGTAGTACGCACCCGCGCCGAAGAGCACGAGCATCACAGCGAAGACGATGTTGATCAGACGAAGTTTCTTTTTCATGTTTCCCTAGGGCGTTGAGGCCCGGCTGTGCCGCCTCGACCGGTTGCCATGGTCGCAGTCACTCCCGATGCTCTCACCGATGCCCAACCCCGACGGAGGGGCGACGGTGCTGCTCACTCACCATGAATCGGGAGAATTGGCAAGCGGCTTTTGATTGAAACGAAGTCCGCCGTGTTGATCTCGCGCGTCCACTTGACGCGCCCGGCCGTTGCCCATGGGCGCATGCGACTAGGCGGCGAACTCAACGGCGCGTTGGGTGTCGACGATCATCAGGAGTCGATCCTTGAGCTTGTACACCCCGGTGATGAGCTCGCGGGCCGCGGCGTTGATCGTTTCGGGCGGGCGCTCGTAGGTGGTTTGGTCGACGTTGACCACATCGCCGATCTCGTCCACAAGCAGACTTATCGCGGTGTCGTCCGTCCGGATGACGACGTTCATTGGCCGCGTTACGGTGTCCCTGGGCGGCAATCCGAGCCTTGAACGCATGTCCAGGGCGGTGACGATCTGACCCCGAAGGTTGATCAGCCCCGACACAACCTGAGGCGCGGTGGGAACCCGCGTCATTTCCTGGAAACGGATCACTTCTTGGACCCTGCCGACCTCGACGCCGAACAGCATCGAATCGACCACAAACGTGCAGTATTGATTTTCTTGACTCATGGCGAAGAACCCTCATTTTCCAATGGGCGAACGGAGACGTGTGCGGCGGGAGGCATCAGGCGGCGATGGCGGGCATTGACAACTCCTCGAGGTTCACCGCGGCTCCGACAATCGTCTTGACGTCGAGAATCTCGGTGACCTTCCCCTGAATCACAGCCGAGCCGAACACGCCGGAGCGGGCCTTGCGGACATCGATCTCGAAGGCCTCGTCGGCGATGTCGAGGATGGCATCGACCACGACCCCGATGTTGTACTCCCCGGAGGCGTACACGACGACGCGCGCGGAGCTCTCCACGGCGGCTTCCTCCGGGGGCGGCGCGACGTATGACGTACCAATATCCGGGAAGAGCTGCGAGAGGCGGATGAGGGGCATGATCCTGCCGCGATACTGAACCACTTCGGAGTCGCCGGCTTGCTCGATCACCTCGTTTGCGAACTCCTCGAGGCGGGCGACGTCCGCCAATGCGACGGCCATCCTCCGTCGCGAGCCCACCCGCAGCAGCAGCATCGTCCTTGCGCCCGACGCGGCCGAGAGCGCCGCGTCCGGCCCGGAACCATGGCGCTGTTCGCGGCTCTCGCCGACGACGTTGGCGGCTTGGGCGAGTCCCATCACGTCGAGAATCAGCGCCACCCGGCCGTCGCCCATGATCGTCGCGCCTGCGAACCGGCTGATGGCCTTGAGCTGCTTGCCCAGTGGTTTGACCACGATCTCCTCGGTGTCGTTGATGTCGTCGACGACCAAGCCGAACTGCCTTCCATCCGCCTGAAGAACAACGATGTTGACGGCCGCCTCGGGAGGGGCGGCCGCGAGTCCGAGCTGGTGGTTGAGGTACGTCAGCGGCAGAAGGTTGCCGCGAAGGCGGTACACCGGCGCCCCGTGGACGGTTTCAATCTGCTTTGCGGCGGTTCCGCTCTCCAGTCGAACGAGTTCGAGCAGCGACACCTGTGGAATGGCGAACCGTTCGCCGCCACTGGTGATCAGCAGAGCGGGGATGATCGCCAGGGTGAGCGGAATCTTGATCCTCAGGGTCGTTCCGTTGCCGGGTCGCGACGTGATGTCGACCGTGCCACCGATCTTTTCGATGTTGGTTTTCACCACGTCCATTCCGACGCCGCGGCCCGAGACGTTGGTGATCTTCTCGGCCGTGGAGAATCCGGGGAGGAAGATCAGGTTGGTGGCTTCACGTTCGCCCATGCGGGCGGCTTGCTCGGGGGTGATCAGGCCCTTTTCGAGCGCTTTGGCCTTGACCTTCTCGGGGTTGATCCCGGCGCCGTCGTCGATAATTTCGATGTTGACCTGGCCGCCCTCGTGGAACGCCCGCAGCGAGAGGCACCCCTCCTCGGACTTGCCCTTTTCGGCGCGCTTCGCCGGCGTTTCCACGCCGTGGTCGATGCTGTTCCGCACGATGTGGGTGAGCGGGTCCTTGATGGCTTCGATGATGGTCTTGTCGAGCTCGGTTTCCTTTCCCTCCATCTCCAGGCGGATCTTCTTGCCGCACTGGGCCGAGAGGTCGCGGACGACGCGGGGGAACTTCTGCCAGATCATGTTGATCGGCTGCATGCGCGTCTTCATGACGCCCTCCTGCAGCTCGGTGGTGATGAGGTTCAGGCGTTGTGTCGTCGCCCCCAAGGCGGCGTTCTCGCTCCCGGCGGTGTGCTGGAGAACCTGGTTCCGCGCCAACACCAATTCGCCGACGAGGTTCATCAGCTTGTCAAGCAGGGTGACATCTACGCGAATCGACTGGTCGGCGACGCTGGTCGCTTTGACGTGCTCACCGTCGGCGGCGGGCGCCGCCGCGTCGGTTGCGACCGGCGCGGATACGACGAGCTTCTTTCCCGTCACCTCTATGCCGTCCACCACCACCTTGCCCGGCTGGGCGAAGTGCGTACTGGGCGCGGTCGCGGCTTCTGCGGTCGCCGCGCCAACGTCGATGGCCACCGCCGCCGGAGCCTCCCCGGACAGCGCGGCGTCGATCGTCGCATCGCTGATTTCAAGACTGGCCACGCCCCCTTCCGCCGCGGGGTTGCCCGCTGCCATCGTCCCCGCAGTCGCCGGACCGTCCTGGTTCAGCTCGTTGAGCAACGCAATGAGCGCGCTGTAGTCCGTCGTACCCTCTCCGCCGGTGCCCTCGATCGCGTTGAGAATCTGCCGAACCGCGTCGACCATCGCCAACATCCCGCTCGTCCGTGCGCTGTTGAGTCGCAACTCCCCTTCGCGCAATCGGCTGAGCAGACTCTCCCCCACGTGGCTCACCGACTCGAGCTTGTGGAACCCCAGAAACCCGCAGGTTCCCTTGATCGTGTGGATCGTCCGAAAAATGCTCGAAATCGTCTCGCGGTCGTCGGGCTTCTTCTCCAACTCCACGAAGTCCCGGTCCAGCCGGTCGAGGTTCTCGTAGCTCTCGAGAAGGAAGTCCTTGATGAGTTCCTGGTTTTCGCTCATGTCGTCAGCTCCGGGAGGTCGTCGGTGGCATGTCAGCGGACCTGCGGTGGTTGCGAAGTGCAGCCAACCCATGTAAGTCCGGATCGTGTTACCACCTTGCTATCGGCGGGAGGGTGCGCCGGGTTGATACGCCCGGGCCACTTCCTCCCGTAAACTTCACGCTGCCGAGCGCCCGGTTGACTCCGCGCTCGACTACTTCGGTTCCGCCCAACCCTCACGCTCACGAAATTATCGGCGACTTCAGCAAGTGCCCCGCCCCAATTTTTACCCCGCGCCGCCCTCGCCCTTCATCCCCGCAAGTCCCGCTCCATCACCACATATCCCGCGTCCACAAACCCCCGTCGCACGTAAACCTCCCGCGCCCGACCATTATGGGACTCCACGTACAACCGCAAACACGCCACACCCTCCACCCGCGCCGCCGCCTCAGCCGACGACAACAACGCCCCAAACACACCCCGCTCGCGCCAATCCGCACGCACATACACGCTCTGCAACCACCACATGTCCGCGTTCCGCCAATCACTCCACTCGTGCGTCAGCATCAATTGCCCCACCACATCCCCCGTATCAACGCACTCCGCCACGAGATACGTCGCCCGCCCCGCCACCGACATTCCGCCCCGCACCCCCTCCGTCACCGTCTCCAGCCGCAACTCAAGATTCTCCGTCTCCCGCGCCAGTCGACAGTTGAACTCCGCGACGATCTCGGCGTCCGCCATTACCGCCGCCCTAACCCGAAAACCCTTCATGGTGATCCCGCTTCCACAGCATCCCCCCCGAACAGGCCCTCCGCCGGCGTTGCCCCCCCGACGCCCCCGTCCGCCGGCAAGAGCCCCGTCATCTTCTCCGGCATGAGTGCCCGCAGGTGGTCATACGCCTCAGCCGTCGCCCGCCGCCCCTGACGCGTGCGCATCACCATCCCAGACTGCAGCAAAAACGGCTCGATGACGTCCACCAGCGTGTCGACCTCGTCGCCCATCGTCGCCGCCAGCGCCTCCACCCCCGCCGGCCCGCCGCCATACGTTTTGATCAGCACGTACAGAAACTGCCGGTCCTGCTCGTCCAACCCGCGTGCGTCGATCCCCTCGAGGTCCAGCGCCTTCCGCGTAATCGCCCGGTCCAGCTCGCCCGTCCCTTTTACCGCCGCAAAGTCTCGCACGCGCCGCAGCAATCGGTTGGCGATCCGCGGCGTGCCCCGACTACGCATCGACAGCTCGTCTAGCGCCTCGTCGGCGGCTTCGAGCTTCAGCAGCCCGCAGTTCGCCCGCAAGATCGTGAACAGGTCATCCCGCCCGTAAAACTCCAAGTGCTCCCGGATTCCGAACCGGTCGCGCATCGGGCCCGTCAACAGCCCCACCCGCGTCGTCGCCCCGATCAACGTGAACGGCGGCAGCGGAATCGTCACCGTCCGCGCGTTGCTCCCCTGGTCCAGCGTGATGTCGACCTTAAAGTCCTCCATCGCCGGATACAGATACTCCTCGATCACCGCGCTCAGTCTGTGGATCTCGTCAATAAACAGCACGTCCCCGTGGTTGAGCTTCGTCAAAATCCCCACCAGATCCGCCCCCTTGGTCAGCGCCGGGCCGCTGGTCACATGCAGCTTCGCCCCCACCTCATTGGCGATCACATGCGACAGCGTCGTCTTGCCCAGCCCCGGCGGGCCGTGCAGCAGCGTGTGCTCGACCGGGTCTTTCCGCCGCCGCGCGGCTTCCACGGCGATCCGCAACTTCTCGATCAGCTTACCCTGCCCGACGTACTGGTCGAACCGCTGCGGCCGAAGCGCGTAGTTCAACCGCACCTCCTCTTCGCCGGTCACCTCGCCAGTTACGATCCGTTCCCTCGCCACGCCAGTTCTCCTTGGGCCTTGGCCCGCCATCTTACCGCCCACCACGCAACCGCAGCATCGTCCGCACCAGCCCGTCGACTGTCGTCGGCTTTGGGTCGCTCGACTTCGCCCTTTCGAGCAGCGCCTCCGCGTCTGGCCTCCGCTCTCCCAGCGCCAGCAACGACAAAATCGCGTCCTCCTCCTCCGGCGTGTGCCCCCGCGAATGCCCCGCCATCGCGCCGCCCGCCTTCGCCCCCCCCGCTCCCGCCGCAACCACAAACTCAAGCACCTTCCCTGTCAGCTCCGCGATCACCTGCTCAGCCGTCCTCTTCCCGATCCCCGGCAGCGTCGACAACTTGCGCGCGTCCCGCGACTCGATCGCCGCCGCGATCTCCCCGCTCGGCAGCACCAGCGCACGCAACGCCTTCTTCGGCCCGATCCCCTTCACCGTGATGAACCGCTCGAAGAACCTCTTGTCCTCCCGACGCAAGAACCCCAGTAGCCGAGGCTCGCTGTTGCCCCCCGACGAATCCCCCTCCAAGTACATCATCGTGAAAAACACCAGCTCCTCACCCACCCGCCCGTGCATTCCCCCCAGGTCGCTCGCCGGCACCATCAGCTCCAGCACGATCGGACCCACAGCCAGCAGCACCCGGTCCTCCGTCACCTCCCGCACTTCTCCGGTCACCGCGCTGATCATCGTGGCGGCAGTATAGGGGCCCGCGCCCGCCAACTCGCCCCCGCAACCGCCCACCTACCGGATCGCGCGCCCGCAGCACAACGCAATCGCCAGCGCGTCGGCAACGTCCGCCGGCTCGGGGGGCTTGGACAGTCGCCAATACGCCTGGACCGCCGCCTGCATCGACGCCTTCCCCGCGTGCCCGAAACCCGTCATCGACTGCTTCACACGATTCGCCGGAATCTGCTCGATCCGGGCCCCGAACTTCGCAGCCGACATCAAAATCACCCCCCGAGCGTGCGCCATCAAAATCGCCGTCCGAGGATGCGCATAGTTGCTGTACAACATCTCCACCGCCACCACCCCAGGCGAATGCTCCGCCAAAATCCCCTCCATCTCCGCCTCCAACTCCACAAGCCGCTGTGGCACGGACGCCTTCACATCCAACCGAATCACCCCCCCGTCAACCAACTTCGCCTCCCGCCCCGGAAACCAGTCAATCACCCCATACCCCGTCACCCGCAAACCGGGGTCCACTCCGAGAATCCGAACGGCTGGGGACTGCGTCGCCACGCCAGCGAGTATCGCCATTCCCAGTCCACGATCAAACCGCGCCCCCACCCCAGCCGGCGCCACAAAGAAAACCGGCGGACCCATCCAAAGGGGCCGCCGGTCTCTTGCTTCACACCATGGAAGGGGACATCTCCCCTACGCCGTCGCCGACGCCCCACCACGCCCGCCGAAGATCTGATCTCCCCCCGACTGCAACACCGCGTCGTTTCTGCCCAGCACGTCCAAACGGTCCTGCTCGCCGTCGAGCACCAAGCTCGTCGCCGACAACGGCCCGCCCGTCGCACGCAACGCCGCAAACCGCGACGCCACGCCGCCTCGGCCATTCCACCGGGCGAAAAGCGTCTCGGCCTGCTCGGAACCCGCCGCAAACGCCAACCCATCGGCGATCAGCAGGTTGTCGCCCGCCCCGCCGCGCAGAGAGTCCCTCCCGGCTCCGCCGACCAGAATGTCGCGCCCGGAACCGCCCACCAGCGAGTCGTTCCCGTCCCCACCGTACGCCTCCACCGGAACCCGAACCCGACGGTCCACCGTCAGGCGGTCGTTCCCGCCCAACAAGTTCACCGTGATCCGACGCGGCGTCAAAAACTCGCCCGAGAACAACCCATTGGTCATCACCCGCACCGTGCCCGCACGACGGCCCGGCTCGATGCGGATGTCCTCGGCGAAATCGCTCCCGCTGATCGTCAGCGACCGCGACGCCGAAACCGGGTTCTCCGTAACCGTCGTGTCGTCGTCCCGAACCTGAACCGCTCCGAACGGCGTCGACGACAGCACGGCTCCGCTCGCCGTCAGCAGCGTCAGCGTCGCCAACCCGTTCACATCCCGCACCCCGTTCCCCACCGTCCCCACCCGCAACACCGCCGAGCTCTGCCCCGCCCCCAGCGTCAACCGCCGCGCTCCACCACCACCCACAATCGCCACCCCGTTCGCCCCCGCCACCGAATACACCACATCCACCGGCGACACCGACACCCCGGACAGCACCAATGTGTACTCCACAAAGTCGCCCTCACGCGTCGCCACGCCCGGCGACACCGAAAGTGTCGGCTTGACGAGCTGGTCGGCACGAATGGTCGTGGTCGTGGTCGACACCCCCCCATCGCGGTCCGTCACCGTCAGCGCAAAGCTGTAGTCGCCCGGCGTCTGTGTGGAGAACGTCAGGTTCGGAGTCGAAACCGACTGAACGATGTCGCCCTGGCGCCTCACA
>Ga0105049_10008580_pt1 | contig 11847 bp, 11 predicted proteins | sample MAT06_FD_78087 | JGI IMG/M metagenome (GOLD analysis project Ga0105049, IMG submission 78087) | Freshwater microbial communities from Lake Fryxell liftoff mats and glacier meltwater in Antarctica - MAT-06 | ecosystem: Environmental > Aquatic > Freshwater > Ice > Liftoff microbial mat | place...
CATGTGGCCGCGGTTCATCCAGTCCATGGCCTGCAGCGAGCGGAAGCCCGGGGCCGAAATCTTGACCCGGTACGGCTTGTTGGTGCCGTCCGAGACCAGATAGATGCCGAACTCGCCCTTGGGGGCCTCGACCGAGGCATAGACTTCGCCCTCTGGCGTACGGAAGCCCTCGGTGTAGAGTTTGAAATGTTGGATCAGCGCCTCCATCGAGCGCTTCATCTCGCCGCGCTTGGGCGGGACGATCTTGTTGTCCTCGACCATCACCGGCTCGCCGGGGCAGTTGCGCAGCTTGTGGATGCACTGCTCCATGATCCGCACCGACTGCTTCATCTCCTCGATGCGGCACAGATAGCGGTCCCAGCAGTCGCCGTTCTTGCCGACCGGAATGTCGAACTCCATCTCGGCGTAGCATTCGTAGGGCTGTGACTTGCGCAGGTCCCACGCAATGTCCGACCCGCGCAGCATCACCCCGGTGAAACCCCAGTCCAGCGCCTGCTGCTTCGACACCACGCCAATGTCGACGTTGCGCTGTTTGAAGATGCGGTTCTCGGTGACGAGGGACTCAATGTCCTTCAGCGCCGCCGGAAACTCATGACACCAGCGGCCAATGTCGTCGATCAGCGCGTTGGGCAGATCCTGATGTACGCCGCCGGGCCGGAAATAATTGGCGTGCAGACGGGCGCCCGAAGCGCGCTCGTAGAACACCATCAGCTTCTCGCGTTCCTCGAACCCCCAAAGCGGCGGCGTCAGCGCCCCCACGTCCATGGCCTGGGTCGTCACGTTCAGCAGGTGCGACAGGATGCGGCCGATCTCGGAATACAGCACCCGAATCAGCTGGGCCCGGTACGGGATGTCCAGACCCAGCAGCTTTTCGATGGCCAGGCAGAAGGCGTGCTCCTGGTTCATCGGCGCGACGTAATCGAGCCGATCCAGATACGGCACGTTCTGCAGGTAGGTCCGCGCCTCCATCAGCTTTTCGGTGCCGCGGTGCAGCAGGCCGATGTGCGGATCGACACGGGTCACCAGCTCGCCGTCCAGCTCAAGCACCAGACGCAGCACGCCGTGGGCGGCCGGGTGCTGGGGGCCGAAATTGATCGTGAACTTCCGGTCGTCCAGCGCGCGTGCGTGGACCGTCAGGCCGTCGTCGAAGATGTCGGTTGCGCCGATCGACAGGGGCGTATTGCGGCCGTCAGCCATCAGCGGAATCCTCGTCGTGCGACCGCGTCTTGCGGGTCAACGCCACCACCCAACCCAGAGCCAGGGTCAGCACGCCCATGCCCGAGACTGCGGTGGTCGAGAGCTCCCAGTTGCCGGTGAGCACCGCCAGGGCCAGCGGCGTCGACAGCAGCACGGCCGAAGCGCCCAACAGCGCGCTCTGCAGCTCGCCGGGGGTCAGCCGGCGAATGCCCGCGCCGACAGCCAGACAGACCACTGCGACCATGATCGCCACACCGAGGGGCTGAAGCTGCTCGGCGGGTATCTCCGGCGCGCGCGTGAACCAGCCGGTCAGCCGGGCACCCAGGGTGAACAGAAACGCCGTCGAGAACGTCACCAGGAAAAAGGATGACGCCGAACGGATGGCTGCACGATTGATGGCCATGGATCACTCTGCTTTCTCGTCGCCTGGCAGGACGATAGCCGGATATTCGGCGCCTTCCCAAGGCGACAGAAAATCAAAGTTCCGGAATTCCTGTGTCAGTTTGACGGGCTCGTACACAACCCTCTTCTGTTCCTCGTCGTACCGGACCTCGACATAGCCGGTCATGGGGAAGTCCTTGCGCAGCGGATGCCCCTGAAAGCCATAGTCGGTTAGCAGCCGGCGCAGGTCCGGATGACCCTCGAACAGCAGGCCGTACATGTCGAACGCCTCGCGCTCGAACCAGTCGGCGCAGGCGAAGACGCCGACGGCGCTGGGCACCGGATGGACCTCGTCGGTGGTCAGCTTCACCCGCACGCGCGCGTTCCGGGTCATCGACAGCAGGTGATAGACCACCTCGAACCGCTCGGCCCGGTCCGGGAAGTCCACCCCGCACAGATCCAGCAACTGCTGGAAGCCGAACCGGTCCTTCAGCGACGTCAATACCGACAGTATGTTGTCGCGCGTGGCGATCAGCGTCAGCTCGCCAAACGCGATCTGCGCCTCGACACCCAGTTCGCCAACCATCTCGGTGCCGAGCGGCGTCAGAGCGGTCTCGATCTCCTTGATACGGGCCAGATAAGTGGAAACAGGCGCGTTCATCGGTCGATCGTTCCCGTGCGCCGGATCTTCTTCTGCAGCTGCAACAGCCCGTACAGCAGCGCCTCCGCCGTCGGCGGGCAGCCCGGAACATAGACATCCACAGGTACAATGCGATCGCATCCACGGACTACACTGTAACTATAATGATAATACCCGCCGCCGTTGGCGCAGGAACCCATCGAAAGAACGTAACGCGGGTCCGGCATCTGATCGTATACTTTACGAAGCGCCGGAGCCATCTTGTTGGTCAGGGTGCCGGCCACGATCATCAGGTCCGACTGGCGTGGGCTGGCACGCGGGGCCATGCCGAACCGCTCCATGTCGAAGCGCGGCATCGACGCCTGCATCATTTCCACGGCGCAGCAGGCCAGACCGAACGTCATCCACATCAGTGAGCCGGTGCGGGCCCAGTTGATCACGTCGTCCAGCGAGGTGGTGATGAAGCCACGCTCGCCAAGCTCGGCGTTCACGGCCTCGAAAAATTTATCGTGGATGGCCGGATCATAGCCCTCCACCGACGACCGGGCACCGGTGTTGAACATCGTCGTGCTCATCGGTGTGGCCAGACCTGATGACGCCTCCGGCCCAACGGGCGAACCGCCCTGTTTGCCGACGCCGATCAGCGGCGTGATATTGGTCGTCACTCCCATTCGAGTGCGCCCTTCTTCCATTCGTAGATGAAGCCGACGGTCAGCACGCCAAGGAAGACCATCATCGACCAGAAGGCGAACACCATGCCCTCGCGCGACAGGTCAAACATCGACACCGCCCAAGGGAACAGGAAGGCCACTTCCAGATCGAAGATGATGAACAGGATCGACACCAGATAGAAGCGGACGTCGAACTTCATGCGTGCGTCGTCGAAGGCGTTGAACCCGCACTCATAGGCCGACAGCTTTTCGCTGTCGGGGTTACTGGGCGCCAGCGTCCATGCCGCCAGCATGAAGCCGAGGCCAATCACCGCCGCGATCCCGGTGAAGATCACGATCGGCAGGTATTCGAGCAGATATCCGTTCATCGGGGGAATCCTGGTCCGCCCCGGGGGGAGGGCGGAATCGGGGCTTTCTAGACCCAAGCTCGCCGCGGTTCAAACCCGTGTCACGAATGGTTTTTTCTTGAGAACGGTTCGCACGAATTGTCGCAATGGGGGGGGTTGCCCTCGTCGGTGCCTATCTGACCTTATGCGGGTTTACTCGACCCCAAAGGACACGCCTGCCCATGAGCGACGTTACCCCCGGCAGCCTGCCGCCCGCGAAGGGCTTCCTCGGATTCGTCGAACGGACCGGCAACCGGTTGCCAGATCCGGTCTTCCTGTTCCTGTGGCTTATACTGGGACTGGTCGGTCTCAGCATCGTGGGCGCGAACCTGGGATGGGCGGCGGTCAACCCGGTGACGGGCGAGGCCCTCGCCGCCCAGAGCCTGCTCTCGCCGGAAAACCTCGAGAAGCTGATCATCGGCATGCCCAAGACGCTTACGGACTTTCCGCCGCTGGGGATCGTCATCACCATCATCTATGGCGCTGCCGTCGCAGAACGCACCGGCCTGTTCGCAGGCGCCATCCGGGCCGCCCTGCTGAACGCGCCGAAATCGATGCTGACCCCGGTCATCGTCATCACGGGCATGGTCTCTCACCACGCCTCGGACGCCGCCTATGTTGTTGTGATTCCGTTGGCTGCCGTCATGTTCGCGGCCGCTGGTCGTCATCCGCTGGCAGGCCTGGCTGCGGCCTTCGCGGCAGTCTCGGGCGGCTTCGCCGGCAATCTGTTCCCCGGCGCCTCGGACGCACTGCTGCTCGGCATGACCGAGTCCGCCGCGCGTCTGATCGATCCGTCCTACACCGTGAACATCGCCGGCAACTGGTTCTTCATCGTCGCCATCGTGATCGTCTTCACCCCGATCGTCTGGTTCCTGACCGACCGGGTGATCGAGCCGCGACTGGGAGTCTGGACGCCGGCACCCGGCGTCATGCCGCCGGCACAGGAGGAACGCGCGCCCCTGACCTCGCCCGAGAAAAAGGGTCTGAAATTCGCTGGCCTTGTCCTCCTGGGCATGATCGCCCTGTGGACGCTGATCGCCCTGATCCCCGGCTCGCCCTTTCTGGACCCGGAGGCCGACCCCGCCCAGCAATGGAACCCCCTCTATCGATCGCTGGCCGCCTTTTTCGCCATCGCCTTCTTCGTCAGCGGAGCGGCCTACGGGCGCGGCGCGCGCACGATCACCAGCCACCGAGACCTGGTGCGGATGATGGGCGAGGGTATCGCGGTTCTGGCCCCCTACATCGTCCTGGCGTTCTTCGCCGCCCATTTCGTGGCCATGTTCAACTGGTCGGGGCTGGGCCCGATCCTGGCCGTCAATGCCGCCGCATCGCTGCGCGAACTGGCCATGCCGACGCCCCTGCTGCTGATCTCGGTGGTCCTGGTCTCGTGTTTCTTCGACCTTTTCATCGGCTCGGCCTCGGCCAAATGGTCGGCGCTCGCTCCTATTGTGGTGCCGATGTTCATGCTGCTGGGCATCAGTCCGGAGATGACCACCGCCGCCTATCGGATGGGAGATTCGGTGACCAATATCGCCACCCCGCTGATGAGCTACTTCCCGCTGATTCTGACCTTCGCCCAGCGATGGGATCCGAGATTCGGCCTCGGCTCGCTCCTATCAACCATGATGCCCTATGCAGGGGCCTTCCTCGTGGCAGGTCTGACCATGGTGGCGCTGTGGGTCGCGCTGGACCTGCCGGTGGGCCCCGGCGTCGGCGTCTACTACGACTTGCCGCCGCGCGAGGCCGCCGCCGTGGCGGGGCCGGGGGTTGTGGCGCGATGATCGTCGTTTTCCTCTCCGGACGCGCTTGACAGTGCGAGCCCCCCCCGCCTAAACGACGCCCCTCGCCGCAGAGCACCGCTTCGCGTCGGGGATACGCGGGTGTAGCTCAGTTGGTTAGAGTGCCGGCCTGTCACGCCGGAGGTCGCGGGTTCGAGTCCCGTCACTCGCGCCATTCCCTTTGACTTCGAGGTCAGGGAATGGCGCCTCGCCCGAAGCGGGCAATCGCCTCCCACTCAATCTTGTCGTCAGCAACGCCATTAAGGTGCCCGCCCCGCCACCAGTACGTTCTGCACCCGGCGCCCCATGGGGTCGCGGGATTGCCAGGTCTCGCCGATATTGGCCTCGATCAGCGTGGTGCAGAAACGGGGCACCAGCACATAGGGCCGGATGTTCGTCAGGCAGACGCGATCACCACTGACCGTCCAGCGCGCCGCCAGTCTACGCCCGTCGGAGAACTGGGCGGCGTAGCTGCCGTCAGCATTGAACCAGTGCTTGACCCATCCGCCGTCGGGATAGCGCGATAGCACCGTATTGCCGAAGACGGAATTCATGTCGGCCCGAACGGAGCCGGCCATCAGGCAGGCGACCATCAAGGTCGCGACGCCAAGCGTACGCAGCATACTGGTCCCTTACCAACCCTTCCCGGCGCGGACTATTAACGGTCACTTAGGGAATGCCAACCCCAAGCCCCCCGCGACACGAATAGTTGACTCTACGGTGGGGACTTCTATACGCGGCGCACGTTCGGGACAGGACTGGCGAATTCGCGCCGCCCGCTCGCCCAGAGATTCAGGGCGGTTCCGCGACATCGCACGACGGCCCGATGCGCGGGACGTCCTTCTTCCAGTCCCAAGGACCTATGACCGAATTCTCGATGCTGGGCCTTTCGCCCACGACCCTCAAGGCCGTCGCCGACACCGGCTACACGACCGCCACCCCCATTCAGGCCTCCGCCATTCCGGTTGCACTCGCCGGCCGTGACGTTCTGGGCATCGCCCAGACAGGCACCGGCAAGACCGCCGCCTTCACCCTGCCGATGATCGACCGACTGAGTTCGGGCCGCGCCAAGGCACGCATGCCGCGCGCCCTCGTCCTCGCCCCGACCCGCGAACTGGCCGATCAGGTCGCCTCGTCCTTCGACAAATATGCCAAAGGCACCAAGCTGAGCTGGGCTCTGCTGATCGGCGGCGTCTCCATGGGCGACCAGGTCACCTTGCTGAACAAGGGCGTCGACGTGCTGATCGCCACCCCGGGGCGACTGCTGGACCTGTTCGAGCGCGGCAAGGTCATGCTGAACGGCGTCGAGATCATGGTCGTCGATGAAGCCGACCGCATGTTGGACATGGGTTTCATTCCCGACATCGAGCGCATCTTCAAGCTCACGCCGCCGCGCCGCCAGACCCTGTTTTTCTCGGCCACCATGCCACCCGAGATCACCCGGCTGACGACCCAGTTTCTGAAAGACCCGACCCGGTTGGAGGCCTCCCGCCCCGCCATGACCGCCGAGACCATTACCCAGTATCTGGTCCGCATCCCGACCAGCGATCCCAAGGCCAAGCGCGCTGCACTGCGTGCTCTCATAGGCCGTGCTGACGTGAAGAACGGTATAGTCTTCTGCAATCGCAAATCCGAAGTCGACGTGGTCGCCAAGTCTCTGAAGCAGCACGGTTTCGACGCCGCGCCGATCCACGGAGACCTCGACCAGTCGCTGCGCATGAAGACGCTGGCCGCCTTCCGCTCGGGCGAGCTGAAACTTCTGGTGGCTTCCGATGTCGCCGCGCGCGGCCTCGACATTCCCGACGTCAGCCACGTCTTCAACTACGACGTCTCGCACCACGCAGACGACTACGTCCACCGCATCGGCCGCACCGGACGCGCTGGGAAGACCGGCCAGACCTTCATGATCGTGACACCGGGCGACGACCGCTCGCTCGACAAGGTCCTGAAACTGATCAAGATGGACCCTGAGGAACTGGTGCTGGACGGTGTCGATTTCACCCCAGGCAAGGCACCGCCAACCCGCGACGGCGACCGCTCCGACAAGACCCCGGCCCGTGGTCGCAGTCGCGGTGCCCGCGAGCCAAGGGCGGAGTCCGCCCCGCCGGTCCAGGCCGAACGGGCTGCACCCATTGAGACCGCCGCTCCGGTCCTGACGTCCGCCGAAGCCGTCGCCGAGCCAGACACCGCCAGCGCGCCGACTGCCCGCCGCTCGCGCAGCCGGCGCAGCTCCAAACCCGCTTCGGCTGTCGAAGCAGACGGCGCCGCGCCCGCGCGCAAGCCCGCCGGCCACGCACCGGTCTTCACCCCCGCACCTGCGCCCGTATCGACCAGCCAGACGGACCGCCCGGTGCAGGAAACCCACCTGCGCCAGTCCGACCGTCGCGGCGACCGTGCCGACGCCCAGCCGGAACACTCGAACGGCCGCCCGTTCGGCGAAGGTAATGTGCCTGCCTTCCTGCGCCGCCCCGTTTCGATCAAGGGTTGAAAACGCTCACCTATCGTCCAGATCGTCAAGCAATTTAACCCGTCGTTACGGAACCCGGGGGCATAGCTTACCGGCACAGGATCGCCGTTTCGGCCTGGCCCTGGGGAAGTTTGCATGACGGCCAAGGTCGAAACCACCCTGCGAGGTCCGCAAGCTTTCGGGTTCGCGCGTCGGGTCGTCGACGAGATGGAAGCCGCTGGCGTCTGGCCGACACCGCTGAATTTCGAGCTTTGGGCCCATGCGCTCGGCGAACCCGACGGCGCTCTCGCCGACGAGATCAAGCGCCTGATCGAGACAGCCGAACCCTTCACCGAGGCCGTCACTGACATGCTGGCGGCCGAGCACTTGCCGCGCGGCCGCCTGACTGAGCAGATTCGCGACGCCGGTCGGGTTCTGGACCGCGAACTGTCCAGCGTCTCCAGCGTCATCGCCCAGGCGCACAAGTCACAAGCCGCCTATGGCCAGACCCTGGACGAGGCCGCCACGAGCATCGAGGCCGCCGCGAACGGCGACGGGCTTCAGACCATCGTCTCAAGCCTGACCACCGCCACGCGGCAGGTCCAGCACGAAACCGAATCCCTTGAAAAGAAGCTGGAGGTCTCGACCCAGGAGGTGGTCCGCCTGCGCGAACACCTTGAACTGGTCCGCCGCGACGCGATGACGGATGCCCTGACCGACCTCGCCAACCGCAAGGCCTTTGACGAGCACCTGGCCTCGGCCTGCGATCAGGCCGAGGCCAGTGGCAAGGCTCTGACGCTGGCCGTGCTGGATATCGACCACTTCAAACGCTTCAATGACACCTGGGGTCATCAGACCGGAGATCAGGTCCTGCGCTATGTTGCCAGCGTTCTGGGCCGCGCGGCCGCCTCGCCGCGCTTCGCCGCCCGCTACGGCGGTGAGGAATTCGCCATGGTCTTCCCCCATGAGAGCGTCGCCATGGTTGAAATTGCGCTCGAAAGCGTCCTCAAGGAAATCGCCTCGCGGAACCTGCGCCGCCGTTCGACCAATGACGAACTGGGTGCTGTCACGGTGTCCGCCGGTTTCGCCGTCCGACAGCGGGGCGAGACCGCATCGGCCTTCCTCGAACGCGCCGACGCCGCCCTCTATGCGTCCAAACGCGGCGGCCGTAACCGCGTCTCCTGCGCCGAACGGCTGGCCAAGGCGGCCTGAAGGCTTCCCCATCCTCCAAATCGCACCATAGTCGCCGGATGCGAAGCCTCGCCTTCAACATCGCCTACTGGCTCCTGTCGATCACCTATGCCTCGGCGGCCGCCTTCGCCGCTCTCGTCCCCGGTCGGGGTGCCACCAGCTGGATCATTCGCCGTTATGTGAAGCGCATGGTCCAGGCCATGCGCCTGCTGGCCGGCATCCACCTCCGGGTGCTCGGCCGCGAGCGACTGCCGACCGGTGCCTTCATCATCGCCTCGAAACACCAGAGTTGGGGCGACGGCTTCGCCACCTATGACCAGTTCGACGATCTGGCCTTCGTCACCGGCGACCATCTGGAAAAGTTTCCGCTGCTCGGCACGGTGCTGCGCAAGCTGGGAGCCATCGTCGTCAACAACTGCGGCGGGCGCGAATCGCGCGAAGCGCTGAAACACAGCTCGGCCGACGCCCACGCCGCAGGGCGCAAGATCCTGATCTATCCGGAAGGAAATCTGGCCAGGGTCGGCGAGAAATTCCGCTACCGTTCCGGCGTCTGGCACATGTACCGCGACTTCGACATGCCGGTCGTGCCCCTGGCCACCAACCTGGGCCTGTTCTGGCCGCGAGAGGAATTCCGCAAGAACGCCGGGACGGCCACCCTGGACTTCCTCGACCCGATTCCGACCGGACTGGGCAAGGACGAGTTCCTGACGCGGCTCGAGGCGGAAGTCGAAGGAAGGACGGCCGAACTGATCGCCGAAACGACAGGCCAGCCGGTCACACCGGGCATAAGGGTTCTCGCTCCCGACGAGGCCGCACGGGCCAAAGCCGTCCCCGCGAAGACCTAGATTTTGGCCTGCGGGGCTTCCTGGCGGCCGCTCGACGCAGGGCGGTTTCGATCGACTTTCGTGCCCAGTCCGTGGCCTCATCCGGATCATCCACCGCGCTTTCCGGTAGAGACCAATAGGCCATCGCCATCGTCGCCCCACCCTTGGTGGGATAGGTGAACTGCCGCGATCCCGCAGCCGCCAGCAGCGGAGCGTTGACCTCATCGGCCTTCAACCAGACCACGCCGTCGTCCAGAAGGGCGAAGATCAGGCCGTTCGCATAGACGCTGGCCCCGCCGAACATCCGCTTGATCTCAAGCGGACCCAGCGCGGTAAAGTGTTCGCGCACCCATTCGCCGAACTCAGGATCGTAGGCCAAGCGTCAGGCTGCCGGGATCACGGCACCCTCGTATTTGCCGGCGATGAAGTCCTTGACCGCCTGACTTCGAAGCATGGCCGCCAGCGCCACGATTCGGGGATCGGTCCGGTTGTCCGGCCTGGCCACCAGATAGTTCACATAGGGGCTGTCCGCACCCTCCAGCGTCAGGGCGTCGGTTTTCGGCTTCAGGCCGGCGTCGAGCGCGTAGTTGGTATTGATCACCGCCATGTCGACCTGATCCAGCACGCGCGGAAGCGTCGCCGACTCCAGCTCACGGAAACGCAGGTTCTTCGGATTGTCGGCGATGTCGCGCAGGGTCTGCAGCGGGTTGGCCGGGTCCTTCAGTCGGATCAGTCCAGCCTTCTGCAACAGGATCAGCGAGCGACCGAGGGACGAGGCGTCATTGGGCACCGCGACCTCCGCCCCGTTCGGTAACTGCTGCAGGGTGCGGAATCGGCGCGAATAGGCCCCCAGCGGTTCGACATGCACGCCGGCAACCGTAGCCAGATCGGCCCCACGCGAGGCGTTGAACTCGTCCAGATAGGGCTTGGTCTGGAAATAGTTGGCGTCCAGACGGCGCTCGACCAGCTGGGTGTTTGGCTGAACATAGTCGTTGAACACCTTGATCTCGATTTGGATTCCGTCGGCCGCAAGCATCGGCTTGATGTGTTCCAGTATCTCCGCATGCGGGACCGCCGTGGCTCCGACGATCAGGGGCGCGTTGACGTCCGCCTGTTTGTCAGCCCCCTGCCCGCAGGCAGCGAGCATCAGGGAGGCGGCAGCGAGGGTCAGGAGCGAGCGGCGGTTCATGAGCAGGCCTTATCGACGGAAGCGATCAGCGATGGGAAACGGAGGCAACCAGACGGTCGCCCAGCATCTGCAGGATCTGCACCAGCAGAAGCAGCAGCATGACGGTAACCACCATGACATCGGTCTGGAAACGCTGATAGCCAAAGCGGATCGCCAGGTCGCCCAGCCCACCCGCTCCGACCACGCCGGCCATGGCGGTATAGGACACCAGGGCAATGGCAGTCACGGTTGCGCCGGCGATAATGCCAGGCATGGCCTCGGGCAACAGCGCCCGCGTGACGATCTGAAAGGTGGAGCCGCCCATGGCTTGGGTCGCCTCGACCACCCCCTTGTCGATCTCGCGCAAGGCCGTCTCGACCAGCCGCGCATAGAAGGGGGCGGCCCCCACGACCAGCGGCGGAATGGCTCCGGCGACGCCCAGCGAGGTCCCGACCAGCAGCACCGTCACCGGCAGCATGACAATCAGCAGGATGATGAAGGGCACCGACCGCAGGATATTGACGATCAGCGACAGGACCGCGTTCAGCACCGGATTGGCCGCCAGCCGCCCCTTGCCTGACAGGTACAGCAGCACGCCCAGCGGAATGCCGAACACCACGGTTAGCGCCATCGACCCGCCCAGCATCAGCAGGGTGTCGCGCGAAGCCCGGGCGATCTCCGGCCAATCAACGTTACTGGCAATGTCCTTGAAGAAGCCTTCCATCAAGCGGTCTTGCCCACGCTTTCGACGACCACGCCGCGCGCCGTCAGCCGGGCCACGGCAGCCTCGGCATCACCACCCGTGAAGGCGACCACCAGCTGGCCATAGGGCTCGCCCCGGATACGGCTGATGCGACCCGACAGGATCGAATAGTCCACGCCCACCGATCGGGCGACACGGCTCAGTTCCGGCTCATAGGTCGAACCCCCGCGGAAGGTCAGTTTTGCCAGCCGTCCACCCGACGGCACGTCGGCGGCCTCGAACCCTTCCTCGCCCTCGGCCAGCATGGCGCGGGTCGCGGGGTGTTGCGGATGCAGGAAGACGTCAGCCGTCGCCCCCTCCTCGATCACCCGTCCGTCCTTCAGCACGGCCACCCGGTCGCAGACGCGGCGCACCACCTCCATCTGATGGGTGATCAGGACGATGGTCAGCTTCAGATCACGG
>Ga0105049_10008582_pt1 | contig 11847 bp, 10 predicted proteins | sample MAT06_FD_78087 | JGI IMG/M metagenome (GOLD analysis project Ga0105049, IMG submission 78087) | Freshwater microbial communities from Lake Fryxell liftoff mats and glacier meltwater in Antarctica - MAT-06 | ecosystem: Environmental > Aquatic > Freshwater > Ice > Liftoff microbial mat | place...
ACCAACTGCATGTTTCGCGGAGATCATGTCGAGGTGGCCATCTGGCTGGTTGGCTCGGAGTGCAACCGCTTTTACAACACCACGGTGTATGTGAACCAGCCCAACTCGGTGGCTGTTGCCTTCACTCCCGTGCCCAAGTTTGAGGCTCGCGGGATCAGCTACGAAATTGCGAGCTCTTATGAAAAAAACATGACGGGAAGCTCCACCACCGAGCTGCGGTTTTATGGCAGCTTCATCCAGTCGTTTGGATTCAATTCGATCGGCCTCTATTGCCAGGGGAGCACGGCGGATATCAGCATGGATGGCTGCTACAATGCCAACAGGGGCTCTGCTGCGGTAAACCAAATCCCCCGCCGAGTTCAAGCGTCCGGCCCCAAACTTCCAGCGTGGTTCCCTTGCTGACGATCGGCGTCCATGGCGGCTGAACTTTGTTGCTGATCCCGAGTTGATTGCCTAGCCAAGGCAAGTCGTCCAAAGTCCAGGCTTCTGTAATCGCCGAGCCGAGTGGCTTACCGGAAGCATCGAGCAGGTCCACCTTCGCCGTAAATTGTCCCGGCTCCATTTTCTTAATCGGAAAGACGCCCTAACCGAAGCCGTCGGATACGGAAAATGAGGCTGTGGCGACCGTCTCTGCGCCGCGAAGCGCAGTCACTTTCGCTGTCACAACCTTGTCTGAGAGTGCGTTCCCGGTATCCACGGCAACAAACCCGCGAAGCGCGCCGGGAGCCCATTGGGCGGCGGCAAGCGGCATCCCCGGCGTATTCGCAACGAAAGGCTGCCCGCTGTTTGCCTCAAAGGCACGGAGAACTTGTTCAGGGGTCATCGCAAAGTTGTAGAGCGCCAATTCTTGGACCGGTGCCGCCAAGCGATCCGGGCTGTTCGCAAGGATCCGGATGGGGGCTGGATTTTCCTTCGTGTCAAACGGAACCGCGGCAACGAAGGACTTCAGCAGCTTCCCGTTAGCGTAAATGCGGTGCTGCAGACCGGACCATGTCCAAGTGACCGATAGCGGCTGCCCTGGCGTCTGGCCATTGAGTTCCGCTTGTGTTGTCACTGGATCTTCATAGGGGAGTTCCAAGGCAATCTTGATGTCTAAGCTCGAGGTCTCACCCTCTTTGTCGGCGGACTTTGCTTTGACTCCTCCTACGCGCAACGAAAATGGACTCGATCCGGTATCAATTTGCACATACGTGCCGTAGCCTCCCCAGGGCTTCTCTGGCGTCAGCCGCAGCACTGCCGTGCCACGTTTTGGAGAAAATGCCTCGACGGCTGCCGATTCCAGAGGATGGAAAAATCCGTCCACAGATGCGATGTTAGGAGTCGCAAAAAAGAGGCATTTGTCAGGCTGCCCACCCGCTGGTGGAACGGCTACAAGCAGAGTGCATGAGGAGACGAGGGCAAACCCCATACTTGAAAATAGGCGGATCATAAGGTCGGTCGTGGTGGAAAACTCAGAACTTGGTAACGACCACGGGCCGTCTCTCCCGCTGCATACCAGGCGCGGCAGGCAGCACCTTAAAGGAAGCTTTTTTTGCAACCGGTGTACGGCCTTCGAGCAAGTCGTTTAAGACGCTCGCGGATAGTGACGCAATCTCCTCGGCGTCGATCTCCAGTCGTGTCACAGGGAACGGATGTGAAAACGTATCTCCCTTGTTGGAGTGCGTTACGATCTGAATTTCCTGGGGAACTTGGATGCCGAGTTCGTAAATCGCCTGTGCCGCATCGTGGTAAAGCATATCGTCGAGCACGAGAAGCCCATCAGGATGTCCGGATTTCGCGGCCCACAGATCGCGGAAACCTTGCCATCCGCTTCCGGGTAAACGGGCTTCGGAGTGATCAATGATCCATTCGCGCTCGGGCGTCAGGCCCCAGCTTTCCAGTTCGGCACAAAAATGTTTTACGGCGGGACTCTCCCCAGTGATCTCAGTGCCGGGAGGCGGTCCGGAGAAAAGAGCCGCAATGCGTCGAGCTCCCCGCTGAAATAGTTGCGCAACCCCTTCGCGAATCATCTCACCGTAGTCAACGGTCGGAAAATTCTGACTTTCATCGTGAACCGCCCAAACAGGGGTTCCTACCGTATCCGCGATCTTCCGGATTTTCTTTGGCAAGCTATCGCCCACGCAGGAAACCACAGCCGAAACGCGCTGCGCCTCCAAGGCTCGCATCAATTCCCCGGCTCCTTTCATTGCGTTTTCTTGCTCAAGCATGATGAAAAGCGCGGCATCCCAGCCCAAATTCTGAAGTTTGGACTGAAGAGCCGTGGAAAAATGAAGGTGGTAGTGCAGGGGAAGCGGTCTCACCACCAATTCCGGAATGACGAGGGCGACATAACGCTGTTTCTTCCAATTGAGCACCTGAACCCCCACGCCAGCCACTCGCTTAACCCAGCCCTCTCGCTCCAAGGCCAGAGTCGCGTTTCGCAGTGTCACCATGCTCACTTCAAATCGCTTCGCCAACTGTGACTCTGGTTCCAGCCAATCCCCTGCTTGCCGCACGGCGATGATCTCATTCCGCAGTTGCTTAAAAATCGTTTCGTGGAGAACTTTTCTCATTTCTCCTTTAAAACATGAACCGAGATGTTAGTCAACTACTAAATAAATACAGATTTCTGATGTGGAGTGTGCTATTCCCCTAGAAACACCTTCCTTTCCATGCCCAAAACCCCACTTTCTCAGCCGACAATTTACGAAGAAGCATTGCATCCGTTTGACGAGGCTGTTTTTCTAAATCCCCCCGCCGTATATCGTGGTGGCCCTTTTCGGGTTTGGAACTGCCGACCCAACTCCAGCCATCTTTTGCGCCAATTTGACACTCTCGCCTCCAAAGATGATCAGAGGATCGGCAGCATCGCTTTCGATCTCCACATGCTGAGACTCGATGGCCTGACCGGAGGACATCAGGCGCTGGATCTCACCGTGTTCGGCTCCCGCATCAATTCCTTCGGCGCCGAATGGACGGAGGGATACATCCTCCGTCCAACCGGTATCCTTGTTGCGCCCATGTTGCAGCGCATCGACACGCCTCCTGCCTAGTTGGCAACCCTCTAAAATATCCCTATGGAACCCACCTCCACTTCTCTCATTTCGCTCGCTGGCGAATGGGCCTGCGCACTTGAACGCCGCAACCAGGCAATTTCCGAAACCTGGCAGATGCGCGAACTGCCCGGACGAGCATCGCTGCCCGGCTCGTTACAAGCCCAGGGTATCGGAGATCCCGTTCATGCGGAAACAGCATGGACCGGCAGCATTGTCAGCTCGGCCTATTTTGATTCCGAGGACTATGCACCGTTCCGTTCTCCTAATGAGATCAAGGTTCCCTACTGGCTTCAGCCTGACTGCACCTATGTCGGCAAGGCCTGGTATCAGAAGGATATCGACATTCCGAACGAGTGGGCCGGAAAACGCTTCGTGCTCGAACTGGAACGCCCCACTGGGAGACGCGTGTCTGGCTGGACGGAAAGGATCTCGGCTGCCAAAACAGCCTCTCCACGCCGCATTGCTATGTCTTTCCTCAGGATACCCCTTGCGGCAGTCACCGTCTCGCCATCCGAGTGGACAACAGCCACATCATTGATGTCGGAGTCAACGCCCACAGTGTCTCGGATCATGCGCAGGGAAATTGGAACGGCATCATCGGCAAAATCCAGCTCGTGGCAACCGAATGGACCTGGGTCGAACACATCCATCTTGAGTCTCATACCGATGGGGTCACGGTGCATGGCACACTTGGCGGACGCGAAGTTCACGGAACTGACATTAGGTTGGACGTTCGGGGACGCGATGACCGGCAGACCTTTGATCCTGTCGAACTCAAAAGTTCGCCCGAGGGGAGATTCGATTATTTCTTTCCCATGCCTGGGGCCGACACTTGGGACGAATTCTCTCCCGTGCTCTATGATCTGCTCTTGACGTTGAAAAATGGCGAAACGTCCCGTCATACTTTCGGACTTCGCCAGGTCTCCACGCAGGGAAACTGTCTTCTTCTGAACAATCATCCGGTCTTCCTTCGCGGGACTCTCGAGTGCTGCGTGTTTCCCAAGACAGGTTTTCCACCCACGGACCGCGCCTCATGGGAAAGGCTCCTGCAGACCGCGCGTGAATACGGACTTAACCACATCAGGTTCCATTCGTGGTGCCCCCCCAAGGCCGCGTTTGTGGCCGCCGACGAACTGGGGATCTATCTGCAAGTTGAGGCACCCATCTGGCCAAACCAGGGAGCCAGCATCGGAGATGGAAAAACCCTGGATACCTGGGTCTATGAGGAAACCTCGCGCATCCTCTCCGCCTACGGAAACCATCCCTCTTTCCTTCTCATGGCCATCGGCAACGAAGTCGATGGATGCAGCCGTCTGAGGTTTTTGGACGATTGGGTCTCCCATTTTCAATCCGCCGACAAACGGCGGCTATTCACCGGATCGAGCGGGAATCCCGTCTCGCAAGGCAGCAGTTTCCAGGTGGTCGCCGGACCCTGCATCCAGCACTGGGGCGACGGTCTCGGCTCTCGGATCAACGCCAGGCCGCCAGAAACTCAGGCGGACTACGCAGACTATGTCTCCGCACAGAAGGTTCCGGTCATCAGCCACGAAGTCGGGCAATGGTGCGCTTTTCCAAATTTTGCTGAGATCCCAAAATACACAGGCCACTTGAAGCCGAGAAATCTTGAAATCTTCCGGTACTTCCTATCCACAAACGGGATGGCGGGGCAGGCGAGGGAATTCCTTCATGCATCCGGCATGCTTCAGACCCTCTGCTACAAAGAGGAAATCGAAGCGTTGTTGCGCACGAAGAATGTGGCGGGGTTCCAGCTCCTCGGATTGACGGATTTTCCCGGCCAGGGCACCGCTCTGGTTGGCGTTCTCGATGCATTCTGGGAATCCAAAGGCTACGTCACTCCACAAGAATTCCGGCGGTTTTGCCAGCCAACCGTTCTGCTAGCCCGTATGGCTCAACGCATATTTACCAACGATGAAGCGTTCCATGCGGAGTGCGAGATCACCCACCACGGGCCGACTCCGATGACAAATATCACGGTCAACTGGTGGACTGAAGATCGCAACCTGCATAGGCACGCCTCCGGTTCTTGGAGTATCCCTCACGTTGAAAAAGGAAATGGCTTCCTCCTCGGCGTCATTTCAATTCCGCTGGAACAACTTCCCACCCCTTCCGTTCATCGGCTGTTTTTGCAGATCGCCGGAACCGATATCATCAATGATTGGTATTTCTGGGTTTATCCAACGTCACCAAGCTTGTCTCAAGGAGACATCCTCATCACAACCTCCCTCGACCACAAGTCGCTTGCGGTATTGGACAAAGGAGGGCGAGTTCTTCTCACCATCCCACCAGAGCAAGTGAGACCTGACCCGAAGCACGGACAGCTTGCCTTGGGGTTTTCCAGTATCTTTTGGAACACCGCCTGGACACTCAACCAGGCCCCTCACACTCTGGGGATACTCTGCAATCCTGATCATTCAGCATTCGCGCACTTTCCTACTGAAAGCCATACCAACTGGCAGTGGTGGTATCTGCTGAGTCAGGCTACCCCTATGATTCTCAACAAGCTCCCAGGTGAACTTCAACCGATCATTCAAGTCATTGATGACTGGTTCACCTGCCGCAAACTGGCGCTCGCTTTTGAAGCGAAGTGCGGAAATGGAAAACTCCTTGTCACCAGCATCCAACTGGATGGCAACTGCGTTGGATTGCAACTTAAATCCAGCTTTTTGCGCCACATGCAAAGTCCGGATTTTAATCCAGTAGTTTCTCTCAAGGCCTCTGACATTATATCTTTGGGGAAGAACACCGAAAATCTCTCCGAACATTGAATCGCGTCTTTTCATAATGAATAAACCAGTTCAATTCGGTCTCATCGGCGTCGGCGGAATCGGAGCCGTCCACCGCTCCGCCATCGGGAAGTTGGAAGAGCGAGGTGCTGCTCGGCTTGTTGCCGTCGCCGACCCTACTGTTGACCGGCTTTCCAAACAAAAGGCGGAATTGGTCAGTCGGGGGGTGAATTGGCATGTTGACTACCGGGATATGCTTCGGGAAGAACAGGAACTGGACGCGGTCGCAATCGCAACGCCCATTGGCTTTCATTATGAAATGGCTATGGCATGCATCAAGCGTGGGATTTATGTGATTTTAGAAAAACCCCCGGTTCCGCTTCTAAGCCAATTCGAATCTTTGATCGCCGCCGATGTGGATCGTCGCGTCCGAGTCGGATTTCAGATGATTGGCTCCCAGTGCATTCGCAGCCTCAAAGAGATTCTTGCTGATCACCGTCTGGGTGAGTTGATGGAAATTCGCGCGGGTGCCTGCTGGCCCCGGTTGGATGATTATTATTCGCGCGCAGATTGGGCTGGACGAATGACGGTTGCGGGACGCGCTGTTTTCGACGGACCCGCTACAAATGCGCTCGCGCACTTGGTTCATAACGTGATGTTTCTCGGCGGGGACGGATTTTCGGACTTTGCGATGCCTGTAGAAGTCGAGGCGGAACTTTATCGGGCGCGCCCGATCAAGAGCTATGACACCGCGTGTCTTCGCGGACTCTTCTCCTCGTTGGCTGAGACCACACAAGGGAGTCTTTCACCTTGCGCTGTACTCCGTGACCAATGACTATTGGGATCTCTAGGCTCACTCGCGAGGCTTTCCCCTCTGGTAGTTGCTTCTCGATGATATTCTGGGCCACCGCACGATTGCTCACGCGATTTCCCCGGTGTGACTGGCCGCTGGGGAGCACCTTCCCAATCATGTCGTTTTTAAGAGCTTCCTCCAGACCGGATTCCTTGCCTTTTGCCAAGTGGACGCCGTGCGCGTGGCGGGTCTCAGCGAGTTTCTCGGCATCAGTTGCTTTTCCCGACACTTGCTCTGTTGGAAGTGGCTGGTGGAGTGGCCCGACGGAAGCGCGATTCCGGGAAGGCGGCCTTGGCTGTGCTCCGTTTGCGGAATATGGACTCAGCAAAGTTTTTGCACTTTCCCAAAAAAAGAGTCAAGCGGCTGAACAACTGGCCGGGCGTCAGTTTCTCCGGGGAGCGGATGCGGTGTATTGCCAGTTGGCGCACGAACACGGCGCCCCGCTTATCACTCTCGACTTGGAGATACGGGATCGAACGCCCGGGTTACTCCAGGTGTCCCCACCTCGGGCCTGGATGGAATCGCTGGAATGACTCCTCAATTCCATCCTATCTGCCAGTTCCATTCCGTTGGTCGAGAAGCGCATCTATTTGCAACAAACGCGGGCTTTTCGTTTGGAGGGGAGAGGTTTAAAAGTGAGTGATGTCGTTCCTCGCCCTCGCCAATTTACACGCACTGGATTTTGCCATTATCGGTGTGATTTTGGCAATTGTAGCGGGGTATGCGTTTTACGCGCAGCGGTTCACCCGGAGCGTGGCGGATTTTTTGTCGGCGAATCGGTGTGCCGGGCGGTATCTACTCACGGTGGCTGCGGGGGCTTCGGGCATGGGAGCGATCTCGATCGTGGCAATGTGGGAGCAGTTCTATCAGGCAGGCTTTACGGCGCAGTTTTGGGGGCAGATGCTGGCTCCACTGGGGCTGTTGATGGCACTGACGGGCTGGATCATTTATCGCTACCGGGAGTCGCGGGCGATGACCCTGGCGCAGTTAATGGAGGTGCGCTACAGCCGGAAGTTCCGCGTGTTCTCGGGCACACTGTGTTGGGTGAGCGGGGTGCTCAACTACGGAATTTTCCCGGCCGTCACGGCGCGGTTTTTTATCTATTTCCTCGGGTTGCCGGTGCATCTATGGAAGGTGCCGGGGCTGGGGCTGGAGCTGAATCTTACGCTGGGCATCGTGATGGCAGTGATGCTGGGCTGTGCCCTGCTCATCACGATTTCCGGCGGGCAAATCTCGGTGATGGTGACGGATTTCATCCAAGGTCAGATTAGCAATATCGTCTTCTTACTTTTGCTGGGCGTGATGCTCTGGCTGTTCCCGTGGAGTCTCATTGTCGAGACGCTGATGAAGGCACCGCCGGGTCAGTCAAAACTCAACCCATTCGATGCAGGCTCGTTGCCGGATTTCAACCCGATCTTCTTTTTCATCCTGATGTTTCTCTCGGTCTATAACTATATGGTGTGGCAGGGGAGCCAGGGTTACAACGCGTCGGCACTCAATCCGCACGAGGCAAAAATGGCGAGCATTCTTGCTCAGTTTCGTGGTGGCGTGACGGCGATGTTGATTCCACTCGCGGCCGTGTGTGCCTATGTGATGATGAATGCCCCGGTGCATGAGGCGGCGACGCTTGCGACGGAGGCGACGCTCGCGGGCATCGGCGATGCGCAGTTGGCCAAGCAAATGACGACGACGGTCGCCCTCTCGCATGTGCTGCCGATTGGCGTGATGGGCCTCCTGGCGGTGGTGATGTTTATGGCTTCGCTGGCGACGGACACGACTTATCTGCACTCGTGGGGGAGTATTTTTGTGCAGGACGTGCTTTCGCCGATTCGCCAGCTTCGCGGGAAGGAGGCGCCGCTTAAAACCGGTGTGCATTTGAAATGGCTGAGGTGGTCGATCTTCGGCGTGGCGGCCTTCGCCTGGGTCTTCAGCATGGTCTTTCCGCTGAAGGAATTTATTCTGATGTATTTCCAGGTAACGGGCGCGATTTTCACTGGCGGGGCAGGGGCCGTGCTCATCGGCGCTCTTTACTGGAAGCGTGGAACGACTTCGGGAGCATGGGCGGCCATGATTGTCGGCTCCGGGCTGGCCGTGGGTGGTGTGCTGCTCACGAATTTGATTTGGCCAAATCTGGTGCCAGCGTTGCAGGCGGGATATCCTGATACGGGGTGGATTCAGGCACTGCCGAAACAATTTTGGCTCAATGGGGTGCAAATGGCATTCTTCGCTTCGCTGTCCGCGGCGGCATCCTATGTTATCGTTTCGCTTTGCACTCCAGATCCCGAGATCGACATGGATCGCCTGCTTCATCGTGGCAAATATCAAGTCCGCAGCGTGGAAGGGCTCGATCACATTGCCACACCGCCAGTGGGCTGGAGGTCAATGCTTCCCGGGCCGGAATTCACGCTCGGCGACCGGTGGATCTATTGGTTGAAAGTCGTGTGGGTCATCTTTTTCTTTGTGACGTTTTTAGGGATTAGTCTTTGGCAGGTATTATACCGATGGCCGGATTCCTGGTGGGCGAATTGGTGGTTCTTCAACCTCATTTTTGCCGCTGTGACCGGTGTCATCGCGACGGTCTGGTTTCTTATCGGCGGTTTCCGCGACCTCCACGCGCTTTTCCGGCGCCTTTCCGCAACGCAGATTGATGAAAGCGATGATGGCACCGTGAAAAAGCAAGAACATCTTGGATGAAAGCGTGCCCTTTATTCCTCGCTGGTCTCGCAATCGCCACACTCGCAGGTTGCGCAACGTCTTCAACTCGATCCATGAAAATCCCGATCCCGCAATCGACCGATGCCACCGCCCGCCAAGGCGCGGTATTCCAACTCCGCCAACCCTGGCAACGCGAGCCCGATGCCGCTCTTCGTCCGAGCCTTGTGCGCTTGGCGTGGTCTCCGAAAGCCTTGCTCGTCGAAGCCGAGATCACCGACGACGAGGTCACCACGAAGGCAACGGCGGACAACCAGAAAATGTGGGAGCTAGGTGATGTTTTCGAAGCGTTCCTGCAGATCGAAGGCAACAGGGACTATGTCGAACTCCATGTCACGCCGAACAACAAGCGAATGCACCTGCACCTCCCCGGTGTCGGAGGCAAAGCCTCGGACGGTGCCGTGCCGGTCCCTTTCGAACAAATGCTCGTTCGCCACGTTGGCTTCCGCAGCACGGCCACGCGAACGCCCACCGGATGGCGCGTGACGATGTCCATCCCGGCCTCCGTGTTCCGCGTCCCCGTTTTTCATCCCGGCCTCGCCCTGCGCGTGAGTTTCTGCCGCTACGACGCAGCCGCGACGGGCGAGCCCGTTCTCTCGACCACCGCCGACCACCCAGTCATAGCCTTCCACCGTCCCCACGAGTGGACGCCAGCGAGGCTGGTCGAGTAAGGGAAGACGGCCAGACCTTCGATGAGTTACCTATGCCGGAACTCAACCCGGAAGCCATTGACTTCCGAGCAGCTTCCGAGTCTTTCGCTCCCAAGAGGGCGATGACGATAAAAACTTGCCTTCTGTGAGACGGGTTTAAAAAACTGTGTAAAGCGTGTATTTTTCGCTCAATGAATGCGACATTGACAGAACTGCGGCGGGAGACGAGCCGGGTGCTTCGACCTGTGATCCACGGTGTCGGGAAGGTCATATTGACGGAGCATGGGCAGGAGGTTGCAGAGATTTCTCCGAAAACGCGTCCTAACCGGAAGCGCTCGTTGGATCTGCTCATGGCCATCGGTCTCGTCAAGTTGCCCTCGCGGAGGTAATGCAATTTCTTCTCGATAGCAATGTGGTTTCCGAGCTTTGGAAGCCACTCCCATCGGTGGCCGTTCTGTCGTGGGTGTCGTCAGCCGAGTGGCTAGTTCCGGTCGTGGTGATTGCCGCCATGGCCGTCCGGCATGGGATGCGGATCGCATCGCGCAATTATACGGATTTCCGCCACGGCGTGGTTTTTGATCCGTGGACCGGAAAAGACCATGCGCCGCGAGAGTAACGTGGAACCGAGTCCCGAGGGGACATCGTAGATCACCTGGTGGTGCCACCCTGAGCTATAGCTGGAACGCCTTCGAAACTCATCAGTGCAATTCCGTCTTTCGATGACCAAATTTCAATGATGGCTTCCATACCAAGGCCTAAGTTGATCCAATTGTTGGGAGATGGATTGGTGAGGATTCCAATTGTCACGATTCTCGGTCCCCGCCAGGGTGGGAAGACCACGCTGGCCAAGGAGTTTTGCAAAGCCCGCCGGGATGTGGTGTTTCTTGATTTGGAAAATCCGGCGGATGCCGCCCGTCTTGCCGAACCGATGCTCTATCTTGAAAGGCTGAGTGGTCTTGTTTTGTTGGATGAGGTGCAAACGGTGCCGGCCGTGCTGAATGTGCTCCGGGTATTGGCCGACCGTCGTCCCCTGCCTTTAAGATTTTTGCTTCTTGGCAGCGCTTCCCCGGAGCTTATGGACAATGCCTCGGAGTCACTCGCCGGCCGGGTCGAGTTTTTGGAGATGGGCGGATTCGGCCTGCGGGAGGCAGAAGGGGATCAGGACAGGCTTTGGTGGCGGGGCGGATTTCCCCGGGCATTTTTGGCATCGAAAGATGAAGACGCGCGCGTTTGGCAGCAGGATTTCATTTCGACATTTCTTGAGAGGGATCTTCGGAAAATGGGCATCGAGATTTCCCCGGCGGCCCTGCGGAGGCTCTGGACGGTGTGCGCCCACTATCATGGACAAGTCTGGAATTCCTCCGCTGTCGCCGGGGGGATCGGGGAGTCCGCTCGCACGGTGAAACGGCATCTGGACGTTCTCAGCGGAGCGTTCATGTTGCGACAGCTCCAGCCATGGCACGAAAACCTGATGAAGCGCCAGGTGAAATTCCCCAAAGTCTATTTGAGAGATAGCGGCATTCTGCATGCCATGCTCGGAATCCCGAGCCTCGACGCGCTCTTTTCGCATCCGAAGCTGGGGGCGTCGTGGGAGGGGTTTGTCATTGAGGAAATCTGCCGAACGGTCCCCCGAAGCCAAGCCTATTTTTGGGCCACACACACGGGAGCTGAGGTTGATCTTTTGCTGCTTCACCAGGGCCGTCGGATCGGTTTTGAATGCAAAGTGATGGATACGCCAAAGGCTACGAAATCGATGCATATGGCCTTGAACGATCTCTCCCTCGACGAACTCCTTGTCGTTGTTCCCCGCAGCGGAGAATACCCGATCTCCCAAAAAATCAGGGTCTGTGGAG
>Ga0105049_10008583_pt1 | contig 11846 bp, 9 predicted proteins | sample MAT06_FD_78087 | JGI IMG/M metagenome (GOLD analysis project Ga0105049, IMG submission 78087) | Freshwater microbial communities from Lake Fryxell liftoff mats and glacier meltwater in Antarctica - MAT-06 | ecosystem: Environmental > Aquatic > Freshwater > Ice > Liftoff microbial mat | place...
CCACCAAACACAGTTCCGTCCGCAGAAAAAGATCCGCGCCGCAATGCCGGGTTGGGGATTTGCCGGACCGTCGCTGCGCCATCCACCAGCGACATCCAGACCACGGTGGCCTCTGTCCCAAGGAACACCTCATTTTTCCTCTTTGGCAGGCCGATGATGAGGATGCGACGATCTGCCGTCGGCCCGTTCACCCCGATCAGGGAATTGTTGGGCAGGGACCAGGTTGTGGCCATGTTGATACACGGCATGGCGGTCAGGGTGCAGGTGGCTGCAGGCGCAGCGGCTGGAGCGGTAGGAGCAACCTGAGTGATAACGGTGGCTGCCGGCTTTGCCGCGGGCTTTGCCGCCGCAGCCTCGGGCGCTGGCGTAGCAGCCACAGTCTTGGCATCGGCGTAGCCATCGCGGCGCTTCTCCGCGATCAGCTTGTCCATCGCGGCCTGGGCCGCTGCGGGCGATTCCAATTCCTTGACCTTGCGCTGGCCCGCCGTGCCGACCCGTCCCCACGCGAGTTGCAGGTTGCTGTCGCTGACCGACACCTCCCAGAACTTGTGTGAGGTCGCGTCGTGGAATTCAAGGCGGCAGGACGGATGCATGGAGTCTCGGTTCGAGTCGGGGTTGGTTGGGCTACGCACTTTAGCGACGAAGAGCGACGAAGAGCGACGAAGGACATATCAGATACTAAGCGCCCGTATCGGCACAAGATGGGAGGCAGATTAAGGAGTGGTTTCAAAACCCATGATCGAGCGCTCGCTATTAAAGCGGAATTCGGGTAAAGCGGAATTCGGGCTTCCAGTACACGTCGCTGAAAGCACACCGCTCGCTGTTGACATATGCACGTCGCGCCACGCGCACATCCGCCGAACCAACGCCGGCGTCCGTTACGACAGCGAGTATTTGGTGTCGTCACATGAGAAGTCCGACGAATCAAGGCGTCGACTAGCTGAACGCCCAGCACCTGAAACGGGATTGTTAATGCGGAGTAACTACTCAGGCGGGGTCCTATCGCTTCGCGATGGGCGGGCGCCGAGTGGCGGTGGGTGGATAAGATGGCGAAGCCATCCGCTCACGGGTGAGGACACGAAGCCGACGAACCCGAGCCACGACCAAGCCCATGGGGGCAGGCCCGCAGTGCCGCGGGTGCGAAGCCGGCGAAGCCCCTGAGCAGTTACAATGCGGATTGATCGTAACCCGCTGCACAATTCACGGTGCGGCGGGGATATCCTCCATCCGTGTAAAGGCCGTACGGTAGAGCGACACGCGCTCGATTTTTCCAGCAAAGGGTTTGCCGCTGCGCCAACCGCGGCCGAGGTAGCCCGCCACCGCTGGCACGTCAACGGGCGAAAGGGTCTGCTTGGCATCCTGCGCCACGGGCTGGCCATCGACGAGCAATCGCGCGCCATCAGGTCCGAGCATCATGGTCAGGCGGACCCAGGTTTTGCTCGCCAGCGGTTTTCCGCTGAGCACCTGCGTCTGTTTGCCGATGGTGACGCCGAGTTCGGCGCGGCGATTCACTGATGACGGCGTGAACCACAAGGCGCCGCCTGGTCCCGCGAATTCGAATAGGCGCTGATCGGGAACTCCGCCGTCCCACCATACCACTGCATCAATGGTCAGGGCACGACTGCAGAACACATCGCCTTCAATCAGAGCGTACTGATCCTTGCCGTTGAGGATGACATGCAGGCGGCCATCACGTTCGCCGTAGGTAGGTTTTCCACGAAGGCGTCCATCGCAGTCGGCGTTCCAGTCGCGCAGGATGAGTGGCTGGCGTTCGCGGAATACCCAGTTTGCGAAGAGGTGGCGGTTGTCGTTGGCCATGGTCTTCTGCTGGAAGTCCTTGTTGAGGTAGCCGTAGGCCATGCCGCCGGTGAAAGATCCTTCAACGTGGACTTCCAAATCCTCACCCATCACCGTGCCACCGGACACCTGGTCGAAGGGCCTGGGCAGATGGACCTCACCCCAGCCGCGGATCAGCGCCTGATCGATCACCGTGCCTTGGCCGTCGACGTGCGTGTAACGTGCGACCTGCGCATCGCCGAGAATCTGTGCGCGACCGGCTATCACCGCGCAATCACGCACGCGGGCGTTGCCAGCAACCTTGGCGCTATCGCGTACCAGTGCCCAGCCACTGACCACCGCCTGGTCGGCCACGGTCGCGCTGTTCATCACCACCGCGTGGTCTTCGACGCGGGCATTGCCTTGCACCTTGGCGCCATCACGCACCTGTGCGTGGAGGCCGACGTAGGCGGTTGCGTCGACTTTGGCACCTTTCGCGACCCAGCCACCGCCGAGCGGATGGCGTTGCCCCGCTGCCTCATCAACCGGTCGGAGGGTTTGCGGTGGCGTTGACGCGGGTTTGCAGCCGGTGAAGTGCACGTCGTAGACGTAGCGGCGTTTGTTGCCGTAACCGATGCGGAAACCGAGCGGCACGTAGGTAGTCGGGGTGGCGGCGATCGCCAAGACGTGCTGGCGGTCCTCCGGACGGATATCGAGTGTGCCGATACCGTTGCGCCATTGGCGGCTGTAACGGCAACGGCCGGCATCATCGATCGCTACCAGTGTTGCGCGCCACGCGGCATGTTGGCCGGTCTCCGCCAAGCCGGCGAGATCAACGCTCAGCCGTTTGGCGGCAGGATCGGGCATCAGATCGATGAGGTTGTAACCGTATTGACGCGGTGCATGGGTATGCCAGGGAGCGTACCATCCCGGACGGTCGTCGAGCGGATGCAGGAGCGTGCGATTGCGGGTCGAACGTTCCTGCGGTCCACGCACCTGCTCCAGACGGTATTGGTTGACGTAATCCCATGCCGCGTTGTGTGCCGCCATCTCGCCGACCACGGTGCCGAAGTCATCGACGCCGTCGGTACGGAACATGCCGTCCTCAACGGCACAGCGCATGATCACCTGGAACGGATCCTCCAACGACGCACCGCGCTCCGACCGCTGGTTGCGGCTCCAGATGGTATACGGAAAGGCTTGGGAGAAACCTGGGCGTTCGCTGAGGTACTGCAGGATCGGCCACGAGCCGTAATTGTGGCGGCTGGAGTTGAGCTCGTAGTGCGCGCGGTCGGCATAGACCTCCAGCGCAGAGGGGTTGTCCGGTATGAATTGGAAGGAGCTCCAGTTGGCATGATTTTCCCAAAAGAAACCGACCAGTTCATTGTCGCGGAAGCCGCCTAAATAGAACTGCAGGACGTGGGTGAATTCGTGAGGAATCACCGATGAACCTTCAAGCATCGCACCAGGATGGATGATGATCGCTTCGGAACCAAACGCGAAGCCGCTTTTGTGTTTGCTCAAGCCGGTTCCGGTGACGTAGACATTGATCTTTCTTTTATCGGCGTCCTTTGCGTGCGGCATTGGTACGCGCATACGGTCGCGGTAAAAGTCCATACCTCCTCGAAGTAGCGCAGATTCATGGCGCGGAAAGCGGGGTCCTTCCATTTTTCAGCCTCCTTCTCGAAGCCTTTTTCATCCTTGCCCCACCAGAAGGCGAAGTGTGGTGTTGTCGCCAGTTCGACCGCATCACGTTTGGCGTCGTAGTCCTTGGGATTGAGGACGTAGTCCTGATCGGGCACTGGCGGCAACCATACCTCTGGACGGGTGGCGACGTGATCGCGGTCGATGGGCGAGAAAAGCTCGAGCGGATACGCGCGTCGCCGTCCGTCATCGAGCATCAAGATGACGTAGGTCTTTGAGCGTTCGTTTTGTTGACCCATGCGCCCGACGTATGCGGCGGTGACGGCAGACATGCCGCGGTAAGGATTGGTGAAGGTCCAGGTGCGCGGGGGGTCAGTCTTCTCACGCAGGTTTGCCAGATAGCGGCGATCTTCCGTTCCTAGGCGCACGGTATCCAGCGTCAGCGTTTTCCCTTCTGCTGTGCGCACGGTGATGGATGTCGGGCCAGCGCTCACCAGTACGCCATCGACATCCGGCGCCTCAAGCGGTTGCCACGTGCGCAACGGACGGGCGAAGTCAGCTGAAATGGCTATATTCGTAACCAAAGCAATTAGGGGGAGTAGCAAGTAGCGCATCAGGCCTCCAGAGGAATTTCAGCGATGTCGGACGGTGAGAAACGCAGTTCAGCGTCGCTGTGCGGCACGCGCACGTGTCGTCGGGCGTGCGCGATTTTTTTGCCGTGGTCGTTCAGTCGTAGACTGCACCGGTTGCATGAGCGCCTCGATCTCATTCGCCTCGATCGGCACGTCGGCGAAGAGGTTGCGTGCGCCGCCGGATCCGCGCGTGATGACGATGTCGTTCTCCAGGCGGATGCCGAAGCCTTCCTCGGCGATGTAGATGCCTGGCTCGATGGTCAGGACATTGCCTGGTGCGAAAGGGACGTGTGGCTTGCCGAGATCATGGACACCAAGTCCCAGGTGGTGGCCGCAGCCGTGCATGAAGTATTTACGAAACGCCGGGTTGAGCGGGTCCTGTTGTTTGACCTGTGATCTGGTCAGCAGGCCCAGGCCGATCAGTTCACCGGTCACTAAGTTTTCGCACCGTTGCTGCCAGTCGCGGTGGAAGACCCCGGGTTTGGCGGCGTTGGTCATGGTTTTGACCGTGCGCAGGACCGCATCGTAGACCTGTCGTTGGCGCTTAGTGAAACGTCCGTTGACCGGGATGGTGCGGGTCAGATCCGAATTGTAGTTGGCGTAGTTGGCGGCGACGTCGAGCAGCAACACCTCGCCATCGCGGCACGGCAGGTCGTTGCGGTTGTAATGTAAGACGCACGAATTCGCACCCGCAGCGATGATCGGGTTGTAGGCCATCTTAGCCCGCTGACGCAGGAACTCGTGGGTGTACTCGGCTTCGACCTCGCACTCGTTCACTCCTGGTCGCACCATCCCCAGGATGCGTAGGAAGCCGTCACGCGTGATGCCGCAGGCGCGTTTGATCAGAGCGAGTTCCTCAGCGGTTTTCACTGCCCGCAGGGGGTGCAGCAGGTGCGCCAGTCGGCGGTACTGATGCAGCGGGTACTGCTGCTGCAACTCATGGGCGAAACGCACGTCGCGTGGTTGGCCGTGGATCACCGCGCGCGAGTGTTCATTGGTCGGTAGGAAAACCTCGTCGCATTCACACATGGCGATGCGCAGATGGCCGGGCAGTTCATGCAGCCAGCGGATCTCGTCGATACCCGAGACCGCACGCGCCTGCTCCTTCGACAACTGGTCGCCCTCCCAGGTGCGCAGCAGTTCATTCGGCTCACGTAGGAACAACACGCAGCGTCGACGTGGATCGAGCGAATCCGGATAGAGCAGCAGCAGGCTGTTCTCTTGCTCAATGCCGGTCAGCCAGAAAAGGTCGTCGTTGGGGTGGTAGGGACCATGGCTGTCAGTGGACCAGGGGAGGGGATCGCTGGCCTGCACGATTGCCAGCGCATTGCGCGGCAGGCGGCGGGTCAGGCGCTTGCGGTTGCTGAGGAACAGACGGTTGGGAATGGGATCGTGGCGCATGTAGTAAGGTACACTGTCCAGACTGCGCCCGTGGTCGATTGGTGCTTTTCGGCATCATGGGCAGGATATTCGACAAGATCCGCAACCTGGCAGGTGAACATCATCCCCGACAGTCCGTCACGGGAAACTACGGGAAACATTGGGGAGAGACGACGATGCCGCGTGCTGTGCTGCATACCGACGCGGGGGAGCGCTGATGACGAGGTACCTCAGTCGTAGTGGCTGGTGCCGCTACGCCACGTTCGGCGCGATGAACCTCTCTCAGGGCTTGCTCTGCGGCCTGGCTTTCACCAGCTACTTCTTCTTGCTCACCGATCTCAAGTTGACACCGGTGCAGGTCGGTGCGGCGGTGGCGTGGGCGCGTTTGCCGTGGGCATTAAAACTGTTGTGGGGCCCGATCCTCGACCGGTACGTCGGTGGAGCGCAAGGGCGGCGACGGCCGTTCATTCTGGCGGGGCAGTTCCTGCTCGGCGCGTTCGTCCTGGCCCTGGCGGCAGTACCGAAGGACGCCGAGTGGCTGGGCGTGATCGCCACTCTGGTGTTCCTCGCTAGTGCTGCGGCGACCTTGCAGAACGTGGCGATCAACGGCCTGTGTGTCGACTTGGTGGCGCAGAACGAACTGGGCCGCACCAATGCAGTGATCTGGGCAACCAAGAGCATCGGCGTGGCGATTGGTGGCGGTGCGCTCTATGCTGCGACGGCGTACGTGCCGTGGTCGGTGTTGCTGACAGCCTTAGCATTGGTGATCTGGGCGCTGACGATCATCCCGCTGCTGGTACGCGAACGTGCGCCTGGGGAGATCTCCGAACACGGTGCCCGCCGTCTCGAATTCGCCGAGCTGCGTCGGACTTTTTCCATCCCGCTGGTGTGGGTGGCGTTGCTGGCCGCGTTGTTGGTGCCGCTCGGCTACGGCCTGTTGTCGACGCCGTATCAGTTCCTGCTGCGTGATCAGCTCCAGTGGAGCAAGGAGATCATCGGCTTGCTGACCGGTGTGCTTGATCCGCTGGTCGGAGTCGCGGGATCACTGACTGGTGGATTCCTCACCGACCGTTTTGGCGCGCGACGCATCATGGTGCTCGCCAGCCTGGGCATGGCCGCGACCATGGGAGTGCTGGCGCTGTGTCCGGACTGTTGGCAGTCGCAGGGCTTCATGTTTACCTGGTACGGCGTGCATTTCATCGTGCAGTACCTCTTCGGTGCCGGTCTGCTGGCGTTCTTCATGTCGCTGTCTAACCCCGCTATCGGTGCGACCCACATCGGTATCTACTTCGCACTCAACAACCTGTGTTACACCTTCTGCGATTGGGGCGGTGGCAAGCTGCTGGCGGAGTACGGTTACGTAACGACCTTCGCCATCTGCGCGGTGGTCCAGGTGGTGGTGATGTTGCCGCTCTTGTGGTGTGATCCGCAGCGGGTGCGCGCAGGTTTTCTGCTTCCGCGCAAGGAGGGTGCGACATGAAGGGGAAACGCCTGCTCGGCATTCTTCTGCTCGGTGGCATGACGTTGATGGTCGCGGCGGCGGAGGCCGATGCCGTGGTCGCGGCGCCTTCCGCTGCGCTGCGCGAGCGCTTGTCGTTGTCGCCGTTCTACGCCAAACACCTCGACTGCGGCGGCATGGCGATCCTCGCGTCCGCCAAAGTCAGCGATCAGGCATTGCGTGAAGCCGATTTCCTTGTGCGCCAAGTACTGCATGGGCGGGATGATCTGCTGCGTGCGATCGGGACCGCCGGCATCCGGCTGGCGGTGATGGCGCCGTCGGAGTTCACCCTCGACATTCCCGAACACAGCGATCTGGCACCAGCGTCGTACTGGAACCGCCGTGCACGCGGCCTTGGGGCGACGAAGCAACGGCCTGCGGTGAGTTGTGGTGAGGAGAACCTGCTGTGTCTGCCTGGGGATCCTTATCCGACCGAGAACATCCTCATCCACGAGTTCGCCCATGTGATCCATGAATTCGGTCTGTCGGCGACGGATGCGACTTTCGATAAACGCTTACAGGCAGCATTCGCCGAGGCGAAACGGGACGGTCGTTGGCTCGACCATTACGCTCTCAGCAACCATCGTGAATATTGGGCCGAAGGCGTGCAATCCTGGTTCGCGTGCAATCGTCCGACCGATCCGGTCAACGATCGCAGCGCGCTCACTACCTACGATCCGCCGCTCGCTGCGCTGTTGGTCGAGGTCTTCCGCGACAACCCCTGGACCTACATCCGTCCGGACCGCCGCGATCCGCCATCCGTCCATCTGACGGACTTCGACCGGGCAACGGCACCGACCTTCGTATGGCCGAAGGATCTTGGGGATACACTCAAACCGTAACCGCGGTGAACCGGCGGTCGTGGGCGTGGCGTTGGTGTTGGTGTTGGAGCAGGAACCGATTTTTTTGGCACCCGGCTCTCTCATCGGCAGCGTGGTACGCCAACCGAATCATACCGCGGCCAGACCGATGATGAGGATCACTGGCGCGCAGAGGATGCCGGCGGTTCTCTGGCTGAATTCGTCGTGTGCGGCCAGCGCATAGAATGGTCCAGGTCGAAACAGCACTGCGCCGAGAACTCGACCGCTGCCGGCAGGACAAAGGTATCGAGCATCAGCCGCGCGCGACCGTTTGGGCGGCGCCAGGGCGGCTGGCGAGAGCGCGGTCGATCACCGCATTCGCGTCAACCAACTCGTCACCGATAACTTCCAGACGGGGTGGGCGCACACGTGCGGAACATACGCCCAGGCGTTCCTGGACCAGTTTGATCAGTTGGACGAATTTGATGCCGGCGTCGAAACGCAGCAGGGGCAGGAACCAGCGCAGCAGTTCCAGGGCCTGCGCTTGGTCGCCGCGGCGGGCGAGGGTGAACAGGCGCACCGATTCGGCTGGCAGTGCGTCAGCCAAGCCGGCGACCCAGAAGCTGGCGCCGGCAGCGACACCTTCGACCACGATGTCGTCGAGGCCGACGCCGACGTCCAGGCGGTTGCGGGGGGTGGCAAGGATGGCGGTGATGCGGCGCACGTCGCCGCTTGATTCTTTGACCGCCACCAGGTTTTGGTGCTTGGTCGCGAGTTCGGCGATCTGCTGCGGAGTGAAATCGGTGCGATAGGCCGGCGGATTGTTGTAGAGCATACACGGCAGCGCGGTCGCGTTCATCACGGCACTTACGTGTGCCGACATCTCGCGCCAGTCGGAGCTGTAGATGTACGGCGGCAGCACCATCAAACCGGCGGCGCCCAGTTGTTCTGCCGTGCGTGCCAACGATATCGCATCAGCGGTGCTGGCGGCGGCGATACCCGGTACCACCGGCGCATCTTCGGCGGCGGCGATGCAGAGTTCAATCACGCGGGCCTTTTCGTCCAGGCTAAGCGTGGCGCCTTCGCCGAGCGAACCGCACGGCACGATGCCGGAACAGCCGTGGTCGAGCAGTAGGCGCACCTGACGCGTCAGTGCAGCGTTGTCGATCTGCAGATCCGTGGTGAAGGGAGTGGTCACGGCCGGCATCACGCCGCGGAAGGGGGAAGTCATGGATGGGTCTCCTGAAGGACTGATTGGTCTGGTTGCGGTAGACGCAGGTGATCGAGCGACGTGGGTTGGAGTGGTGGTCGGGCGGTGGTGGAATTCCAACCATGCAGGAAACGAGCAGCGGCGCCGCAGATCCGACCCTGGCAGGTGCCCATGCCGCAGCGCGTCAGCAAGCGTGCCTCGCGCCAGGAATGGCAGGCGGCAACCGCACCGGCGGTGACGTCTTCGCAGCGGCACAGCAGCACGTCCGGGGCAGCGAGTTGTTTGAGTTCCGGACGTAGCGCGAAACCACGTTCGATCAGCTCAGCAAAGGCACGGATGCCGGCGCGGGCACGCAGCAGGGCGCCGGCCTGGGTGATCTGCTCCGCCGCGACATGGCCGGCGAGGCGACCTTCGATCAGCGCCGCATCGACACCGCCGATGCCGAGTACTTCACCAGCGCAGAGCACATCCTGGCGCGAACTGCGCAGCAGATCGTCGACCACCACGCGGCCCTGGTCGATGCGGCAGCCGAACAATGCTGGCAGTTCGGTGTTGGGAATCAGGCCGAAGCCGCACGCAAGGTAGTCGCAGGCGATGGTCTCCTGTCGTCCGCGGCGGGTGATCACCACCTGTTCGAGGTGTTGTCCGCCTTCGGCGCGCAGCACCCAGGTATCGTGCTGCAGGCGCAGCGCCTGCGGCGCGAGCGTCAGCGCTTGCAAGGCTTTGCCGGGATGGCGCCAGAGCGACAGCGCAAAGCGCCTGACTTGTGCTGCCGGTGCTTGGTCGGCGAGCAATTCGATACGCGCCCCTGCTTGCCCCAAACTGCGTGCGACCGCCAGCAGCAGTGGGCCAGTGCCCGCGATGACCACGCGTTTGTCGGCGACCGGCAGGCCGCCCTTCATCAGCGCCTGCAGGCCGCCCGCACCGCTGACCCCGGGCAGCGTCCATCCAGGAAACGGCAGGAACAGTTCACGCGCTCCAGGGCAGAGCACCGCGCGACGGTAGGTGATCACCAGCGGCCCGTCCGGTGTTTCGCACATCACCGTGCCGGGTTCTGGATGAGCAACCACGCGACCGCGGCTTAACACCGTGACTGAAGACGCAGTCAACGCGCGCAGCCAGTATCCGGCAGTGCCTGGGCTGGTGACGGTCGATCCGCGCCAGATCTGTCCGCCGGGGGCGAGACCCTCATCAATCAGCACGGTGGCGAGTCCCGCGGCGGACGCGGTCACGGCAGCGGCGATGCCGGCCGGTCCACCGCCGACGATCAGCACGGCGCAGGTCTGGCGGTGGCAGGCGTTGGTGGCTGGTGTTGCAGCGGTGGAATTCGGCAGGTGGTCACGCATCGGTCTGAATCCGCATGCCGTCGCCACACGGCACCTGGCAGGTCCGCTGATGCAGCACGCCGTCGATCTCGGCGCGGCATTCGTGGCAGATGCCCATGCCGCACAGCGCCCCGCGTGGTTCGCCAGTACGCGAGCGGCGGATGGCGAGCGCACCGGCGCGGGCGAGCGCCGCTGCCACGGTGATGCCTGCGGGCACGTTGACGACGCGTCCGTCGATCAGCAGCGAGACCAGTCCAGCAAGCTCAGGCATGGACCACCTCGGCGAGCAAGCGATCAACGGCGAATGGTTCCGTCGGCAGGTGCGGCGTTTCCCCACGCATCAACTCGACCAGCAGGCGCGCGGTTGCGGGAGCGGTGGTGATGCCCAAGCCCTCGTGACCAGTGGCGTACCAGATGCCGGATGCGGCGCGGCCGATCAGTGGCAGGTGATCATTGGTCGCCGGGCGGAAGCCGGTCCAGCAACGCAGCACCTGCAAACCGCCGATGCCGGGCAGGTAGCGCTCGGCCGCGGTGACGATGCGGTCGAGCAGGTGCGGCTCGGCGTTGGGGTCAGTGGTGCCGAACTGGCGTGACGAGCCGATCAGCAGTTGGCCGCCGCGACGTGGTTGCACGTTGAAGGCGACCGATTCATTGGCCGCGCCATGAGCGCTGGCAAGGTAGCCGAGTTCGACCAGTTGGTGGCGCACGTAGCCAGGGTAACGATCGGTGATGATGAGGTGGCCTTTGCGTGGGCGCACGGCGATGCCCTCGCCCAGTGCCGCCGAACCACAGCCGGCCGCCACCACCACGCTGCCGGCGCTCAGGCGCCGGCCATCGTCCAGCTGCACGCTCTGCGCGTCGGCGGCGATCACGCTGCCGCGAATCAGCCGTGCACCGGTGACCTGCGCCTGCTCCAACAGGAAGGCGGTGGCCGCCGGTGGATAGATCACGCCATCATCCGGCACCAGCAGCGCACCCGCGAGGTCGCCGATCAGTTGCGGTTCGAGATCCATCAGTCGCATGGGATCGATCAGTTCAGCGCGTACCCCACCCGCACGGTAGAGAGCGCAGCGTTGGCGCGCGATCTCCAACTGCTGCTCATCTGCCGCCAGCCACAGCGTGCCGCAGCGTTCGTATTCGGCGCTGGCCGGCAGGTGTTCGGACAGTTCCCGCCAACGCGCCACGCCCGAACGCGTCAAAGCGAACTGCGCCGGTGAATCATCCATTACCACCAGATGGCCCATACCGGCAGCGGTGGCACCATCGCAGATACCGCGCGCGACTACCTGCACCGACATCCCTGCCTGGACGCAGGCGGCAGCGCACGCGGCGCCGACGATGCCGGCGCCGACGATCACGACGTCGGGTGAGCCGCTGGCAGTCACGGAATGCCCCAGGCGAAGGGATCATCCGGATCGGCGATCAGACGCGAATCGCCATTGACGTAGGCGGTGCCGGTCAGGCACGGCACCAGTTGGCCATGACGCAGCTCAAGTTTGCCGGAGAACGTGCTGCCGATCACGCTTTCCTGATGCCACACTTGACCGGTGTGCAGGCGGCCAGCGGCGTGTTCGCAGGCCA
>Ga0105049_10008584_pt1 | contig 11844 bp, 6 predicted proteins | sample MAT06_FD_78087 | JGI IMG/M metagenome (GOLD analysis project Ga0105049, IMG submission 78087) | Freshwater microbial communities from Lake Fryxell liftoff mats and glacier meltwater in Antarctica - MAT-06 | ecosystem: Environmental > Aquatic > Freshwater > Ice > Liftoff microbial mat | place...
ATAGGCATTATTTGCAGCAGATAGGGAGGACAAGGCTCTGGCTACTCGCGTTATATTGGTGCGTCACGGCATCAGCACCTACAATCTTCAGCGTCGGGTGCAGGGGCACTGCGACGACTCATTCCTTTCAGAGCTAGGGCAAGAGGGCGCTCGGCAGGCGGGGCAGGTGCTCCAAGGCGTGTCCTTTGCGGCCACCTACAGCAGCCCCCTCCAACGCGCCAAAGAAACCGCAGCGCTGATCCACACGCAGTTAGAGACGCCTCCCACGACCCTACAATTTACCGATCTGCTAAAAGAAATCAATTTGGCAGAATGGGAAGGGCTGTTGTTTAGCGATGTGGAGAAGCACTTTCCGGAGGGCTATCGGGTGTGGCGCGATCGCCCCCACGAACTCACCATGAAACGCGCCACCGCCACTGGGGTTGAGGTCTACAACCCTGTGCTTGACCTGCGGGCACAGGCTGAGCAGTTTTGGCACGAGGTGCTCCCCCACCATGCCGGAGAAACCATCTTGGTGGTTGCCCATAGCGGCATTAATCGCTGCCTGATTAGTGTTGCGGCTGGCGTTCCCCCCGATCACTACAACGCTCTGCATCAGACCAATTGCGGCATCAGCATCCTCAATTTTTCGGGCAGTTTGGGCGACCCTATACAACTAGAATCGGTCAACCTCACCGCCCACCTGGGTGAACCGTTGCCGAACCTCCGCCCGGGGCACCAAGGCCCCCGGCTGTTGTTGGTTCGCCACGGCGAAACGAATTGGAACCGCGACAAACGCTTTCAGGGGCAAATTGATGTGCCACTGAATGATCAAGGGCGATCGCAGGCCGCCAAAGCAGCTCAATTTCTCCAGGCTGTCACCCTTGACCGAGCCGTCACCAGCCCCATGTTGCGCCCTAAAGAAACCGCCGAAGTGATTGTGAAGGAGCATCCCCACATCACCCTAGAGCTAGACGAGCGCCTGCGGGAAATTAGCCACGGCCTCTGGGAAGGCAAGCTAGAAGAAGAAATTGCTGTGGATTATGGCCACGAGCTAGAGCAGTGGAAGGTCGCCCCCGAAACGGTGCAAATGCCAGAAGGGGAGAACTTGCAGCAAGTCTGGGATCGGGCGATCGCCGCCTGGAACGACATTGTGGCCTCGGCTCCGGGCGATCACCCCACCACGATCTTGGTCGTCGCCCATGATGCCGTCAACAAGGCCATCCTCTGCTACTTAGCAGGCTTGGGGCCAGAGGCCTTCTGGACGTTTAAGCAAGGTAATGGCGGCGTCACCGTGGTTGATTACCCCCGAGGATCTGGCCAACCACATATACTTCAGGCCATCAACATCACCACCCACTTTGGCGCAGGGGTGTTTGATCAAACCGCCGCCGGGGCGCTTTAAGCCGCAGAATCGCGCCTGTTTCCAGGCAGATTTCTGCCAACGGATGGGAGATTCAAACCAGAATCTCCCATCCTAAAATCTAAAACTCTATAGATTGACAACCGTTCTGATCAGCTATGGGAATGATACAGGGGTGGGGAGGCGCACCGACCCATGACCGCTATAACGCCACATGGGGAGGCTGAGGTGTGGGTTGAATGCCCTGAAATAGGCGAGTGGGGTTTTGGAGCAAGGCCACTACCTCGTCAGCGGGCATGGGGCGGCTAAAGAAAAAGCCCTGGGCCATGTCACACCCCAAGGAGTTGAGCCAGTCTAACTGTTCTTGGGTTTCGACTCCTTCGGCCAAGGTATGAAGGTTCAGCCCACGACCGAGAGCCAAAATGGTGCGGGCGATCGCCGCATCGCTGGGGTCGTGCCAGGCTTCGCGGACGAAGGACTGATCGATTTTGAGGGTGTTCAGTGGAAAATGCTTGATGGCATGGAGCGACGAGTAGCCCGTGCCAAAATCATCAATGGCCACCTGGATGCCAATGTCTTGGAGTTGCCGCAGGGTCGTGATGGTGAACGGAATATCATGCATGACCGCACTTTCGGTAATTTCTACCTCCAAAAAACGCGGATCTAGTCCCGTTTCTTCCAAGATCTGCAAAATCACATTCACGAGGCGCGGCTGCTGAAACTGCTTGGCGGAAAGGTTAACCGCCATCCGTAACGGAGCTAACCCCATGGCCTGCCATGCCTGGTTTTGGCGACACGCTTCCCGCAACACCCATTCTCCAATGCGGTTAATCAGCCCCGTTTCTTCGGCCAACGGAATAAACTGCCCCGGCGAAATAAAGCCACGCTCAGGATGTTGCCACCGCAAAAGTGCTTCCACCCCAATCATTGTCCGGGTTCGGAGGTCAATTTGGGGTTGGTAATAGAGTAGCAATTCATGACGGCGCAGGGCTTTGTGCAGATCACTTTCTAGAGATAGGTGCTCGCGGGTGCGATGGTTCGTTTCTTCGTAGTAAATCTGAAAGTTGTTTTTGCCCTGGTATTTGGCCTGATACATCGCGGTATCGGCATGTTTGAGCAGGGTTTCTACATCTTGGCCGTCGTAGGGAGCCAGGGCCAAGCCCAAGCTGGCGGTAATGTAGAACTCTTGATCTGCCACCCAAAAGGGCTGGCTCAGATGATCCAAAATATGTTTGGCGACACAGCTGATGTCCTCCGCCGACGAAAGATGCGGCAATAGTAAGGTAAATTCGTCGCCCCCCCAACGGGCGATCGCATCTCCCTTGCGCAAACACTGCCGCAAGCGCTCGGCCACCTGCTGCAACAGGGCATCGCCAATGGCATGACCCAGGGTGTCGTTAATAGTTTTGAAGCGATCGAGATCTAAAAACGCCACCCCGACCATCGCATCATGATGCTGGGCATCTGCGAGCGCCAAGACCAGTTGCTCAGCAAACAGCAACCGATTGGGCAATGCTGTAAGGGCATCATGGGAAGCTTGGTAGCGAATCAGGGCTTCTACGCGGCGCTGCATGACCGCCATATAGAGATGCATCCCAATAGATTGAGCCAATTGTATGTCGTGGCTTGTCCACAACACAGCTTGCTCACGGCGCACCTCTAGCCATGCGTCAAACGACAGTTGGGGTAGGCGCTGACGGGTATCAGGGTCTAGTTTCCCCGCCCACTTGATTTCGTGATCAAAGCCATTGCGAAACACGCACAAGTAACCCATAAACTGCCCCTGAAAGTCGAGGGGCACCAACAATATCGAGCGGATAGGGGATGTGGCAAATCCTGCATAGAGGGTCTGCCCATCTGGAATCTCTTGGATCTGCTGCAAGGTGAGGCTGCGGGTCTGGCTGCTCAATAAGCCATGGGATGAACCGCTCGCCGAACCGCTCGCCGAACCGTTGAATGAACTGTTGGATGAATTCTTCGATGAACTGTTGGATGAATTCTTCGATGACGGGGTATCGGATTGAAAGGGCGACGGCTCTAAGGTTGGCAGAGATCTGCGATCGAGAGCCGGATCGGTAGCTTGAGCACCACCCATCGCCGTCGGTTGGGGCACTATTGGCGGCGGCAGGAAGGGCGATGTGTCGTTGTGCCAAGAGGCGATCGCCCGAGTCAAGCCAGCGGTTTCCATCCCGTCAGCCTGAAAATTGAGCAACTGCCGCCAAGCCGGGTCTTCTTCCAAAGCCGGATGCTGGGATTGCTGGCCACAAACATACAATTGAGCCGCCGTCTCCATCGGCTCAGATACCAAATAAAGCCGCCCTCCAGACCCACCCAGTGACTCCACAGCGGCTTCGAGGACTAATTGCCGAGATCGCTGAGGCGGGAGCGGGCAGTGCAATAAGCGACTAATATTATTGACTGCCGCTTCCTGAAAACTGCGTTGTCGGGTTTGAGCCAGCAGATCTGATTGGGCGATCGCAATTGAAATTTGATCCACCAGCAATTGCACAATTTGCAACTCTGGCTCCGAAAAATGGTGGGGCTTACTGTGATGCGAGGCCAACAACCCCCACAATTTTTGCTGGTGCAAAATCGGAAAGACCGCCGACGCTTTGACCCCCATGGCCTTGAGATATTCTAAATGACAGGCATGGGCTGGGCTATATCGAATATCTCGTTCCTCCCCCTCCTCGCCCTGGGTGCGTCCATCCTCCACCCGATGCACCGCCTTGCGCTGCGCCACCACATCCGTAACCACCCGCTGCCGCGCCTGCACAAATAAATCACGCGCCGTGGAAGGAATATCCGTTGCCGGAAAATACAAATGCAGCAGAGAGGGTAGGTGATGGTGAGCAATGGCTTCTGCCACCACCTGCCCCGATCCATCGGGTTCAAATCGATAAATATTGACCCGATCAATCCCCAGAAATTGTCGAATTTCTGTAGTCGCCGTCGCCAAAATTTCTGGCAATTCGAGAGATTGACGAATCCGGCTCGCGATGTTGTGGAGTAAATTCTCACGATTGGAGGATAGGTGAGACAAGATCGTTACAGGGGTTAAAGGGATTGAACCAAACGAAATCTAAAAAGTGACTAGATAGCAGCTCACGTCTCAAAGAAATAAACGGCCTCATTAATCAACGGGCTTCAAGACCTGAGCCTTCCCCCTCTCAGCCAAATTGTGATGGCAAGTCGGCAAAGCACGGCTGATTAGAAATCACGAGGACAGGCTAGGGGCACCCCCAAAGCAACTCCAAAACGAGAACTCCCTAAGCAGCAGCAGTCAATAACTATGCATTCAGGAACCGTGGAGTCAGGCCAGCTCAGAGGGGTGATGGAACATTGCCAATTCAGTATATATACTGACTAGGGTGAGTAAAAAAGTGCATCAAAAGACCCGATCTACTTAGCGGTGAGGATAGCCCAGCCCAGCATCTATAGCCTGTGGAGAATCAGAAAAATCTAGGAGAGAGCATTGCGTAGGTAGTCTCTCGAATTAGCACCCTGCTTATTTCAGAGTACCCAGGAAAAATTAAAGAGTTAAGGTTTGGTAACCCTGAACACAAGAAAGTTAATTCTTTCCCTTAAAAGAAAGTCTAGGTCAAGGCGGCTTTAGGGCGATCGAGGCAGAATAGGGACGTTGTTGGAGAGGCTCTCTCCAACCGTTCACACAAGCTAAACCCGCCACACCCATACCCGATCAGACGTGTGATCCCCTTGGTGGGGCTTTTTAGGATTTAATCCCTCAATATCACCCTGCCGCTCTTAAGAAACGACAACTTAGTGATCTATAATCTTAAGAAGCAGCGTGGGGTAACGATATAACGGCTCTAAACGTAGCTTACGAGTGCGGGCATAGTTTAGTGGCAAAACCTTAGCCTTCCAAGCTAATGATCGCGGTTCGATTCCGCGTGCCCGCTTCCTTAAAGGAAACCTCCCAGATCTAGGGTCTCGGAGGTTTTTTGCATTCTTAAAACCTCTGGCTTCAGGAACCCAAAACTGAGGTAAAGGTTGGGACTATCTCAGGCACTTTGGGTGTAATGAGGGGGTAAAAACACGTCGGTATCAGGCATGAACCCATACTTGACGTTGCCATGAAAGCTTGGAAGACCGGAATTTTAGGAAACTGTCACCTTAGAACCAGGGCAGGGTGATGTTGGCTGGCTGGATTACAGAATCGGTGCTGCCTGACGGTCATGGCGAGGCCGTATTGAGGGACAATTCTGTAGGGCTTTATTGCCCTGCCGTTTCGTCGATGGATTTTGTATGGTCGCCTTGCCCTCACCCCACATTCCCCCTTGCGCTTGGACTCGCCCCATCGGGTTGGGTTGGGAGAAGCCCTACACCGTGCGTTATGCCAGCAACTTAGACGATGGCCCCTTCCATGGGATGCCGCTGGGGGGCTTTGGGGCAGGATGTGTGGGGCGATCGCACCAAGGCGACTTTAACCTCTGGCATATTGACGGCGGAGAGCATGTTTTTCAAACAATTCCCGGTTGCCAGTTTAGTGTGTTTGAGCAAAGCAGCGACGAACCCCGCGCCTATGCCCTCAGCACCGAACCCGCCCCCGATGGCACCCTCTCCGCCTGGAATGGCTACCCCGCCGCCTCAGAGGCTGGGGGTCTTGAAGGAACCCGTCCCCTAGACGCCTACCATGCGCTGTATCCGCGCAGTTGGTTTGAGTATCGGCAGCAGTTTCGGGCACACTTGACCTGCGAACAGTTTTCGCCCATCCTGCCTCACAATTACCAAGAAACCAGCTATCCGGTGGCGGTTTTCGCCTGGACGGCGCACAATCCGACCGATGCCCCCCTCACCCTGAGCATCATGCTCTCTTGGCAAAACCTGGTGGGCTGGTTTCGCAATACGGTGGCGGTGCCGGAGGTGGTGGTGCGGGATGATGGCAGCCCCGTCTATGATTACCAACCGCCCTTGGGAGACAGTGTTGGAAATTTTGCAGAATGGGTACAGGATGGCAACTTGATGGGCTGCGTCATGGGGCGCAAGCGGCGGGCAGGGGCACCCCAAGAAGGGGAGGGGGAATGGGCGATCGCCACCCACAATCTTCCTGGCACTGAGTTTTTCTATCACACCCGTTGGAACCCCGCTGGGGATGGCGCAGACCTGTGGCAGACCTTTGCCACTAATGGTTCATTGGCCAATCACCATGACCCCACCCCCGCCACGGAAGGGGAGCAAGTGGGCAGTGCGATCGCCCTCCGCTTTACCCTGGCAGCGGGCGAAACCCGGCAGATCCCGTTTGTGTTGAGCTGGGATTTTCCGGTCACAGAGTTTGCCCAGGGCATTCGAGCGTTTCGCCGCTATACTGACTTTTTTGATCGGGAAGGAATTAATAGTTGGGCGATCGCCCAACAAGCCCTGCTCTACTGGCAAGACTGGCAGCAACAGATCCAAGCCTGGCAACAGCCCATCCTCGATCGCACCGATCTCTCCGATGCCATTAAGATGGCGCTGTTTAACGAACTCTACGACCTCACCGATGGAGCCACCCTTTGGAGCGCCGCCAGCCCCGCCGACCCCATCGGCCAGTTTGCCGTAGTAGAGTGTCTCGACTACCGCTGGTACGAAAGCCTCGATGTGCGGCTCTATGGCTCCTTTGGGCTACTGCGCCTGTTCCCAGAACTCGAAAAAGCAGTGATGCGCGCCTTTGCCCGCGCCATCCCTGCCGAAGATCTGCGCCTTCGCAAAATTGGCTACTACTTCACCCAAGGGCAAACAAGCCCCGACGTGCCCCGCAAACTCGCCAACGCCACCCCCCACGACCTCGGTGCCCCCAACGAACATCCGTGGGAGCAAACCAACTACACCAGCTACCAAGACTGCAACCTCTGGAAAGACCTAGGCAGTGATTTTGTGCTGCTGGTCTACCGAGATTTTGTGAAAACGGGCAGCACCGATCTTGAGTTCTTGGCAGACTGCTGGCCTGCGGTGGTCGCGGCCTTAGACTATCTCAAAACCTTTGACCTAGACAATGACGGAATTCCTGAAAACTCCGGCGCACCGGATCAAACCTTTGATGATTGGCGGATGCAAGGGATTAGTTCCTACTGCGGTGGGTTGTGGATTGCAGCATTGGAGGCAGCTTTGGCGATCGCCCATCACCTCGCCCCCAGCCCTAACCTCAGCCCCAGCCCAGCCGCACCCCTAGAACGCTGGCACACCTGGCTCGCCCAAGCCCGCGCCCTCTACCACAATGCGCTCTGGAACGGCCAATACTATCGCCTCGACACAGGCAGCGGCTCCGATGTCGTCATGGCCGACCAACTCTGCGGCCAGTTCTACGCCCGCCTGCTAGCACTCCCCGATGTAGTGCCCGCCGACTGCGCCGCCACTGCCCTCCGCACCGTTTATGACACCTGCTTCCGCAACTTCCACAATGGCCAATTTGGCGCTGCCAACGGTCTCCGCCCCGACGGCTCCCCCGTCAACCCCAACGACACCCACCCACTCGAAGTATGGACGGGCATCAACTTTGGCCTCGCCGCCTTCCTCGTCCAAATGGACATGCGCCCCGAAGCCATCACCCTCACCGAAGCCGTCATCCACCAAATCTACGACAACGGCCTCCAGTTTCGCACCCCAGAGGCCATCACCTCCGTCGCCACCTTCCGCGCCAGCCACTACCTCCGCGCCATGGCGATCTGGGCAGTCTACGATGCCTTGCAAGCGCCCGAGGCAAGCGCCTTAGCATAGATCTTTGACCACTTGCAGAAATCGCAGCTCTATCTAGATTATGTGCATCAGTAGGAAGACGTCATTTATTTGTAAGACACATTTCGACTGCGCTTAATGCTCAACCTCTGACGAGACGAGGGTTGAGCGGAGTCGAAACCCGGCAACTCAGCTTCATTTAATTCAGCCCACCTATTTATTTGAGATGTGCATATTTGTTCTAAAACATTGCTGAATATAACAACTCCTCTCACTGTACAAACTGGCATCCACAGAAGCATATACACTGATATTCCGTAGGGCGCTTGGGGCATAGGTTCGCCGCTTGCCAAGACGAATTGCCACCCCCTCTGCTGACCCAAACCTCTCTTTTACAAAGACGCGCTTTAACGGTATCTGGATAGCATGGAAGAACAACAAAAGCCTACGGTTGTCATCACAGGAGCCTCGTCCGGTGTTGGCCTCAACGCAGCCAAAGCCCTCACCCAGAAAGGGTGGTATGTGGTGATGGCCTGCCGTAATCTCGACAAAGCCAAGGCCGCAGCCCAAGAGATAGGGATGTCCGCCGATAGCTACACCGTGTTACATCTCGATTTGGCCTCCCTCGCCAGTGTGCGACGGTTCGTTGAAGAGTTTCGCGCCACAGGCCGCACCCTAGAATCATTAGTCTGCAATGCGGCGGTCTATCTCCCTCTCCTGAAAGAACCCCTGTGGAGCGAAGACGGCTACGAACTCAGCGTCGCCACCAACCACCTAGGGCACTTCCTGCTCTGCAACCTAATGCTAGAGGATCTAAAACAATCGCCCGCCGTTGATAAGCGCTTGGTCATTTTAGGAACCGTCACCGCCAACCCGAAAGAGTTGGGTGGCAAGATCCCCATCCCTGCGCCCCCTGACCTGGGCAACCTAGAAGGGTTTGCGGCAGGCTTCAAAGACCCCATCACCATGATCAATGGCAAAAAATTTAAGTCAGGCAAAGCTTACAAAGATAGCAAGCTGTGCAACGTGCTGACCATGAAAGAACTGCATCGCCGTTACCGCGACTTGACGGGCATTACCTTCAACTCCCTCTATCCGGGCTGCGTGGCCGATACGCCCCTTTTCCGCAATCACTACTCCCTCTTCCGTACCATTTTTCCCTGGTTCCAAAAGAACATCACAGGGGGCTATGTGACCCAAGAACTCGCCGGAGAACGGGTTGCCCAAGTGGTCGCAGACCCCGAATTCAACCAATCCAACGTCTACTGGAGTTGGGGCAACCGCCAAGCCCCCGGTCGTCGCTCCTTTGACCAAGAAGTGGCCGACGAAGCCCAAGATACGGATAAAGCCGAACGCCTCTGGGAACTCAGCGCCAAACTGGTAGGTCTGGCTTAGCCCCGCCTCTGCCGACGCAGTCCTAAATCACACGATCTCACATCATTGGATAGAAGCCGCTTTGGAATCACTCAAAGCGGCTTCTATCCTAAAGATTCTTCCTTAAAGATCTCAAAAAATATCCTCAAAGCAAAAGACTGGCAACGCTTTGCCCATATATAGCTGTAGCCATGATCCGGAGGACATTTACCTGTCATTCCCGCGTAGGCGGGAATCCATCTTGAGCGTCGTGCAACCCATGGATTCCCGTTTTCACGGGAATGACGCTGGTATGTCCTAACCTTTGTGAGCATAGCTATAGCTAGAGCTACAGTCAGGTACTAGAGCTAAAGTCATACACTAGAGCTAAAGTCATACAGATAATTCAAAGCGCCTCTAAGAACGTGTTGATAGACCGACACAGATCAAGACGGATTGTAGACGCAATTGTAGGCTTCCCCACTATTACTTCAGGGCTTTATGGTGCATTCTATTAGGTGAATACTGCCGCCTGTAGAGAAGGTTTATGCGTTTAAATGCTGGGTGCCATCTTTTGTTTGAGGCGATCGCCCCTTCCCCGCTCATTTTGATGCTCCGCCCTCGGATCGACATGGGGCAGAATGTTTTAGAAGAAACCTATCAGTTTAAACCACCAGTTCCAGTCGTCGATTATGCCGATAGTTATGGCAATTTGTGCCAACGCCTCGTCGTTCCTGAAGGAAGCTTTCAGGTAGAAACATCGGTCACTGTTGAGACATCAGATACTATTGATATCCACCCCGGCGCAGCATTTGTTCCGATTCAAGAATTACCCGAAAACGCTCTACAATTCCTCTTACCCAGTCGCTATTGCCAATCCGATTTATTAGATACTTTTGCCAATGAAATTGTTGCAGATCTCACCTCTGCTTACGATCAGGTAGAAACCATTCGGCATTGGATTTATACCCACATTGAATACCGCTACGAAACGAGTAATGCCTCAACATCAGCATTAGAAACTGTAAAAGATCGGGTTGGAGTTTGCCGTGACTTTGTGCATTTAGGGGTTGCGTTATGCCGCAGTCTCACCATTCCGGCTCGGATGGTAGTGGGCTACCTCTATGACCTCAAACCGATGGATCTCCATGCTTGGTTTGAAGCATTTGTCGGGGGGCGTTGGTATACCTTTGATGCTACCCAGCCAGAACCACGGGGAAATCGCATCGTCCTTGCCTATGGTCGCGATGCCGCCGATGTGGCCTTAGCCACGCAGTTTGGGCCTTTGACCCTCACCGAAATGGGGGTATGGGTAAAGGAGTAACGCTAAGCTCGCTCGATCTGCTGGCGCGATCGCTTAAGATCGTTGATCCCTCAATCCGCCTCCAACCCCAAGCCATTAACATTAAATAGATGGGCTGAATTAAATGAAGCTGAGTTGCCGGGTTTCGACTCCGCGCAACCCTCGTCTCGTCAGAAATGACGTCTTTCTACTTACCAAGATTTCAAGTCATCCATAAATTTCTGCGCTGGGGCTGAAAGAAAGCACCCTATCGCAGAAATTCACCCAGGAAATCAAATATATAATCTTCCCAACAAAGCTCAGGAAAGCGGAGTAACAAATTCGCAGTGATATCTGTTTCAACCTCGCACATCTCATCGCATTGAAACCAGTCATCTAATACCCTCCAATCTCGTGGCCGCAAGGGAGCCAACGGAGCCGCACCGCTATAAATTCCAGTAAAACCTGGCTCTGAGAAGAAGGTTGTAGTGGCGCTGGGGTCAGGGTGTTTTGCAGGGGAAGACGCACGGGGCGATCGCCCAAACTGGTGCCCGGTTTTAGCGCGGTGTTCTAAAACTCGAGAGCTGTATTCTACCAACTCCGCAAATTCTATGGTGGTGGAGGTGTTGGAGTCATTCGCGTGACGGGAGGAAGAATTCGACATGGAGGGGTAAAAGCACTCTCATGAAACAACACCAAAGCGAGGTAAGCCAAAGCTTACGTCCTCATTTTGGAAAAAATGTCAAATCATTTCAGATGCGCACCCTGGGTTTCTGACTCGACACCCCAAGCTCCCAAATCAATCAGACTGCTCAATGGATAGACGCAATGGATAGACTGACCTAGGAGTTCTAGCAAGGTATCAAGTACAAGCAGTTTTTCAGTAATTTGACAGAAGTTCAGTTAAATCACTAATATTGCTACCCTATTCTCTAAGTTACATCATCCGAAAAAATTAGCAACTGTCGCGCGATCGCCCAACATAATTACTTCGCAATGGCAGACAGCAAGCAAACAGAAAATGGCCAGAAGCGTAGTTAACCCGCTAATAACCGCCAATGGAGCATCAGAGTATCAGCCATCGCAGGATAAAATTTTCATGAAAATAAATCACAAATAGATAGATCACATATCTGCAGCCACAAAACGTTGCCGATAGATGTAACGCCCTAGTGAGAATGAAGGGCGATGGCAA
>Ga0105049_10008588_pt1 | contig 11841 bp, 10 predicted proteins | sample MAT06_FD_78087 | JGI IMG/M metagenome (GOLD analysis project Ga0105049, IMG submission 78087) | Freshwater microbial communities from Lake Fryxell liftoff mats and glacier meltwater in Antarctica - MAT-06 | ecosystem: Environmental > Aquatic > Freshwater > Ice > Liftoff microbial mat | place...
GAGCTCGCCGACGCGCTGACCTGGCTGCTCGACGCCGCACGGCCGTTGAGCGACCGTGAGATCGGCGCCGCCTGACGGCTCGACCGCCAAAGCCGGCTGACGGCCCGAGCCCGCGCTGGTCGCCCATAATCTTCGTTATGACATATCGAGACGGCGCGTTGGACAGGGGCCCCAGAATCGGCGAGGCTGTGGGCTCCCTTTCCGAATGGCCCCGCTACCAGGGTCCTGACGAACCCGAGACGTTCTCGTCGAGGTCGAGGGGCCTCGATCTCGAGCAGAGACCCGTGGCCGAGGGTTGAGAACCCGGTCGGGCGGACCGATTCACTCCACTGTGCAGGGAGTCCACCGTCCATGAGCAAACTTCGACTCCACCAAAGCCAGCAACGCCCGAGACGTTTCGCTGTGCGAGGTGTGTGCATCGCAACACTCGCCGGGCTCACGCTCACGGCACTTACGCCAACGGCATCCGCTGCGCCGGGAACGGTCCAGGCGCCGACGCGTGTCCAGACAGTCGTCGGGCTCCGCCAGGGGTCCACCGGCACTGACGTGACGACGCTCCAGAAGGCGCTGATCGACGCTGGCGTGACCGTGCCAGGCGGCGCCGACGGAGTCTTCGGCTCAGCCACCAAATCGGCGCTGACTGCCTATCAATCGCGTTCCGGGCTGTCGACCACCGGTGAGGTCGATGCAGCGACCGCCGCAGCGCTTGGCCTGACAGCCCCGGCCCCGGCCCCGGCAGCTGTAGCATCGGATGGTCTCGCCGTCGGCGCCCAAGGCGATGCAGTGAAACAACTCCAGAACGCCCTGATGTCGTTCGGGGTGTTCCTCCCCGGTGGCGCAGACGGTCTATTCGGAGCCGCGACCAGAACCGCCGTGTCGAACTTCCAGCGATGGAACGGGCTGGCAGTCACTGGCACCGTCGACGCCGCGACGGCATCGAAACTCAAGCTCGGGAGCGCCGCGGCGACATCCACGCCCGCGGCGACACCCACGGCGGTCGCTGCTCCCACAGCCACGTCGGGCGCGGGCGCCGCGTTCGTCGGTATGAATGTCGGCGCCCGTGGCGACAACGTCAAAGTGCTGCAACGAGCACTGATCGCCGCTGGTGTTCCGGTGCGCGGTGGCGCTGACGGCGTGTTCGGACTGGCGACCGCAGCCGCCCTCACGACCTATCAGCAAGCCAATGGCCTCGCGGCCACCGGCGTCGTCGACGATGCCGTGATCGCCAAGCTCGCCCTGGCGCCTGGCGCCGCTGCACCCACCCCGGCGCCGGCACCCACCACCGGCGGCTCCTACGTCGGCATCACGGTCGGCTCGAATGGGGCGCTCGTCAAAGACCTCCAGCGAGCGCTCATGCAGACCGGTCTCACCCTGCGAGGCGGTGCCGACGGCGTCTTCGGCAACATGACCAGGGCCTCCCTACAGCAATATCAACAGTCGCAGGGACGCGCACAGACCGGTGCCGTCACGGACGCCGACGCCACCGCCCTCGCGCTGGGCACATCGGGCGCCCCACAGGGCGTCAGTAGCCAGGCCGGGTTCGCGGTGTTCGGCGAGCGTGGGGACCGCGTCAAGGCGCTGCAACAGTCGCTACTGAGGGTCGGGATCCCCCTCTCCGGAGGGGCCGACGGCGTGTTCGGAGCGGCGACATCCGGAGCAATCCTGGCGTTCCAACGCCGCGAAGGGCTGCCCGCCACTGGCAAGGTCGACCAGGCCACCGCCGACCGACTCGGCAACGCTGCCGCACCTGCCCCTACTCCCCCGTCATCAGCCGGGGTTGCCTTGGAGGTGTTCCCGGTCCAGGGCCGGTGCTGGTTCGGTGACACCTGGCAGGCCCCGCGGAGCGGCGGCCGTCTGCACGAAGGCGTCGACGTCATCGCCGCACGAGGAAATCTGCTGTACGCGGCCGTGTCGGGACGAATCTCGAAGATATACGTCGATTCCCCAGGATCGCTGGCCGGAAACGGCCTGCGAATCGCACAGGACAACGGCACGTACATCACATACCTGCACATGGACACCATCGCCCCGGGAATCGGGCTCGGCGTACCCGTCACTGCCGGCCAGGTCGTCGGAACGCTGGGGAGTACCGGCAACGCAGCAACTCCGCACCTGCACTTCGAGGTCCATCCGGGTGGCGGTGCGGCCGTGAACCCGTTCCCATTGGTCAAACCGATCGACGCCTGCAACGTGACCGCTCCCCGAAGTTGACCTCCAGCAGGATCCAGCGTTGCGCTGCCACGTGCGGCTACGCTGTGCCCACAATTGAATCGCCGTTCCACCCGAGCGGGAGAGTCGTCACCACCTGCACCGCAGTTCGCAGCGCAATGACGGCGCCGAAGGAGCAACCTCCCCGGAATCTCTCAGGCCCACGGACCGCTCGGGCGAGGCACGCTGGAAAGCGTCAGCGGATGTCGAGTCGACCCGACTCGTGACGACATCCGCTGGCCGCCGACGGGGAAAGACCGGGCCCGCCCGATCGAAACTCTCAGGTACCGATGACAGCCGGGGAAAGTCCGATCCACAGCAGGAGGCTTTCTCGTGTCCGACCCCACTCCCCCACGCCCGTCATACCGGCTCGACCAGTTGGTCGAACCCGACGAGTTCACGCGCCGCCACATCGGACCATCCGATGATGATGTCGCTGCGATGCTCGCTGTCATCGGCGTCGGGTCCATCGAGGAGCTCCTGGCAGAGACCATGCCGTCGTCGATCCGCGACCTCAGCCCACTCGATCTGGCAGGCGGGGTGCCAGAGGCCGATGCTCTGAGGCGACTACGCGAGATCGCTGGGCGCAACCGAAGGGTGACCAGCCTGATCGGGATGGGCTACACCGCCACCATCACTCCCCCGGTGATCGCCCGCAACGTGCTCGAGAACCCGGCCTGGTACACCGCGTACACGCCATACCAGCCCGAGATCAGCCAGGGGCGTCTCGAAGCGCTACTGAACTTCCAGACCCTGATCACGGAGCTGACCGGACTCGACGTGACCAATGCGTCGCTGCTCGACGAGGCGACGGCCGCGGCGGAAGCAATGACCATGGCGCGACGCCAGTCGAAGTCGGTCTCGAACCGGTTCATGGTCCACCACGACACGCATCCGCAGACGATTGCCGTGCTGCGAACGCGCGCAGAGCCTGTCGGCATCGACCTCGTCGTCGGTGACGTCGATCAACTCGGCGCTGGCGACGGTCTGTTCGGTGCATTGTTCAGCCTGCCGGCGTCGTCGGGAGCAGTCAACGACTGGACCGAGGCCATCCAGCAGGTTCACGACCTCGGCGGCATCGCCGTGGTGGCGACCGACCCGCTCGCCTGCATGCTCACGGTGCCTCCGGGCCAACTCGGCGCCGACATCGCAGTGGGCTCGGCTCAGCGCTTCGGTGTTCCCATGGGTTTCGGCGGCCCGCACGCCGGGTTCCTCGCAGCGCACGATCGTGCAGCGAGGTCCATGCCCGGCCGCATCGTCGGCGTGAGCGTCGACACCGAGGGCCGGCCTGCGCTGCGGCTGGCACTGCAGACTCGCGAACAACACATCAGGCGCGAGAAGGCCACTTCGAACATCTGCACCGCCCAGGTGCTGCTCGCGAACATCGCCGGGCTCTACGCAGCCTGGCACGGGCGCGACGGGCTGGTGCGGATCGCCGAGCGGGTGCAGCGCCTCACGTCGATCGCTGCGGCCGGCCTCCGGGCAGGAGGCCTCGAACTGCGTAACGACTCATGGTTCGACACCCTCACGATCACCGTCGAGTCCGCCGACACGGCGGCCGCTTCGGCGCTCGCTGCCGGCTTCAACATCCGCCGCATCGACGACACCCACGTCGGCGTGACGTTCGACGAAACGACGACGGCAGTGCAGGTTCGTGACATCGTGCAGGCGCTCGGTGGCCGGGTCGTCGACGAAGCCGACAACGACACCGTTGCCGACGGGCTCGACGAGTCGATGCGGCGCGGGGACGAGTTCCTCACCCAGTCGGTGTTCGAGCGTTACCACAGCGAACACGAGATGCTGCGCTACCTGCGCCGGCTCAGCGATCGCGACCTCGCTCTCGACCGCACGATGATCCCGTTGGGGTCGTGCACGATGAAGCTGAACGCCACCTCCGAGATGGTGCCGATCACCTGGCCCGAGTTCGCGGACGTGCACCCGTTCGCTCCGACCGATCAGGTCGAGGGGTACCTGGAACTGATCCACGATCTCGAAGCCCGATTGGCCACGATCACCGGATATCACGCAGTGAGCCTGCAGCCCAACGCCGGGAGCCAGGGCGAATATGCCGGGTTGTTGGCGATCCGCGCCTACCACCGCTCGCGTGGCGATGTCGACCGCACGATCTGCTTGATTCCGTCGAGCGCCCATGGCACCAACGCGGCGAGCGCCGTGATGGCCGGGATGGATGTAGTGGTGGTTGCATGCGATCAGCGCGGCAATGTCGACCTCGGTGACGTTCGCGCCAAGATCGAGCAGGTCGGTGAGCGATTGGCCGCGATCATGATCACGTATCCGTCGACCCACGGGGTGTTCGAGGCGTCTGTCGGCGAGCTGTGTTCGATCGTCCACGACGCTGGAGGTCAGGTGTACGTTGACGGCGCCAACCTCAACGCACTGGTCGGCCACGCACGGCCGGGCCGGTTCGGTGCCGACGTGAGCCACCTCAGCCTCCACAAGACGTTCTGCATCCCCCACGGCGGTGGCGGACCGGGTGTCGGTCCGATCGGTGTCGGCGAGCATCTCGCACCGTTCCTACCGGGACATCCGTTGCGTGACGATCAACCGGTCGGGGCGGTGTCCGCGGCGCCGTTCGGGTCGGCCGGAATCCTGCCGATCCCGTGGATGTACATCGAGATGATGGGCGCAGCCGGCTTGACGTTGGCGACCAGCGTGGCCATCGTGGCCGCAAACTACGTTGCCGAGCGCCTCGATGCGTACTTCCCGGTGCTGTACCGCGGCGACCGAGGTCGAGTCGCTCACGAGTGCATCCTCGACCTGCGCGACATCACCAAGACCACCGGCGTCACCGTCGACGATGTCGCCAAACGGCTGATGGACTACGGCTTCCACGCACCGACGATGAGCTTCCCGGTGACGGGCACCTTGATGGTCGAGCCCACCGAGAGCGAGAGCGTGCGCGAACTCGACCGCTTCTGCGAGGCCATGATCGCCATCCGCGCCGAGATCGACCGGGTCGTGCATGGCGACTGGCCGCTCGAGCAGAGCCCGCTACGCCACGCACCCCACACCGCCGAGGATCTGCTCGGCGACTGGGACCGCCCGTACTCGCGCGAGCTCGGCGCGTTTCCCGTGCCGGGACTACGTGCACAGAAGTACTTCCCTGCCGTGTCTCGCATCGACGGCGCCCAAGGCGACCGCCATCTGGTGTGCTCGTGCGAGCCCTTGGAGGCCTACGCCACTGCACTAGCGTGAACGCGATGTCCGACGACCGCCCCGACCCGTTGGCCGATCTCTTCACGCTGTTCGCAACCCCGTTGTCGAGCACGCTGCGTTCGATCGAACAGTTCCGCAAGGGCGTCGACGAGTTCTTGAAAGGTGTCGAGAACTTCAATCGCACCATGGAGAACCTGAGCGAGACCACCGAGCGGATCAACTCGTTGCTCACCGAAGTGGAACAGCCGATTCGAGCGGCGATCCCACAGGTGACCCGCACCGTCAAGGCGGCCGACGAGATGATGCAGGTGGTCAGCGGACCGGCAATGGCGGTGGCACCCGGACTGAAGCGCCTCGCCGAGACCCTGTCGACCCCGGCGTTCGCCCAGTTGCCGTCCCAGATCGGCAACTTCTCCGAGGTACTCGACGAGGTGTCGAGGCGCCTCGCCCCGCTCACACATCTCGCCGAATCGGCCGGTGGCCTCTTCGGCGGTTTCCGGCTACCAGGCACTCGCCCGTCCCCACCGGCCGAGCCACCCGCCGTCGAACAGCCGGCAACGCAGAAGCCCCCTACGAAGACGGCCCCGGCCAAGAAATCCCCGGCCAAGAAATCCCTGGCCAAGAAATCTCCGGCCGGGAAATCCCCGGCCGGGAAATCTGCGGTCACGAGAACCGCAGCCAAGAAGGCCCCGGCGACAAAGCAGGCGGCGAACGAGCAGCCCTCCAAGCGCTAGCCCCAACGGACGGTGTCCGCGTGCGCAGACGCCCGGCTCACATCGTCTCTACAGTGACCGATGATGTTCTTTGACCTCATCGTCGTCGGCGGAGGTGCCGCAGGATTCTTTTCTGCGATCACCTGCGCAGAGAACTCTGGGAAATCGGTGCTGATCCTCGAGAAGACCTCGCAGCTGCTACAGAAGGTGAAGGTCTCTGGCGGCGGTCGTTGCAATGTCACCCATCAGTGTTTCGAGCCGCGTGAGTTGAGTAGGCACTATCCACGCGGCGAGAAGTCATTGATTGGTCCGTTCCATCGGTTCGGTGCCGCCGACACCGTCGAGTGGTTCGCCAGCCGCGGTGTCACACTGAAAACCGAGGCCGATGGTCGGATGTTCCCCGATACCGACAGTTCGCAGACGATCGTCGACACGCTGCTCGGTGCCGCAGATGCCGCAGGAGTCAGGATCCACACCTCAGAAGGAGTGACCTCCCTCATCAAGAGCGAGGACGTCTTCGAACTCGTGACAGATACCGGAAACTCCTATACGGCCCCGAGCGTCCTCATCGCGACGGGCGGAACCCGGCTCGCGGCAGGGGCAAGAATCGCTGCGAGTCTCGGTCACGAACTCAAGCCGCCGACGCCGTCACTCTTCACTTTCAAGGTCAAGGATCCGCGCATCGACGGACTGCTCGGCCTCTCGGTGAGTCCTGCGGAAGTCAGCATCCAGCAGAGCAAACTCAAGAGCAGAGGACCCGTGCTCATCACTCATTGGGGCCTGAGTGGTCCGGGAATTCTCAAGATCTCTGCGTGGGGTGCTCGCGAACTGGCTGACCGTGACTATCGGTTCGACATTTCCGTGAACTGGTTGCCAGACGCCGACCCGGAAGCTGTTGTCGCCGAGAAGCGCAGCAGCGAGGCAAAGCGCCAACTCTCCAGCAGAAGTCCATTCGAATCCATCCCGAAGCGACTCTGGCTGCGTTTGCTCGCAGCCGCTGAAGTCCCCGACATCACGACGTGGTCGCAGCTCAGCAAGACACAGGCGACCCGACTTCTCGGACAGCTCATCACCTCGTCGTTCGCGGTCAGCGGCAAGAGCACGAACAAGGATGAATTCGTCACGTGCGGCGGCATAGCTCTCGACGAGATCAACTTCCAGACGATGGAGAGCAAGCTCGTGCACGGCCTCTACTTCGCCGGAGAAGTCATCGACGTCGACGGCGTCACGGGCGGGTTCAACTTCCAGAACGCTTGGACGAACGGCTTCCACGCGGGCGCAGCGATCGCTGCCCGAACAGTCGAATCAACACAGCGATGAGCCGACACTCCAGATCTGGGGGGGGGCGCTCGTCGCCTCAGCGATGTACGAACGGCGTTGGCGCCACCCGTCCGGGCAGGTCCTTACCGCGGACGTCGATGACCACGGCGGTGCCTTCCGGGGTGTCGGTCGGCACGAAACCGAGCGCGATCCCGTGACCGAGTACCGGCGAGAAGTTCCCGCTGGTCACCTCACCGACCATGCCCATCCCGTCGATCGAGATCGCGCAGCCGGCGCGCGCTGGACGACGGCCTTCGGTGACGATGCCGACGAGGCGCCGTTCGACCCCGCGGTCACGTTCGGCGACCGCTGCGTCGCGTCCGACGAACTCCGGCTTGTTCCAGGCGACAACCCAGCCGAGACCTGCTTGCAACGACGTGATCCCGGGGCCGAGTTCGTGACCGTGCAACGGCAGTGCCGCCTCGAGGCGCAACGTGTCGCGGGCCCCGAGTCCGGCAGCAGGCACGCCGGCGGCAGCGAGGGCTCGCCACAATTGCGGTGCGGCGTCGACCGGAACGGCGATCTCGACGCCGGCTTCTCCGGTGTAGCCGGTGCCGGCAACGGTGCACATACTGCCGTTCCAGTCCACCACGGCGACCCGGAATCGCCCGACGGTGCCTGCGTCGGTGAAAACAGTGGACACCAACGCCTTGGCGTCGGGGCCCTGCACGGCGATGATCGCCCGCTGGTCGGTGGTGTCGACGCCGCCGATCGCTGATCGGACGCCGCTGGTGTTCGACGCATTCGGCATCACATCGAAGGCGTCGGGGTCATCGGGGCGCCACCACACGATGATGTCGTCGGCGACCGAGGCATCGGTGGGATCGAGGAGGTGGGTGTATTGCGCCCGCCCCGCCTCGACCTTGGCGAGATCGTTGGTGAGGGTCGACTGCAACCGTTCCAATGCGTCGGGTCCTTCGACGCGCACGGTACCGAGGTGAGACACATCGAACATCACCGCCCGAGTGCGACAGGCGAGATGTTCGTCGATGGTGCCAGACGGGTATGCGATCGGCATCTCCCATCCGCCGAACTCGGCCATCGTGGCCCCGAGGGCTCGGTGTTCGGCGTCGAGCGGCGACAGCTTGAGGGTCATCCGATCCGGCGATTGGACGCGGCGCCAGCGACAGCGCTGGTGGTGTCGATCGTGAGCGGGGCCAGATCGGCCTCGAGTTCGTCACGCACACCGCCGAGCGACAGCACGTTGAGCACGCCTTGACCGTTCTTCAACACATCGACGAGTTGGTCGCCGTCGCACAGCATCACGCTGCCACCGTCGATGACGATGTGGGCAGCGGCGATGTCGGTGGTGACGTGTTGACGCAGGTAGTTGAAGACTTTGCGGACCTGTTCGAGTTTGATACCGGCGTCGAGCAGTTTCTTGATCGCCTTCAGTTCGAGCAGATCGTTGTAGGAGTAGCTGCGTCGGCTGCCGCTGCCCGTAGCGTCACTCAGCGACGGCCTGATGAGATCGGTGCGGGCCCAGTAGTCGAGCTGGCGGTACGAGATACCGACCACCTTCGCGGTCTGCGTGCCGCTGTAGCCCAACTCGGCTCTGGTGACCTGTTGCGAATTCATCTCGTCCACGTGCTTCCTCCAGTTCGTCCTGCCCAACATCACGAACGTGCCAGGAGCCCGTCGCGCATCTCACACCGACGTAACTACGTTCATGTGAGATCGTGAATACTACGACTTCGGGCGCGCGACGTCAACCGTTCGCTTCGGTGGTGTTCAGCTCCCGAAGTCTTCGGGGCTGACGTTCTCGATGAAGTCCTTGAACTCGTCGATGATTTCGGCGGCGTCTTCGTCGGGTTCCGGCACGGGCTCTTGGCCGACCTGATCGATGAGCTCGTTCGAGGCGAACAGGTCTGCTCCACACCGAACGGCCAGCGCAATGGCGTCGGACGGACGGGCTGAGATGACCTTGTCGCCGGTGGGCGTGGCGAGGTGCAGCTCGGCGAAATAGGTGCGGTCACGCATCTCGGTGACCACGACACGGGTGACCGACGCGCCGAGCTCGGCGAGCACGTTCAGGAACAGATCGTGCGTGAGCGGTCGAGGCGGCTCGACGCCTTCGAGCGCGTAATGGATGGCGGACGCTTCGGGACTCCCGATGTAGATCGGCAGCAGACGGTGACGCCCGTCGGACTCACGCAGGAGCACCATGGGTGTGTTGGCAGGCATCTCGACCCGGACACCGAGGAGTTCCAAAGGGACCACGGCGTCACTGTACCGGGGTGGCTGCGGTGGTGTGACGTCGGTGCTGATGGTCGGTCTGATCAGCGCGCGTGTTCGCTCAACGCCGAGCGCATCATGGCGGCGCGCAGGCGTCCGCCGGTCTGCTCGAGCTCGTGAAGCTGCGCCACCGCCTCGGCGCGGGCTTGAGGGTTGCGTTGGCGCAGCAGCGGTTGGATGAGCTGTTCGAGCAGCCCCGCCTCGCGTTCGGCAGCAACCCGCCAGCCCCGAAGGTGACGAGCTTCGATACCGGCGTCGAGGAAGCGTTTGGAGATCGTGGCGATCTCGACGGCGTCTTCGTCGTACGGTCCGTCGGCATTTCCCGACGACGAGGAGAGAACGCTGTAGGTCACCAACTCGGCGAGTTGGTCGCGGGTGATCCCCGCCATCTTGCACAACTCGTCGGAGTTCAGCAGCAGACCCGGCAGGATCGCCCCCGAGGGAGCAATGGGACCGCGATCGGCCGGACCCGACGTCGGTGACCGGGTCGGTGCTGCCGCGACCGGTTCTGCTGACTCCCCCACGGGGCCGTCGGTGCGTTGGAAGAGCACCGCAGCACCGGTCACCGGCTCGCTGTCGACATCCTCTGCACCGTTCGAGGAGGCCGACGGGTTCGCCCGCAGGTGTCCGGCGCTGGGATGGCCCTCGGGTCGGGGTACGTCGCTCGGTTCGCTGACGTTCTTGATGCCGCGCGGCATCTCCTTCGGGCGCGGCTGTTCACCGGTCGGGTCGATCTCGCCGGAATCGATGCGATCCTTGATCACCCGCAACGGCAGGTAGTTCTCACGCTGCTCGCGAAGAATGCATCGCAACAACTCGACGTCGTCGCCGTAGAACTTCCGATATCCCGACGCCGTCCGTTCGGGATCGATCAGACCCTGGCTCTCGAGGAAACGGATCTTGGAGATCGTGACGTCGGGGAACTCCTCGAGCAGCAACGCCAGGACCTCGCCGATAGAGAGGTGTCCCCCGGCTGTGCGCACGGTGAGGTCGGGCGGTGACGGCTCAGCCATCGTGACGTTCGAAGAAGACGAGTCGGAACTTGCCGATCTGGAGTTCGTCACCATGGCGCAACAGCATGCGGTCGACACGTTCCTGGTTGACGTAGGTGCCGTTGAGCGACCCGGCATCAGACGCCACGTAGCCGTCGGGTGTGCGCTCGATCTCGGCGTGACGGCGCGACACCGTGATGTCGTCGAGGCTGATCTCGGAGTCGGGATGGCGCCCGAGCCGGGTGAGAGTCTCGGTCAAGGGGAAACGGGCGCCGGCCTGGGCGCCCGCACGAACGATCAGCACACCGATCTCGGTCGGGAGTTCACCAACAGCGATCACGAGATCGTCGTCGGTGCCGGGTGCGTCCTGCAGCGGATCGATGGCCGCGAGCGTGATCGTGCGATCATCGAGCGAGTCGAGCGGAGACCCACAGCTCGAGCAGAACGTGCTCGTGGGCGGGTTGCGATGCCCGCACTGGTTGCAGAACACGTACGTACTCATGTCACCCCTCGGTCAACGTCCGATACGCATCGGCGTCCATCAGGCCGTCGAGTTCGGACGGGTCGCTGATCTCGATCCGACAGATCCAACCGGCACCGTACGGATCGCTGTTGAGCAGTTCGGGCTGCGATTCGAGCGCCGCGTTGACCTCGGCGATGGATCCGGTGATCGGTGCGTAGATGTCGCTGACGGACTTGGTGCTCTCGACCTCGCTGAAGGTCTCGCCTGCCGCTACGGCAAGACCCTCGTCGGGCATCTCGACGAAGACGACATCGCCCAGCGCGTCCTGGGCGTACTCGGTGATGCCGATCGTGACGGTGGTGCCCTCGACGCGCACCCACTCGTGGTCGGATGAGTAGCGGAGTTCAGCAGGGATGTTCATGAGGCAACGGTACCTGGGATCACGAGTCGGTGTCGGGCGAAGTGAGACGAGCGGAGGAGCCAGTGGCGACCGCCCGTCGTACCTGCGGAATATAGGCGATGGCGGTCCAGTAGCTGAGAATCAACCCGGGGATGCCGACGAGCCATGCCGCGACCTGGAACCCGTCGGCAACGAACGTGCCGCTGTTGCCCATCAGGAATCCGGGTACGGAGAACATCAGGAGGAACGTGGCGAGCTTGCCCCAGTAGGTGACATCGATGCGCGGCATCTTGAACACGACCGTGGCGACCACCATCATCAGCCCGACCAGCA
>Ga0105049_10008589_pt1 | contig 11841 bp, 11 predicted proteins | sample MAT06_FD_78087 | JGI IMG/M metagenome (GOLD analysis project Ga0105049, IMG submission 78087) | Freshwater microbial communities from Lake Fryxell liftoff mats and glacier meltwater in Antarctica - MAT-06 | ecosystem: Environmental > Aquatic > Freshwater > Ice > Liftoff microbial mat | place...
GCGCCGAGGCGGTCGGAGTCGTCCTGAAGGCGATCCAGCACGACCTCTTCGACCTCGGTGCCGACCTGGCGACGCCCATCGAGGCCGGAGAGGCCGCGGGGAGCCGCCTGCGAGTGATCGCGACGCAGACCCTCCGCCTCGAACGCGAGATCGACCGGTTCAACGAGCCGCTCGCGCCGTTGTCGAGCTTCGTCCTGCCCGGGGGCACCCCCTTGTCCGCCGCGCTGCACGTCGCGAGGACCGTCTCGCGCCGCGCCGAGCGGGTGGCGGTCTCCCTTCAGGCGGCCCGGCCGGGGGAGGTGAACGCCGAGGCGGTCCGCTATCTGAACCGGCTGAGCGACCTGCTCTTCGTCCTGTCGCGCTCCGTCAACGATCTCGGCCGCGCCGATGTCCTGTGGGTGCCCGGGGCGAACCGCGCCGCCCCCTAGCGTCGCCTCAGGAACCGACGTAGCGGGCATAGATGGAGCGGGCGATCTCGGGCCGCGTGGTCCCGCGGACGATCGCGCGGGCGTCGGGGAAGACCGAGACCTCGTACGACTCGACCGCGAAGCGGAGCATGAACCGCGTGCGGCTGACCGTTCCGACCGCGCGGAGGCGCGCGGCGAGGGCGTCAAGGTCGATCGACGCCTCGCCCGAAGGCGTCACGTGCACTGCGTCCTGCCCGCACAGCGTCGCGTCCCCCGAGCCACCGCGCTCGAGGAACTCGAACCGCCGCAGGACGCAGCACGGGCACGCGGGATTCTTGTACCCCGCGAGCGGCATCCGGCGGAGTTTCCCGCCCCAGAGGTCGGCCTCTAGCAGCGCTCCGTCGATCAGGTCCGTCCGGCCCAGGAGCACGGCGAGCGCGTCGGCCGCCTGTCTCGCCGCCGCGAACGCGACCGCGGCCCCGAGCACGCCGGTCGTGTCGCACGTCGCGGTCGAGCCGGGCGCGGGCGGGGACTCGACGAGGCACCGCAGGCACGGCCCGTTCCCCGGCAGGAACGTCGCGGCCATCGCCGTCGAACCGATCGCGCCCGCGTACGCGTACGGCACGGCGTGCCGCACCGACAGGTCGTTGATCAGGTATCGCGTCTCGAAGTTGTCCGTCCCATCCACCAAGACGCCGGGTCCGCCGGCGCCGCCCAGCCCCAGCACCCGCGCCGCGTTGGACCCGGTCAGGTCGGCGACCACCGTCCGAAGGTCGATGGCGGAATTCACCTGCCGGAGTCTCGCCGCGCCGGCCTCGGCCTTGGGAACCCCCCGGGCCGCGTCGTCCTCGGTGAAGAGGGTTTGCCGCTGCAGGTTGGTCAACTCCACCACGTCGCGATCGACGAGCGTGATGGTCCCGACGCCCGCCCGCGCCAGCAGGTCCGCCGAAGCGCATCCGAGCGCCCCCACCCCCACCACCGCGGCGTGCGCCGAAGAGAGCCGCCGCTGACCCTCCGCCCCCACCCCCGGCAGCAGCACCTGCCGCGCGTAGCGCGACGCGGCTTCACGGCCCGCGCTCACGACGCCCTCACGAGTGTCAGTTCCACCACCTCGGGCGGCACGCCCCACCGCACCGGAAGGATGGACATGCCCACCCCCCGCGAGATCAGGACGCGGCACGACGGCCCCTCGACCAGGCCGCCCGCGTACTTCTGCCCGAACGCGCTCGGGATGATCGGCGTCCCCAGCAGCGGCAGCCGCACCTGCCCGCCGTGCGTGTGACCGCAGACCATCAGGTCCACGCGCGGGGGCGGCGTCCGCCCCCCGGGTTGCAGACCGGCGACCTCGGCCGTGTCCGGATTGTGCGCCAGCAGCAGGCGCGGCACGTCGCCGGGCACCCCCTCCAGGGCAGCCTCCAGGTCGACGATGTGCTCACGAAGATCGCCGACTCCGGCGAGGCAGAGGCTTCCGCCGGCCCCGGGGGTCATCGTCAGGCGACGCGTCCCCGCGTCAAGGTACCGCCGACCGTTGTCCAGGTTCGTGATCCCTCGCCCCGCGAGCTCGACCAGCAAGAGCTCCCCCGCGCCGTACCAGTCGTGGTTCCCCAGCACGCTCACGACCGGCCGCCCGGTCTCGACCAGCGGCTCGAAGAGGGCCGCGGCGTCGCGGGCGAACCGGACCCCGTTGTGGATGTAGTCCCCCGTCAACAGGAAGACGTCCGGCCGCAGATCGAGCGCCAGCCGCACCGCCCGGACCACGTGCGACGCGGGAATCCGCGGCCCCAAGTGCGTGTCGGAAACCTGGACCAGGCGGAGCCCGTCGAGGGATGACGGCAGGCCGCGGATCGGCACTTGGTATCGGACGACCCTCAGGTCCCACGGCTCGGTGAGGGCGCTGCGGGCCAGCGCGGCCCCGCCGACCAGGCCGACCGCCGCCGTGGGCACGTCCAGGAGCAGCCGCCGTCGCGCGGGGTTCGCGACCCTGAGCGGATCCGGGCCGGGGCGTCCGAGGCGGTCTCGGATGCGACCGTACGTCCAGGCCGCGACCGTCCACGCGCCCGCTCCCACCGCGTTCGCCCACACCGCGCTCCACATCGACGAAGGGGCGAACAGGCGGGCGAGCACCCGCGCCGCCACCCAGCCGGGGATCATCGTCATCTGCACCATGTTCGCCGCGGGCCGCACGGCGTCGACCAGGGCACTCCCCTGGGTTCCCTCTGTGACCCGCAGCGCCACCATGTGCGTGCCAAAGCCGATCGCGAAGAGGCCGAGGCAGAGGAGGGCCCATCTTGCTCCGCGCCGGCGGCCGCGCGCGCCGCTCACGGCGAGCGTCGGGGCCGCGGACTGGATCGATCCATGCTCCGTCACGCGTTCTCCCTCCGGACGGACGCCCGGCCCCGACGTGGATCGTTCGCCGTCCGGCCTCCTCCCGCCGCGGTCACGAAAAAGCCCGGCCCACGCGGGCCGGGCTCTTCGTGTGACGTAGGGGTCGGGCCGAGGCCGGGTTCGGGCCGTCTCAGTTCGCGAAGTGGGCGAAGGCGCGGTTGGCCTCGGCCATGCGGTGGGTCTGGTCGCGGGTCTGCATCGCCTTGCCCTCGCCCCTGGCCGCGGCATAGAGCTCGTCGGCGAGACGCTCGCACATCGGGCGGCCCTTCTCGCCGCGGGCGGCGTCGAGGATCCATCGGAAGGCGAGGCTCTGCTGGCGCTTGCGGTTGACCTGCATGGGCACCTGGTAGTTGGCGCCGCCGATGCGCTTGCTGCGGACCTCGACGAAGGGCTTGACGTTCTCGAACGCCCGCTGGAAGACCTCCATGGCCTCCTTGGGGGCCTCGGGAGACGTCTCCTTCGCGAGCCGGCCCTGGATGATGTCGAAGGCGTCGTAGACCACGCGCTGGGCGGTGGCCTTCTTGCCGTCGGACATCACGCAGTTGATGAAGCGGGAGAGCGTCCGGTCGCCGTAGCGAGGATCGGGACGCAGCTGGGTTTCGGCCGCCGTAAAGGACTTGCTGCCCATCGAAAACTCCTTGGTGGCTGCCGCCCCGTGACCGTCGTGGGGGGGCGGTTGCGTTCACCGTGCGCCGCGGGCGGCGGTCGCACGATTACTGCCGGAAGAAGGCACTAGGCATCGGGCACTAGGCACTGTGGAAACCGAAAGACGAGAACAAAGGTAAAGGCCCTCTGCACTAGTGCCCAATGCCTAGTGCCTGATGCCCTCCCCTTCTTACCCCTTGCCGCGCTTCGCGCCGTACTTCGATCGTCCCTGCTTGCGCCCCTCGACGCCGAGGCAGTCGAGCGAGCCGCGGACGACGTGGTAGCGGACGCCGGGAAGGTCGCGGACGCGGCCGCCGCGGACGAGGACGATCGAGTGCTCCTGCAGGTTGTGCCCCTCGCCGCCGATGTACGCCGTCACTTCCTTGCCGTTCGAGAGCCGGACGCGGGCGATCTTGCGGAGCGCCGAGTTGGGCTTCTTGGGGGTGGTCGTGCGGACGATGAGGCACACGCCCCGCTTCTGCGGGCATTCGGCGAGGTCCTTGACCTTGGACTTCACCTGAACGGGGCGGCGGGGCTTGCGAACCAGCTGGTTGATCGTCGGCATAGGTCGGTCCGGGCGGGGCGGAGGGTCGCAGGACGGAAGTCGGTCACGAAATAGGCCACCTTCCGGGACGGTCCGGAGCGCGGGAAGGGAGTGTAGCCCCCTGTCACCGGCAGGCAAGGGGGGTGAGCCTCGGCCCCGTCCAGCGTCGCCCTCAACGGGCCCCGAGCGTGAGCGAGCGGGACGCAGGACGCGCCCGACCTCCCGCTCGCGCACGCTCTGGTCTCATCCAGACCCGGGGTGCCTCGTTCCATACCCTCCGGCCATGGCCCCCACCGCCCCCACCACCCCCGCCGCCCTCACCTTCGCCGCCTTCCAGCGGCTCATCCGAGACCGCTACCACGCCACCGATTCGGCCCGCGGCAGCCCCGGCACCTTCATGTGGCTCATCGAGGAGGTCGGGGAGCTCGCCACGGCTCTCCAGGCCAACGCCCCCGGCCGCACTCCCACCCCCGCCGAGCGAGCGAACCTCTCCGAGGAATTCGCCGACGTCGTCGCCTGGCTCACCACCCTGGCCAACATCCACGGCGTCGACCTGGAACGCGCCCTCGAGAAGTACACGACGGACGGGCGCGTCGAGGGGGTCAAGGAGTAGATCTGAACGGAGGCGGGCTGGCGCTCAGCCCGCCACGCCCGAAGCCGCTTCGCGGACCTCCGCCGCGGTCCCCAGCCCGATCGGCCGCACCACCTCCACCACCAGCGTGTCGTCCGCCGGAGGTCCGAACCGGTGCCGCTCGACCGCCCGCAGGATCGACGGCGCCCACCCCTCCGCGGCGTCGGGCCGGCCAGACGCGACCAGCCGCCGCATCCCCGCGATCCCGATCATCTTCCCGTCGACGCCCCGGGCCTCCAACGCCCCGTCCGTGTACGCGATGAGGGCATCGCCGGGGCCGAAGCGTCGGACCGCCGCGTCGGGGTGGAAGTCGGCGTGGGCGCACGCCCCCAGCACGAACGCCGTGGACGAGAGCTCGTCGATCGTCCCGTCCACAGCCCGGAGGTACGCCGGCGGGTGCCCGCCGCTGGCGTACTCCAGCACGTCCCGGGCCGGATCCACGCGGAGGCACAGGGCCGTCACGTACACCGAGTGCGTCGCCAGCGTCAGGTGGACGTAGCGGTTCAGCAACCTCAGCACCTCGCCCGGCCCGATGTCGGGCTGCTCGGCGAAGACCCGCTGCAACTCCCCGTGCAGCCGGTTGACGGTCAGCGCGGCGGGGATGCCGTGCCCCGTGACGTCCATCAGCACCACGCTCAGCGTGGCCCGGTCCTCGCCGTCCGCGGCGGATGACCGCGTCCAGCAGGCGTAGAGGTAGTCCCCGCCGATCTGCCGCATGGGCTCGTAGACATAGGTGAAGCGGACCGGCCCGTCGACCATCGGGGCGGGGAACAGGGCCTCGTGGATCTTGCGGGCATCGATCAACTCGCGCCGCACCTCGCCGTAACGCGACTGGAAGAACCTGAGTTTGTACGTCTCGAAACGGCGGGACTGCCGCAGCCAGCAGAGGGCGACTCCGGGCACACCGATGAGGGGGCTGAAGAGCGTCCTCCAGATCAGCCCCTGGAAGGTGGGACCGTCTTCCCCCTTCGGGGCTGCCGCGGGCGCCGGCGGCGTGGGGGGACCGACAAACGTGGCGGGCTCGGCGGCCGGAAGCGGCGTCACCGGAGGCGGGGCGCTCGGGTCCACATTGAGTTCGAAGGGCGCCGTCGAGGTCGAGAACCCGACGCGCGGCGGGCCTCCGGGCGGGGGCGTCACGCCGCGCGAGGGGGTTCCTCCGAACATCACCGCGAAGGCCCCGATGAGCAGGCTCGTTCCGAGCAAGGGGATCAACGGCCGCACCGCCTGCCGCGGCGACCATGGCAGGAAGCCGCACGCCAGCGCGTGGGTCAGCATGACCCCGATCAGCCCCAGCGACAGGGCCGGGTCGATGTAGTTCGTCGCCAGGTAGACCAGCCCGTCCAGCACCACCACCCAATACGTGAGTTTGAGGAATCGCTCGAGCGAGTACCGCCGCCGGCGGGCCAGCCACGAGCACAGCACGTATGCCAGGACCGCGATCGGACCGCCGAGCCACCACACGGGCGATTCCAGGACCCCCGACCCGCGCCGCGTGCCCATCCACGCCGCGGTGAGGCTCACGCCCAGCGGCACCAGCCACATGAACAGCCGCAGACCCCCGACGACGCCGGTGAACCACAGGAAGCGCCGACGGAGCAGCGATTCCGTCTCGGCCTCGAAGGCTTGGCGGAAGTCCGAGGTGTACGCGGACGTGGGGATGCGGGGCGGCACGCGGCTTGCATGGTACCGCAACGGCGGTCGCGGCAAGCCCTACTTCGGGCCGGGCATCCCGTCGACCGTGGGCGGCGCGGGCTTCGCAGAGGTCGGCGCGGCCCGGTCGGGCTCGGCGTAGGCCTGCCGCGGAACGCCGGTCACGACGCGAAGTTTGACCCAGATCAGCATCGCCAACGAGCAGCAGGCGACGCAAGCGAGGACGATCGAACGCTTGAACGGACGGCAGGAAGGCTGGCCCACGCGATTCTCCTCTTGGCTCTCGCCGCGGCTCAACTGCCCGTGCCGCCCCCGGGAGGGGCCGCGACCAGCAGCCGCTCGACGCTGATGCGGCCGGTATAGGCGTCGATGTTCACCCTGTACACGTCCCCGCCGCCGGTGATGTCGACGTGCCCCGAGGGGGCCGCCACGTCGCCGCCGGGGGACGTCACGGGACCGCCCATCTCGTCGAAGATCAGGGTGTCGTCGTCCAGGTCGATGGTCTCGAAGATCGCCCCGCCGAACTCCTCCCCGCCGATGGTGCGGGACTCCACGGCGTCAAGGTCCGTGTCGATTGTCGTGCCCTTCACCTGGGCCACGATGTACGAGTTGGCCACCTTGTCGAAGACGATCGCGCGGCCTTCCTGGAACGCGATGGCGTCGGACTGGGCGACGGTCATGTCCGCCACCAGCGTTCGCACCGCCCCCTGCACGCGAAGGGCCCCGGTCTGCGAGAAGGCCGGGACGACCATCGCCCCCGCGATCCCCAGCACGGTGACGACCACCAGCACCTCGACCAGCGTGTAGCCGCGGCGTGCCGCGCCGCCGCCGTACCCGTCCCGCCAGAGGTCCTTGCGACGCATCGGCTCCGCTCCCTTCCGTTCGATTCACGCGCCCCACGCCCGCCGCGCTCCGTCTCAGGGTGCCGGCTTGCGGTCCGCCCGGGGCTCGGGCACCTGGCGCATCTCGGGCATCTCGGTCACCCGCACGTTGAGGCCCTTCTGCAGGACCGCCTCCACCCGCTCGAGGCGGGACGAGAGCGTCCGAAGTTCGGCGATCATGACCTTGCGCTGCTCAGCCGCGCTGATGCGACCGGCCCCCTCGTCGGGCTCGTCGATGCGGGCCGACTGGGCCTGCGCCGGGGCCGACAGGCTCGGCCCCGCTCCGGAGCGGAGCGGGTCGAACGCGATCACGCCCAGCAGGGCCGCGATGGCCGTGAGGACGACGTTGCCGTAGAGCCGCGGCTGGCGGCCGGGGTGCAAAGGGGCGTTCTGCGGTGCGGTCGCGGCGTCGGCCATGGTCGGTTCCTCTTCGGCGGTGTGCCGCTTCTGCATCGGCCGCCCGGGGGAGGGGATTGATCCCTCCCCGTGCGAATCTCGGCGGGAGGGGCCGGTCGCGCCGTCCGCGCCGGTCACATCGTCCTGGTCACGGCTGCGGATACGGCCGGTCCTCGGCGTCGTGGGACCCGGCCCACAACCCACCCGTGCCGGGGTCGTAGATCCACCCGTGGGTCGCCTGGTACCCGGCGTCGGGCCCGGTGCCGAAGACGATCACTTTCTTGTTCGGCCCGCCGACATAGTGGTTCACCGCCGGTTCACGCATGTAACTGCTTCCCGGGACGATGAACTCGCCCCAAGTGCCCTCCCCCTCCTCGATCGTCGGGTAGCGGCTGTTGTTCGTCGCGTAGTAGATGGCCAGGGACCTGCGCAGGCGCTGCAGCTGGTCGAACGTCGCCGTCTTGGACGCCTCCTGCGTCGCGCTCGCGAACTGCGGCACGACGATCGAGGCCAGGATGCCCAGGATCACCACGACGATCAGGATCTCAACGAGCGTGAAGGCGATCGTCCGGGTCTTCGACCGGCGGCGGCGCCGGCGGCGCGCCGCGGCGGCCGGCACCTGCGTCGGCGTCCCGCCCGTGGCGTGATTCGTGTCCATGCGTCCCTGCTCCTCGTCGCGGTCGATTCCCGCTGGCTCCCTGAAAAACCGGCCGGGGTCTCTCAACCCCGGCCGGTATGCATTTGTCATTCGAGGCGGTGACGCCCCCGAGGGTCTTACTCAACGCCGGGCGTGAGCCGGTCGAGGGTCTCGTCGTAGTTGGTCGCGCCCAGATTGATGCCGTCCCAGGTCCAGCCGTCGGCGGCGGGGTCGGTGCCGATCAAGGCGCTGCCGTTGTGGGGGTTCTTGGGGGCGGCCTTGATGTAGCCAAGACCGATCAGGCCCGTGCCGTCGCCGGCGCCGGGAGCGGACTCGGCGGTGCCCCAGCCGTCGGCGGCGAGGTCGGGGTACGCGTTGGTGCGGGCCTTGAAGAGCTCGCACTGGTTCTGCAGGCTCTTGAGCTGGGCCCGGATGTTGCCGGTCTGGGCGTCCTGGGTGGCGTTGGTGAACTGGGGGACCACGATGGCCGCGAGAATGCCCAGGATGACCACCACGATCAGGATTTCGACCAGCGTAAAGCCCTTGTTCCGATTCAGATTCCGCATGCGCTTGACTCCTTCGTGCGTAGATCGGTCGACCGCGAGGGGGACACCCGCCTCGACGTGCTCGGTCCCGCGGCAAGGCCCCTCCTCCGGGGTCCGGCCGGGCCCGCCGTCGGCCCCGTCCCACGGACAGGCCGGGGCTGGTGGAGCGTCGTGCGGACACCCTCTCATCGACACCGCCCCGCCGACGATGCAGCGACGGATCGCGAACGCCCCGTCCCGCGTCCGCCTGTGCCGAGGGTGCCGCGGACGATGCCGCATCCTCGGACGTGGGCCGCGTTATCCACCCCGCCACCCCCTCAAAGCGGCCATCGTCCCGGAGGGACGGCGGGACGTAGCCACGGGTGGAGAGATGCCGCCCGGGGCATCGCGCAACCCGTGGTCGACACAGACCGCGCATCCCTGCCCCGGAGAGGCACAGGAGTTGCCCGGCCGCGCCCGATCCTGACAAATCGACGATCCCTCCGTCCCTCCGGGGCGGCCCGCGTTTCACGCGATCGGTCCACGGGTTGCGCGGGGCCGAGGCGGCCCCGCTCCACCCGTGGCTACACCCCTCCGCCCCATCCGGGGCGGTTGAGCGCAAGCGTTGTCATCGATCCCTCTTCCCCCAAAGCCCGATGCCCGATGCCTTCCCGCTCCCCCTCGTGCCTCGTGCCTGATGCCGCGTGCCTATTTCCTCAGAATCAACGGCACCAGGTCCGCATTGGGCAGGCTCAGCGCGCCCATCAGGCTCGCCGCGCTCGTCGCTTCCTCGTCGGCTCCGCTCGACGCCAGCTCGATCAGCCGTGTCGTCTGCCGCGGCTCAAGGAGGTTCCCGAACCGCTTGGCCGAGTCCGAGACCAGCCGCATAAGTTGGATCCGCTCCGCCCCCTCGGCCGCGAGGGCCGCGTCCATCACCGCCCGCTGGGCCCGCTCGCCGTTCACGCGGCTGAGGATCTCGGCCACCTGCAGACGCGGGGCCGACCCCGCCTCCAGCGCCGCCGCCAGCGGCAGCGTCGCGTCCGCCGCGCTCAGGACCGTGCTCTGCGAGACCGCCAGGTCTCGCAGGGCCGCGAGCGCCCGGGCCGAATACTGCTGCCCCTCGGCCGCCGAGACCGGGCCGCCCGAGGCGCCCGTCACGAGGTCCATGGTCGCGGCCATCAGCTGCTCCTCGGGGAGGCCGACCTGCCGCACCGACACCGTCGCGTCCGTCGAATACCGCCGCCGCACCTCGGGGAGGCTCACCGCGTCGGTGAGGATCAGCACGGGCGTCGCGGCGAGCTTGGCCTGCCCCCGCACCTCCTCCACCTGCGCCGGAGCCCGCTCGCCGTTCGTCCCCGCCACGACGATCAGGTCGATCGCGGGCGCCTCGGCGATTGGCGTCGCGAGATCGTTCAGCGTCCGCCCCTGGGGGAGCACCGTGTACCCGAGCGTCGTCAGCGTCCGCCGCGCCGACTGGTACGCCTCGGCATCCCCCGCGATCACCGCGGCGTACTGCGTCGCCGCCCCAGACACCGCCGACGCCAGCGTCGGCACCACCCGCTCGGCCCCGGGGAACGCCTCGCCGGGGTTCGACGCCGCCAATGCCAGCGCCGCCTCATACTGCACCCGCCGGCTCGGATAGGTCAACGCCTCCAGCAGCGGGTTGCGCCCGCCCGCCGCGGCCAGCCCCACCGCCCGGCCGCCCGCCGTCTGCTCGACGCTGGCCAGGGCGAGCCTCGCCAGCGGCGTGTCCCGCGCGTCGATCGCCCGCGCCAGAACCCGCTGCGACACGTCCGCCCCGGACGCCACGGCGTAGTACATCGCCCGGCGCCGAGCCTGCGCCCCGCCGGCACCCCCCTCGAGCGGGTACGCGGGGTTCACATACCCCGCGGGCGTGTCGATCTCGCGGCTGAAGTTCGACGCCACCCACAGTGCCAGCGTCTCGAGGCTCGCCCCCCCCGTCGCCGACTCGATCCCCATCGCCCGCTCGGCCAGCCCCATCGCCACCGCCTCGTGGTAGACGGGCGTCCGGATCGCCGTCATCGTCAGCCCCGCCTGCGGCGTGAAGCCCCAGAGCAACTGGAACTCCTCGCCCGGGAAGCTCGTGACCTCGCTCTTCTCGGCGTAGTACGCCTCGGCGAGGTTGCGGTACAGGTCCTGCGGCATCCCGCCCTCGCCCCCGAGGCGATCCAGCGCCCGAGCGCTCGCGATCCGCACGGGCTCGGACTCCGTCCGCGTCATGACGTCGGCCAGGAAGGGCTTGCTGGTGCGATACGGGATCTGCCCCAGCATGTCCGCGATGAGTTCCTGCTGCGCCGGGGGCGTCGAGAGCAACGCCGCGGCGAGGGGCGAGATCGCCTGCCGCCCCAGCTCGATCATCACCCGCTGCAGTTCGGGCCGCAGCGCGGGCCGGGGCGGGTTGAGGAACGCCTCGAGCACCTGCGGCATGGCGTATTCGCCCGCCGCGACCAGCCGCGCCCGCGCCAAGCCCCGCCCACGGGCCGTGCCCGTGAGTTCCGTGATGTTCCGCGCGATCTGATCAGGGTTCCGCGCCCGCTCCAGAACGCCCGCGTCATACGCGCGATTCAGGCTCGCCGCGATGGGCTCGAGCTGACGCACCCGGATCGCCCGCGTGATCGCCCCTTGGAATCGTGACGCCTCCCCGGCCTCCACCAGCGTCACCACCTCCGCGTTCGACAACCCGCGGGTCAGCAGCTCCTGCCCGTACGCCTCGGCCAGGTCCCGGTTGTCGATGTTCACGTAGAAGATGAAGTCCGAGAGCAGCCGGTCGTTGGGCCGCTCGGCCTCGGGCTGGCCCGCGGCGGGGCGCCCGGCGGGAGTCGTCGTCGTTCGGGGCGTCGCGGCCGCCGCGCCCGGCCGGGCCGAGGCGGCGGTCGGGGTGGGGGTCCTGGGGGTCGTGGGGGTCGTGGGCTGGGCGAGGGCCGTCCCGGCGAGGGCCAAGAGGACGAGGGCGGCGGGCACGGAACGGTGGGTCACGCTCGTCTCCTGGTCGAACGCGGCGGCCCCGCGGCCCGCCGAAGGGGGGGCACTGTACCGGCACCCGGCGAAGGGCGTCAACTTGGGTTCGATCCGCGACGGCCCGCAGTTCCGGGCGCCACGGCCCGCGTCGAGCCGGCGACC
>Ga0105049_10008592_pt1 | contig 11837 bp, 9 predicted proteins | sample MAT06_FD_78087 | JGI IMG/M metagenome (GOLD analysis project Ga0105049, IMG submission 78087) | Freshwater microbial communities from Lake Fryxell liftoff mats and glacier meltwater in Antarctica - MAT-06 | ecosystem: Environmental > Aquatic > Freshwater > Ice > Liftoff microbial mat | place...
GAGGGAGTCCGCAGGGGCGCGAGCTTGCCCGGCGCTGAGGCCTTGGGCGCGGTGCTGGGCTTGCTGGAGGCCGCCTTGGCTCGGTTGGCGTTGGCGGGTGAGTTCTTGGTGGTGCGTGAGGGCTTTGCCATAGGACCTGAGTGTAGAAGTGGGATTGGCGAGGTGAAGATGAAGGGCTCGATGGAGAGTTTGGGCGGGTGAGAATCATGCCGGAGGCCGCAACCCAACCGCGACCAGCCCGGTATCGCATAGCAGTTCTGACGCGCCGGGGAAGTGGTGGCGAGAACCTCGCTCCTATCACCACCTGCCTTCCACGAACGAGGTTCGTCGCGACTCGCGCCGACCAACTCCAGTGGCGCCAGCCGGAACCGCGCTGCCCTGAGCGCATCCAAGAAGATTGCCTACGCGGCGTCGAGGGGACAGGCTCCGTATCGTTGCTGGGGCTTAGGCTCAGATGACTCGGAGATCTGAGCGAAGTGTGTCCTCACTGGAGTCTTCTCATGGCCGAAGTTCGCTCCCGGTCGGTTGGATCGAATGGGCTCGTTGCGTGGCGCGCTGGCACGCTGGCGCTCGCGCTGATCGCGGGCACCGTGGTCCAGATGGCTGGCGTCTCGGCTGAAGCACAGACCGTCACCCCCGCCGCACCCAAGCGCCCGACGCGTGGCCTTCCTGATCCCGACAAGCCACTCGCGCCGGTCCAGTCGCCCGCGCCCGACCCGGCGGCTATTCCTGGCACGCCTGGCACGCCCGCAGCGCCTTCGATGCCCGGCGCGACTCCAGCCGCAGCCGAGACCAAAAAGGAACCGACCTGGGGACCCATCGTTACGCGCGAGCGCGAGCGGGACGTTCTCTTCCGTGTTCGGCTTCATCTCAACTCCGACTCGGTGCGCGACACCAAGACCTACACCGATCCCTTCTCCGGCAAGTCCGTCACGATGCCGGACCCCAAGCCCTTTGAGTTCCTGACCATGGGCGTGGTGTGGCCGGTGCTGCGTGAGTCCGCATCGGCAATCACCTTCCGCGGCGACATCAAGGGTGTGCTGAGAGTCAACGATCAGATCGCGGACGACACGCCGACCATGCTCCCCAACTACCCCGGCGGCATCCTGCTCGCGCGGTTCGACGCGGGCGACAATCAGAAGCCCATCTACTGCCGCCAGGTTGATCTCGAGATGGAGATTCCCGTGCGCTGCTTCCGCACGGTCTACGACGAGGCCGCGGCACTAAAGATGGGCTGGCCAGCGCGATGGCCCGATCAGGCAACGTCGATCATGGCCCCGCAGCTCTTTCTTGAGCAAGGGATTGATACAGACGGAGAGGTCAAGCCTTACGACACTACGATCCTGGATGCGACGCTCGAACGCTGGTTGAAGCAGGAGCGGATCAGCAAGCCCAAGGATGTGCCTCCCGCGCTGCTGGCCAAGATTATCACGGGCAAAGTCTGGCGCGACGTCGCGCTCAACAACGACCAGTTCCTGACCTTCAAGCGCACGGGCGAGGTCAGTGGCTTCAACCCGCGGCCAGCAGAGTGGACGCTGCGCGATGGCCGCGGCACGCAGCTCGATCTCGCTGTGACGCTCGCGACCGTGCTCCGCCGCACCGGCCTGCCGACCAGGCTTGTCATCGGCCACGACAACTCCGGGGGCGGTGGAAACTTCCTCTCGGGCGACGACAAGAACGCGCGGCCCACTGCGTGGGTTGAGTTCTGTCTCTATGACGACAAGGCCAACACCGTCAACTGGGTTCCGATCGACATCGCGCGGCTGAAGAAGTCCAGCAGCCGTCCGAGCGACATCGCACGCCCTTGGAAGTACTTCGGCACGCACGACGAGATGGACCGCATCGTCCCGTTCGCCTTCCACCTCCACCCGCCGACGGACGTCGTCGCGTATGGAGCGCCGGGAATCTGGGGCTGGTTCGTCACGCCCGCGCCACCGGCCAAGGCCGAGCAGAGCCTGAGTTTCAGCAGCACGCTCCGCTCCACCCGTGGCGGCGAGCCCAAGCGCGAGCCCGGTGATAAGTAGACACATGGCCGTCTAGAAAAGCAAGCCCCGGCGCGGTCACGGCAGAAACGTGTACTGCTCGGTCGTGTTCACGACACCCGGCGGTACTTGCACGCGCGTCCTGACGTGCATGTCCATGAAGAGCAGATTGGCCTCGACGCGCGGCGTGCCAAACCAGCGCATGCCGCGATCGCCGCCCTGCTGGAAGTTATAGATCGAGTGCGTGCCGACAACCCACGTGCGCGACGGCTGCGTGAGCGTCGGAAGTCGCCCGCCGCCGGGCGGCACGAGCGTTGAGAACTCATCGCCATCGAGCGTGTGGTCGTTGAGCGTGTACGAAGCGCCGATCAGGTCGTACATCGAGTCCGTGCTTGAGTACGCCGGGATCGGAACGCCGGTGTTCGCCGCGCCGCGGTCGATCGGCGAGCGCAGCGCGGCCACCGGAAAGACGCCCGGCTCTGAATCGGGCGGAACCTCGGTTGAGATGAGGTACGCGTTGAGCGGCCGCCCCTCAGCGCCGATGTCGCTGATGCCGTAGAAGGGCAGCTGGCCCTTCTTGCCAGCAAAGAGGCTTCCAATCACGGACTCGCCCCCACCGGGCAGTGGCCCGCGCCGCTGCGGGAGTGCATCACGCGAGTCCGTGAGATACGCCGTCATCGCCACTCCGATCTGCTGAAGACGCGAGCCGCAGACGGTGGTTCTGGCCGAAAGTCGCGTGCCAGCGAGCGCCGGAACCAGCAGCCCGATCAGCACCGCGATGATCGCGATGACGACGAGGAGCTCGATGAGTGTGAAAGCGCTTCTAGTCACAGGCGGGAGGGTAGTGTGGAATGCTCGGGCGTGCCGGGCGTGCCGGGCCGTGTCCAGACGTTTCCAAGGATGCCCGGCCCGGAAAGGGCAGCTGAATTGCCCCGCCGCAGCACCGAAGTCGTGGGCCGGTTGTCGCTTCCAGTCTGGGGGAATCGGACTGGCCTTCCGGGCTCGCCGCCGCCCCGATTTTGCGCTACACTCCTGCCCCTGAACCGCACCGCTCAGCCCACGCCGGGCGTCGCGATCCAGAGTTCCGCCCGCGGCCGCTTCTTGGCCGCTTGTGCCACCTTAGCTCAGCGGTAGAGCGATGCTTTCGTAAAGCATAGGTCTGGGGTTCAAATCCCCAAGGTGGCTCTTTGCGCGCATCGTGTTTCAAGCACGTTGATCACGAGTTCGGACCGCCCGTTGATGCGCCCGTTTACTCAGTCGCCCAGCGGCGCTTCGCGAGTGGCTCTTGACTGGGCAACGGGGGCAGTTCGACGCGCTGACCCGTCTCATCCTCAAGCTTGAGCAGCTTGGCCCCTTGAGACCTTAGCTGCGCGAGCTGGCGGCGGCCGATCCTCGCGCGGATCTTGACAGCCGAGTCGATGTAATCGCGTGAGATCACCTCGCCGCGCGTTTCGATCAGATGGATCGTCTTTGAATCAGAGAGCGGGACGGTGACGTCGAAGACCTCGATGCCGCCGAGAGCGAAGTCACGAACTCGGCTGGTCAGCTCGGCGTGACCCATCGAAGGATTCTCGGCGGTGCCCGGCAGCGCGCAGAACGGGATCGCACCCGGGACTGCGCTGGTCCAGACCAGCAACTCCGCGTTGTCGCCCAGGCGGTCGGCCTTGTTGAGCAGCAGAATGCGCTGCGGCGGCGTCCACTTCAGGCCTTCGTCGTTCGTAGTCTCGCGGACTTCATCGAGCAACTCATCCAGCACCGCGTTCACGGCCTTGTAGTGAAGCTCTGCTGCGGGATCCGAGACGTCGAGCACGATGAGCAGGACATCCGCGTGCGTGGCCTCCTCGAGCGTGGCCTTGAACGATGCGACCAAGTGCGTCGGGATGTCGCGCACGAAGCCAACGGTGTCGGAAAGCATGACGGAGATGCCGCCCTGACCCATGTCCCAGGCGCGCGTGCGGGTCATCAGCGTCGCGAAGAGGCGATTGTCCGCGTAGGCGCCGCCCTCGGTCAGGCTGTTGAAGAGCGTGGACTTTCCGGCGTTGGTGTAGCCGACGATGCCGACGGTGAAGTGCTCGGCCTTTCGTGCCGCGACCTCGCGCTTGCGCCGGGCCTGGATCACGGCGAGATCGGCCTCTAGGTCGTTCTTGCGGCGTTGAACAAGGCGCCGATCGATCTCGAGCTGCTGCTCACCGGGGCCGCGCGTTCCGATTCCCGTGAGGCTGCCGCCGCCCTGAATGCGCTCTAGATGGTCCCACATCGCGCGAAGGCGCGGGAAGGTGTACTCGAGCTGCGCGAGTTCGACCTGCAGCTTGGCCTCGGCCGAGGTCGCGCGGCTCGCGAAAATGTCCAGGATCAGCTCCGAGCGATCAATGATCTTGCGGTTCGTGGCCTCTTCGATGTTCGCGATCTGCCTTGGCGAGAGATCGTGATCAAAGATGATCGTCCTCGCGTCGAGCGCTTCGCACAAGCCCTTGAGCTCATCGACCTTGCCCGAGCCCATGTACGTCGCGGCGACGGGACGCTCCAGCCGCTGCGTCATCTCCCCCACCACCACCGCGCCTGCCTGCTCCGCGAGCGCGCGGAGCTCTCCGAATGGATCTCGCACGTCGTACCCATCATCGGGAAGGCGAACTGCGGCGAGCACGGCACGTTCGGACTTGACTTCGAGGCTTTGACGGTCTTTGGCCATTAGGTGTTCCTGCGATCGGCGATCAGGACTTGGGTATATCAAATGCTATACAAAGGCTGCACGAGGCCTCTCGCTCAGCGGTTTCGCTCCTTCGCGAGCGCGGCACGATCAACGAACCAGCGGAGCTTGTAGTCGCCTCCTTCGAGCACGACGTCCATCCCCACCCAGCCAAGGTCGCGTCCCTGCATGCCGTCGAGCGCGAGGCGGTACGTCTTGTTCCCAACCGGACGCAGGAAGAGCCCTGGCGTTGACTCGCCGCCGGGCATGCTGTTGAAGAGCGCATCGATCTCGGAACGCTGTGATTGCAGGAAGTCGAAGGCAAGGCCCGGCTCCAGTCCACGGTCCCTGAATTCGAGCTTGGTCGCCTCGCTCAGCACCTGATCGACGAAGAGGTCACGCTGGTTCTCGTCGAGCGTGTTGTGGATGTGGATCATCAGATGCCGCACGCTCTTGGCGAGCAGCTTCACCTCGCCGGGCTTGGACTCAACGATGAGCTCATCCTCAGAGAGCTTTCCAGGATCCTCGTACGCACCAAGGTCGCGCTTGACGGCCATCCCATACTGGGCGCCGGGCAGGTTCGCGAAGAACGGATTGCGCAGGAACTCGGTCTTCTCGGTCTGGCAACCGGCGAGCAGCAAAGCCACGCTCACCAGAAGCAGCCGCGACGCGCACGCCGCGTGCTTGCGAACACCGCGCGCAGATGCACCCGTTATCGGCGTGGGGCGGGCGCTCATGGTGCCGATCCCGCTCTCGCGGCAAGCGCTGCGGCGTTCTGAACCGGGACCATGGCCGGTGCCGCGCGGCCGCGGCGCCAGTGATCATGCACGAGGTACTGGTCCAGCGCGTCGGGCGCGTCGGTGCGCGCGTGACAACCGCGCGACTCATTACGCCAGAGCGCCGACCGAGCCACGAGCGAGCTCACCAGGAGCATGTTCTGCACTTCCCAGCCCGCGGGATCGTCAAAGATCTTGTCCAGCGTGTAGCGGGCCCAGAAGTCGATCATGTCTGCGACGCCAGCGAGCTTCTGCGCGGTGCGCTCGATGCCGACGTTCTTCCACATCGCGCTGCGCAGGCTTGATCGTACGTCGGCGAGATCAAGCTCGCCCTTGTCCGATGGGCGGATGTCGCTGACGATCGGGACCGGTGCCGGGCGGGCAGAGAGGATCGGACCCCAGCTCGGTGGGCGAGCGTGGCCGTTCGCTGCTCCGTTGAGCACCCCGTTCGTGCCCGGCGTGCCCTTCATCTCCGCGCACGTGGAGCCCGCAATAGCGCCCATGACCAGACCCTCGAGCAGCGAGTTGCTCGCGAGGCGATTGGCACCGTGCAGCCCGGTCGAGGCGGCCTCACCGACGGCGTACAGGCCGGGCACGTCGGTGCGTCCATGATCATCCGTGTGAACACCACCGACCATGTAGTGCGCGGCGGGATGCACCGGGATGAGATCCTTCGACGGATCAAGACCAAATGGCTTGAGCAGCGCGGTGATGCCGGGGAACTTGGCCGCGAAGCTTTCGATGTGGCGGCAATCAAGCCAGACGTGGCTGCCGCCTTGCTTAGCGAGCTGGCGAACGATGGCCTGGCTCACGACATCGCGCGGCGCCAGCTCGGCGAGCGGGTGGACCTCGGTCATGAAGCGATGGCCCGAGAGATCCAGGAGATGCGCGCCAGCGCCCCGGACCGCCTCACTGATCAGGCTTCGCGAGGCTCCGGCGAGGTAGAGCGTGGTGGGATGGAACTGGACGAAGGCCATGTCCGCGAGCGTCGCTCCGGCGCGATACGCCATCGCGAGCCCGTCCGCCGTGGCGGGCGCTGGGTTGGTCGTCTCGCGGAAGATCATGCCCGAGCCCCCGCTGGCGAGGATCGTTGCCTTGGCCCAGATCATCTGAAGACCGTGCTTGGGATGGTGCGTGACCGCGCCCATGACGGGCGAGCCGGGCTCGTCGCTGGGCGTGATGAGATCAAGCGCGAAGCACTTCTCGAACACACGCAGATTAGCCGTCTTCTGCACGCGATCCGCGAGCGCCCGAGTTAGCTCGCGCCCCGTTTCATCGCCGCCGGAGTGGACGATGCGAGCCGTGTCGTGCCCACCCTCGCGCCCCAGCTGAGGCGAGCCATCGGGCTTGAGATCGAGCCTCATGCCCCAGTCAAGCAGCTCTCTGAGTCGTTGCGGACCATGCTCCACGATGAGCCGCACCACGGGCTCATCGCACAAACCCGCGCCGGCCTCGAGCGTGTCGGCGACGTGATGATCAAAGGAATCCAGCGGATCAAGGACCGAAGCGATCCCTCCCTGTGCCCACGCCGTGTTGGATTGGCGCGGGTCAGCCTTGGCGAGCACGATGCACTCGCCGTGCGCCGCTGCGGCGATGGCAGCCCGCAAACCGCCAACACCGGCGCCGATCACCAGCGTGTCGGTGAAGATCTGGGGCAAGAGCCCCGATCGAAAGGGGATGAGGTAGCGACGTTGGTCGAGAAGGCCTTCCATGGGTGAACAAGATTCCTGGGTCGGTTGTTTCCGTCGTCTGGCTTGGCGTGGATTGCTCAGCGGCAGCCGCAGCCGCCACCCCCACACCCGCCCGACTTCTCCGCGCCGCCGCAGCATTCCCCGCTGGCTTCTTCGACGGCGGCGGGCCCGAGGATGAGGTCGAGCTTGTTTTCGAGGAACTTGGCGTGGTGCTCCAGGTGCCAGATGTACGAGACCAGGATGTCGCGGAGCGTCATGACGCCGCGCACGGGGTGCATGCCGCTGCGCGACCAGGCAGATTCTTCGAGTGAGAGCATCCACTGGCCCGCCCACTGGCGGTTGGTGTGGATGACGGCCATCGGCCCGCCGAGCGCGTTCATCACGCGCGCGTGATCGGCTTCGGCATCGTCGGCATATCCCTCGTGCACGTTGCCGTAGAGGTTGGAATCAACGAAGGCGTCCTCGTCCCACTCTGCGAAGACTGGGTTTTCCTCGGCGACCACGCGGCGCATGCGATGGATCGCGGCAAGGTCGGCGTCGGCAACGTGTCCAACCAGGACGCGCACGGGCCAGCGGCCAACGCCAGCGTCGGGAAGAAAGGCCATGTCGATCTGGCGCTCATTAAGCTGGAAGACGCGCCGGTCGAAGGCCTCAACGCCGCGCCGGAAGCGCGAGATGAGCTGGAGGGTCGGGAGCTCGGCGAGTTGCTCTTTGGAAAGAAATGCCGGCGCACGGCGCTGTGAAGATCCGCCGCAGCAACCACCAGACTTGGTGGGGGTGGCGGACGTGGCGGAGTTGGCGGGGTCGGCGGACTGGTCGCTTGGTGTGGCGCTTGGGCGTGTGGTCTGGCTCACTTTAGTGGGCTCCTGTGCGGCTTGGTTCGGGGCCTCGCCTCGCACGCATCGTAGGTTCCGCGCGAGGTGCGGGACGTGGGTGGCGCGGCGATAGACCTACGCTGCACTCATGACCAACCCGTCCAGCGCAAGCGAGCCAGCCCATCCAGATCGAGCCCTCTCGCTGCGCGTCTCGACGCTGCCAAGAGACACTAACCACTACGGCACAATCTTCGGCGGCGTCATTCTCTCGTACATCGATCAGGCCGGTGCCGTCGAGGCTCGCAAGCAAGGACGCCACCGATGGGTGACGGCGGCGATTGATCGCGTGGACTTTCGCGCACCCGTGCACGTGGGCGATTTGGTCAACCTGTTCACGCGGCCGCTGCGTCTGGGCACCAAGTCCGTCACGGTGCAGGTGCAGGTCGAGGCCGAACGCTTCACGACGGGCGAGATTGTGCGCGTGACGGACGCGACGGTCACGATGGTCGCGGTGGATGAGCAAGGAACGCCGATCCCGTTCAAAACGCCGACAACGCTCTGAAGCTTGTCTCGATCGGCGGACGTTAGAGCGCAATGACCTATGGGCGCAACCCCGCAAGCCAGAACTTTGCATCACGGCACCACGATTTTGTGAACCCCGAGGCACGTTCTGACCGTATTGTTAAACGACGAAAGTCCCATCCGCCGACCTGGCTTAGGCACGGTCGAGCGAGTGGCACGGTCCGCGGCGTTCCTTCCGCAGATCGCGACGGTCCCCGGGCGACGGTCCGGGGGAAAGAGTCCGGCGGCCGGGCGTATCTCCCGGTGGCGGCTGGGTGTGTTTCTTGCGAAAGGAGGTGATCCAGTGGTTGACTGTGATACGTGTATGGGGCTGCGTCTCTGAGACGCCCTCGACGGAGCTGCGTCCGCAGCCCGCAGCGGCTTGTGCCAGAGTGAACAACGAAGGAACAAGCCAGAGCCGGCCTCCCAGATGGGGGGCCGGTTTATCGTTCTAGTCGCGCTGAACTTTTGGCCGCGACCTTCCCAACGCGGTGTGTGAAACCACAAAAGAGACAGGAGCCCCGGAAGGATCCGGGGCCCCTGTGGTGATGCACTGTCACTCACGTTCAGTCACGATCACTCACGCGGACGGCCGCGTGATCGAAACTTACGCGCGGCGGCGACGGCCAGCGATCAGGCCACCGAGGCCCAGGAGCGCGAACGCGCCGGGGGCGGGGACGACCGTGAAGTACTGGTTGCCATCGAAGTTGCCGAGGTTGGTCTGGGCGAGGTTGCCGAGGTTGCCAAAGCCAGCGGGGAGCGAGCCGAGGAACTGGTTGGAAGCAAAGCCAGCGTCGCCCGAGGTGATGAAGGCCATCACGCGGACTTCGCCGAGGCCCGCGTTGCCGAAGTAGGTAGCAAGGTCGATGTCGAAAGCCACGCCGCTGTCGGCGGTCAGGGCACCGGCCGCGGAGCTGCCGTCAACACCGAGCGCGTTGCTGTTGTCCCAGCCGAAGTTGACGCCAGCAGCGCCAGCAACGTTGGCAAGCGGAAGGGCTCCGAAGCCGGAGTTGGTGTGAATGTCAAACCCAGCGGCACCATCGAGCGTGAAGCCGCGCACGCCGAGGAAGCCGCCGCCGACCTCGAGGCGGATGCCGCGCTCGGGGGTGAAGCCCGAGTCGAAGGTCAGGCCGGTCATGTTGTTGATCTCGTTGAACCCGCCGTCCTGATAGCCGCCAGCAAGTGCGCCGACGCCACCGGCCGCGGAATCAAAGAAGAACCACATCTTGTTGAAGTTGCCTTCGAGGTTGCCGGTGGTGAAGAGCTTGAGGCGACCGCCGGAGATGGTGCCCCAGGCGGCGTTGAGCTCGCTGCCGCCGTTGCTGGCCTGCGTGCCGCTGGAGTTACCGAACTGGGTGGCGTTGCCCTGCGTGGCGAGCAGCGGAGCGCCGGCCGTCGTGGCCTGGGCTTGGATCGCGCTGCCGGACTGGGCCATCGCGGAACCCGCGAAAGCCACGAGGCACAGAGTGGACATAGTGCAAAGAATCGTCTTCATCTCTAATCTCTCCATCGAGGCCCGCCATACAAAGGCGGGGTTTGGGTGTCTCTCGCCAGCGTTTGCTAGCTCACGAAGAATAATGCCGCAAAGCACTTGCGCCAAGTTGGAAACACCTTTCTAGCCGTGAATCGATGAGATTCATCGACCACGGCTCGGCGAACCAGAACTTCCCATTGCTCAAGATTCGTTATTGGACCTTAGTATGGGTCGTTGGCTGCTGCTCGACCTGCGGAGACTGCGGAGTCCCGAGGTAGGTCAGGGCTCTTTCGAGGACGCGCCGGGCAACCGGGCCGGCGGTCGCCGAGCCGTACCGCAGGCTTCTTGGGCCGGGGCGCGGACCCGGATCGTCGATCACAACAACGACCACCAGTCGCGGCGACTCGAGCGGGCCGCCAGCGATGAAGCTGCTGTTGAACTGATTGTCGAAGTAGCCGGTGGAGCCGCGAGGACGCCGGAAGCCCTTGGGAGCGGCACCAAGCGGAATCTCGGCCGTTCCGGACTTGCCGAAGATGCGGTAGCGCCAGCCGCCTTCGGGCTTTTCCATCTTCGCCTCGACGTTGTCGGTGACGCCCGACAGCACGGCGCGCGTGAGCTGCGCGACCTGCGGCGGGAGCACGCGGTACTCAACGCCGGGGCCTTCTTCCTCTGCGGCGGCGGTCATGCGAAGGCGCGGGAGCGTGCCCGATCGCTCGCCGGTTCGCGCGAATGCGGAGAAGGCGCGGGCCATCTGCACGGGAGTGACCGCGATCTCGTGCCCATACGCAACCGAGGTCTGTGAGTACTTGGACCACTTGCCAAGCGGCGTGACGATGCCGGCACCCTCGCCCGGGATCGGTCGTCCCGGCACGCCCATACCGGTGGGTCTTCCAAAGCCGAAGCGAGTGACGGCGGCGTGCATCTGCGCGTACGTCAGGCGCTCGGAAACGCGGACCATTCCGATGTTGGAACTGTTGATGAGGACCTCGGCCCAGGTCATCTGCTGCCGCTTCGTGACGTCTTCGATCTTGCGGCCGTACGAAGTGACCCAGTGGCCACCTTCGGTGTCGACGATCTCCTCGGGACGAGCGAGGCCGAGGTCGGTGACGGTGGACCAGATGAAGGGCTTGAAGGTTGATCCGGGCTCGTACACATCCTCGACGACGCGGTTGCGTCCCAGGGCCGCGTGGATCTGGCGCGCGGGATCTGGCTTGACGGTGCGGAAGCGGCGCTGGACCTTTAGCAGATCAGGCTCGCGTGCGGCGGGCGCTGCGGGCTCGCCGCGCTTGCGCGGGGGCGGGACCGCAACCCACGGATACTCGGCGGCTTCAGGAAGGTCGCGGATGATGTCCTGCATCGCGAGTACCTCGCCGGTGGCGGGGTCAACAAGGATGATGCGACCTCCCGCGGCGTTGGTATCCGTCACGCCACGATTGATCTCCTCATCGACGATGCGCTGGAGCTCAAGGTCGATTGAGAGTCGCACGTCCTTGCCGGGAACGGGAGCTCGCACCTGACCGGGATCGATCCAGAGTGGCTGGCCCTTGGCGTCGCGCACGAATCGGATGCCGCCCTCGGTGCCCTGGAGCTCGTTGTCGAGGAGCTTCTCGGCGCCCATGAGGCCCTTGTCCTCGAAGCCGACCTTTCCGACGATGGACGCGACCTCGCTGCCGCCGACAAACTCGCGTCGCTGACGCTTCTCGAGCATCACCCCGGAGATGCGCAGCGTGGCGACGGCGCGACCTTGCTCTTCGGTGAGCAGGCCACCGACGGGGAGGTACCGGACGGGCTTCTTTGGAGCAAGCTCGACGAGCGTAGCGGCCACTTCCGGCTTTGCGGGCGCGCCGGGTGC
>Ga0105049_10008593_pt1 | contig 11837 bp, 9 predicted proteins | sample MAT06_FD_78087 | JGI IMG/M metagenome (GOLD analysis project Ga0105049, IMG submission 78087) | Freshwater microbial communities from Lake Fryxell liftoff mats and glacier meltwater in Antarctica - MAT-06 | ecosystem: Environmental > Aquatic > Freshwater > Ice > Liftoff microbial mat | place...
ATGAATCGTTTTATGGGAAAGCACTGGTACAACATGAAGGTTCGGATTGCGGCGCGGCGTGCAGCAGAAGTGAAGGCGTAAAATTAAACATGAGTCATTCCCCCTGCCACTAGTTCCCCATCAATTGCTGATCCATTGGTTCTAGTTTTACCCCCATTTGCTGCGCTTTTTGGTAATCTTGCTGTGCACCAGCCTTGTTTCCGGCTTGTGCCTTTGCGCGGGCGCGCTCCAGATACGCAATGTTGAGCTTGGGATTGAGTTGTATGGCGCGATCAAGCGAGCTTATCGCATCTTCGTTTCGTTTGAGCAACCGTTGCACCATGCCACTCTCATACCAAAAATTGAAATTATTGGGCTCATATTTCAGATATGACTGATAGTCAGCAAGGGCTTTTTCGTATTGCCCGGTATTCAGGTATGCAATGGAGCGATTTGCGTAGGCATTTTTGTTCTTTGGATCAAGCTGGATAGACTCCGAAATGTCGCGAATACTGAGTTCATGCAGTCCAGACATGCCATAAGCGGCGCCACGATTGCTCAGTGCCTCGCTTTTTGATTCCGGGGTAATTTTTGACTTAGTGAGTGCCTCGGAGTAGTCTTTGATCGCTTTTTCAAGCAGTACTTTTTCCTGGTTTTTGTACTTCCCCGAGCTTGCCATGTCGAAATAGGTTTTACCCCGACTATTTAGCAGTTCAGGATTTCCAGGCTCCATTTCCACTGCTTTGGTGTAATCTTTGAGCGCACCCTCATAGTCACCCCGTTCATTGCGAATGTATTGACCTCTATTCCAATAGGGCAAAGAACTCCGCTCTTTGTTGCCTTCATCGAGGGTCATCACATGCGACCAGAGGGTATATCCATCCTTCCAGATGCCCAGTTGACGTACGGTCCAGAGTCCACAAATCAAAGCGACCACCCCAATGACAACCTGTACAGTGCCTTTGGAGCCTTCCTTTTTCGAATAAATATCAACATAATATGCTGCAACGGCGAACAGGCCGAAATACGCCACATAAGTAAAACGATCTGCCAAAAAGCCTTGCCCGGCTGCAAAAATTTGAAGCAGAAACATCACATTGAAAAAGAAAAACGCCACACCAAACACCCAGGTACGCATGCCTTTTTTCCAAGCCCACCACATGGCTACACAAGCCGCCAAAAAGCCTAGTGGAGCAGCATACACCGTCCAAGGCAAATATTTTGGATAGGCATACAGGGGCGACATTGGCCAAGGGAAAATAACTTTATAAATATAAGTGCAAAACGAGTAGGCGCCAATACACAAGCGATCCAGAAAGTCGAAATTCGTAATAGAATCGTCGGTAGAACCTTGCACCCGAAGTGTATGCACATTGATCAGACCAATCAGGAGGGAAATGAGCCAAAAAGGCGTTTTTTCCAAAATCAGTTTAAAATTCAAAGGCCTGCGAAACCAAAAGTCCAGCGCCAACATCGAAAGTGGGAGCGTAACCGCCTGTACCTTGGAGAAGCCAGAAAGCAAAGCCAACGTGATCATAATCGCGTAGGTAGACCAACCCGGCCCCTGTTCATAGGACACCTGGGCATTCTCCTCCGATGTTCTTTTGGTCTGATACAGCCACTTCACATAATAGACCAGCGCAGCAAAAAAGAAAACCGCAAAGAGTACGTCTTTGCGCTCGGTAGCCCAGGCCACCGATTCCACGCGCATGGGGTGAATGCCAAACAGCAGCCCACCGGCAAACACGCCCCAGCGCCCAATTCCCATGGCCCACAAGAGTTTCATGACAAAGAAAACCGTAAGCAAATGCAGCAATAGATTGGTGAAGTGGGTGAGTGCAGGACTGAATTCGCCGCCGTTCAGCGATTTTTCCACCGCAAACGTGAGAATAGGCAGTGGGTTATAGTTGCCAATAACATTGCCTTTTTCGATGTCGAAAATATTGGAAATCGTGGTTCCCCAGGACTGGCCTTTGCCCACGAACTCGAGGTTAGGATTCTCTGTGATATTTTTGGGGTCGTCCCAATTGACAAATTCGTGCCGAAGCGTGGGGAGGTAGCAGGCAGCCGTAATGGCGAGCACAACTATGCCCAGGGTAAGCCAATTGCCTTCGTTATTGCCAGATTTTGAAACTTTTACAGGCTTTGGAAGGGGCTTTTTGGGGCTTGCGGGAGTGGGCTTTTTAGCCATTTTGTGGAGTATGTTTTTTTGAACGTGCAAAAGTAGAAATTATACCGCGCTCCCTAGTTCTACTTTGTCAGATTAGCCCCCGCGCGGCGAAACGTCGGTAACCCTAATCCTTACCCAAAGTCAGCACCACTTCAGCCAATCCGCGTTCCGTAGGCTCTGCTGCGATGGCCACCTCATTGATGCCCAGGTATTGCAAAGTCCGATCCGTAGTGCCGCCAATGGCTACCACGCGCTGATTGGGAAGCAAGCGATGATGCGAAAAATAAGCCTCCGCATTCATGGGACTGGTAAACGCGAGCACACTTTCGGTACGCTGGAGCGGATTGGGCACCGGCTGATTGTCGTAAATCTCAAAATGGGTACACTTGAAATCAAGGCTGAGCAGCATCATCACGCTCTGGCGCGAGCGGCGAGCAGCGGGGAAAATGATAGGGCCAGTCTCTTTTTTCAGTCGGGCGCAATGTCGACGAAATAGTTGTGAAGTACCCTTGGGTTCGCCGGTTCCGATAAAATCCACCTGATTGCTGAAGGATTCCAAGACTCTGGCGGTAGAAGGGCCAAGTGCTGCCCACTGTACTTCTGGAAGCGCTATCTTTTGATTTTCAACACTTTGGAAGAAAAACCGCACGGCATTTTGGCTAGAAAAAAACAACCAGTCGCAAGCCGGTATTTTATCAAACGGCATAGCCGACAACATCACGAACGATTGTCCGAAGACGCCCCAGCCCTGCTTTCTCAGGGTAGAAAAAAACTCGGAATCGGGTAAGATGGCGCGGGAGATGAAAGCCGTGGTCATGGGGCGAAGATAGTAGAATGTCCAATGTCCAATAAGGAATGTCCAATGTCCAGGTACAAAAAGGCAAATAAAGAACGATAGGCAAATTATTGAGAACCTGCCTTGTTTTTGAGGCTTACAAAACCATTTTGCAAATGCTTTCTTCAAAACAAAAATTGAAACGAGAAAGGGCGGAAAACGCAATCGCTGCTATTATGCACGCTACAGAACCCTTGGAAGACAAACACTTTTACAACAGAGCAATCTTGTTGTGGCAGGGGGTAAATAAAAACGAGCGTGACCGTGGATGCGGTTGATCTGGATCCAAATAATTCTCAATACTTGGGATTCTATGCTTTCAATGAATATACCCGCGACCATTACGACGAGGCCATCGCCTACTTCCAAAAAGCACTGGCTGTGGATACGGTTGCTTTCAAGGACAAGCATCCAACTATAGCTGTTGATTTCAACAACCTCGGTTCTGTGTGGCAGGACAAAGGCAAGTACGATCGCGCCATTGATTATTTTGAAAAAGGGCTCACCGTAAAAAAAATATTTTTAGATGATGAAAATCCGAGCGTCAAAATCTCTAAAAGAAACCTCTCCCATTCCATCAACAAACGCGGTATGGAACTTTTCCAAAAGAAAGAATACTCAGACGCCCTTCCTTATTTCCAAAAGGCATTAGAAAACGCGGAAGCAGAAGAAGACTTGGCCTTCCCCATAATCTGCCTAAGCAATATTGGCTCCACGCACAATCGGCTCCATCATTACGCCGAAGGGCTGGCTGCATTAGAAAAAGGCATTGCCCGCGCCGAGCAACTCCCTTACTTTTGGTTTTTCTCTCACTTTCAAAAAACTTGCCCGCCATGAAAAAATACCAACTACTCCTTGCCTTCCTTACCCTCGCCCCAGCGTTCCTTTTTTCCCAAACCCAGCAAACCATCCTCCAAGCCAAAATCTATCTAGACGGCAAAACCATGCAAGACCTCGAAAAGGCTGGCCTGGAAATGGATCATGGTTTTTATGAGCCGGGCCAATCTTTTAGCTCCGAATTTGCAGCTTCCCAACTCAGTCGGGTAAAAGCCGCGGGCTTTCGAATAGATACTCTGGAAGCTGATGTAGTCGCAAAATTTTTGCGCGAAAATGCTACGCGAAAACCCATCCATACTGCTCCGGCCAAGGCAGAAAATCGCAGCGGAAGCCCATGCGAAGCCTATAGCACTACTGCTGGCACGCCTGCCCAATACACTTACGGCACTATGGGTGGCTACTATACGTATGAAGAATTCCTCGCCATTCTCGATGATATGCATGCGAAATTCCCAAACCTAATCTCTTCCCGCCTCCTGGTAAGCAATACGCTACTTACCCATGAGGGTCGCCCAATATGGTTTGTCCGCATCAGCGACCACCCGGATACAAACGAAAATGAGCCAGAAGCACTTTACACGGCTGTTCACCATGCTCGCGAACCCAACAGCCTCACGCACCTAATCTATTTCATGTGGTATTTACTGGAAAACTATGACAATGACCCCGAGCTGCGATACCTACTCGATAATACGGAACTGTACTTTATTCCCTGCCTGAATCCTGATGGCTACATTTACAACCAGACGACCAACCCCGATGGCGGCGGATTTTGGCGTAAAAACCGTCGAGACAATGGGGACGGCACTTTTGGCGTAGATCTTAACCGCAACTATGGTTACAAGTGGGGTGAATTGGGTGGCTCAAGTGGTGAAACTTATTCGGATACCTATCGCGGTCTAAGCCCGTTTTCTGAGCCTGAAACTCAGATGGCTAAGGCATTTGTTGAATCCCACAACTTTGAAATCGCCCTGAACTGCCATACTTCCGGGAACAAATTAGTACATCCCTGGGGCTATGAAAACTCCGTGCCCACGCCTGATTTTACTACACTGGCGGATTGGTTCACCCGCGAAAGCAATTACCTCGCAGGTACTTGCTGGCAAACGCTTGGCTACCTCGCTAACGGTGGTTCAGATGACTGGATGTACGGCGAAAAAGACCGATTTGCATTTACCCCTGAAACAGGCGGAAGTTTTTGGCCATCGATTGATCAAATTGATGGCAACAATAAAAGCATGTTGCTCACCAATCTGTCTGCTGCCTGGTATACGCTGGGTGGAGCAGTTATTCGGCATCAGCCAGGGCAGAGCATTGTAGGAAACGCTTTGAATATACCGTTTAAAATTAAACAATATGAAATAGGCAGCGCTCCAATTCAAGTCAGTTTTGAGGCACTAACGGCCAATATTTTAAGTTTCTCCACTGTGCAGCCAATTTCCATGACCGATTTTGAATCGGCCTCCTTTTCCCTTTTGGTGTCTTTAAATAACGCCGTTCAAGCCGGTGAATCCATTCGTTTTGTTGCCAAGGCAGAACGAAACGGGCAGATCCATGTCGATACCGTTGAAACCTTTTTCAACCCCACGCCATTCTCCCCGCTTTTTGCCGACAACAACGAAAATCCTAATGCTCAATGGGTTTCTGACGAGTGGGGACAAACCTCGGAACAGGCCTATTCTCCATCCAAAAGCATGACAGATTCGCCTTTTACGGTCTACTCCGCGCAAGAAAACAACCTCACCACGGCTGTAGCGCTATTCATCCCAAATAACGCCACAGAAGCTCGCCTGCGCTTTTTTACCCGATGGGATATCGAACTCGAACTTGACTGGGCACAAGTGCTGCTCTCCACGGATGGCGGATCTTTTTTTACACCACTTGCAGGCGCGCTGACCATTCTAAATACGTCGCTGAGTGAGCCCGTTTATGAGGGTGCCCATCCAAATTGGGAAGAAGAGTGTATAGACCTCAATGCCTATATCGGACAGCCCTTTTATTTGCGCTTCGGCATGACCTCCTATTCTGGAAATGCTACAGGCCGAGACGGCTTTTATTTCGATGACCTTTTGCTCGAATATCGAACAGCAAGCGGTGTTTTCACGCTCGATGTTCCTGATGCGTGGAAGCTACAAAGTCGCCCCAATCCTGCCGCCGACCATACCCTGTTAGTTTGGGAAAACCCACCTTCATCCACTCAAAATTTGCAACTTGAGGTTTGCTCGGCTGCCGGAAAATTGTTCAAACAAATTCCACTCGCAAACAGCAATGCCAATACTTTGAACGTAGAAACCCGCGATTGGCCTGCTGGACTGTATTTCTATCGACTTTCGGATGGGATTGGGAATTCAGTATGGAAAAAATTGGCAGTAGTACATTGATAAATTTTGGAAAGTTTAAAACTTTTGGAAAGTTCAAGGTCGTATTTTTGCCCCCTATGTCAACAATCCACAACTACATCCAAGGCCACTGGACACCCGGCACCGGAGCGGGAATTCCTCAATACCACGCCCTGACTGGCGATATTGTCAGCACTGTCCACAGTGAGGGCCTCGATTATGCCGCAATTTTGGACTACGGTCGCCGTGTTGGAAATCCTGCGCTGCGCAAACTTACGTTCCAGCAGCGCGGACAAATGCTCAAAGCACTTGCCCTCTACCTCATGGAGCGCAAAGACCTTTATTACACCGTTTCCCACAAAACCGGTGCTACCCGTGCCGATTCCTGGGTCGACATCGAGGGTGGAATCGGCAATCTATTCGCGAATGCCAGCCTTCGCCGGCGTTTTCCAAACGAAACGTATCATGTGGAAGGCGAAACTATCCGCCTTTCCAAAGAAAACACCTTCGTAGGCCACCATATACTTACACCCAAACGAGGGGTGGCGGTACATATCAATGCCTTCAATTTCCCGATTTGGGGCATGCTCGAAAAAGTAGGCTGCAACCTCATGGCTGGTATTCCAGCGGTTGTAAAACCCTCTGAACAAACCTCTTTCCTCACCGAAGTCCTGTTTCGCGACATTATAACTTCCGGCATTTTGCCTGAGGGCGCGCTGCAACTCATTGTCGGAACCGGGCGGGGAATCCTAGACTTTGTAGACAGTCAAGACGTAGTCACCTTCACAGGCTCTGCCGAAACCGGGAGAAAACTCCGCACTACGCCTGCGATTCTTCAAAACTCTGTACCATTTACCTTGGAGGCTGATTCTTTAAACGCCGCCATTTTAGGGGAAGATGCGATGCCTGGCACGCCTGAGTTTGATTTGTTTATCAAAGAATGTCGGCGAGAAATCGTAACCAAAGCCGGGCAAAAGTGCACAGCCATCCGACGCATCATGGTGCCGGAAAACCTGTTGGATGAGGTTCAAAAGGCTCTTTCCAAAGCCTTGGCACAGACCACCATCGGCGATCCGTCTGTAGAAGGGGTACGAATGGGTGCTTTAATCAATCGCCAACAAGTAGCTCGGGTACGCGAACATTTGGATATTTTGCTGGGAGAAACGAGCATTGCATTTGGGGATCTGGAAAAATTTGAAACCCTTGGTGCTTCCCGCGAAAAAGGCGCGTTTCTGCCGCCAGTTTTGCTCTTAAACGACAGCCCGTTTTCCAAGATCCTTAGCCACGAGACAGAGTGTTTTGGTCCAATTTCGACCCTGATGCCCTATTCATCACTGGACAAAGCGATTGAATTGGCTAACATGGGCAAAGGCTCGCTGGTGAGTACCATCTGCACAAACGACCCAAAAATCATGCGGGAATACGTGATCGAAGCTGCTGCTTTCCACGGGCGGATCCATATCCTGAACCGGAGTTCAGCCAAAGAAAGTACCGGACATGGTTCGCCATTGGCAACGCTGGTGCATGGCGGCCCCGGACGTGCAGGCGGCGGTGAAGAAATGGGCGGAATGCGTGGCGTGTTGCACTACATGCAGCGCACAGCCATTCAGGGCCACCCGACCGATATCACCGCAGTGACGAATCAATTTCAGCCTGGCGCGAAACAAACGGAAACCCCAGTTCATCCGTTCAAAAAACATTTTGAGGATATTTTCATTGGGGAAACACTCGTGACTGCCAAGCACACGGTTTCAGAGGCCGACATCCACAATTTTGCCAACGTGAGTGGCGACAATTTTTATGCGCACATGGACGCAACTTCGCTTGAAGGCACCCCTTTCACGGGTCGTGTGGCACACGGGTATTTTGTGCTTTCAAAAGCCGCCGGACTATTTGTCGACGCCAAAAAAGGGCCCGTATTGCTGAATTACGGTTTAGACGAATGCCGGTTTATCAAACCTGTCTATCCAGGGATGACGATTGGGGTAAAACTAACGGTGAAAGAAAAAAGCGAACAGGAGACCGACCCGGAAAAGGAAGGGGTTGCTGCCATCCCGCGTGGCATTGTCAAGTGGCTGGTGGATGTATATGATGAAACGGGCGAGACTGTGGCGATCGCTACGATTTTGACGATGGTGGCGAAGCATAAAGGCTGAAGAAAATTTCGTATTTTTGCATTCAAATAGACAAAATATTGGTCTTAAACCTTTCTGATGAATTACTTGCCCCGCTTCAGTTGACTGAGGCAGAGATACTGCTCGAGCTGTCAATAGCACTATATGCTGTTGGAAAAATGTCTTTCGGGAAAGCTCGCGAGTTGTCTGGACTTGATTGGATGCGCTTTCGCCATGCATTAGCCGAGCGGAATATCCCAGCCCATTACCATCAGGAAGATTTTGAAGCCGATTTGGCTGCTGTTCATGCACTCTCTAACGCCGTATGATAGTTGTGAGCGACACTTCTCCTATTGGCAGTCTATACCTACATTGACCGCCTCGAGTTGCTGCCCGCTATTTTTGGAGTAGTTATTATCCCAGACAAAGTTTTTAAGAATTATTGGTATTGGAAACCGATTTTGGGCGCGATTTGTCGGCAGTCAAAAATGCACCTTGGCTTGTTGTTCGTCATGTGGAGGATGCGCAAGCCGTAGCGCGTTTTCGGATGGAATTGGATGCTGGAGAGTCCGAAGCAATTGTATTGGCAAAAGAGATTCGCGCAGATTTCCTGTTAATGGATGAAACCGAAGGAAGGTTGGTGGCTCAACGAGAGAGCCTTCTTGTAATTGGTTTGTTGGGTTTGTTGATGCAGGCCAAGCATAAAGGTTTGATTTCCTCCGTGAAGCTTGTAATGGAAGAACTTCGGTTGGTTGCCAATTTTAGGATTGCCGAACCTTTGTATCAGAATATCCTCAGTCAAATGGGGGAATGATTAAAGACATTGGCTTCTCAATGCTTCACGGCAACGATTGGCTAAAGCATTTCGGGTATCATGGCTTGTGTAGATGTCTGCGCTGCGACATGACAAACTTGATAAGCTCGAAGTGGCAGGTGTCACCAGCCTGGAGCTAAGCAAGGCTTAAGGGCTGAATTAGGAATTGAAGGATTACAGGCAAGGATTTTAAGGCCGTAGAGTCACTATCGTTTGAACCCCTGCCAAATCAAGAAAATTCTGTTCAAAATTTTTTTGAAAAAATTTACCTTAAAATGTTTTGATAAAAAACATTTTGTTTATTTTTGTGCCGCAATACATCTGAACAAGACGCTTATTTCATAAAAATAAAAAGTCAAATCTTTGAAAATCAAACAAAAAACCGCCCCAGATTCACCAAATCCTACCATCCATAAACTAAGCAACAGCATGGCAGACGACAAAACAGAACGCCTTAAAACCCTTCAATCCACGATTGATCGCCTCGACAAAACTTACGGACGAGGCACCATCATGCGCCTGGGCGACAAACAAGCGGTTGAAGTAGAATCCATCTCCACCGGCTCGCTTGGCCTTGACATCGCGCTCGGTTGCAACGGCCTGCCAAAAGGTCGAATCATCGAAATTTACGGCCCGGAATCTTCTGGTAAAACCACTTTGGCCATCCATGCCATAGCGGAATGTCAGAAAAAAGGCGGCATTGCAGCCATCATAGACGCCGAACACGCGTTCGACCGCTTTTATGCCGAAGCCTTGGGCGTTGACGTAAACAATCTCCTTTTCAGTCAGCCAGACAACGGCGAACAAGCCCTTGAAATCGCGGAAAACCTCATACGCTCTGGCGCGGTGGATATTCTGGTGATTGACTCTGTAGCAGCCCTCGTGCCACGCGCTGAAATAGAAGGCGAAATGGGCGACTCCAAGATGGGTCTTCAAGCCCGTCTCATGAGTCAGGCCATGCGTAAGCTTACGGGCAACATCGGGCGCACCGGCTGCTGCTGTATCTTTATCAACCAATTGCGCGAAAAAATCGGTGTAATGTTCGGCAACCCCGAAACCACCACGGGCGGCAACGCTTTGAAATTTTACGCCTCCGTGCGCCTCGACATTCGCAAGAGCGGCTCGGCTTTGAAGGATAAAGACGGCAATGTGATCGGCAATCAAGTGAAAGTAAAAGTGGCCAAAAACAAACTCGCTCCACCTTTTCGAGTGGCACAGTTTGATATCATTTTTGGACAAGGGATATCTAAAGTAGGTGAGATCATCGACCTTGGTTCTGAATACGATATCATCCAAAAAAGCGGTGCATGGTACGCCTACAATGGCGCTAAAATCGCCCAGGGCCGCGATGCCGCCAAGCAATTTCTACTCGACAACCCGGAACAGGCAGACGAAATAGAAGTGAAGATCAAAGAGAGAATAGCTGCCGGCATTGTAGCAGCCAAACCAGCTGCCGCATCCAAATTTGCGGATGACGACGATGACAGCGAAGATTAAACTTGATTAAAAGACTGTTGAAATACAACGGGCGACCCTCTTGGAGAAGGTCGCCCGTTTTTTTTGTACTGGATGTTTTTAAAACTCCTGATTAGTTCTACGTTGTCAGTTCAAATCAATTCATCTTCAACGGCTTGCCCAAATAAAAATCAAGAATCTTCAACTTGAAAACATAATCATATTTCGCCACCGTAAGATCAATCTCCGCGATATCACGGTTGTTACGAGCCGTAGTAAGATCAAGCGTATTGATCGTTCCAAGCGTGTGGCGTTTTACCGTGTTTTGATTGGCGATATCCGTAGCATCAAAAGTCTTCTGTGCAGCATCCAGGGTCAAGCGGGCTGCACGGGCATTGGCGATAGCCGTTTGGATATCGTTCTTAAGCGTTTGCTGGGTCTGAATTTGCTGCATCTGCGCTGTGAGAACCCCCAGTCGTGCACGTTCCACGCCCAAACGAGTACGGCCATTCTGGTAAATCGGGATTTGGATACTTGCGCCGATTCCTTGACCAAAGTTTTGGTCAATTTGATCAAAGTATCTGATCTCTGGAAAGGTGATGGAGGAGGGGTTATATTGCCGAACTTCAAGGTCAACTCCATTCACATTCAACACGGTAGGAGGCCCTAATACGTCGTTGCCTACGATTGGATTTTGAAAGTCCCGCAGTTGCGAAGAATAGCTGCTGCTCAAGTTTGCGAAAGCCGAAATGGTTGGATAATACCCAGATTTGGCAATGGCAATACCTTCTTGGGCACTTTTCACCCTAAAATCCGCTGAACGTATAATAGGCTGCGTGCCCACCGCCGTTTGATAAACCGGAGAAAGCGAATATCCGTCCGGATTGGCATCGGCAGGAATCGGTATTTCCGGGCGATCTATTTGAAGATCAAAATCAGGTTCGAGTTGAAGCAATTGCTTAAGTGTCAAGTACGAGAGTTCGACACTGTTTCGGGCCTGCACCGCTGCTTGCTCTCCTTGGGCAAGTTGGGCCAGGATGTTGTACTTGTCGGCCATCGGAAGCGTGCCCGCCTCGATAAGTTTATTGGTTACATTGAGTTGCTCCTGTGTTTGGGAGATACGTTTCTGAGCATTTTCAAGCTGTTCTTCCCCCAACAAAATGCTCAAGTAAGCCGAGGCAATTTGCAATCCCAGATTATTCACCAGTTGTTCGGCATCCGCAGAAGCGGCTTGTAGATCCCAACGGGCTTGTTTGATGCTGTGATTGATCAGACCTCCGCTAAACAGGTTGAC
>Ga0105049_10008595_pt1 | contig 11835 bp, 11 predicted proteins | sample MAT06_FD_78087 | JGI IMG/M metagenome (GOLD analysis project Ga0105049, IMG submission 78087) | Freshwater microbial communities from Lake Fryxell liftoff mats and glacier meltwater in Antarctica - MAT-06 | ecosystem: Environmental > Aquatic > Freshwater > Ice > Liftoff microbial mat | place...
GATCAACTGGTCGCCGCCGCGCGGATGTTTGCGGGCGGCAGCAAAGGCTGCGCCACCACCGGCACTGGTCCGGAAATGGCGGGCAATGGCACCCTGACCGAATATCTCGTGGTTGCGCTCAACACGATCTGCGCGCGCTTCAAGCAGGAGGGCGAAAAGGCCGCGATCCCCGGCGTATTCAGCCCCTATCAGGATGCGCGCCGCGCGCAGGTGGCGCCTCCCGTGCCGATGTTCGGCGCGGAAGGCATGCCAAAATCGCGATTTCGCGGGCTGGGGCATCTGGGCTGGGAAATGCCGTGCAACGTCCTCGCCGATGAAATCCTCACGCCGGGCGAAGGGCAAGTGCGGGCGCTGATTTCGGTCGGCGGCAATCCGGTGGTCGGCTTCCCCGATCAGGCCAAGATGGTGCGCGCCTTGGATGACCTTGAGCTTTTTGTACAGATCGATCCGTGGATGAGCGCGAGTGCGAAGCGCGCCACCGTGGTGCTCGCGCCCTCGCAATGTCTTGAGCGCGAGGACATCACCAACCTGTCCGAATGGTGGCATGAGGAACCTTACGCTCGTTATGTCGAGCCGGTGGTGGCCGCGCCGGGCGATGTGATCGACGAATACGAGATGTTCTGGACGCTCGCCCATGACCTTGGCATCACGATGGTGCTGAACGGCGGCCCGCTGCCGATGGATCGCAAGCCGACCAAGCAGGAATTCCTGGATCTGATGGTCACTGGCAGCCTGATGAAGCCATCCGATGTGCGGCGCGATTGTCAGGCCAATGGCGGCGCGGCGATGATCTATCCCGAGGTGCACCCAAAGGTCGAACCGCTCGACGAAGGCGAATTCCACCGCTTCGATCTGGCGGTCGGCGCGATGCCATCCGAAATTCTGAAATACGCCGACAATCCGGCGGCGCGCGAAGGCTTTGACTTCCGCCTGATCAGCCGCCGGTCGAAAACCCGATTCAATTCGATCGGCCACCCGCTCAAGAAGCTGCAGGAGAAAACCACCACCAATCCCGCCTATATCCACCCGGATGACATCGCCGCGCTGGGGCTTGAGGAAGGCGGACTGGTCGCAATTACTTCGCCCCACGCCACCATCCATGGGGTGGTGAAGGCGAGCGACAAGGTGCGCCGCGGGCTGGTTTCGATGGCCCATGCTTACGGCGATGCCGATGCGACCAAGGAAAACGTGCGGGAACGCGGATCATCGACCAACCGGCTGGTGAGCGAGGTGGTCGACTACGATCCGATCACCGGGCAATCTTTGCAAAGCGCGATTCCGGTCAAGCTGGAACCGGCTTGATCCTCTCAACCTAAGGAATACCATGCCCACCAATCGCCGCTTCCTGCTGCAACGCCGCCCCGATGGCACCCCGGTGGCGGAGGACTTTGAACTCGTCACGCAGCCCACCCCCGCGCTGGAAGAGGGGCAGTTTCTGATCCGCAACCACTACGCCTCGCTTGATCCGGCGATGCGCGGGTGGATGGATGCGGAGGGCAATTACATGCCGCCGATCCCCTTGGGCGATCCGGTGCGCGCCAGCACCATCGGCGTGGTCGAGGAAAGCCGCGCCGAAGGCTTTGCGCCCGGCCAATGGGTGATGGGGCTGAACGCGCTGGAGGATTATTCGGTCGGCGCCGTTGGCGGGTTCACCCAGCCGATCGACCCTTCGCTGGTGCCAAGCATCACCAATTACCTGTCGATCTTCGGCGCGGTCGGGATGACTGCCTATTTCGGCTTCCTGGAGGTGTGCCAGCCCAAATCGGGCGAGACCGTGCTGGTCAGCGGCGCGGCGGGCGCGGTCGGCAGCCTTGTCGGCCAGCTGGCGAAAATCCACGGTTGCCGCGCGGTCGGAATCGCGGGCGGCGCGGCCAAATGCGCGCGCCTGATCGAGAAGTACGGCTTTGACGCAGCCATTGACTATCGCGGCAAGGATGAAGCCGCACTCACCAAGGCCATCGCCGAGGCCTGCCCGGATGGGGTCGATGTGATCTTCGAGAACGTCGGCGGGATCATCCTTGATGCCGGGCTGATGAACCTCAATCTCCATTCGCGGGTCGGGCTGTGCGGCCTCATCAGCGAATACAACACCGCGCCGCGCGGCATCCGCAACCTGTGGCAGCTGATCGTCAAGCGCGCGCATATCAGAGGCCTGCTGGTGGCCGATTACGTCCCCCGCTTTGGCGAGGGCGCGGCGCAGATGGGCGTCTGGGCAGCGCAAGGCAAGCTCACCATCGACGAGCATATCGATGAAGGGCTGGAGCACGCCTTCGACAGCTTCATGCGGCTGTTTGCGGGGACCAATGATGGCAAGATGATCCTCAAGATCGCCTGATCGGATGGCGCGCTCGCTGCTCGTGCTGTCAGGCGGCCATCCTTACGAGGAAGGGCCATTTGCCGAATTGCTGGCAGCACTGGGCAACTGGGACATCACCCACCTGATCCATCCCGAAGGCGGCGAAGCCGATGCGGCCAGCGCGATTGCCGAGGCTGATGCGCTGCTGTTCTACGACATGGCGGGGTACACCTTCGCCGATGACACGGTGACGATGCGCCCCCCTTCCGAAGCCTTTCGCACGGCCATCACCGCGCGCTTCGCTGCGGGTAAGGGCGCAGTGGCGCTGCACCATGCGCTGGCCGGGTGGGCGCAGTGGCCGGAGTGGCACGCATGGATCGGCGGCGGATTTCTCTATCAGCCGGGCGAATGGCAGAGTGAAGCATGGCCGGACTCCGGCTATCGCCACGACATCACCTACGAGGCGCGGATAGTCGCCGATCACCCGGTGACACGCGGATTGCCAGCAAGCTTCCCGGTTACCGACGAGCTTTACCTCTGCCCGATTGACGAAAGCGCGGTCATCCCACTTGCCCGCGCCGAGGGCTTTGCCTTCACGGAGGACAATTTCTACTCCGCCGCTCATGCCGTGGCCGGGGAAATGTTCAGCCGCGAAGGTTGGGACCACCCGCCCGGCAGCAACCTGATCGCGTGGGAAAGCCGCACCTGCCCCGCGCCGCTGATCTATCTGCAATGCGGCGACGGCCCCGCCACCTACGCCAACCCCGACGTGCGCCAGATGCTCAGCAACGCGCTCACTTACACCTCAGGAGGAACCCCATGACCCCGCAAGCGACCGTCGAAGGCTTTATCGGCCACTGGAACAGCGGCGATATGGAGGCGATGTATGCGCTCTGCACCGAGGATGTGGTGTGGCACAATATCCCGATGGACCCGGTCGCGGGCAAACCCGCGTTTCGCGCGGCGGTTGACGGGTTCATGGGCGATATCGCGGGCTGCGACTGGCAGGTTCACGCGATTGCGGCGAACGGCCACACCGTGCTGACAGAACGCACCGATGGCTTCACCTTCAAGGATGGTCGCCGCGCCGCGATCCGGGTGATGGGCACGTTTGAACTGAACGCAGACGGCCTGATCACCGCATGGCGCGACTATTTCGACATGGGCGAATTTCAGCGCGAATTTCTCAGCGCGTGACGCGGGACGCGCAATCCTAACACAAACGTGCATCGCATCAGGGGGGGCGACATGGCTAGGCTCACCCCTTAATTCCAAGGGTCTGGAGCCTGCTGACATGAACAAGCCCGAAGGCAATGTCTTTGCGCCTGAAACGCTGATCGATCCGTTCGACTATTACCGCGCCATGCATGACGCCGGGATCGCGATCGAACATCTCGAAGGGATGAACACCTGGGTCGTCTACAGCTACGACCTGTGCAGCGAAGCAGCCGCCAAGCCAGAGATTTTCTCGAACGATTTTACAGCGCTGATGGGGCGCGAGGCGGACGAGGATATTCAGGCGATTCTGGCCGAAGGCTGGCCCGATCTACCCACCCTGCTGACTGCCGATGCACCAGTTCACACCCGCAACCGAAAGCTGGTGAACCTCGCCTTCTCGGCCCCGCGCGTTAACGCGATCGAAGCCGACATGCGGCAGAAATCGATCGACTTGATCGAAGCCTTTGCCGATCGCGGCGAATGCGAATTCGTCGAGGAATTCGGCGTGCCGCTGCCGGTGGCGATGATTGCCGGGCAAATCGGGCTGGATGACAACCCCAAACAGGTGAAGCTGTGGTCTGATGCGGCCGTTGATCGGTTCAGCCAGATGGTCGATCACGACCGCAAGCTGGAATGTGCGCGCAGCCTGGTCGAATTCCAGCATTACATGAAGGGCCTGATCGATGATCGCCGCGCCAATGGCGGCAATGATCTGCTGACCGATCTGGTCGAAGCGCGGATCGAAGGTGAAACTCCGCTGATCGACCCGGAAATCATGTCGCTGATGCAGCAATTCATGGTCGCGGGTAATGAAACCACCACCTCGACGCTGGCGGGGGGTTTGCTCCAGCTGATCCGCAACCCCGATCAGATGGCCAAGGCCAAGGCGGCAGCGGGAGGCCGCGATCCCAAGGTGATCGGCAATCTGGTCGAAGAGGCGCTGCGCTACGAAACGCCAACTGCCGGCATGTGGCGCATCGTCAAGGCGGACACTGAACTGGGCGGGGTGAGCATCCCCGCAGGTGCAGTGGTGCAGCTGCGCTATGCCGCCGCCAATCGCGATCCCAAACGCTTCCCCGATCCGGACACATTCGACATTGATCGCACCAATGCTCGGACGCACCTCAGCTTCGGTAAGGGACCGCATATGTGTGTGGGCAATATGCTGAGCCGCAAGGAAATGCTGGTCGCGTTTGACGAGCTGCTCGAACGGCTCGACAACTTCGCAGTGCCTGACGAAAGCGCGATCCGGATCATGCCCAACATCCTGCTGCGCGGTGTTACCCACCTGCCAATCACCTTCACCCGGAAAGCCTGAACCGCATGAATTTCGACCTGTCCGAAGAACAGGAAATGTTCGTATCGTCGGTGGAGCGGTTTGCCGCGCCGATTGATGTCGAGGCGCGGCGCAAGCTGCGGCTGTCGCCGACCGGGTATGACCGCGCGCGCTGGCAGCAATTGGCGGAACTGGGCCTGATTGCGCTGGCGGCGAGCGAAGATTCAGGCGGCATGGGCGGATCGGCGGTCGATCTGGCGTTGGTGGCCGAAGCGATCGGCAAGGCCAATGCGCCCGATCCCCTGCTCGAACACGGGGTGCTGCCCGCGCTGCTGCTGGAGCGTGGCGGCGCCAGTGAGGCGCTCGACGGCGTCTTGTCAGGCGCGACCATCGCCACCCTCGCCTGGACTGAGCGGGCCCAGCGTTACAGCCTCAAGGCCAAAGGCATGAAGGCGGACAGCGCGGCCGACGGCTTCACCCTGACCGGCGAAAAGACGATGGTGATGGGCGCACTGATCGCTGATCTGTTCATCGTCACTGCCGATCTGGCCGGGGAGACTGCGTGCTTCCTCGTGCCGCGCGATGCCGCCGGGCTGGAGGTGCGTGCCTATCGCCTCGCCGATGGCAGCATTGCAGGCGAAATCAAACTGACGCGCACGCTCGCCTCGGCCAAGTTGACGCTGGATGCCACGGGACTTGCCGCGATTGCTGCTGAAATGCGGTTATATGCGGCAGCCGAGATGGTCGGGCTGGGCCAGCGCTTGCTAGGCGACACACTAACTTATGTGAAGGAACGCGAGCAGTTCGGGGTGGCGATCGGTTCTTTTCAGGCGCTCCAGCATCGCCTTGTCGATTGCTATGCGCGCGGGGAACAATCGCGCTCGATGCTGTTCCGCGCCGCGCTGACTGACCGGGCCGATGCCGCCAAATGGCAACGCGCTGCTGCGGGGGCCAAGGCTTTCATCGGCGAAAATGTCGACGCCATCGCGCGAGAGGCGGTGCAGATGCATGGCGGCATGGGGATCACCGATGAGCTCGCCATCGGTCATGCGCTCAAACGTGTGCTGGTGCTGACCCGCCTGTTCGGCGACATCGACACCGTGCTCGCCGAATATGCTTTAGCGGCCTGAGGGGGCCAAAGGGAAAACGCGCGATGGGACAGAAAATCGATCCGGACCTGTGGAGCGACGGGTCTGAGCCGCAGCTGATGGGCGGGCGACTGCCTTCGGGTCAGATCGTTTTCCCGATGCCGGTCGGCGAAGCCGCTGAGGGCGTGGAGCCTTACAAGCTGTCGCGCCGCGGCAAGCTGTGGTCGTGGACGAGCCAGGGCTTCCTGCCCAAAGAGCCTTACGAAGGCCCCGGTTCTGGCGCCGGCGCCGATGGGAATGGGGGCCCGCCCGATTTCCAGCCGTTCCTGCTCGGCTATGTCGAACTGCCCGGCGAAGTGATCGTCGAAAGCCGGATCACAGGTGCCAGGCTCGAAGATCTGTATCTGGGCATGGAGCTCGAATTCTGCATCATGCCGTTCAACGCGACGCATGACACCTTCGCCTTCCGCCCTCTCACCGCCAGCGAAAGCAAAGCCGCATGAGCGAGAATGTCTATATCATCGGTGCAGGGATCCACCCCTTCGGGCGCACAGATGGCCGGTCAGGCCGCGAGCAGGGGGTCCATGCCGTGCGTGAAGCGCTGGCCGATGCCGGGCTGGATTGGCCCGATATCGAATGCGCTTACGGCGGCTCGGCTGCGGCGGGCAATGCCGATATCATGGTCAACGAGCTGGGGCTGACCTCGCTCCCGTTCACCAATGTCGCCAATGGCTGCGCTACGGGGGGCAGCGCGCTCGCCGCATCGCAGCAGGCGATTGCCAGCGGGATGTACGACCTCGCGCTCGCCGTCGGTTTCGACAAGCACCCGCGCGGCGCGTTCAATGCCAAGCCTGCCGATTATGGCCTGCCCGAATGGTACGGACAGACCGGGATGATGCTGACCACGCAGTTTTTTGCGATGAAAATCCAGCGGTATATGCAACTGCATGGCATCAGCCGCACGACGTTGGGCCGGGTGGCGGAAAAGGCGTTTCGCAACGGCACGCTCGCCCCGCATGCATGGCGGCGAAGCCCGGTCGATCTGGAAACGATCCTCAACGCGCCGATGATCAACGATCCGCTGACCAAGTATATGTTCTGTTCGCCCGCGGAAGGCGCGGTGGCGCTGATCCTCGCTTCGGAAAAGAAGATGAAGGAACTTGGCGCGGATGGCGTGAAGGTGCGCAGCATCGCGGTGAAAACCCGCCCGCCCAACTCGTTCGAGGTATTCCAGGCCGGCGTCAGCATCGAAGAGGGCGGCAAGCCGACCGTGCTCGCCAGCAAGGCCGCGTTTGAACGCGCCGGGGTCGGCCCCGAAGACATCGGCGTTGCGCAATTGCAGGACACTGAAAGCGGCGCGGAAATCATGCACATGGCCGAAAACGGCTTTTGCAAGGACGGCGATCAGGAAGAATGGCTCGCCAATGGCTGGTCGGAAATTGGCGGGCGCTTGCCGGTCAACACCGATGGCGGATGCCTTGCCTGCGGAGAACCGGTGGGCGCATCGGGCCTGCGGCAAGTCTACGAAAACGTCGAACAACTGCGCGGGCGCGCGGGTGAGCGGCAGGTGGCCGGCAAGAACGGCACCGGCCCGCGCTTCGGCTATTCGCACGTCTACGGCGCGCCGGGGCTTTCCGCGGTCGCGATTCTGGAGCGCGAATGAGCCTGCCAGAAAACAAAGGGCGCATGCAGGGCAAGGTCGCGCTGATCTCAGGCGGCGCGGAAGGGATCGGCGCGGCGGTAGCCCGGTTGATCATTGCCGAGGGCGGCAGCGTGATGCTGGGCGATGTGCAGCTGGAAAAGGCGCAGGCGCTTGCGGCGGAACTGGGTGATCGTGCAGCGGCGTGCCCGCTCGATGTGCGCGACCTATCGCAGTGGGAGGCCGCCGTTTCCGCGACACGCGGCCGCTTTGGCAAGCTGACCGTGCTGTGCAACATCGCCGGCATTTCCGAGCCCGGCAACGTGCCCGACGGTTCGCTCGACGTGTGGCAGCGCACCATCGACATCAACTTGCACGGGCCCTTTTACGGCATGCGCGCGGCGATCCCGGCGATGGAGGCGAGCGGGGAGGCCTGCGCCATCGTCAACATCGGATCAATGATCGCGCTGCGGCCCGCATCCTTTGTCGCCGCTTACTCTGCGTCGAAAACGGGCTTGCGCGGTCTCACGCAAAGTGTCGCGCTTGATCTGGCCGAACGCGGCCTGCCGATCCGCGCCAACATGGTCCACCCCGGCGCAATCCGCACGCCGATGTACAACCGCTACAAGTATTCCGGCACCGACAGCCCCGAGAATATCGAGATCAATTTTGCCGCCACCCACCCGATGAACCGCATCGGCGAACCCGAAGAAGTCGCCCGCGCAGTGGTCTTCCTTGCCAGCGATGATGCGAGCTTCACCACCGGCTGCGATTTCACCGTCGATGGCGGCGGCAGCATCAGGAGCTAACATGAGCCAGCAACCCGCCACCCGGATCCCAAATACTCGCATAGACGCGCATTTCATTGCTGCGGGCAAATATCACGATATCGACTACCCCCGGCTTGAAATCCTCAAGCTGCTGGCTGAACACCCGCATATCCGCACCACGGTGGCGGCGGATTATTCGGGGCTGGAGCGGCTTGATAGCTGCCGCTTCCTCATCACCTACACCTGCGACCTGATGCCGACCGAAGCACAGGCCGCGCAGATCAATGCGTGGATGGAGAAGGGCGGCAAGTGGATGGCGCTGCACGGCACCAACTCGATCCTGGTGTTCACCGCCGAAGGCTTGGTCGATGCGCCAGACATGCGCCCCGATGTGTTCGACATGCTCGGCACGCAGTTCAAAGCGCACCCGCCGATTGGCAAATTCCCTGTCGAGGTTGTGAACAAAACCCACGAACTGACCGAGGGGATCGCGGATTTCGAGGTAGTGGACGAACTCTACCTCTCCAAAACCACTGCGCCAATCACCACTCTGATGCAGACCACGTTTGAAGGCGAGGCGACCGGGTTCGTCCACGCCCATTGGGAAAAGACCGCCGTGCCTATCCTTTATACGAGGGATATCGGCAGCGGGCAGATCGTTTACAACGCGTTGGGCCATTGCCGGGGTCATTATGACCTGCCGGGAATGGCCGATTTCTACCCGCACAAAGAAATGTGCGCGTGGAATTACGATGTCTATTATGACCTGCTGCGGCGCACGATCCGCTGGGCCATGAGAGAAGGCGCCTGAACGGGCGCCGCTGCGGGCATAAGAGTTAGCGACGAGTGGGATTCGACTGACATGGATATGGATTTTTCGGCCGAGGATATCGCCTTCCGCGAAGAAGTGCGCGCATTCCTCAAGGATAACCTGCCTGACCGCCTGCGCGATGGCGCGCGGCGCACCCCGGGCGTGTTTGTTGAACCTGATATCGGCATGGAATGGCACCGCATCTTGTTCCGTCAGGGCTGGGTGGCCCCGCACTGGCCCAAGGAAGACGGCGGCACCGGCTGGACCCCGACGCAAAAGTTCATCTTTGAAAAGGAATGCGCGCTGGCCGGGGCACCGGCGCTCGCGATCCTTGGCCTGCGGCTGGTCGGCCCGGTGATCTGCGCTTTCGGCACGCCCGAACAAAAGGCGCGCTTCCTGCCCGGCATCCTGTCGGGCGATGACTACTGGTGCCAAGGCTATTCCGAGCCCGGCAGCGGGTCTGACCTTGCCAGCCTGAAAACCGCCGCGCGTTTGGAACCCGGATCGGGGTCCGGGTCAGGTGGCGACGAGTACGTCATCAACGGATCGAAAATCTGGACCACCCACGCCCACCACGCCAACTGGATTTTTGCGCTGGTGCGCACCGATGCCACTGTGAAGAAACAGGCCGGGATCAGCTTCCTGCTGGTGCCGATGGATCAGCCGGGGGTGTCGGTCACCCCGATCCATTCGATGTCGGGCGATCACGAGGTCAACGCGGTGTTCTTCACCGATGCCCGGACGTCGCAGGAAAACCTGATCGGCACGGAAGGCGCAGGCTGGACCATCGCCAAGTTCCTGCTGGAAAACGAGCGCGGCGGATCGTGCTACGCCCCGCGCCTGTTGCAATCGATTGAGCGGCTGGAGACGCTGGCGCAGACCCAGCCTTCGGGCGTCAACGGCGCGCTGTCGCACGACCCGCGCTTCCGCGACCGGCTCGCGCGCGTGCGGTTGGAGGCAGAGGCGCTCGAAGTGACCGAACTGCGCATCCTTGCCGAACTGGCCAAGGGCCGCTCGCCCGGGCCGCAGACCTCGCTGGTCAAGCTGCTGGGGTCGAATATCGGCCAACAGGTCGATACGCTGCGGCTCGAACTGCTCGGCCCGGACGCGCTGCAATTGCCGTTGGAACGCCCGCTTTACGGCAACGAAGCGCCCGAACCGGTCGGCAGCGAATATGCCCAGACCGCGATGGGCCGCTACCTCAACAACCGCGCCTCGACGATTTTCGGCGGGTCGGACGAAGTGCAGAAGAACATCATCGCCAAGACCGTGCTTGGTCTCTGAGAGGACGCAATCAATGGACGTTTCGAAGCTGATGTTCCGCGAAGGCCTGATGGCAGGCGAGCGCATTCTCGTCACCGGCGGCGGTACCGGCCTTGGGCGTGAAATGGCTGAGGCGTTCCTGAAACTTGGCGCGACCGTCTACATCTGCGGGCGGCGGCAGAACAAGCTGGATGAAACGGCGGCGGAACTGACTGCACTCCATGCCAATGGTTCTGGGGCAAAGATCGTGGGCATGGCTTGCGACATCCGCGACGCCGATGCGATCCACGCGATGGTCGATGCAATCTGGGCCGATGGCGGCGCGCTGACGGGCGTGGTCAACAACGCCGCGGGCAATTTCATCAGCCGCACCGAGGATCTGTCGGTCAACGGCTTCAACGCCATCGCCGACATCGTGATGCGCGGCACATTCTACGTCACGCTCGACATCGGCAAGCGGCTGATTGCCGAAAAGAAACGCGCCAGCTTCCTCTCGATCCTCACAACCTGGGTGTGGTCAGGCAGCGCCTTTGTGGTGCCGAGCGCCATGTCCAAGACCGCGATCAACGCCATGACGCAAAGCCTCGCGACTGAATGGGGCCGCTATGGCCTGCGCTTCAACGCGATTGCGCCGGGCCTTTTCCCGACCAAGGGCATGAGCGCGCGGCTCAGCCCTGGGGGCTCAGGCGGCAATTCGAACAACGGAATGAACCCGATGGGCCGCGCCGGTGAGATGCACGAACTCGCCAATCTCGCGGTGTTCCTGATGGGCGCGGGCGCGGAATATGTGAACGGCCAGACCATCGCGATCGATGGCGCGGGCTTTCAGGCCAATGGCGGGACGTTCTACCCGATGCTCCACGCATTGGGCGATGCCGAATGGGATCAGATGCGCGCGATGATCAAGGGCACCAACGAGAAAGACAAGGCTGAGCGAACGACGGGATGAGGCGGCTTTTGCCGTTTTCTCGCCAAAAGCGGACTTTCGGCTAGCGACCCCGTTGCGGTCACTGACAGGTCTTCTTTGCGCTTCCCAAATCCGGTCCTTTAGCTAGTCAAACGATCAGAGCATTGGAGCAATGAGAAGATGAAGCATCATTTCGGGGACATGCTTGATCGCAGCGGAGGGCACTGGAATTTTACCCCCAACGCCCAGCGTTATGCCTATCACATGCCGGAATGGACCAGCGGACAGAAGCTTATCTCGATTGCGACTATAAGTAACGAAGACAGCAATTGGGAAATGTTAAGCAAGTTTCCGAACCTGGAGGAACTAACGCTTAACTCGCCTAGCAACGAACAGATTGCTTTTGTGCCGACACTTTGGCGCTTAAAGCGACTGCGAATCACTCACGCACGGCCAAAAAGCCTTGAATTCATGGCTTCCCTCCAGAATTTGGAAGAGGTCATTTTCGAATATGTCTCGGGCTTCAGCGATTTCTCGCCGTTGAGTGAGCTCCAGAGTTTGAGGGCA
>Ga0105049_10008596_pt1 | contig 11834 bp, 7 predicted proteins | sample MAT06_FD_78087 | JGI IMG/M metagenome (GOLD analysis project Ga0105049, IMG submission 78087) | Freshwater microbial communities from Lake Fryxell liftoff mats and glacier meltwater in Antarctica - MAT-06 | ecosystem: Environmental > Aquatic > Freshwater > Ice > Liftoff microbial mat | place...
CAAACTTGGGTATCCGAGCCGGGGCGGTACTTGCCAAGGGGCGAACAGTCCAGCCTTTTGTTCAACTTTCTGTGGAACTGAAGCTATAGGCATTTGGAAGTGGTTGGACTCTAGTTCTACTTTGTCAGATTAGCCGCAGCGCGAGGGTTGTGGCAAAAGGGTTGGTTTCGTGAAAGCACCAATTTATTTTTTATTCGAGTGCGAAATCTCATTGGTTTTTAAAAACCTAGCGCATGTACACAAGCTGAACATATTTGTCATGTCGCAGCGCAGCGAAGACATCCACACAACCCCGTTTTAAGCCAAAAAACGAAATAAAGTTTCGCTTATGCTCTTGGTTCCGGCTCAACGCCTGCACTTTTTTGCTATTTTTTTGCTGATGCCAGCAGTCTGCTTGGTTGCCCAAAAACCTGTTGACCTGCGTGGGTACGACGCAAAAATTGCCCACTTTTTGAACATCGGGCAACAAGACAGCTTCTTTTTCTATACCCAACAGAAATGTATCCTTGCCCAGCGGGCAGACAGTCTCGAACGCTGGGCTTGGGAACGCTTTGATGCTTATGAGGCATTTGAAACTTCGCCTGCTGAAGCATTGAAAAAACTGGATTTCGCCTTGCAGCAGCGTTGGCGCGATCCACGCGACGCCAACGAATGGTATCCCTTCGTTTACATCCAAGCCAGCCGAGGTTGGCATCTGTTTGAACTTGGAAAAGTCTTGCAATCCATCCAGGCCTACGAGACCGCCGACCAGCTCTACAGCCGTTATCGTTACCCTGACTTTGAGGCCCTGGAACTCCTTTACAAACCCCTGGGCGCCAAATATGTGCGTCTGGGCGACAACGACAAAGCCATCGCTGTTTTCCAAAAAGCACTGGCAATTGGGGGCGATAACGAAAGCTTATCCGGGCTATATTGCGACATTGGTATCGCCTATTGGAACAAAGGAAACTATGCCGCCTCGGAAGAAAACTACAGACAAGGTTTGCAGTTGCCTGGGGTTTCAAGCCTTAAAAAAGCCCTTTTGTTGGGCGCATTAGCACAAACGCAACTCGACAATAAGCAAAGTGCCGAGGCTTTCAAAACCGCGGCTCAGTCTCTAGCATTGCTCAGCAAAGAAAAACCCGAAGGCGCAGCACTCGAATATAGATGCTATACCCGCCGGACAGCAGGGATTGCCAATACGCGCTTGGGGCGTTTTAAAGCAGCTGAAGTATTGCTCCAGAGCGCATTGGAAGACGCCCTAATCGTATTCGGCCCACATTCCAGAGATGTGGGTAAAATTGAAGTAGCACGCGCTCAATTATATCTCTTGGAAGGCAGCCCTCTCCCGGCACTTGATGCGGCCAATCGGGCACTTTATGCCGTAATTCCTGCTTGCAGACCCATACCTGCAGACCCTGCGTCAAATCCTAAACCCAACCAATTCTATGAAGAAAACACGATTTTTGAAGCACTTACCGCAAAAGCCGAAGCTGAACAATTCTTATATTTAAAACAGGGCGATATCCACTGGCTCAAACGCGCACTTGAGTGCCACGACCTGGCATGGCAAGCAGAATCCATGCTCCGTCGAGCGTTTCAGTATAGTTCCTCCAAACTGAATTTGCAGAAAGACGCCCGCGCCCGCGAAGAGGCAGCTATGGACGTGGCTCGATTACTTTTTGAAAAAACGGGGCAAGCTGTTTGGTTGGAAAAAGCCTTCGCCATTACCGAACGCAGTAAGGCCACGCTTCTATTCGAAACGCTACAGGACAATCTTGTACGCCAACGACTTTCTGGAAGCGATAAACGTTTCGACGAGCTTACAGCCCTTCGCCAAAGCCTTTCCTATTTTGACAAAAATCTCCAGCTTGACCCCGAAAGCAATCATGTGCCTCAATGGCGCATTGAAGCCGATGGCATTCGGGCGCAGATTGCCGAATTAGAACAAAACCTTCGAAAGGCATATCCCAGTTTATCCGGGCTTGAGGCCAACACCCCGAATTGGCTGCCCGCAGCGGGCGATTTTTCAGCAGGAGAGGTGCTGATCAGCTACTTTATGAGTGAGCATTGGGTGGATGTTTTTGTATTTCAAAAAGAGGGTTCGGGCCAGCTCGATAATCGTGGGCAAAGCGGCTTCAGCGGGCAAGCTGTATGGCGTCGCGTCCAAAACGATGCGGAATTGCAACGCCTGATTCACCATTATCTGGCCTTCTTTGCGAACGATTACGCTATTCTGAATGATCCTAGCGGATATTTCCAAACAAGCTACACGCTCTGGCAAAAATTGCTTCCTCCGGAAACAGTGGGAGCTTCTGTCCTCACCATTTTGCCCGACGGGATTTTAAGTTCCGTACCCTTTGAAGCGCTGGTGACGAGCCTTGATGAAAAGTCGACGCTGAGAAATGCTGCTTACCTCCTGCGTAAACAAGAAGTCCGTTATGCCTGGTCGCTCGCTGTATTGCGCCAACAAAAAAGCCTGAAATCGAATGCCTCCAACTATTTGCTCTCCATCGCACCCAGATTTGCAAACCATGAACGTGGTCTGGCACCGTTGGCATCTGCTGATTTCAACTGGAAGGGGATTATCGGGTGGGACATTCAAAACTTAAACGGCCAAAACGCTGATCTCCAACACTTTTTGAACGCTGCAGGAGGCTATCGAGTACTCCATTTTTCTACCCATGCTTTTGCAGGCAGCAACCCCCGCATTGAATTGATGGACAGCGCTTTGCTATTGCCCGATCTCTATGCGCTACCCTTGCAGGCAGATCTGGTCGTGTTGAGTGCCTGCGAAACGGGTCTTGGACAAGAAGAAAAAGGAGAGGGCGTAATGAGTCTTGCGCGGGCCTTTGCTCAGGCGGGTGCGGCGTGTATTGTATCGAGTCTTTGGTCGGTGAACGACCAGAGTACCACGCGGTTGTTGCGTTATTTTTACAGCAATATCGGCCAAGGGCATAGCTCGGGGGCCGCTTTGCGCGAGGCCAAATTGGCGTACCTATCTGATTCGGAAGTAGGGAACACCGCGCAGTCGCCCTATTTCTGGGCCGGGTTGGTGGTTGTGGGCGATGATCGGGTGGTTGAACAACCTTGGAGCTGGTGGGTGTGGGGGAGTTTGTTGGCAGGAATAGGGGTTTTAATTTTTGTGGGCTGGAAAGTAGAAGTAAGCACCTCTATTTTTTAGAGACTAATGTGATTATAATGAAAGGGCGTACTTTCGCAGTAGAAATGAACAAGAGACGAAATTCAATTGCTAAAAGAATGGTTGAACAACAATTTGCCAGTGAAACTATAATTTCCAAGGCTCAAAACTTCAGCTCATACCGAAACACTGGCAACACCGGCAGCAATGTATATTGAATGGCTTTTCCCTTCACACTACTGCCCGCATCCACGAATAGATAAAACGGATTAGCCCGGTTGTAGGCATTGTAAACACCGATTTGAAGCCCTTGGCGCATTTTTGGCCCACCCCAGCTAGCGTTGAGCGCTGCATCCAAACGGTGGTAAGTTGGGAGTCGGTAGCCATTCACTTCAGTGTAAAAATAGATATCACGTTCCACAGCTCCTTCTACAGATTCGTGCCGGAATTTTACGCCAGCCAGGGTAATAGGATTGCCAGAGGCTACTGCCCAAACCACGTCAGCCTCTAGCCATTTGAATATTTGTTGGCGCAAGGTGATTTTTACATCGTGCCGACGATCAAATCGGAACGGAAATGGGCGACCAGCATTGAGCGCAGGAAAAAAACGACTCGTTTCTGACAGCGTGTAGGCGATGGAACCCGTAAATTTTCCTGAAGTTTTTTCCAACAATAATTCCAACCCACGGCTTTTTCCAGTGCCTAGCGCGATCCGATCTTCCCAACCACTGGCATCTACTGCTCCCCCTGCGAAAAGCGCATCGTTGGAGGAGATGAACGTGAGCACACGCTCCATTTTTTTGTAATAACCTTCCACTTGCCAGCCCCAGTCTTTGTTTTGCCAGCCAATGCCCGCTACAGTTTGCCACACAATTTCTGGTGGTACACGTCGGGTACTGGGCACCCAAAGTTCGAAGGGCAGACTAATATTGAAAGAACCAATTTGGTGGAGATTTTGCGCCATTCGGTGCCAGCCAGCCCACTGGTTCCAGCCTTGCGGACCAGTCCGTCGAAGTCTAAAGCGCGGTTGTAACAGTCGGTAGTTGGTGTTTTTAGTTTGGAAAACCGAGCCATTTGCACCAGCCTCAAGTCGCCAGTGTTTCCAAAGATCAATTTCAGCATCAAAGTACACCTCGGCTTCGGCTGCATCGAGTTGCTCGTTGTTGAGCAATCTATTGGCCAATGAATCCACATTTTGCTGCGTCTGACCGGGCTGGAGGAAGTTGGCCGAAAGTGCTCCGGGTTGAAATCTATGCGAGGTGTAGGCTGCGCCCCAACGCAAGGTGAGCCGATCAGAAACGTAAAATGTAAAGTCGGTTTTGCCCGACCAATCGCGGATAAGCGTTTGATACAATTGACCATAATCAGCCAGCACGAATTGCTTGCCATTGGGGTACAAAATATCCGAACGAAGCCCCAGACCACTTTGATAAAAAAACCGACTGTATCGAAGCGTGGTATTGGTAAAAAGGTTTTCCCTTAGAAGGTGATTCCAGCGCAATGCGGCGATGCTGTTGCCCCAATTGGTTCTTAGTTGATAGGCATCTGTGATATAGCCTTTAGGGTCGTCGTAGGATTGTTTATAGTTATTTTTAAACAAATCCCCCCCGCGATAAAAGGAAAAGAACACCCGATCACGGTCGCTGAGCGCGTAGTTCAACTTGAGGTTGGAATCATAGAAACGATACTTCACCGCGTCGCCAGAAAACGTGAGCAAGTTGCCGCGGTCGCTAAAAAATTTAACCCAGGGATCAAAATAAGTTGTGCGCCCGCCCAATAGAAACGAACCTTTTTCGCGCTTCAGCGGGCCTTCCACAACCCCGGAGGTAGCAAAAAGCCCGGTGGAAACCTCCGCTTTAAAATGTTGGGAGTTTCCGTCGCGAGTACGCACATCAAGCACGGAAGAAGCCCGGCCACTGTATCGGGCTGGGAAATCGCCTTTCCACAGCCGTACACTACTCACTATACTTGGATTAAAAATGGAAAAAAGTCCAAGGGCATGACTTGGGCTATACACGGGCACATCGTCCAGCAAAAAAAGGTTTTGATCTGCATTTCCTCCACGAACGTGCAAGCCGCCCAGGCCATCGGCACCGGTTTGAATCCCTGGCTGTAAAGCCGTTTGTCGTAGCAAATCCGCCTCGCCACCAGGCATGGGTAGCGCACGCATTTCTGTTAAATCCAAATACGTAGGACTGCCATGCTTCTTTTCCTTCAATTCTGCGTTTGTAAGGCTGGGAATGACCACTTCTTGCAAGGTCGTAGAAGAGGATAAGCGCAGTCGAATGATTTTGTCGTCCGTGACGTTTAAAAGTGTGCGTTGCATCTGGTAACCCACATAAGATGCGACCAGCGTGAGTTCACCTTCTTCAACCTTCAAACTAAAAAAGCCAAATTCGTTACTCACGGCGCCACTGCTTCCACCTTCGGCGATCGTAAGCACGCGAACGTTTGCACCAATCAGCCGCTCACCCGTTTCTATGTCTTGTACATAACCGCTGAGCGTAAATTTGGAGGCTTTTTTATAAAATACGATTTGGCCATCCACTTCTTTGAACAAAACCCGCCCGCAAGCTGTAATCGTTTCCAGCACATCTTTCATCGCCTCGTTTTTAGCCTGAACTGTAATGGGCTGGCAGCTTTCAAAGAACCGATCGCTGAATACGATGTTTACCCCTGATTGGCGACTCAAAGTAATCAGCGCATCGGCAGGTCGGCAATCCTGACAAAAGAAATCAACAGGTTTTGACAGCGGTGTTTGCGCGTTCAAAAAACTAAAAAATAGCAGACTGAAAAATAAAAAAGTAGCCTTGACTTGTGCCATCGAAGAGGGGGAAGAGGGCTGCAAAATACAGCGAATAGAAGACGAGGATAGAGGTTTAACAGTTGGGAGAATAAACAGGGAAATTAAAACTGGAACATGTAAAACCATACATGATTGAACCCGCTAAATTTATTGGATACTTTTGCCACCAGCGATCCAGCGTCCAACACTCCAAAGTCTAATATCCAGCAGTCTAAAGTCTAATATCCGGCAATCCAATGTCAATGGTCCAACAGTCCAATCTCCTCCTCGCCGGTTCCGGGCTTTCCGGGCTAACACTCGCCCTTGAGTGCGCAAGGCGGCCTTATTTTCAGGATAAAAAAATCATTTTGATTGACCGAGACGACAAATTGCGCAATGATCGCACCTGGTGTTTTTGGGCAAAAGACGACGAGCCACTCCCACTTGTGGAGCACAAAATATGGAAAAAGTGTCAGTTTTATGGAAAGGATGTAGCGAAAATATTAGACATAGCACCTTATCGCTATCACATGATTCGTGGGCTGGATTTTTATGCCTGGGCAAAAACTGAACTGGCAAAACACCCCAACATCCAAAGGGTAACCGCTAATATTCTTGATATTGACGCTGAAAATGGCATTATAAAAACAGATTCAGGCGACTACCAGGGCGAATGGATTTTTAATTCTGCAAAGTTTACCGCAGCGGGCAAAACATTTGCTGTGGACGGGGCTAAGTGGACTAATCCGGAACATCAAGCTTCAAGTGAATCGCTCAACTCGACGCATTCCTTTCTCCTTCAGCATTTTAAAGGCTGGATTATTGAAACGCCCAGCCCAGCGTTCAGCCCCGAAACGGTTACCTTCATGGATTATCGCCTGGAGCAGCATGACGAAACTCGATTTGTTTATGTGCTTCCTTTTTCCAAGACCCGCGCTTTGGTAGAGTTTACGGTATTCTCGCCAGCGCTTTGTCCGCCCGAAACCTATGAATATGAACTAAGGCGTTATCTTTCAGAAGTGTTACATATCAAGGATTTTCACATTGAGGAAGAGGAGTTTGGCGTGATTCCAATGACCGATTTGACCCTTTCGCCAAAAGGAGAAGGTCGGGTGATCAACATTGGCACTGCCGGTGGATTTGTGAAAGCATCCAGCGGCTATGCATTTCTCCGCACACAGCGCAAAATCCGCCTTTTCGTGGATGCCTGGGAAAAAACAGGAACACCCGATCCATCAACCCTGCAATCCTCCAGAATGTTTCGAGCATTCGACTCCATTATGCTGCGTGTGTTGCGGGAAAATTTGGTTTCAGGAAAAGCTTTTTTCAGTTTGCTTTTCAAAAAACTACCCGCTCCTTTGGTCTTTCGTTTTTTGGATGAGGATGCTTCTTGGGGAGATATTTTAAGGGTACTTTATGCCCCACCATCCTGGCCTTTTTTCAAAACGGCCCTGCGGCAAATTCCGTTTTTACTGAAATTATAATTTATGCGAATAATGCGTTGAAACAGATCAAAAACAGGCGCGTAATCCCGAGGATTCGCATAAGCTGTATATAAATACCGATCTGACAAAGTAAAACTAAGTAACGACAAAATTAAAATGGAAAATCAAGCATCAAACCTAAAGCATTTGCCATTCCGAGTAGGAATCACCGGTGGTATCGGAAGCGGCAAAAGTACCGTGTGCCGCATTTTCCAGGAGGCGCTGGGGATCCCAATTTTCTACGCCGATATTTGGGCCAAAAAGTTGATCAATTATGACCCGGACTTGCGAAAGGGAATAATCGACCTCTTTGGGGCGGAGGCTTACACGCCAGATGGTGCATACAATCGACCTTTTGTGGCTAAAATTGCCTTCGCAGATTCAGCCAAACTCGCCGCGCTCAACGCATTAGTACACCCGGCTGTAGAGACCGAAAGTTTGGATTGGCACCAACATCAAGCCGAACTTGGCTGTCCATACACACTCAAAGAAGCAGCCCTCCTGGTAGAAAGCGGAGGGTACAAACACCTTGATTTTATGATCGTAGTAACCGCTCCAGAAGCACTGCGCATGCAGCGCGTGATGGATCGAGATCGACTCACGGAGGAGGAAGTACGCGCAAGAATGCGTGGGCAATTGCCGGAAGAAGCCACACTAAAATTAGCCGATTTTATCCTGATCAATGATGGTTCGCAAATGCTTTTGCCTCAGGTTTGGGAAATACATCAAGCTATTTTGGGCCACTAATTGCACGAATACAGCGATGTCAATTCGTGAAAATTAGTGAAATTAGTGGCCCAAAGAACGTGTGAATAAAATCAGATTACAAAATTAACCGGCTCATCAAACGGTCGAGTGCGCACTTTCAACTGGCTTTGGTGGAGCACCACAGAAAACGCCGGCACACTTTCGGTCAGCCAAGAGTTGCCCCCTACCACTGAATCATGTCCAATCACAGTCCGTCCACCAAGTATCGTACAATTAGCATAAAGCACGCAGTTGTCCTCAATGGTTGGGTGGCGTTTTACGTTGGCGAGTGTTTTGTCCACCTGCAGCGCGCCCAAGGTCACCCCCTGATAGATTTTTACTTTGTTGCCAATGACTGCTGTCGCCCCGATGACCACCCCAGTACCGTGGTCAATAAAAAATGAGCGCCCAATCGTGGCGGCAGGATGGATGTCGATCCCTGTTTTCCCGTGCACATGTTCAGCAAAAAAGCGCGGTAAAAGTGGCGCACCCAATCGGTGCAACAGATTAGCAATGCGATAATTGGCAATCGCATAAAATCCTGGATAAGTCGCAATTACCTCCTCTACGCAAATAGCAGCCGGGTCGAAATCATAAAAGGCCTGAGCATCTTCGAGCAGCATTTCGTAAACTGCCGGCAATTGGTCAAAAAAGCCATCCGCGATACCTCCAACAGATTCGCTCCGCTCTTGCATAATTGGGTAGAGCAATTTCATCAGATCATGACGAAGCAATACATATTGAACCCTTGCAGGTTTAGGCTCTTCGCTGAGCATTGGAAAAAGAAACAAAAACAAGGCATCCGCCAAGCGATGTGCTTCTGCTCGGGGAGGAATCGGAACATTTTGCGTCAGTTTCTGATGTTCGAGGGTTTGAAAGAAATTTTCGAGATTAGACTTCATGTATGAACTATGATGTATGAACTATGAGGTATGAACTATGAGGTATGAACTATGAGGTATGAACTATGAGGTATGGGCTGTGTGGTGGAATGGAATTTGGCAATTGCGTTAAGGAACTCGGCACCAATAACTTAGTCATTTGATGCCACCCTTTGTTCCATCATACGGCCCCTATTTTTCTTTAAATAGCCCCACTGTTCGCAGAAAAATAGGGTTCTCTGATGAAAAAATGGTTGACCTAAAATGACTAAGTTATAGGTGCCGCGTTCCTAAATATTAAGCCAAAGAAAAGGTTTTGCACAATTTTAGCCTGCATATTTTTTAGTCTTTAGACCTTTGCCCATTCTAGTGACTGGTTAATGGTTAATTGGTGACTAAAAAGACATACCTGAACACGCTCCAATTTTTGCGTTACTAGTAACCCAATTTCCTATGCTTGGTCTTTCTCGCTTACAAAATACAGATTCCAACAATTTTTTCTTAATCGCCGGCCCATGTGCCATTGAAGGGGAACAAATGGCCTTCGACATTGCCGGACAAGTCAATGAAATCTGCCAACGCCTGCGCATTCCCTACATTTTTAAGGGCTCTTATCGCAAAGCCAATCGCAGTAAACGCGATTCTTTTACTGGAATTGGGGACGAAAAAGCCCTTCAAATCCTGAAAAAGATCGGTGAAACCTTTCAAGTTCCCACGACCACCGATATCCACACCGAATCTGAGGCTGCCCTCGCAGCACAGTATGTGGATGTCTTGCAAATCCCTGCCTTCCTCTGTCGGCAAACCTCTTTGCTGGTCGCCGCGGCCCAGACAGGAAAAGTGGTAAACATCAAAAAAGGGCAATTTGTTAGCCCCGAAGCCATGCAATTTGCTGCCGAAAAAGTCCGCGAAGAAGGCAATCCAAATATTATGCTCACCGAACGCGGCACTACATTTGGCTACCAAGACCTGATTGTTGATTTCCGGGGTATCCCGGTCATGCGCTCCTTTGGCGCACCTGTGGTGCTTGATTGCACACACTCCCTCCAGCAACCCAACCAAAGCAGTGGCGTCACCGGAGGCCGGCCAGCGCTCATCGAAACCATCGCTCGCGCAGGCATCGCCACGGGCGCAGATGGCCTTTTTATCGAGACCCATCCGCGGCCCTCAGAAGCTAAATCTGACGGTGCTAATATGTTGCCACTTAGCGAATTGGAAAGAATTTTGGAGGGTTTGGTTCGGATTAGAAAAGCTATTTCCCAACCATAAACGAGGTACAAGCTAAAATTTGGCTTAACATAATACATCATACTTCATACTTCATACATCATACTTCATAGTTCATAGTTCACAAACAACCATTCTTGGACACTAAAGCAATCTTCGACAAAGCCATCGAAATGGCGTGGATCTACGGACCAAAAACCTTCGCTGCTTTTGCCATCCTTTTCGGTGGTTTGTGGCTAATTCGCCGCCTTTCAAGTGGTTTTGACCATTTTCTTCAGGCTCGTCGCGTAGACGAGGGGCTCCGCCCATTCTTCACCTCCTTGGCGGACACGGGCATGAAAATCGCCCTTATCCTTATGGTTGCCAGTACGATTGGGATCGCTACCACATCGTTCATTGCCATTTTTTCGGCCATTGCATTTTCAGTGGGTTTGGCACTTCAGGGAAGCCTGGGCAATTTTGCCAGTGGTGTGCTCATCCTTTTGTTTCGGCCTTTCAAAGTTGGCGATTACTTGAGCGTAGCCGACAAGGCCGGGAAAGTAACGGAGATCCAAATTTTTAGCACCATTTTGACAACTGCCACTGGCAAAAAAATCATCATCCCCAATGGAAAAATAACCGAAGCCCCAATAGAAAAAATCGCCGAACACAGCGAAGTACAAGCCGAAATCACACTACTGCTCCAGGCTAATTCATCGCTGGAAAAAGTACAGTTGGCCGTCCAGGAAGCTGTTACACGCTGTCCACATGCCCTTCCAGGCAGAAATATTGATATAAAAGTGGCAGGAATCACCCGCGATGACATGAAAACCTCCATGGCAGTCTGGACTCTCGGACAGCACTATGAGGATACGCTCAATCATTTTTATGAGGCGCTGCGAGATTCGTTTGCGACGGCGGGAATTGAACTGGCTAAGGAGCGACGGAAGGATGTGGTGTAAGTGGGTTGGAAAAAACCAGATAAGAAGGGCTTTGAAATGCGCGGGTCTTGTCGTTTGACAAGCCCCGCTTGTGCATATTCAATGGTTCGTAAAGAAATATCCGCCATACCAGCCTACAGCAACTTCGTGATGCTTGATTTTTTGGGCAGGGCAGTATAATGCCATGCCTAAAAGTGCGAAACTGAAGAAGATTCTTTTCATGTCAATTTATTTTTGAAAACCTTTTTATAATGGTTTGATTTTCAATTTTGATGGTGACAAGGTAAATCCCAATTGGTAATGCATTGTCTATCTCACAAATATATAGGCATAAAATCCCAAAAATCTATAACACTTTTTGGAGTTTATTCCCAGGCTCAAAGGATGTGTAGGAACGGGTATACTCAAGCGCAAGCGCAGAGAATTGTTAAACTCAATCCAACAAGATCACACTTTTCCACTCCAATTACGCAATCCTCATACCTTCGCCAGCGTTTAATCCTGTCTTTAAAATGCGGATTTAAAATTCCGCGCTACATCCACCAACCCATTATTGTGCAAAAAATGTCACGTAAACTAATCCTCGTCCTTCCGCTACTATTGCTAGTGCTTGCCGTATCGGCCCAAGGCTCTGGCTCTTCCAAAAGTAAATCGAAAGATCGATTTCGG
>Ga0105049_10008598_pt1 | contig 11834 bp, 9 predicted proteins | sample MAT06_FD_78087 | JGI IMG/M metagenome (GOLD analysis project Ga0105049, IMG submission 78087) | Freshwater microbial communities from Lake Fryxell liftoff mats and glacier meltwater in Antarctica - MAT-06 | ecosystem: Environmental > Aquatic > Freshwater > Ice > Liftoff microbial mat | place...
AGTTGTGACCGACGAACGTGACCCAAAGCACGTCGTCAGCGATCGCCGCCGTCAACAGCAGGCTGAGCAGGATGAGCGACACGTTACGCATGCGGGAAACGGAGATCATGGCGTGTTCGAAGTTCCCAGCCGGACGATCAGCACGCCGGCCAGCAGGTAGCTACCGAACCCATGTAGATCGCCCTGCAAACGTGGACGTTTGAGGTAGAAATTCAGATCACCGGTATCGGTCGAGCCGCACACATCGATGAGGTCACCGTCGGGCAGGACCTTGCTCTGCAACGCCGTCCACCCTTTTTTCGCGTCGACAGCAAACGAACGGTCGAGCCAGCCTTCGTTCACGCCGCGCGCGATGCCATAGGTGATCATGCCGGTGGCCGAGGTCTCGATCCACGAAGTTGGTACTGTCAGCACTTGATGCCAGCCGCCAGCGGGATCCTGACAGCGGCGCATACCTTCCATGTGGCGCACGAAGGCGGACAGCACCGCGCCGCGTTGTGGATGGTCCTTGGGCAGTTCAGCCAGCAGGTCGACATGCGCCATCACGGTCCAGCCATTGCCGCGTCCCCAGAAGTGTCCGCCTGGGGCGCTGGTCTTGAGGTCCCACAGATGCCGCAGTAGGCCGACCTCGGTGTCGAACACGCGGGCATGGGTGCCCAGGATCTGGGCGATGGCGGCATCGAGGTGTTTCGCTTCGCCACTGAAGCGCCATTCGCGCAGCAGGAATGGCACCGTCATGTAGGGGTCATCGGTCATCAGCCCCTTACCCTTGCGGTAGAACGCGCCGTCGTCGAAGCATGGACTGTCTTCCAGGAAACGCCGCATGCGCGTGAGGAACGGTTCGTAGCGCGCATCCTTGGAGGCGGCGTACTGCTCCAGCACCAGCGGCGCGAGTCCGGTCTGCCACAACGAATTGATCTGAAAGTGGAAGCCGATAGGCGAGAGTTTGCCGTCGCCCACGGGTGCGGCGGTCATCTTCGCATCACGCTGACGCTTAAAGTAATCGAGGTGCTGGTAGATGAATGCGAGGTTTTGCTCGCCGTACTGCTCGTAGCGTGGTTCCTTGAGCGCCGCTGCGGTGCTGCGCATACCGTCAGCCAGCAGCCAAGTCTGATAAAACCACGCGTTGAACTTGCTCTCGATGCTCAGTTCCGCTTTCGGCGCCAAACCAGTGCTGTCGGTGTAGGTCGTGCTGGTACCGTGATCGACCAGGCGCCGCGTGGTGTGTTGAAGCACATGGTCGGCCACCAGGTGCAACATCGCGTGGTCATTGTCGGTGGTTACCCCCGGTAGATGTACACTTGCGAGCAGGCACAAGAGCAGTCGGAGTATGGTGGTCATGGGCGATCCTGGTCGTCAGAGAAAAGCTCGATCTCGGCCGCGCCATCGGCAAAGCGCAGACGCAGGTGCAACACGCCGGTGGCCGCCTCCCAGCGTTGTTCGGCCAGGGCGGTCGTCGGCGTCGCCGTCACCCGTGGCTGCTTGGTACAGGCAATCTCCAACCGCAGGTCACGTTCCGAATATTCGCCGTTGGCCTGCAACCAGCAGGAACGTCCGTCCGTGGCCAGCTTCGCGACCAAATATTGGTGCACGCCGATGGTGCCGCCGATTCCACGCACCAGGGCATGTTTCAGCGGCAGGCGGAAGTCCTGGGCGAGGTCGCGGTTCTCATGGCAGTTGGTGACGATCACCGTGCCATCGCACGTCCAGGTAAACGCCTCGCCGGTGCCGCGCGGTGGATAGGCGGCATCGAACACCGCACGCGCTTGTGCCGGATCCGCCAACTGCGCCTGCGGCACCACCAGCGTGGCACCGGGCAGGGAGGTCACCCACGGCGGCAGCAAGCAGACGATGCCGTAGCGGCTATTGTTGGGGATGAACTCTTGGTCCCCTGGACCAGTCAGTGCATAGAGGTCCTGGAGGTAAGCGACGCCACCGGTGTAGCGTTTGTGGTGTTTGCCGGTCGCCAGTGCGGGATCGCTGGTGACCGCTACTCGCACCTGACCGCGGAAGGCCGCGCGAGAGGGAATCAACTGGCGCTCCACCACGGCGCGCATGAAGGGCAGGAAAACCCGCTCGTAATGTGCTGCCCCTTTACCGTCGCGGCCCCACTGATGCGCAGATTCCAGGTGGAACACCGTGGTGCCGCTGGCGATGCCCATCAGCCACATTTGGATGTCGTAGATCCACGGGCATTCGCGCGTACCAACCGCGCGGCGACGTTCCCAGGTTTTCTCCGGCGGCACGAATTCGCCGAGCTTGCCGAAGCCACTGATAGGCCAGATCCATTCGTCGACCCACACCCCAGTGTTAGCTACCGTGCCGGCCACGCCGAATCCCTGGATCGCGCCATAGGAATGCAGTGCCATATCGCCGTTGGTGGTCTTAAACATCAGCACCAGATGGCGGTGATACCGTTCCAGCCGTTCGCGCTCGCGTTCGGCGAAAGTCGGCCAGCGGAAGGAGCCGCCGTCGCCATCGGCGAAGAAATAGAGGCGTCCGTATTTGGCGCACAGTGCCCAGGCACGACGGACGAAATCCAGCTCGGCCAGGTTTCCTTCCGGACCCTTCTCCCAATACATGCCGCTAAAGTGCTCGCCCTCGGCGGTGCCAATGCAGTGGCTGAAACGCTGGAACAGGTACTCGATGGTCGGCAACGGGACCTGGCAGCGGTTGTTCCAGATCACGAAATCGAGGCCAAGATCCTGGTAGCGCTGCGCGCGTTCAATCACGCGGCCGGAAGCCAGAGCGATGTCGTCGACCACGATCACTCCGCGCAGTGATGCAGGGATGATTGCCGACACGTGCTGGCTGGCCGCCACCGGATCCCACACCCGGCTGCGCATGAGGAAGAGCGGCCGTTCTGGGCTGATGACCCGTACCGGTTCAGCAAGGAGGTCGCCGGTGGGGACAATTTCCAGGCGTGTCGTCGCGCTCCACGCACCCCCGTGTTGGCCAGCGAGCACGGCGCGTACGCGCCAGTGATAGGTGCCCGGCGCTAGCAGGTCTTTCGGCCGGTAACTGTGACGATGGTACCCGCTGCTAGGTTGGCGACGCAGCCGCACCTGCTCTTTGAAGTCGCTGTCACGCGCGATCTCGACGTCGTAGTGCGTGGCGTCGTCGACGGCACTCCAAGCGAATGAGAGCGCGATGTCGCTGACCACCATGTCGGCACGTGGCGCGGTTGGCGTCGGTCCTGATGGCTCGGTGTGGTTCAGGTGCGTGGCGGTTGGCGGCTCACCAGCCGTCAACGTGGCAAGGGTGACCTGCAGAGCGGCCGACAGGATGAAGGCCAGAATGGACAGGCGCATCGGCAGTCCCGGTGTAAGGCGGTGGATGGACACCTATCACTCCGTCCGCCGTCCCGGTTTGCCGATTTTCTGCGGTTCGGACGTGTAAGCATTGGGCCGCTTATCATCCAAGTCCAGGGCACGCTGGGCCGTGCCGGACCGCTCGGTGAAGGCAGGACGACGGCTGCACGGGCCACTTGTGGAGAACCGGTTTAGTCAGCGAGCGGTGTCTGACGGTATGGATGCGTCGCCGGTCCGTCGCATTGCCAACGCCGCGATGATGACGTTCGCGATATGCTCGGCGAGCAACTTGGAACCTTTGGCGTGGAAGTGTGGATTGCCCGGTTCCTGGATTTCTGCGATGCGCGGTTTGGCGAAGGCCCACAGGTCGTTCACCTGGACGCCCGTGATCGTCATGACCTCTCGCGCGATGCGGTTGTACTCCAACTCGGAGTCTTTGACGTAATGGTGGAGATCGGCCGACATCGGCGTGGTGGTGGCGAAAATCAGAGTCGCTTGCGGTGCCTTGGCACGCAGCCGTTCAACCAGCGCCGTCAGGTTGGTGCGGTAGTCATCCGGTGCGACGCGGTGATGTCCGCCATTATCGGGCATTATCGGGACGGGCGTAGACACCCGCAGTATTGCGATTTTTGCAGGACTGAACTCGCAAGACAGGTCGTGCAGACCGTGATTGAAATGAATGACATCCCATGCTTGATCACCGAACCAGCGGTCGAGGTTCTGCAACCCGACGGCGGAACTCCCGCAGTTCTGCGGCGGTCGATGGACATTGGCGACCCCGGTCAGCGCCGCGCGTAGCGGCTAGGTGTACCCGCATGACACCGAGTCGCCGATGATCAACACCCGTGGCAATCCCGGCACATCGGTAACGGGCAGGTAAACGGTTTCGACCGGCTTCGCGGCAGGTTTGGCCATGGGCGCCGGCTGCGGATCGGCGCTGCAGGCAATGCCGCTGGCGACCAGCATCACCACCACGGCGGCGATGCGTGCGCACAGGGGTCGTAGATGTGGGGAGGGATGGCGAGCGACCATCGGCGGGGTGCGGTATTGGCGGCAATTACGCTAAGACATCAGTTCTACACTCCTCAGTAATCAGCCGCTTGCCGAACATAATCGACGGTCTTGGTAGGACTGCGACAGGGCACGTGACGGGACCAATCTGCCACCGCAGGGACAACGCGTTCGGTTCGGCAAACGGTACCTGCTGGTGGAGTGATCTTCTGATGAGCCATTCCCATGGGAGGTCCGCATGCACCTGAAGTCCTGGTCGACGCTCGGATTGCTCCTTGCCTGCTGCGTGGCCATGTGCGGATCGGGCACGGCGGCAGACGACGCCCGCAGTCCCGTGTCCGCGACCGCAACGGTGGATCCGGTGACCGCGGCACGGGAGCTGGACGCCATCTTAGCGAAACATTGGAAGGCCATCGGTACGGTCGCCAATCCGCTGCTGTCGGATGAGGCGTTTGTCCGTCGGGTGTACCTCGATGTGGCGGGCCGCATTCCAACGGTGGGCGAAGCCGAGGAATTCCTGGTTGCGACGGCGAGTGACAAACGCGCCCGTCTGATCGATCGCCTGCTGGCGGGTGAAGGTTACGTGCAGCGCTATTTCCAAGTGTGGGCCGATGCGCTGCGCCTCTTTTCGCGCATGCGGCCGCTCGGTACGCTGACCGGCTTGGCGTACCAGGACCACGTCAAGCAGAGCCTGCGTACCAACAAGCCGTACGACCGCTTCGTCCACGACTTGATCACGGCGCAGGGCGGTGCCGGGGAAAACGGCGCGATCGGCTACCAAGTGCGCGACACCGGCATGCCGCTCGACCACGCGGCGGTAACGGCGCGGGTTTTTATGGGTACGCGCATCGATTGCGCCCAGTGCCACGACCATCCCTTCGACGACCAGTGGACGCAGAAGAAGTTCTACCAAGTGGCGGCGTTCACCTACGGCTTCGGCGAAGGCAATTACTACGGCAAGATCGGCCTGCGCGACGAGTTTGCCGCGCGCCAACAGGCGATCGATCAGGCGGCGAAACAATCCACTGGCCCCGCTGGCGCCATCAAGCGCAAGGATGCGCAGGAGCGCCACAACCTGAACGTTCGCGGCGTCGTGACGGTCTTGAACGAGATTCAGGGACCGTTCCTGGGCAACAACACCGCGGTGTGGTTCAAGGGCGAGTCCCTGAAACTGCCGCACGATTATCAGTATCAGGACGCCAAGCCCGGCGACGTGGTGCCGCCGGCAACGGTGTTCGGCGATCCGATCGCTGAGGTCGGGACCGGGATCGAGAAACTGCGCGCCTACGCCGCGTGGATGACCTCACCGCGCAATCCGCGATTCACCACCGTGGTCACCAACCGTCTGTGGCGGTCGTTGTTCGGACGGGCGGTGATCGAGCCGCTTGACGACCTCTCGGACAACTCCGGGGGCGACATCCCTGGGCTCCAGGCCCGTCTTGACCGGTTGATGATTGACTGCCGTTACGACCTGAAGGCATTCCTTGGCGTGGTGCTGCGCACACGGGCGTACCAGTCCGAGGTCGCGCGTGAGCCCGCCCAGCCTGGGGAATCCTACGCCTTCACTGGGCCGGTCCTGCGCCGCATGACGGCCGAACAGATCTACGATTCCTTTGTTACCCTGGTGCGGCCGGCGCCGGATCAGTTCAATCCCTTCGCGGCCGAAGAATTGGCGCGCGCCATCCGTGAGACGCGCCGGGCGGACGCCTTGTTCCGCGCGCTCTCGCCCCGCGAACTGTTCGACGCCGCCGCGTCCACGGCCACGGTGCTCGGTGAGCAGTCGGTGGCGTTGAAAAAGATGCAAGACGACATCAATGCCGCGCGCAAAGCCGGCGACAAGGAACTGGTCGAACGACTCGGCAAGCAGACGGGCCCGATTCAACGGCAGAAGCTGCAGGCGATCCACGACCAGGTGGTGGTGCCGATGATGAGCCAGCTACTCGGCAGACCGTTCACCGCCACGTTGTCGGGAAAAGTGAACCCCATCCTCGAAACCGTGCAGAACGCCCGTATTCCCGGCATCGACCCTGCAGATGCGACAGCTGCCGACGCGGCCACGGCGGCGGCGCTGCAGGCGGTCTTCCGCGCGGAAGCCGTGCACTACCGCATTCCGGCAAAAGATCTTGATCGCTATGTCAGTGAACGCACCCGCGCGCTGCGCTCCTGGCCACGTTCAGCCGACATGGAGAGTCCGGCTCCACGTGGGCATTACCTGCGCGAATTCGGACAGAGTGATCGCGAGTTGGTCGACAACGCCAACCCGGAAGCGAACATCGGCCAGGCGTTGCTGCTGATGAACAGCGTGTTGGTGCCGCAGGCCACCGCTCCGTTTTCGCAACTGATGTTGGAGGTCGGCCGTGCGAGCGACGACGAGGGCAAGCTGCGCGCCGTCTACCTGGCGGTGCTATCGCGCGCGCCGAACGACGCCGACCGCCAAGCCTGGACCAAAGCGAAGAAGGACGGACTCCTGCTTGACGATCTCATAGCAGCGTTGCTCAACACCCGTCAGTTTCTCTTCGTCCCATGATCGTGCCGGCTCGTCGTATTTCACCGCTGATCGTTCGCGGTGGGCACCCAAGCGGATTGCACCAGCGGTGGGTGACCCCGAACTCAGACAAGGAAACCTCCCATGCGTGACCTCCTGCTGCGCTCAGATGAACTGACCCGTCGGCGTTTCGCCGCGCGGGCCGCCAGCGTCCTGTTGGGCGTCGGTCTGTTGCCGAGCCTATTTACCAATATGGCGGCGGCAGATCCCGCGGCGCCGGCGGCAGCAGCGCGACCCGCGACGGCGAAACGCGTGATCTACCTCTACATGGCTGGCGGCATGAGCCACCTCGACACACTCGACCCCAAGCCGAATACCGACGTCGCTGGTCCGGTGCGCGCGCTGAAGTCGTCGCTCGACGGCGCGCTGGTGTCGGAGTACCTGCCGCGTCTGGCCGAATGCCTGCACCTGGGGACCATCGTGCGCTCGATGACCTCGACGCAGGGCGCGCACGAACAGGGCAACTACCTGATGCACACCAGCTACCAGTTGGTGGGGACCATCCGCCACCCTGGCATGGGTGGTTGGCTTGACCATCTGCAGGGCAGTGGTCACCCCAGCCTGCCGAACCACGTCTACATCGGGTATGACAGCCGCCATCCGGGCGCGGGATTCCTGCCGGCTCGCCATGGTCCGTTATTTGTCAGCAATCCGGAGAACGGCATCACCAACGTTGCCCGACCGAGAGGATTGACCCCGTCACGTCAAGCGGCGCGACTCGCGCTCGCTGATGAACTCGACGCCGGCTTCCGCGCGACCTACGACCAGGCGCCCGTTCGTGCCTATGCCGATGCCTACGATCGCGCCTTGTCCCTGATGGAGAGCAAAGACCTCGCCGCCTTCGATCTGACGCAGGAAACCGAGGAGGTGCGCAAGCGCTATGGTCAGGATCAGTTCGGACAAGGCTGCCTGCTGGCACGGCGATTGGTGGAGCGCGGCGTGCGCTACGTCGAGGTCGGCGTCAACGGGTGGGATACGCACGTGGCGAACTTCGTGCGCACTCCAGAGCTGGCCGAGTCGCTCGACCGCGGCCTGTCGGCACTCCTCAATGAGCTGCGTGCGCTGGGATTGCTCAAGGACACTTTAGTGGTTCTCGCCACCGAGTTCGGTCGCACACCGGTGATCAACCAAAACCTCGGGCGCGATCATTACCCGCAGGCCTTTTCGTGCGCGCTGTTCGGTGGCGGAATCAAAGCTGGCAACGTCCACGGCAAGACCACGGCGGATGGCAGCGCAGTGGACGGCGAACGGGTGAAGATCGTTGATTTCAACGCCACCATCGCGCAGGCGCTGGGGTTGCCGCTCGACCGGATCGTAACCTCGCCGAGCGGACGGCCGTTCACGGTGGCGAACAAGGGCACGCCGATTCAGGCGTTGTTCGCGTGAGACCGCGACTCCACCGGCCAGGTGCTGTCGGATTCCAGGCGATCGCTGGAATGGCAGGGCTGATCCTGCACTCGTCCTTGTGGGCGGCGGATTGGCCACACCAGCGCGGTCCGGACGGGACCGCTTGCCTGGCGGCGGACATTCCGGTGCCGACCAGCTTGCCAGCCGAAATGCGAGTGGTGTGGAAGAAAGCCATCGGCGATGGCCTTGCCGCGCCAATCATCAGCAATGGTCGGGTGATCTATGGCGACTTGCAGGATGGAAAGGAAGTCTTCCATGCCGTTGGGGTGACCGATGGAAGTGTGCAATGGAGCCACCCGCTCGACCTGCCGCACAAGGACGCTTTCGGCTCAGGTCCGCGCTGTGCCGCCGTGAGCGATGGTTCCATCGTGATCACGCAGTCGTGTCGCGGCGAACTACATTGCCCGAACGCCCGCAGCGGAGCCCTGCGCTGGCGGGTGAACTACGTGAAGGATTTTCACGCGGTGTACACCGGCGAAAAAGGCACGACCGCCGGTGGTGCACGTCATGGGTACAGCGGCAGTCCCTGCATCGATGGTGAGCACGTCATTGCCCAGGTCGGCGGTCCCGGCGCCGGCGTGGTGTGTTTCGCCGCCGCTGATGGTCGGGTGGTGTGGCAGGCTGAAAATGATCAAGCCGGTTATGCCCCGGTGATCGTCACGACCATCGCTGGGGTGCGACAGGTGGTCTGCTTCACCGTCGATGGCCTGATCGGCCTGCGCCGCAGCGATGGCCGGTTGTTGTGGCGTACGCCCATCACCACCAGCCTCGGCCGGCACGTGATAGCCCCGGTGGTTCATGGCGACCTCGTCATCGCGGGATCCCACGAAGCCGGACTGATCGCAACCCACGTGACCGCCACCGCCGATGGGATAATGGCGCGGGAGGCGTGGCGACGCGGCAAGGACCTGGCACCGAATTTTTCCAGCGCGGTGTTGGTGGCCGGGCACCTGTATCTGCTGACCGGCAACCAAATGGTCTGCGTCGACGCGACCACGGGCATGGAGCAATGGCGGCAGGATGGCTTGGTCGGCGGCAGTCCGGCACGCGCCTTCGCGGCCTGCATCGGCCTGCACGACCACGTGTTGCTGCTCAATGATTCCGGCGAATTGCTGCTGTTTCGCGCCGATCCTGCGCGTTACCAGGAAGTCGGACGCGTGCAGGTGTGTGGTAAAACCTGGTGCCATCCCGCTTACGCCGATGGCACGCTGGTACTGCGCGATGCGAAGTCGCTCTATGCGATCACGCTGCCCACTCAGGATCGCTGAGTCGAGAAACAGGCGAAGCACGTAGCTAGAGCCTGTCCCAACGCGTGAATGTCCGTCAATCACCGCGCGGGATGATTAGACTGACCTTCTCAAACGCGGGTGAATTCCGTCATCATGGCCGAATCGGTGTCGTATAAGCTGCATGACTATTGCTGCGCCAACGCTTTTTGTGCACCCGTCGGACTTGAGCATGCAGACGGTGGTCCGTCTTGCGCTGCCCATCGTCGAGGGCAATAAGGACTATCGGGAGCATGAGGCGTTGCTGCGTCGCATGGATGATCTGCTGGAGTGCAGCGGGGTGGAGGCGGCGTTCCTGGCCGCTCAGGTGGGTCGCGCTCGGTGTGAGGCGGACAAAGTTGGCAAGCCGCTGACTGACCGCCTGCGAAGCGCGGTGCAACGGCACGGCAGGCAGGCGCTGCGCTGTACGGTTGCGCGTATCTTGGCCAGCGAGAGCCATCGCGCGTTTTCTTGCCATCTGGCGGAATCGCCGTTGCTGCAGTGGTTCTGCGGTATCGATTTTGACGGAGTGATCCGCGTGCCGTCGAAGAGTTCCTTGCAGCGCATGGAGGCGGAAGTTCCGGCTGAATTGATCCGCGAGGTGCATGCTCTGCTGCTGACCAGATCAACTCAGAGCGACGGGGCTGGCCGCTCGGTTGTCGGTCTGGAGGATGCGGTGGATCTGTCGCTGATCTGGATGGATGCGACCTGCGCGAAGCTCGACATCCATTACCCGAGCGATTGGGTTCTGCTGCGCGATGTGACGCGGACCATCATGAAGGCCATTGTCACCATCCGGTCGCACGGCCTACGGCATCGCATGCAGGCTCCGGAGCGGTTCATCGCAGCCATGAACGCACAGTGCATGGCGATGAGCGGATCCAGTCGTCGCGGCCGCGGCGGTGACAAGAAGCGGGCACGCAAGCGCGTTCTGCGAACGATGAAGCGCCTCGTCGGCAAGGTTCGTCAGCACGGTCAGCGCTATCGGGATCTCCTGGAAAAATCGTGGGCAGAGACGGATCTGACGCAGCCGCAGGCGCAGCGGATCATCACGCGCATGGACACCATTTTGCTCCAGGTGTCGGCGGCCATCGCGCAAGCCCACGAGCGGATCATCGGCGAGCGCGTCGTCCCCAACGACGACAAGATTCTCAGCCTGTATCAGCCGCACGCTCAGGTTTATGTGCGCGGCAAGGCGGGTGCCGACGTCGAGTTCGGTCTTCAACTACTGATCAGCGAATCAGCTGATGGCCTCATCGTCGACAGCCACGTCGTCGACGGCATCGTCAACGACAGCAAACTTCTCATGCCCGCCATCGAGCGCATGCGAACCACCTACGGCAACGGCGTCGCCGCTGTCGTCGTGACCGACCGTGGTTTCGCCTCCACCGAAAATGATACCGCCCTCACCAAAGCCGGCATCACCAACGGAACCTTGCCGCGAAATCCCGACACGATGCGCGAACGAATGAAAGATCCCGTGATGCGCGGTCTCCAGCGGCGGCGAGCCCAGACCGAAGCCCGCATCGGCATCTTCAAGAACAACTTCCTCGGCGATCAATTGCCGACCAAAAATATTATCGCCCAGATCCGCTTCGTCGCCTGGGCCGCACTGGCACACAACCTCTGGGTGCTGGCCAGACTCGAAACCGCCACCGCGCACCTCGCCGCCGCCAGCTGATCGACCTCGACGGCCTCCCACGTCCGAGCACAGCGCCCGGACATCGGACCGGCGTGTCCGCTCAGCGCGGACACCGATCGAAACAGCACCAATCACAGACGCGAAAGCCATCCAAGGCTCTGACGCACCGATGCTCCACCTCCGTCGGGCAGGCGACTTGGCCGGCAGACCTGGTCAAATTGGAATTTGGGCCGTTTGGGACAGGCTCTATTTAGGCGTGAGCTGGCTCGCGTGGTCTGCTGCGGACTTGAGCGAGTCCATTAAGCATGTGCAGCACGGCACGGCGGTCTTTATCGGGAAGATCGAGCAGGACGCGGAACTGTTTCCAAAGACGGCGGGCTTCTGGAGTTTCGGTGGTAAGTGCTCGATGGCTGCCGGGCTGTCCCAGGAGTTCGTCCACGCTGACGGCTAATACTTTAGCTAACTTAGTAAGAACATCCGCCTGCGGATGGCCGTTCTGACTTTCGTAATAAGACACGGTCGGTTGCTTCACGCCAAGAGCGTCTGCCAAGTAGCATTGGCTCCAGCCGCGCGCTCGTCGTAGAGCGGTCAGGCGTTGGCCAAATCTGGTGGTCGATGGTATGTTGCGAGTTGAGCGAGCCATGTCCGAAGCA
>Ga0105049_10008600_pt1 | contig 11831 bp, 7 predicted proteins | sample MAT06_FD_78087 | JGI IMG/M metagenome (GOLD analysis project Ga0105049, IMG submission 78087) | Freshwater microbial communities from Lake Fryxell liftoff mats and glacier meltwater in Antarctica - MAT-06 | ecosystem: Environmental > Aquatic > Freshwater > Ice > Liftoff microbial mat | place...
CGGAGGAATTAAAAGAATTGGAAGAGGCAATAGAGAATAATGATTTGGTCGAAATCGCAGATGCGCTTTGTGATCTTCAATATGTGCTATCAGGTGCGATTCTCGGGTTTGGACTAGGCGAAAAATTTAAATCACTTTTTGACGAAGTGCAACGCTCCAATATGAGTAAGGCCTGCGAAAGCGAAGATATAGCCAAAGCTACACTGAAGCATTATGAGGCTAAAGGGACGCCTTGTTTCTATGAAAAAGAAGGCGATTTGTATTTAGTCTTCAGAGAAGGTGACCGTAAAACCTTGAAATCTGTAAATTATTCCCCTGCAGATTTGAAGGGAATCATGGGAATATAAATCAGGAAGTTCTAAATTCTTTATTTTGAAAGTTTTTGATTTCTAGAACTTGGGCTGGCATATTACGGATTACGATTACTCCATTCCTTGGCAACCCTTTTTTATCCTCGAAAATAAATTGATTGATTGAATATCTGTTATTCAACGGACTTCGAATGGAGTCCTTTTCGCATGAAATAGAAAAGAATAATTGGTTTCTGTAATGATTAAGCATGATTGGGTTATGCTCGATTTTACGTTGTTTATTTGGGATCTATCTGATTTTCTGCCACTAAAAGTAAAAAGGCATGTTGAATTTGGTCATCCCGATAGTCATTGAGGCCATCGTAAAAGGCACCTTCACCCTCCCTCCTTTCGGCAAGTTTATCTTGACTGCGATAGGATTTAAGAAAAACGCAAAAAAAAATGACCACTGCCATTATTCCGAATAACCAAGATATCTTAAAAATTCTCATCTTTTGAGTCCAAATAAAAACCTCTGATTCAAAATCAGATTAAATGGAATTAATTTCATCTAAATGGTAAAATGGAGTATCTAATTTGCTCAAATAGTAATGATATGTATATTTTTTGCAGGACAATTGAAATTTATAAAATATTATGGGGTCGTCTGTCAAAATTTTCGCTCTATTGAATAAGTGTCACAAATAAGAATAAGGATTTGATGAACATTAACCCAAAAAAAACAAACGAACCAACGCATATCGCGCTGCATAGCCAAGAAATAGTCAGAATTTTCGAAAGCAAGTCAGATTGTGAGATATGGGCGGCGTTCAATAAAGGCGATGAAATGGCCTTTAATTACCTCTATAGGATATATGCTCCTATTCTGTATCAATATGGATTTCAATTCTCAAGAGACTCCTCGCTTATCCAAGACAGCATTCAGAACATTTTTATTTACCTAAGGAGCAAGAGAGGCGAACTCAGCGAAGTGGCTAATATTAAGGGTTACCTGTTTAAATCAATTCAGAGAGAAATTATTAAAAATCTAAAAGCAATAACCAAAAGAGAACAGATCAATTCTGGCGCTTTGGAAGATTCCTTTTTGATCGAGATCTCGCCCGAGACATCCTTTATTCAAAATGAGACAAAATCATTGCGACTAACCAAGCTTCAAAATGGCATTGATCAGTTGACATACAAACAACGGAAAGCACTTCTTCTTTTTTATCACGAGGAATTAGGTTATAACGAAATAGCTCAAATCATGGATTTCAAAGAAGTAAAAACGGCTAGAAAACTGATTTATAGAGCAATCATTAGTTTAAAAGAGTTTATCAAACCAGCTAGGTAACCACATGTTTCAAGATAAATATCCTATAAAATTTAAAGATTACCAGCTTGAAGATTTCCTCACAGACGAATTCTTCATTCAGTGGGTCAAAAACCCCAATGAGAATACGACTCATTTCTGGGAAAAATGGATTGAAGCTAATGCTCACAAAAAAGAAGTAGTGATGCAGGCAGCTACATTCATCAGGTCGATTGACTATCAGGAAAAACACCTGATGAAGAATGAAATCTATTTGGAAGTTTTTGAAAAGATAATTAGAGGCGATCTCAAGGAGGTTTCTCAAAAAAAAAATCCATTAATTCTCTTTAGTTGGAATTCTATTTTCTCGCTTCGAAATATCGCTGCAATTTTCATTCTGACATTTTGTTGCTGGATTTTTTACTCGGTGGCACTTAAAAGGACGATTGTAAAAGAGGAGCCAATTGAGTGGATCACCAAGACCAATAATGCCGGAATAAAAACACTGTTAACACTCGAAGACGGCAGTAAAATACACCTGAATTCCAGTTCGAAAATTACATATCCTAATAAATTTTCCGATTCAATCCGATCTGTTTCATTGGAAGGAGAAGCATTCTTTGATGTGGCAGAAGAATTAAGACCATTCGTGGTGGACTTGGGAAAGGCTCAAATCGAAGTATTGGGCACCTCCTTCAATGCGAGTAAATCATTTGAAGAAAAACTAGAGGTGGCTTTAATCTCCGGAAAAGTAAAGGTCAACGATCAAAAGGGAAATCAAGTGATGCTCCTGCCTTCGGAAATGCTGACCATAGCCGAAGACGGAGAATTCTATAAGTCCAAATTTGATTCATTGGAAATAACCGGATGGAAAGACAAAAATCTGGTTTTCAGAAACGATGATTTTCTTTCCGTCAAAAGTAAAATAGAAAAGTGGTTTGATGTGGAAGTAAAGCTCTCCGGGAGGTTGAGAAAAAATTGGGCCTACACAGGCAATTTTCACGACGAAACCCTCATCAACGTACTCGAAGGAATCAAACACACATCTGAGATCAAGTATCGAATAAATGGTAAAAAAGTAGAACTATACAATTAACCCAAAATTAAGAAATATGAAAAAATTAAATAGCTCCTAAAGAAACAGCCAATTCAAATAGAATTGGCTGCCCTCAATAATGCCTGTAGTAGCGCCAACCATTCCAGGCAAAAGTCCAAGTTTTTCTTATACTTAAACCTTAACAATATTATGAAAAAAAACATACAAAGACAACTAATTATGATGTCAAAAAAGGTATTATATGGGTTCGCTTTTCAGTTGATTTTTTGTACTGTTTTGTTAGCAAACTCAGGCAAAGCCCAACGAAAAAATATCGAACAGATCCGAGTTGATTTGAGCGAGGAAAATTCCTCTCTGCTATCAATTTTCGATAAAATCGAACGGCAATCAGGTTTTGAGTTTACTTACAATTCCGGTAAAGTAAATCTCAACCAAAGAGTTTCTGTCTTTTCAGACAAGCAAAGTGTCTACAAAGTACTTCAAGACGTCTCCCAAAGTACCGGTTTGCGATTTGTCCAAGTCAATGACAATATCCATGTGAAGGAGCGGTTGACCTCAACTGAGGCAGGCGTAAGTATCGCAATCAAAGAGCGGATATCGGTTTCGGGTGTAGTGAACGATTCTAATGGAGAACCGCTGCCTGGTGCAAGTATTGTTGAAAAAGGAACGACAAATGGAACTGTAAGTGATCTGGATGGAAAGTACTCCATTGAAGTTTCCGATAATGCTATTTTGGTATTTAGCTTTATTGGGTTCGCCAAACAAGAGATTCAGGTAATAGGACTTTCTAATATCAATGTAACCCTAGAAGAGGATGCCAATCAATTGGGAGAGTTTGTTCTTGTAGGATATGGGAGTCAAAGTCGGGTTTCTGTTACAAATGCCATATCGTCGGTCTCCAGTGAAGATTTGACAGAGACCCCAGCCATTGGGGTACAACAGGCCTTACAGGGTAGGGCTGCGGGAGTTCAAGTTACAAATACAGGAGCCCCAGGTTCAGAACCACTTGTTACTATCAGAGGATTAGGCACTTTTGGTAACAATCAACCTTTGTTTGTTGTGGATGGAGTTCCGACATCAAGTTTGAACAATATTCCGACCGAGTCGATAGAATCTGTTGATATTTTGAAAGATGCTTCAAGTGCAGCTATTTATGGTTCCAGAGGTTCTAATGGTGTAATTCTGATTAAAACCAAAGGAGGGCGACAGGGGAAACCGGTTTTTAAATTCAGCACGTATGCTGGGGTTTCCGAGAATCCCAGAGAAATGGATCTTCTGAATGCTGAGCAATATACTAAGTATGCCTCGGAGGCCTACGATGCTAATCCGGTGGCACCTGGCAATCAGATTTATCCAGGTTTACAGAATGTTGATCCATCTGTTAATACCAATTGGCAAGATGAAGTTCAGAGGAAAGGAGTTTGGCAAAGTTATGATGTTGAAGCCTCCGGAGGGACCAAAGATGTAATTTATAGTGTAAGAACAGGATATCTTAATCAGGATGGGACAACTTTGAACACCGATTTTGAAAGATACTCCCTAGGTTTGAACACATCAATCAATTTAAGTAAAAAGATTACTGTCGGACAGACACTTAACCTTGGTGTTACCAAAAGCAATAATCAGGATATTGCAGGGGGGGGAGGCCTATTGTCAAATGCCCTTACATTTGACCCAACAAAACCTGTATTCGATGACGCAACAAATTTCTTCTCGGAGATCACTACTTCAATTGATGGGCAAGATGCTGAAAATCCTGTCCGTATATTGAGCAATGGAACTGCGGTTAGGAGTGGTACCAGTCTGGTCGGTTCATTATTTGGAACGTATGAGATTTTACCCGGTTTAAAATATAACCTTACCATCGGTCTTGACCATTCTTATAACAATACCGACCAATTCTCAAAATCAATTCCCACTGGCTCAAGACAGCGTTTGGAATCCCACACTACAAAGGATCTCCGAAGATTTACAGGCACGGTTATAACAAACACTTTAGCCTATAATGTAGCGATAAATGATAATCATAATTTCGATATTTTGGCAGGTTACGAAAGTAACAGGTCCAAGTTTGAAGAAATAAACGGCTTTACGGCCAACTCCCTATCGGATGCCGTGGAAAACTTCAATCCAGCGGATGTAAGGAATTTGTCAAGTTTCAGGAGTGAAAATAATCTACATTCTGTTTTTGGCAGAATAGGTTATGACTATAATAAAACTTTTCTTTTATCAGGCACGATTCGAGCAGATGGTTCTTCAAGATTTCCCGAAGGCAATCAATGGGGTTATTTTCCTTCAGTTTCGGCAGGTATCAACTTGGCCAACCTTTCTTTTCTCGAAGACAATTCAACAATTTCAAGATTAAGAATACGCGGTAGCTGGGGCATAACAGGAAACAATAATATTGGTGACTATCTTTTTCAAACCGGACTTTTGACCAACTTTAATTATGTTTTGGGCGGAGCTTTGGTAAGTGGCACCAGGCCTGCAAGAATACCTAACGAAAACTTACGATGGGAGGAACTTACCTCCTTGAACTTAGGTGTTGATCTTTCCCTGTTCAACAATGCTTTGTCATTATCTATGGATTATTTTAAAAATCAAAGTGACGGCCTATTGGTGTCAGTGCCCTTGCCAAGTTCCTTAGGAGCCACAGATGCCAATCAGACCCGAAACGTTGGTGGAACCGAAACGAACGGCCTTGAATTTGAAATTGGCTACGAGGACTTTAAAGGCGATTTTACCTGGGGTGCCAACTTTAATGCTTTCGCAAATCTGAATACGCAAGTAACGTCTTTAGGTAGTGTTGATGCAATTTTCAATGGCAATTTTGCCCAGCAGAATGCTAACCGATTATTTGTTGGTGATCCACTCTTTCATTTTTTTGGACTACAAACGGATGGGATTTTCCAGAATCAAGCGGAAGTTGAAGCCCATGCTACCCAAAATCAAGCTGAGCCCGGTAACATTAGGTTTGTTGATACAAATGGAGATGGTCAAGTCAATGCCGATGACCGTGTAATTATTGGCGATCCGAACCCGGATATCAGTCTAGGAATAGACTTCAATTTTAAATACAAGAATATTGATTTTTCAGTATTCCTAAATGGTGTTTACGGCAATGAAATTTATAACGGCGTACGATATAATCTTGAACAACAGGCACGCTTATTTAATAGAGGCGTTGCAGTTTTGGATAGATGGTCCCCTACCAATCCATCTACTACCATCCCTAAAGCAACACCTGGTTTTACTGGAAACGAAGTAATATCCGATCGATTCATCGAGGACGGATCCTACACACGGTTACGGAGTGTCACCTTAGGATATACGATACCGGGCAGAGTATTGGAGAGCTTGGGGAATGGGTTTATAAGCAGAATCCGATTATATGTAAGTGGCCAAAATTTATTGACCTTTACCAACTATTCGGGATATGACCCGGAAATTGTTCCGAGTCTCAGTGGCGGTACCACCACAGCAATAGGAATCGACTACGGAAATTACCCACAGCCACGTACCATATTGGCGGGATTACAAGTTCAATTTTAAAATATACAGCCATGAAACTAAAGAAAATATTAATTGTAGTAACCTTAATCCTTACCGTCGCTACAAGTTGTAACGAAGAAGAGCTTGATCTTCAGGATCCCAACGTGATCGTACCGAATACATTTTTCCATACTTCGGGGGAACTTCAATCTGCGGTCAACGGCGCATATTCGTTTTTACAAACCCAGGGTATGTATGGAAGAATTGGCTTTTTTCTATTCGACAACCTATCCCAAGAAAATTTAGGTACCGATGCACTGCAAGGTGGACTTAAGGCTTTTATGGATTATACCTATGACCCTTCGTTAGGTGAATTTTTTACATATTGGCAAGCGGCTTACAGAGGTATTTCCAGCGCTAATTTTGTAATCGAATCTGCAGAGCAGGGCATCATCAACGAGAATATTCCCCAAGACGAAGTGAATCAACGATTAGGGGAAGTGCGCTTTTTAAGAGCATTTTATTATTTCAACCTGACAAACCTTTGGGGTAGCGTACCATTGGCGATATCGACCAACTCAGCAACTGGTGGCATTCCCAAGGCCTCCCAAGCAGACATCTATGCGCTTATCTTGGACGACCTTAGCTTTGCCGTGGCCAATTTATCCGAAAAAGGGAACACTCCCAACGGAAGGGCTACCAAAGGTGCCGCATTAGCGCTGAAGGGTAAAGTCCACTTGTTTTTAAAGCAATGGGCTGAAGCAAAATCGACTTTGCAGCTAATTACCGGCTATAGCATCGTAGGAGTGGCGCCCCGTGATAACGGCAACGAAGCAGGAGAATTCAACGCAGAATCCTTGTTCGAGGTAAATTTTGACAAGCAAATAGGTGGTGATCAATGGGACGCTACAGGTAATGGTGTCAGAGAGACTACTTTTAGGGGCATTGAATATGCTCCGACCAATTTTGCGAATATTATTGTAAGGCCGTCGTTATTCAACCAATATGAAGCCGATGATCCTAGAATAAAAGCTTATTTTTATCGAAATGGAGATACTTACAATAATGGGCAGAATACCTTCACCGGCCTTGCGAACGTGGTTTGGCGAAAGTACCAGAATTTGGACGTTCAACCCCAAGACGGTTTTGACTACAGTGGTATCAACTTCAGGGTAATGCGGTACGCAGATGTATTGTTAATGTTGGCTGAGGCCGAAAATGAGCTGGGTAATTTAGGTGCCGCTATCGCATTTTTGAATCAAGTTAGGGACAGGGTACAAATGCCGAATTATGGAACTTCTCAAATGGATAGTCGAGGTTATCCTGTTGGGTCTAAAACTCAAGTGTTCGAGGCTATTGTTCACGAAAGGGCAGTAGAATTGGCTGGTGAACAAATCAGATTTTTCGATTTAAAGCGTTGGGGCCTTTTAGATGATGTAATCATTGGGTTCCAAACCGGAAAGCATGAGTTTTTACCTATTCCACAAGCGGAAATTGATGCCAATCCTGATTTGACTAACGCAGACCAAAATCCTGGATATTAAAATGTTGATTGAGTTACTTTAAATTTCTGAGGTAGATGCGCTGATGTGCATCTACCTTTTTTATTAGCAAATACGGAATATTCAGAGGTGATTTTTACAAAAAACAATGCTAAAAGGAAGAAAGAAATATTGTTTGGCTTTCCTCAACCAATAGTTTTTTAATGAATTTAATCACTATACCCTATTCCATATATCAATCTCAAACCAAAAAACGAAATCATTTCTAAAATCACCCAAATTCATTTGTGATGGAACGTTACAACAGGATTCTTCAGGGGTTTCCAACAACTTCTCCTGTTCGAATTCAGGTAACAAGGAAAAGAGATATCGTTTGAATTAGGCTGGCGCAGCTATTCCTATAATTTAGATGACTTTGTTTAATTCTGATAGTCAATAACTAAATCCTTTTAAAACTCCTCAAAAAATATACATCACTTAATTATTGAAAACACCAAAAGAGAATCTTTGTTCTGTGAAGCAACTATGAGTAGTTTACCCATATCATTCCGAATTTGAAGGATGTGATTAGACTGCCCCGGTACGCTAAAACCTGATTCGTTTGGAGGTGACGGTACAAATCCATTTTTACTTCCAAACAATACCATCCCGTTAGAAGCATCAGCTTTGCCATAAATGGCTTCAGATGAAAAGTCGTTACCTACAATCAAAACATCCATATAGCCATCTTCATTGTAATCTTTTATCAGAAAATCATTAATAGAAGATAGTTGACATTCCATTGGTAAAGGATATATTCTGAAAATCCCATTTCCCAAATTTTCAGCATAAATACTTTCAAATGTGGAGGCACTTAGTGTTTCCTTGCTCAAATCTTTTATATCCAACAGCTTTTCAAAACTTACATCACTAAACTTATTATAGCTTAGGAAATATTTTTTTAAAGACGGTAATTGATTAATTACATTATCTCTGGAATGAACCGGGATCAATTTCCCCTTTTCATCATTACTATGCATGCCTAAAACCGGGTCTAGGCTGCCGTTTTTGTCATAATCACCTTTATATAGGTATAGAGGTCGATTTTCGGTAGGGTGATAAAAATTATTCAGCCCTTGATTCCCAAAAATAAAATCTATGTCCCCATCATTATCAAAATCAGCTTTTCCGATAGTGTTCCACCAGCCTGAGGTGTTTTTGTGTTTGTTTTCCTTATCAAACCAAGTTGTTGACATATTCTGAAGGCTACCATGGTTATTCTTCAGAACACGGATGGGCATCCATTCTCCAACTACGACTAAATCTTGCCACCCATCACTATCTATATCTTCCCAAATGGCATCCGTAATCATACCAATATTATTTAAAATTGGCTGCTCATCTTTTACAAATTTTCCATTGGTGTTAATTAAAATTTTAGAACTGATGGATTGAGGATAATTGCCTGGTAGAATCCTGGAGCCGACAAAAAGATCTATGTCACCATCGTTGTCAATATCTACGGGTCTCACGAAATGACTACTCTCATGGTTTGAGTATTCCCAGTTTTTGGATCTTTCAAAGAATCCTTCCCCATTATTTAAATACACACGATCTTGGTAAAATTCTGATGCTTTTCCGAATTCCGAACTGCCACTTGTTACAAACAAATCCAAATCATTATCCCCATCTACATCTACAAACACAGCATCGGTATCTTCAAACCGTTCATCCAAATACTGCTTAACTACATATTCTCCATTATCATTCTGAAACCAAATACTACTTGGAATTCCACTACTCCCACCAACAAATATTTCATCACCATCTTTATCATCAATATTGGCTGCTGCCAAGCAGGGGCCAAATTGTGAATATTGCTTCATAAGCAATCCTTGAAGCGCAAATTCGTTGAAGTGACTCTCTTTGTGATAAAATTTAAGTATATCTTCCCTTCTTTCAAATAGCAATCCTGATGTGTTTTTTGATGATTTCGACTCATCTTTGGCATCTGAAATATTTAAAGTCATCACCTGATTCGTAGCAATTCTTTTTAAATGTGTAATTGTATTGTTTGGCCAAACTACCTTAACGGAATCAGCATATTTAGTTTTCAAACCAAAATGAAGTATAGGCTCCACCGAGGATAAGTATCCTTTGATTACGGATTGAAACTGTTGTTGAACTTCACCATTAGACCATATGAATACTTTTGCTCCTATGGCATGTCTGTTTTCGGACTTACCCCTCAACCTAAACCGAAGATATTTACTTGTAGTATCATTTGAAGTGGTGTTTTCAATTAAAAATGCCTTCTGATTTATATTATTTACTATGAGATCTAGATCACCGTCTAAATCCAAATCAGCGTAGGCAACTCCATTTGAAAAGGAAGGTTTTTCCTCCGTCCAGCTTTCAGAAACATCACTGAACCTGAAGCCATCAATATTTTCAAAGATATAATTAGGAAGGTATATGCTATCTAAATTATCGGCAAACTCTTTTTGGTTTTTTTTTCTTTCTTCTGAAGTGCCAAACATATTCGAACTGGAAGAAAAATTAATATAATTTTGATCTGCCACATCCTTTACATATCCATTGGAAATATAGATATCCTTATCCCCGTCATTATCAAGATCAATCATTAAGGGGGACCAGCTCCAGTCTGTGCTTGAAATGTTTGATAAAAACCCAACTTCACTTGCCTTTATTGCTCTGGAATTTAAGTGACCATTATTTAATTGCAACGTATTACGGACATATTGGGCACTATAATCGTTGCTTAGATTCAATAAATATTTTTCATAATTCATAGAGCCAATCATCAACTTTTGACGTCTTGAATCTTCCGGTAGCATGTCGACTACAAGTATGTCCGGTAATCCATCATTATTGATATCATTAAAATCTACTCCCATAGCGTTATGGGAAGTATGGGCCATATAGGTCTTACTTTCCTCCTCAAACCAGGACCGAACACTGTCCTCATGCCTTTTTTGAATATACAATAAATCATCAGTAATGAAATCGTTAGCCACGTAGATGTCTATAAGACCATCATTATTCATATCATTAATTGCAATTCCCAAACCATACCCGCCATGATCAATCCGCGATGCTTTCGAAACATTCGTAAAAACAGGATGTCCCAATTCTTCTGAATAATCGTTTTGTAATAAATGATCCTTTAGGTGATCAGGCATGAATTTCTTCGGTACAGGATTATTTTTGGAGAAACCAGCATCTCCATTGTGGACAATGTAAGCGTCTAAATCATCGTCACCATCATAGTCAAAAAAAACTGTCTGTTGGGAATAATTCCCATCATTTAGCCCATATTCGGCTGCTTTTTCTTCAAAAACAGGTATTCCTTCATCATTTAAGCCCTGATTAACAAAAAGTAGATTATAGCAATTTTCATTACAATTGGCCCCTCCAACATTCAAATATATGTCGTCCCTGCCATCACTATTAATATCCACAATGGACACACCGGTTACCCAACTGCTAGTTTTGAAATTTGCTCTTTCAGTAATCTCAATGAATTTCAGACCGCCTTGATTTAAATATATACTGGATGAAACTTGATTACCGGTAAATACAAGATCTGGTAAATCATCATTGTTAAAATCACCTATGCCTACACCTCCTCCGTTATAACAATATTGAAAATCAACTACATTAATAGAATCATTTTCCGTAATTCTGTTTGTGAAATCAATCCCCGATGTTTCAGAATCTAAAATGATTAATCTTTTATCTCTTTTGTTTCCTTGACAATTAACGAAAATCGATAACGATAAAAACAGTAATACTTTTAATATTATATACTTCATACTTTTTTGAACATCTTTTTATGTATTCAAATCACAAATTAGGCATTTGAATTTGAAATATAAGTCAGTTGCAAAAGAACTACCTTTAAAAACATTTCCAATTTTTCGGCTTTTTTTTACTGCCGTCCGACAAAGTTACGAACATAGAAATATAGCCTCTCTATTGGATTAATAAGGGGTTTTTTATGTTTTCCGGAAAGTACCCCTACCCTGTGGAGAATAATTTTGGCAAACACCTTGACACTTCCCTTTTTATCTCCCTCTAATGGATTGCGTCCGGCTCCCTTGAGTACTTACTTAAAAAGAGTGATGGTGGTGGAGTCAAAGACCTCCACCTTCCCCGGATCCAAAAACCTATTTCAA
>Ga0105049_10008603_pt1 | contig 11829 bp, 6 predicted proteins | sample MAT06_FD_78087 | JGI IMG/M metagenome (GOLD analysis project Ga0105049, IMG submission 78087) | Freshwater microbial communities from Lake Fryxell liftoff mats and glacier meltwater in Antarctica - MAT-06 | ecosystem: Environmental > Aquatic > Freshwater > Ice > Liftoff microbial mat | place...
AATCAGTATGTTCGCTCCTGCATGCCTGATACCTCGCATGAAAGCCTGGAGTTGGTACCCAGTGTCTCCGTCTGGGATATGGCCCAAGTCTCGATCCTGGCCAAGCTCAGCTCTCCTTTCTTATCTCGGTTGAATTTCCTTTCATTCCATCTCTAACAACCGCATTGCCATTTCCTAACCCAGGCGAAAGCGCGTTACCGCACCCCAAGTTAGTACCCTGACTAGGACCTTCAATTAGAAAATCAATCGCCTTCAGGGACGCACTTGTGCGACGCTTTGCGTCGCAGGAATCACGACGCGGAGCGTCGCACAACTAAGGGCATACGCAAAAAGCGTGACTTGAAGACTCTTGATTCTCTCTCCATTCAACCTTTATTCTTCAAAGCGAAAATATAATGTTCTTATCGACCGCCGAGCCGCCTTGAAAATCGCGGCCGCTGCAACCGTTGGTTCCTTAGTCTCACCTGACCTCGACTTGGCGACGGATGAAGCCGCTCAGCCGTTTGGAAACGAGTTTCCAGACCTGGAATCGCTGACGAACGGCGAGTGGTGGAAGCGGGGAGTTGCCGTCCAAGACACCAAAGTCAAACGGGGAGGTGCGTCCCCGGCCCCCACGATGGACGTCCCTTATCGAGTTCGACATGGTGAAAAGGCGTTGTTCGAAGGACGCATCCGCCGCGATCCGATCGAGAAGAACGAGATCGTCGTCGCCAATTAGTCCTGCAATTCGAGCAAAACCATCGACGAGCGGACCGAGATCATCAACAATCTTAAAGAACAAGACCCTGATCTGCTCTTTTTTAGCGGCGACCAGACCTACCGTCACACGGAGCATACCGCCGGCTGGATCGAGTTCGGTTTGCAGTTCCGGGAGATCATGCGCGATCGTCCGACGGTCTGCATTCCGGACGACCACGACGTCGGACATGGAAATCTCTAGGGAGAGAATGGAAAGCGGTCGACGATAACCGGTGATGCGGACGGTGGATACCGCTACCCTGTGCCTTATGTCAATCAGGTGCAACGCCAACAATCCTGGCATCTCCCCGATGCCGTTGATCCGGCCCCGGTCGATCGCGAAATTGAGGTTTACTTCACACGATTGAAGCTCGGTAGTATCGATTTTGTGATCCTAGAAGATCGCAAATTCGAAACCGGTCCGGCCGACAAGATTCTTCAAATGGGGCCGCGTCCCGATCATGCAATCGAATGAGCATGATGGCCTACGCAAATCCAGAAGACATTCAGGATGAAAGGAAGCGAGCTGACGGCTACGGGATCGCTCGCTTTAACAAGTCGCAACTCACGATCACTTTCGAATGCTGGCCCCGCTTCTGCGACGTCAAGAAAGGAGATCTACAACAGTTCCCTGGTTGGCCGATCACCGTTGCGATGGATGCCAACGACGGACGCAAAATTACGGGCTGGCTTCCGGAACTGATGTTTGAAGGCGCCGTCGATCCGGTCGTTCAAGTCATCGAGCAAACGAGCGGTGAGATCCTCTACACGATTCGCATCAAGGGCGATCGATTCCAAGGGCGCGTTTATTCGTCGGAGCCACACACCATGAAGATCGGTCGCGATCGATCGGATTCCGTCACGATCTCCGATCTCACGCCGAAAGAAAAAACCGTAGCAGGCCAAAGAAAGGTTCGAATTGTCTGACATTCACCCCGTACTAAGAGTTTCGGAAGCCCTTTGCAACGGGGTGGCGAACTAGCAGACGCGTTGCGAATGCTAGCATGGATCCAACGTGGCAGAGTCAGAAAAGACAGGTCGGTTGTGACGAATGCATCGAAAATTAGCAGGGGAACGCTTTTTCTAGGTTCACCACAGTTCCGTGCCGATGAGTCCTGTCGGATAAGACAAATCCATAGTTGGGTACCTCCGCATTGGCATTGGCATGGAATGGATTCTTCACAATGTTTATTTTATTGGATTCAAAACGCCTTAGGAACGTGTTGTTCCTGAGTCTTGCGATGGGCGCAAGGTCACTGACTGCAAGTCCAGCGGATACGATTAGTTGCGATACTATATCATCGCCAAATCGGGGAGTGTCCCCCCTAGGGCTCGTTGAGCAGGGCGATTTGCCACGCCAATTCTCCACTTTCCCGGAGCCCTTCCAGCCCGAGAGCAGCGGCACCGAATCAACTCCGTTTAGCGGAAGTACCCCAAGCACCACCAGCACTGGCGGAAGCGGCTTCGGCGATCTCAATCTATTCTCCGGAAGCTCAACGGGTGACTCCTTTGCGGCAAGCGCGCCAGGAACCTATATAGATAACGCGATCATTAGCAACATGTTCCGTTTCCGCGTAGATACGGGCTATAACAATTTTTTGCCCGACCGAGCTGAGTACTTCTACGGACAATGTGGATGCTTCGGCGGCAACGCACCCGGCCCAGGCGATCCTGCAACAATTGGAAATCCTGGCACGCCAGCCATATCCAACAGCGATGTTGACTTCCAAGAGTTCGTGCCCTACTTCGAACGGGCATTGTCCAGTAGGTTTTCCATGTTTGTAGAAACACCTTTCCGACTTATCAATCCGGATGTTACGGAGAACACTGGTGGTCCAGGCGACATGAACTTCGGCATCAAGTCAGCGATCGTTTCACGCGATCGTCAGTATCTGACTGCTCAGTTTCGAGTGTACGTCCCGACAGGCGACGCAAAGAGCGGGCTTGGTAACGGTCACGTGTCGCTTGAACCCGGTCTCCTGTATTTAAGTCGTAGAAGCGATCGTTTGATCGTTCAAAGTGAGTTTCAAGTATGGATACCGCTTTCGGATTCCCAGTTTCAAGGTCGAAACTTTGCTGGAACAATCCTTCGTTACGGCGTCGGTGGTGGATACGATCTACTGAACCTAGATACATGCGGCCAACGTCGTAGACTAACGGGCACCTTTGAAACAGTGGGTTGGACAATCACCAGCGGTCAAGGCTTCGATGCGAGATCTGGGACAGTGTTCGACGCATCTGGTGATACCATTGTCAATATCAAGAGCGGCCTACGGTATACTTTCGGTCGTCGTAGCTTGGCAGCCAGCTATGGCAAGCCTGTAACGGGTGATCGATGGTATTCGGACCTCGCGCGAGTGGAATACCGATACGCCTTCTAAGGTCCGAAACGCCCTTGAAGTCGACTTGTCTTAGCTAGCCCAGATGCTCTCTAGAGAATCTGGATGGTATCCTTTGGCGTTGCCCGTCGACCAGTTACTCGGCAGTTACTCGGCAGTTACTCGGTCAGTTACTCGGCAGCGCCAAGTGCTATTTTGCCCGAAGCTTCGGGAACATTGTTCTCGTAGCGCAGTGCATCCTGATAGCGTCGCGATAACTGGATATGCTTAACCGACAATTGCGATTCTATTTGATTAAGACGAGACGATTCTGGTGCTACTCGCAAAGCCGAAATCAATCTTGCATCGGCGGGAACCTCCACTCCGCGTAGCCAAGCATATCGAAACGTCGCTGCACCTGGAACAAAACAATTGTTCGCCACGCTTTGACTATAGATGGACCGAGTGACGTCCAACATGAGCACATGCGTGCCGGGACAGTGATTGACGAACAGTCCTAAGTCACCGCTGCTTACTGCAAAATTCCTCAATTGGATGGGTGTTCGCAATAAATCCGCTTCACCCGTATCGCGGGGTTGGCGTGTGGTCAGGTAGAACTGCCCTCCAAGATCGACTTGTTCGCCACCGCGAAAATACACTAGCATTACATCGTCTGCTGGATCTCTGGCTTGCAATTGTTGAATTCCTACCCCTACACCATGCAGTATTGATCCGATCTTTTCAGGGCTCACGAAGGCACCCGTAAATGGCCCATAGCCATTGCATTCGACGAAGGCGGGTGATTGAAACACAAACTTTTTCGTGACGGATCGCAGTTCAGTTCCAGCTAAAGAAGCGACGGCTTCCCTAACCAAACCAGCTTCATCCGACGGTTGAACACCGATACCAATAATGACTACATGGAGTCTCTGGCGAGGTAGTTGTGGAGACTGACAATCGATTTTTACTACTTTTTTTGCAGTGGACGCGCGTCGCAAATCCGTTGCGAGAACCTCGACAATGTTGTCCTGCGCGCGAAAGAAATGGACTCTCCCGACAAACTCTCGCTCGAGCGAATTGGGAGATGCCGCTAGCAGGCGAACGGCTTGCTTAAAGCCGTTGACTGAGATCCAAATCTGTGAGCTTAATTCACGGATGGCAACATCGTCGCGGAAATTCCAACGCACACGGCCCTTGAGCAGATTCTGACTCGATTCAGCCGGCCTATCTGTCCCCCACGTTCCATCGGATTGTAGGGATAAGTTTTGGGTCGATGTCGGCATATCCGTCGGGGCAATCGAATCCAACTCTATCTCGACGGGGCTGGGAACATAGTTCAGCGTCAACGATTGTGTACTCAATCCATCCTTATTTTCTGCGACCAACTGGAGCACGTTGGCACCCGTTCGCAATCGAACTTCCACGCGCTGGCGAATCTCCGAATCATCGCCGTCCCTGGATGGCTGTCCAGGGAGATTGGGAACCGGCAGACCATCGTGAAGCAATTCGATACTCGATAGAGCAGTTCTGCTAAGAACAAGATATTCAATGTTGATCCGTTCCGAGGTTACCGACGCACTATCGCTTGGACTTAGGAAAGCCAAAGTGGGTGGCTGTGCAGGACGCTTCCGCTTCGGCGAATCGATCGTCGCAAAAGCGGGTTTCGCGATTCCCGTCGCAAAGACAGCTAAGCTGAATTGACGTCGATCGGACTGCCATGGTAGTGCAGATATATTTAATGAGAACTTAGTTCCAGATTGTTCGCTGCTCCATTGCGATGACGGTATCTCTCGACCATCTATTGCCAGCCGCTCAATAGGACTGGCTGCCTGGCCGCTCAATTGAGTATCAAAAGCAATTCCCTCGATTTCTTTGGGAATTTGCCAATCGTTGACGGTTGGCGTTGGCTGATAGTAAAAAGTGAATGGAGGCGATTGTGACTTGGCGCCTGTATCGTTAGAAAGTTGTAGTTGAAGAGTATTGAGCCCCAGTCTTAAGGGGATCTCGCCCTGAATTTCGCCTGCCTTTAAATCAACCACCATGAGTTGTTCCATCTGCAAACCATTCACTATGGCAAAAACGGAAATCGGGCGGAGACTTGGCTCTGTTTGAAAGAGAGCTCGAAGTCCAAAGGTTGACGGAGATAGCAAGGATTCGATCGTTTGCGATCCGAATGGCTGAACCATTTCGATCTCGGGCAAGGGTTGGCGAAACAGAACATCTAGATCGAGCGTAGACTCGGGGCTCGTGTCTGTTTTCGAGGCTATACGAATAGTATTCGGACCAGGCTTGAGCAGCAGCGGTACTTGAAACGTAAAATCGGTCACTGCATTGGAAATGAACCCCGGCGGATTCGCCCCAGCGATCGTAGCTGATGTAAGATTTTCGTTGGCGCGGATCGTGCCCGAGATCATTGCTCTCTCGCTCGTCACAACATACTCGCCCGACCCGAGAGTGATTGGATCGCTATTCGAGTTCGACAAATCTAGCAATGAAGTCAGCTCGATCGTTGGCGGATTTATATCGCGTGCAACCCGACTGATTTCGAATTTCCAGGTAGAGGCTTCCAACGGTTGCAACTCGTCGGTTGTTCCTTGATTCTGAGCTTCGACGATGAATTGATTTCGCCCTAGGCTCAATTCTAGAGGCAATTCAAGGTTTAGTTCTTTGTTGTTTTGTTCGTTAGTCCCCCACTTGGAAACAATTTCTCGCCCTCCATCATCATTGATTCGAAATAGCACAACATCGATCGGCACGTCTGCCTGAGTAGGCTTGACAACAGCTTTTACAGTCGCTTTCGATTCCTTGGTCATCGCGATTGGTCGCAGACTTGGTTCGATGGTCGGTCTTTCCGGTACGAAGACAAACTGAGATTCGGCTAAATACTTGCGACTCGGAATCGTGCGAGTTTCAAGTTCTGCCTGGAGGCGGTGCGTACCCCTACTCCAAGCGGCAGGCTCAAGCGAGTCGAACAACCAACGGTCCTTTCCGTTTGGACGGAACGCTCCTTTGACATCGTTGTCAACCAACAGCCGAATTCCTTGGATCATCTCAGCCGGGAATGAGTCATTATTGATTTGCAGCGCGATCGTCTTTGGCGGTTGGCGAACGATCGGAGTCGCGGACTGGTCCCATTGCTCGACCTCTGTAAGCTGCAAGTCCATTTGCGGTTCGAGCAGAGAGATTGGGACCCTGTTGGCAGGACGGCCTATGTTCTTGACTGCGTCGGCCATAAAGCCAGGCTGATAAAGATTGGGGTATTGATCCACCGGCGCAAACGCAATCGGAGCTTTGGGCCGAGGCACATTAAAGTGCCAACCCAATCTTTGCTTGATTTCAGTATCGCTAGCGTCGAATGGCCCAAGCGGACTCCAGCCAATCCATTGTCGGAGGCCCATATTGCTTTTCTGAGTAAACATCAACTGGAAGAGCGGTTTACGCTCGTCAGCGAGTTGACCTAACGTGATCAACACATCTGCAACTTCGGTACCTCGCTGGCGCCGAATACTCACCAGAGTTCCAGACTTCTGTTCCCAAAGTGGATCCCTTTTTTCAAAGAATTTTGGCCAATTGCGAAACACACCTGGTTGTGTCGGGTCGATGTAGCCTATCAGTCGGTCGCCCGCCCTCAGAGGCAAGTTTGCGCTTACTGATTCCTGAACCGTGTCCACCTCCACTATCTGATTTCTTTCTACCAAGGCGACGCCATTCATCGTCGAACGCGGACGCAAAATGGCTTCGACATCGGACAAATCCCAAACGGCTACCGTTTGGTCGGAACTGGCCGTCGCCAGGAGCCGTGAATCACGGGAAATCGCTAAGCTAGAAATCGTACTGGTGTGGGCATCGAATTCACGTTTCAATGCTCCATCCTTGAGGTCAAACACACCCAGCCAAGGCTGGCCGCTTTCATGGGCTGCAACAATCAACAGGGGCATCCCGGTCTCAGCGAGTGGAGACGTTAGGAGCGAGGCGGAAATTTGGTGCCTCATGGGAACGCTCACTGTTTGCATGACGCGACCTTGATGCACGACGGTCAATTGGCGATCGTTTTGACCAACAACCCATCCTTTGGTATCTGGTTTACTTTCGACCCATGGTGGCGTTTCGTTCGTATCCGTTCTTCTATTTTGAAAGTCAAAGACGTACTTCGACGGTTGCATATCATTCTGAAAGGACTTTTCAACGATTCGTAGTCCTAGGCTATCCGGACGTTCGACAAACTCGATCCGCTGCGCTACCGATGCCCGTCCCATGAGTTGTTGCGATTGGACATTCTTTTTCAGTAGGTCGGAGATCGCCAAGACCGAAATCTCGTGGTTGGGATTCCCGGCGATGGCGAGATATTGCCCTTTCAAAGTCGAGGCTAGGTCGGGCACTTGAATTCCGCTCGAATCCACTCGCCACAGTTCTTTACGCACGATCTCGAGCGAAGACCCGCCACTAGGAGGGACTGTCAAAACACGTAGTTGAAAGCGATCAGGAGTCGGCATTCCAGAGGCGCCGGATTTTATCACGCAAAGTACGACCGCCATGTGGTCCTCCTTCCTGTCGGGATTGCTAGCAAAAAGTGTAAATCCCAGAGGCAGGTACTTTTCGTCACCGGACCTTGGAAACCTAACCACACGACGGGGATCGAGTTCCGGCAGTCCTGCCGAGCTTACATTCCAAAAAGTGAGCTTGCCTTCACTGGTCGCATTGTCGGCACTGGCCGTTGCAACCCACTTGGAATCTGGCCCGGAAACCATTGAGTTATTATTGCGTCCATCGGGATAGCTACGGATCTGAGCAGGCTTCAATGACTCCCAATGATACATTTTCTCGTTGCCGCACGCTGCGAGCACTTGAATCCCTGCATTGGAAGACGAGGGTTTAATCGCAACCAGGGAAGGTCGATTCTTGAGGAGTTCTGGCAACATGACGCCATCGACTTGTTGGCCTTTCAAAACGTCCCATATTCGGACGCTCCCCGTCCTTGATTGCTTGGTGTCTGTATCATCTCCGGCAGAAATCAATTGCTCTGAACCGTCTGCTGCTCGAGCAAAGACTAAACGCTTTACGACCCCTTTATGGCCTTCCAAGCGTCGAAAGGAATTGTCCGTTCGATCCAGGAGATAGATGGTCCCCATTTCAAGAAGTTGAACCGAGCTCAATGCGGCTTTAATCCCTGGATCGCGAAAGGACACAGCACCGATATTTAGATTGGCATAGCCACCGATGGCCAACCACCGACCATCGGATGAAAAAGCTATGGAATCAACTTGGCCACGCGGCCCGGGACCAATCGGTATGCGAATAGACTCGTCCGGTTGTCCGACAAATTTTCCGCCGTCCGCCAGTCGCCAAACTCGAACGATCTTGTCTAATCCTGCACTCCACAATTCACGACCGTTTGGATGCCACGCAAGTGTGGTCACAAAGCTCGAATGCCCTCCGGTTTCGATGCGAAGAATGGGTTCTGGTTCGACCTCTGGCACATCGACGGTCATCGTCAAGGACAATGCCGACAACCTGAGCCATAGAGCTATGGACATACAAAAAACAATCATCGTGGTGCGAGTAACCATGAATTCCTCCTGTTTTTCATATTATGCGTAACGCGAGCGTCTGCCCACCGCCAGCATGTCGAATTCATCGAATAAAGTATACAATCTAAGCGACCAGACCCAAGTTCCGCGACTTGTTTGGATGTTGTATCGCTTAACGCACGAGGTAGACGCTTGATTTCGCAGATCCCGCAGCATGAACTCGAGCGATTCAAGCAAATCGTCGACTTGTTCCGAATTCGGTGGCAAGATGAATTCTCGGGTCCCCTGGCAGCCGAGCCCTTTCGAAGCTGCTTGCCTGCCGTGAACGATCCACTGCGCAGGTCCGTTTTGATCGAATTCGTGGCCATTGATCTGGTAACGCGGTTGGAGCGAGGTGAAGTGGTCACTTTGCTTGACTATGTCGCACTCGACTCCGAGATTGGCCCTCCCGAACAGCTTCCCATCCCGTTGTTGCAGGTTGAGTTCTTGTATCGTCAGCGATCCGCCAATCCAATTGACGCCGATGTCTATTCATCATGGTTTCCCGTGCAGGCTGAAGAGCTTAAGCAACGCCTTCAAGCGATCAACTCGCAACCTCAAAATGGGACAATGATTTGTAACCCACTGGATGACGAGTTTGAAATCAGGCCGATTTCCGCGTTCGCCGATCGGGGGTCGCTAGTCGAATTAGCGCTAGACTCCCCCGCGGTCGGAGCCAAAGATCCGCCCTCGAAACGAGATCCCACGGATCGGGGCGCAAAGGCTGATCTCTGGGGAACACTATCCGCAGACCAAGCTACTTCGAAACGAGACCCAACGGCTCGGGGCTCAATGGCATCGGATGAAAAAATCCAGCTTGAAAATGGCTATATCCTGATCCGAAGGATTGGACGAGGCAATTTTGGAGAAGTTTGGTTAAGCGAGGCTCCAGGTGGCATAGAAGTAGCCTTAAAAATTGTGCGACTACCATCAGGCCAGCCATCCAAACATGTGGAGCTGCGTTCCCTCGACTTGATGAAACGGATGCGACATCCTTACTTGATTCAAGTTCAAGCTTTTTGGGTTACGACGGAGCAAATATTGATCGCAATGGAGTTGGCAGATCAAAGTCTTCAGGACCGCGCGAGGGCATGCAGCAATCGGTCGATTCCTTTACCTGAGCTACTCCGATACATGGCCGAAGCAGCCGAAGGAATCGATCACTTGCACAGCGAGCACGTCCTGCATCGCGATATCAAACCGGATAACCTTTTGCTGCTCAAGGGACATGTTAAAGTAGCCGACTTCGGCTTAGCTCGACTGCTCGATGAAACTGGTCTTTCCGTCGCAGCAACTCAAGTGGCAGGATCGCCCATGTACATGGCCCCAGAGGTCTGGAGCAGGAAACCGGTCCCGAACAGTGACCAGTACAGCTTGGCGGTTGCCTATGCGGAACTCAGGATGGGAAACACGCCATTTTCTGCTAGCAGCCTCGTTGAGGCTATGCAGGAGCACCTCTATGGGAAGCCGAATCTCAGGGGCATAGCCGAACCTGAGCAAGCGGTACTGCGGAAAGCCCTGTCGAAGAACACCCAGGAGCGTTTTGCAAGTTGTTCGGAAATGGTCCGCAGACTGACTGAGGCTGCAACACCCATAGTGGTGCCTCAGACTCTGTCCCCCAAAGGTTCTGAGAATCTTTCTTTCTGGAAGTGGATTGTGGTTCCTAGCGTTGTTGCTGGGATTGCCGTGACGAGCTCCCTATTCTGGTTTACCAACGTTCCTGGAATTCGATCTGAACCCGCGATCGAACTTCCAGATGTGGTTGTTGTTCCATTCGGAGAGCAGTCCACTTTTGAAATTTCGACCATCGATAGTTCGGATACGATCGATGATGTCACATCGGCAAACACCCCGCCCGGCATTTCCATCCATTTTGATGCCGCGAAAAGAACGCTGGACGTTATTGCGGACCTGAACACGAAAATCGGTTTATCGAACATCGAACTGACGGCTACCACCCGGCGGAACAAAATTTCCAAAACAGTTCGAGTCGATGTCCGGGCTTCTAGTCGCTTGAAACTTCCCGAAGGCACGCAACCATCCAAGCTCAATGCTCGAAGGGTTGAAGCGGAAGAACGAATTTTGTACGAAAGCATCGAGTACAAGGTTCGCAACTGCAGCGAACCTATGGAGTTCTTGCTGATCCCACGTCAAGCGATCCAGGATCCTCCCACGTTTTATATGATGAAAAGCGAGGTCACCAACCGCTTGTTTGCCGAATTCGCGGTTGCCAACCCAGACAAGATAAGTACCAATTCGCTTTGGCGGGATGGAGCGATTGCTGACGAGAGCCCTCTTGGAGTAGACGGCGAATTCATGGACTGCCCTGTCGTCGGCGTCAACGTCGAGGAAGCAAATGCTTTTGCACTATGGGTCGGAGGACTATTGCCCAGCGCAGAAGAGTGGGACAAAGCTGCGGGTGCAAATTATTCCCCACGTCAAGAGGGTCCTTACAAGAGCATGGGTACAGATATTTGTATTGACAGAGTCAGTCAGGGGCCGAGGAGGTCGGCGACTTCCTTGGACGACATCAGCCTATTTGGTGTCTATGATCTCGCCGGAAACGCAACCGAGTTGACACGAAGTTTCTTGGGGATCAATTCTCCGCTTGTCATTCCGCTGATCGAGAAACTTGGAAATGAAAGAGTTATTTTGCGTGGGCATAGCTACCATGATCCTGCGCCCTGGAAATTTGTTGACGCTGAGGATGGAAATCCGCCGTCGCTGGAATACGACAAATCGAAACCGAGCATCGGTTTCCGAGTGGTGATCGAGTTTCTATGAAAAGTCCTCCCAGGCCGTTGGCCTAATTCGATTGACTCACGGAAAACGTGCCGTAACCAGCTTACCAATCGAATTCTTTCAAATCTGGCGACTGTGTCTTGATCCAAGATGAAGATGAAGTCTTCATTTCCTCAATCAGCTTCGCAACGGTAGTCGTGCGGGAAAGCTGACCTAAATCATGCAAATGGTCGTCGACACAGTTCACATCAACGAAGGGCAGGCGATGTTGCGGAGCGTGCCAACCACGCAGGCGTTCATGCCCTCTCGCAATTCCTTCGTTTCGAGAAATGGGGCACGATGTTCTGTACTTCTCTACGGGCGTTGTCTGTAAAGACGGGCGTTGTCTGTAAAGTGCAAATATCTTAGGATATTTGGGTACGTCCAGGAACCAGTGGTTGGTTGCCAGACGAGGAACTTAACAA
>Ga0105049_10008604_pt1 | contig 11827 bp, 7 predicted proteins | sample MAT06_FD_78087 | JGI IMG/M metagenome (GOLD analysis project Ga0105049, IMG submission 78087) | Freshwater microbial communities from Lake Fryxell liftoff mats and glacier meltwater in Antarctica - MAT-06 | ecosystem: Environmental > Aquatic > Freshwater > Ice > Liftoff microbial mat | place...
CGTCGCCTTCGCGGCGTTCTGGATGGTCAAGGTGCTGTCGCGCATGCAGCGCAAGCAGCAGGCCGCCCCGGCCGCCGCGCCGGTGCCGCCGCGCAGCGAAATGTTGCTGGAAGAAATCCGCGATCTGCTGAAGCAGTCCAACCGCGCATGAGCGAGCACATCCTGAACCGCGAATTCCTGCTCTCGGGCCGGCTGGTCGAGGAGATCCGTCGCTGGAGCCCCGACATGCGGGTGTATAGCGACGCGGAGCGCGCCGCTTTGCTCGCGGCGTTCCTGGCGGAACGGCCACAGCCGGGGCACGGCGCGGGCGTTTGGGTGTTCGCCTATGGCTCGCTGATCTGGAACCCGATGGTCCACCATGTGGAGCGCCGGGCCGCCCATACGCCCGATTGGCACCGCGCCTTCTGCCTGTCGACCAGCGGCGGGCGCGGCACGCCGGAGAACCCGGGATTGATGCTCGGCCTGCGGCCTGGCCCGGGCTATGCCGACGGCTGCACCGGAGTGGCCTTTCGCATCGACGAGGCGTTGATCGGCCCGGAGCTGGACCTGCTGTGGCGCCGCGAGATGGTGGCACCCGGTTATATTCCGCGCTGGGTGGAGCTGGCTGTTCCCAAAGGCGCCGACCCTGGCGGGGCGACACTCGGCCACGGCATCGCCTTCACCAGTGACAGCGCCGGACCGGGCTATTGCGACCTGGCGGAGGAGGTGATCGTGCGCCGCATCGCCACCGCAAGCGGGCGCATGGGCACGGCGGCCGAATACCTGTTTCGCACCCGCGACGGCCTGCGCGAACTGGGCATCGACTGCCCGTTTGTCGAGCGTATCGCGGTGCTGGTCGATGCCGAGATGGCAGCGGCACCCGGGCCTTGACCGTTCTGCCGCATGCGCGACCCGACTCGGTATTCCTTGGAGTGGCCCATGTTTGAGCGCTTACGCGGCCTTTTGCTGATCCCGGCACTGCTCCTCGCCCTCACCCTCGCTTTCACCGGCCCGGCCGCACAGGCCCAGGATTTCAACCTGCCGGGCGTGCAGGGACCGGCCGAGGCCTATGTCGAAAGCCTGACCAAGCGCTTCCCCACCGGCGCCCCCGCCGCCGCCCGGCGCACCGCGGAACAGCAGGCCAACGCCGCCATCGGCAAGCGCGACTGGCCGGCCGCCATCACCGCACTGGAACTGCGCGTGGCGCAGGGTGATGCAACCGCCGCGCACTTCGCCGAACTGGCCAACGCCTTGCTGCGCCGCACCCCGCCCGATGCCGAGAAGGCGCTGTTCGCCGGCTGGCAGGCGTTCCAGGCGGCCGAGGCGGGTGAGGCGGAAATCCGCCCCCTGCTGCTGATCGCCGAGGCCCTGCGCGCGCAGAACCGCCCGGCGCAGATGCTGCTGGCGCTGTCCCAGGTGGTGGAGCGCGCGCCCGCCAACGCGGAGTATCGCCGCCAGCTTGATGCCGCGCGCCGCGAAGTGGGCGTGCAGGTGCGCAGCGTGCGCACCGAGGCCGAGGCCGACCCGGCGCGCGCCTGCATCGCCTTCACCTCGCCGCCCAGCCGCCGCGCCGATTTCAACCCGCAGGACTGGGTGCGCCTTGAGCCGCCGGTGCCGGGGGCCGCGGTCACCCGCGAGGGCGACCAGATATGTGTCTCCGGCCTGCCCTATGGCGCAACCACCCGCATCACGCTGCGCGCCGGCATGCCGGGCGAGGGCGGCATCGCGCTGACCCAGGACGCTGTCGGCAACGTGGCCATGCCGAACCGCGCGCCGCGCGTGGCCTTCGACACCCGCATGTTCGTGTTGCCGCACGGCCAGGCGCCGGCGGTGACGCTCACCACGGTGAACATGTCGGCGGTGAAGCTGTCGCTGGTGCGCATGACCGAGCGCAGCGTGGCGGCCTTCATGCGCGACTATCGCATGGGCGAGCAGATCGACCGCTGGAGCGTCGAGTCGATCGCCGAGAGCACCGGCAGCGAAGTGTGGAAGGGCACCGCCGAAATCCCGAAATGGGAGGTCAACAAGGTCGCCCGCACCGCCCTGCCGATGCCCGCGGCGCTGGCCAGTGCCGGCCCCGGGCTGTATGCGCTGACCGCCGAGCAGGGCGACGGCTCGCCGCGGCGCGGCAATGGCGCGGTGCAGATGATCCTGCGCACCGACCTCGCCCCCACCGTGTGGCGCGGCTCGGACGGGCTGACGGTGCAGGTGCGCGGCTATTCCAACGCCCTGCCGCGCGCCGGCGTGACGCTGCGCCTGATTGCCCGCAACAACGACATTCTCGCCGAGGCCACCACCGACGCCCAGGGCGTGGCCCGCTTTGCGCGCGCCCTGTTGCGTGGCGAGGGACCGCTGGAGCCCGGCGCGATCCATGCCGTGGCGGATGCCGATTTCGCCGCACTCGATTTGAACACCGCAGCCTTCGACCTGTCCGACCGCGGGGTGGAGGGCATGGCCCATCCCGGCCCGCTCGACGGCTTCGTCTGGCTCGACCGCGGCATCTATCGGCCGGGCGAGACGGTGCAGGTGATGGCGCTGGTGCGCGACGCCGCCGGGCTGCCGGCTGACCTGCCGGTGCAGGTGACGGTGCGGCGCCCCGGCGGCCAGACCTTCCTCAAGACCACGCCGCCGCGGCTGGCCGAGGCCGCACTGCATGTGCCAGTGGCGCTGTCGGCCGGTGCGTCGGCCGGCATCTGGACGATCGAGCTGCACGCCGACCCCGCCTTGCCGCCGATCGGGCGGGCCGAGTTCCGCGTGGATGCCTTCGTGCCCGACCGCATGGCGGTTGAAGTGGGCGCGCTGCCCGCCACCCTGGTTGCCGGCCAGCCGGCCCGCGTGCCAGTGACCGCGCGGTTCCTGTACGGCGCCCCCGCCGCGGGGCTGACCGGCGAGGCCAGCCTGCGCCTGGTGGCCGACCCCGCCCCGTTTCCGTCGCTGGCCGGCTATCGCATTGGCCAGGTCGGCGAGATGTATGCCCCCAGCAGCCGCCAGATCGAGCTGCCCGAGACCGACCCGCAGGGGGCGACCACGCTGGTGCTGGAGATTGCGCGGCTGCCCGACACGACCTTTGCGTTGAAGGCCGAGCTCGACATCGCGGTCAACGACCCCGCCGGGCGGGCCTCGCGCACCACCGCGACCATTCCCGTGCGCCCCGCCGGCCCGCTGATCGGCATCAAGCCGCTGTTTCCCGACAACGCGGTGGATGCGCAGGCCGAGGCCGGGTTCGACATCGCCGCCGCCGGCCCCGATGGCGCGCGCATGCCGCTTGGCGCCAAATTGCGCCTGGTGCGGGAGCGGCCGGACTGGCGGATGGTGATGCGCGGCTCGCTGGCGCGCTACGAAACGGTGTGGCGCGATGAGCCGCTGGAAACCCGCGACATCGCCATCGGCGCGGCCGAACCCTTCCGCTACGCAAGGAAGCTCGATTTCGGCCGCTACCGTCTGGAAGTGGCGCAAGACAACGGCATGGCGATCACCTCCTATCGCTTCCGCGCCGGCTGGGCGGCCTCGGAAAGTCCCGACGTGCCCGACCGCGTGGATGTGTCGGCGGCCACCCGCAGCGCGAAAATCGGCGAGACGGTGAAAATCCACATCGCCCCGCCGTTCGGTGGCGAGGCGACGATTGCGGTGCTGTCCGACCGGGTGCTGTCGCTGCGCACGCTGGCGGTGCCCGAGGGCGGCATCGATATCGACGTGAAGGTGGAGCAAAGCTGGGGGCCGGGCGCCTATGTGGCGGTGCATGTGTTCAAGCCCGGCACCCCGAAAGACGGCGCTGGCAAGGATCGTGCTGGCCAGGATCGGCCGGGGCGGGCCATCGGCCTCACCTGGGTGGGGGTCGATCCCGCGGCGCGCACCCTGGCGGTGGCGATTGACACGCCCGACCAGCTGCCGCCGCGGGCGCGCAGCGTGGTGCCGGTGCGCACCGCGCCGGGTGCCTGGGTGACTCTGGCCGCGGTCGACGAGGGCATCCTGCGGCTGACCCGGTTCGCCACCCCCAACCCGGCCGGGCATTACCTCGGCCGCCGCCGCCTGGGGCTCGACATTCGCGACGATTGGGGCCGGCTGATTGCCCCCGCCGAAGGTGAAGCAACCCTGTTGAAGCAGGGCGGTGACGAGGGTGGCTTCGTGCTGCCCGATATCCCCATCCGCACGGTCACGCTGTTCACGCCGCCGGTGCAGGCCGGGGCCGATGGTGTGGCGCGCATCCCGCTCGACATGCCCGACTTCAATGGCGAGGTGCGGCTGATGGCGGTGGCCTGGCAGGGCAGCAAGGTGGGATCTGCCGGCAAGCCCGCCACGGTGCGCGACCCGGTGATCGCCGAGGCGCTGCTGCCGCGTTTCCTGGCCCCCGGCGACGAGGCGCGGCTGGTGGTGATGCTGCACAACATCGATCTGCCCGCCGGGCTGGTGCAGGTGCGGCTGACGACCGAGGGGCCGCTGGCCATCGACGGCGGCGGCACCCTGTCGGCCACGCTGGCGCCCGGCGAACGCGGCTTGCCGGCCACGCTGTTGCGCGCCACCGGTGCGGGACGCGGCGTGGTGAAACTGGCGATCACCGCACCCGGTGGCTTCACCCTGCAACGCGACACCGCGATCACCATCCGCCCGGCCCGGCCGCCCGCCAGCCTGGTCAGCGGTGGCGACATGGCGGCGGGGGCCGAGGCACGGCTGGACCCGCCGACCGGCCGCTTCATGCCGGGCACCTGGACGGCCGAGGCGATTTTCGGCGCCGCGGTGCGCTACGACGCAGCGGCGCTGGTGCGCGCGCTGGACGCCTATCCGGTCGCCTGCCTGGAACAGACGATCAGCCGCGGCCTGCCGCTGGCGCTGTTGCCCGATGGCCCGGTGGCCGGCGAGCAGCGCGCGTCACGGCTGGCGGCGGCGGTGGCATCGGTGCTCGACCGCCAGCGCTACGATGGCGGCTTCGGGCTGTGGAGTGCTGCTGGCGAGGCCGAGCCGTGGCTGTCGCCCTTTGCGGTGGAGTTCCTGCTGCGCGCCCGCACTGCCGGGGCCACGGTGCCGGACGTGGCCCTGAACGAGGCGCTCAAGCATCTGTCGGAGGCCAGCGAATACGGCGGCGACAAGCCCGCCGCAATGGCCGCCCATGCCTATCGGCTGTACGTGCTGGCGCTGGCGGGCCAGGGCCGGCCGGGGGCAGCGCGGGTGCTGGCCGAAAGCCCGGACGGGCTGCCAACCCCGCTGGCGCGCGCCCAGGTGGCCGCCGCGCTGGCGCTGGCGCACGATGCGCCGCGGGCCGAGGCGATGTTTCGTTCCGCGCTGGATGCCCCGGTGCGCCGCTGGTGGGCCGCCGACTATGGCACCGGGCTGCGCGACCTGGCGGCCATCGCGGTGCTGCTGAAGGATAGCGGCCTGCTGCCCGACCGGCTGGCCCGCCTGGCCGCCGGCCTGCCGGGTGCGGACATGCTGCCCGCAGCGCTGTCGACCCAGGAACAGGCCTGGCTGGCCGCCGCCGCCGCCACGCTGGGGCGCGACGGCCGGCCGGTGCGCGTGGAGCTTGACGGGCAGACGCTGTCCGGCCCGGTGGTCGCCGCGCGGCTGACGGGGCCGGCCGTGGCGAAGAACCTGTCGGAGCGCACGGTCTGGCAGTCGGTGTCGGTCAGCGGCGTGCCGGCCGAACCGCTGCCGGCGGCGCGCGCGGGCATGCGCATCAGCCGCCGCTTCCTCGCACTGGACGGCAGCGCGCTGAACCTGGACCAACTGCGCCAGACCACCGAGTTCGTGCTGCTGCTGGAAGGCACCGCGGAGACCCGCCAGGACCATCGCGTGCTGGCGACCCAGGGCTTGCCGGCGGGGTGGGAGATCACCGCGCGCCTGCCCGCAGGTGCGATCGCCGGCATGCCGTGGCTGGGCGAACTGACCGCCACCGAGGCCCAGCCGGCGGCCGATGACCGTTTCGTGGCGGCCATCGCGCTGACCGAGGCCAAGCCGGGCTTCCGGGTGGCGGCACGGCTGCGCGCGGTGACGCCGGGCTTCTTCGAACTGCCCGGCGCCGACCTGGCCGACATGTACCGGCCCGGCATTTTCGCCCGCCAGGCGGTGGCGAAGATCAGGGTGTTGCCAACGGAGTGACGCCGATGCGCATCGGGCGGTGGGCCGCGCTGCTGGTCGTGCCCGTTCTGGCCGCTGGGCTGCTGACCGCGGGGCTTTGGGCGCTCGACCGGGCGTTTCCGCCGGCGCTGGGGCGGCTGGCGAGCGTGGGCACCGAGGTGCTGGCGCGCGACGGGCGCACCCTGGCGCTGCTGCCGGCGCACGGCGGGGTCTGGCGCTTTCGGGTGCGCGCCGAGGACGTGGCGCCGGTGTTGCTGGAGACGCTGGTGGCAATCGAGGACCGCCGCTTCTGGTGGCATCCCGGCATTGATCCGTTGGCACTGGCGCGCGCTGCGATGCAGGACTTGCGGGCGGGGCGGATCGTCTCGGGCGGCTCCACCCTGACGATGCAGGCGGCGCGGCTGCTGGAACCGCGGCCGCGCACTGTGGCCAGCAAGCTGATCGAGATGGCACGCGCGGTGCAGCTGGAGTGGCATTTTTCCAAGCGCGAAATCCTCGGCATCTGGCTGAGTCTGGCGCCCTATGGCGGCAATCTGGAGGGGGTGCGGGCGGGGTCGCTGGCCTGGTTCGGGCGCGGGCCGGCGCTGCTGGATCCGGCGGAGGCGGCGCTGCTGGTGGCAATCCCGCGCCGGCCGGAGGCGCTGCGGCCCGACCGCCATGCCGAACGGGCGCGGGCGTTGCGCGACCGTATCCTGGGGGGCGATGGCGGGCCGATGCCGACGCAGCGCGTGGCCCTGCCGCGCCATGCCCGCCAGGCGGTGGCTTCGCTGCCGCGCGCCGACCGGGTGGAGACCACGCTCGACCTGTCATTGCAGCGCGCGCTGGAGCGCTTCGCCACCGAGCAACTGCGCGGGCTGCCGGAACGGGCCTCGCTCGCCGTGCTGGTGGCCGACCTCACCACCCGCGAGGTGCGCGCCGTGGTGTCGGGCAGCGACGGGGCGCAGGTTGGGCGGGCCGGGGCGATGGACCTGACCCGCGCCATCCGCTCGCCGGGCTCGGCGATGAAGCCGTTCATCTATGCCATGGCGTTCCAGGACGGCATCGCAGCGCCGCAAACACGGCTGGACGACCTGCCGCGGCGCTTTGGCGCCTATGCGCCCGAGGATTTCGACCGCAGCTTTCAGGGCGTGGTGACAGCGGGTGAGGCGCTGCGCCGGTCGTTGAACCTGCCGGCGGTGGCGCTGCTCGACCGGGTGGGGCCGCTGCGCTTCGCCTCCGCGTTGAAGGGGGCCGGCGTGGCGCTGCGCCTGCCGCCCGGTGCCGACCCGTCGCTGCCGCTCGCCCTCGGCGGGGCCGGGATCACCTTGCGCGAGCTGGCCGGGCTGTATGCGGCACTCGGCACCGACGGGGCGGCGATGCCGTTGCGGCTGGTGGCGGGCAGCGCGGCGCCGGCGCCGTTCCTGCAACCGCGTGCCGCGGCGGTGATCGCCGAGGTGCTGACCCAGCGCTTTCCCGATGGCGGGCCGGCGGGGGTGGCGTGGAAAACCGGTACCAGCTGGGGCGGGCGCGACGCCTGGGCGCTGGGCTTCGACGCCGCACACGTGGCCGGCGTCTGGGTCGGCCGGCCCGACGGCACGCCGCTGCCTGGGGCGACCGGGCGCAACCTCGCCTTGCCGCTGCTGGCCCGGGTGATCGAAATGCTGCCGCCCGCGCCCCGGCCCGAACCGCGCGCCGAGGCGCGGCCGGTGGCGGCCACCGCACGGCCCGGTGCCGAGGAGGCGCTGCGCCTGCTGTTCCCGCCGCCCGGCGCGGTGCTGGCCGGCGAGGCGCCGGTGGTGCTGCGGGTGATGGGCGGGCGCCGGCCGCTGACCTTCATGGTCGACGGCGCCCGGCTGCCAACCGATCCCGCACGACGCGAGGCGGCATGGCACCCCAGCGGGCCAGGGTTCTACCGGCTGACAGTGCTCGATGCCGATGGTGGGGTGGCGCGGGCGGTGGTGCGGGTGCGGTAGAGCCGTCGGCGGGCTTATGCCAATCGAAATTAAGCCTGGGGCTTCGCCCCAAACCCCACCAGGGGCCAAGCCCCTGGACCTTAAACATTGAGCATTTTTTTAAGCGCGTCCGTCCAGACCGACATTTTTGCGTGACGTATGAGGTCCAGGGGCTCGGCCCCTGGTGGGTCCCTGCGATGTGGCTTCGCGCCGCAATGGCAAGGCCCTGGCCTTTTCCACCGAGGGTTTTTTCTTGTCGAATATTTGAATCAATCGCGCCAACTCGAATCGCGGCGATCGAGCATGCGCAGCAGTCCTGGCCATTCCTTGCGGCCGTAGGTGCGGGTGGCACTGGGCGCGTACATGGAAGCTGATTTGTCGACGATGGCTTGCGGCAGCACGTTCAGCGGGGTGTTGCACGACATGGCGGCGATCTGGGCCTGGCAGGCGCGTTCCAGGCCGAACATGAAGTTGAAGGCTTCGGGGATGGTTTGGCCGACGGTGAGCAGGCCGTGGTTGCGTAGGATCATGAGGTTCTGCTGGCCGAGATGGCCGGCGATGGCGTCGCGTTCCGACGTGTCGCGCTCGGGGCCGTTGAAGTCGTGATAGGCGACGCGGCCGGTGAAGCGGTGGGCGGTTTGCGTCAGGGGGAGGAGGCCGCATTGCAGGGCGGAGACTGCTATGCCGGCGGTGGTGTGGGTGTGGATGGCGGCCATCACGTCGGCGCGGGCACGGTAGAGGGCACTGTGGATGACGAAGGCGGCGGGCTGGAGGTTGTAGTCGGGCATGCCCTCGCCGAATTCCGGTTGGAGGGTGACGTTCCCGTCGAGGTCGGCTTTCAGCAGGGAGCTTGCGGTGACTTCGCCGAACAGCAGGCCGTGGGCGATCACCAGGAATTCGCTCGGGGAGTCGGGCACGCGGGCCGAGATGTGGGTGGCGATCATGTCGGTCATGCCGAAGTGGTCGCACAGCCGGTAGCAGGCGGCGAGGTCGAGGCGGGCCTGCCACTCTGCGGCGCTGACGCGGGTGCGCAACGGTGGGATGCGCAGGGGGTTGGCGCCGATATCGTCCATGGGTTTCTCCGGTGAGCGGTGGCGGGTAGTCTAGCGCCAAACAGGGGCGGGAACACACGCATGCGCGAGCTTGGATTTGAGGTGCCGAAGGGCGCCACCGATTGCCACATGCATATCTTCGGCGATGTGGCGGCCTTTCCGCCGGCGGCCTGGCGGGCGTACGACCCCACGCCGGCGACCCTGCCGGTCTATAACGCCGAGGCGGCGCGGATGGGGTTTTCGCGCGTGGTGTTCGTGCAGCCGAGTGCGTATGGCACCGATAATAGCTGCATGAAGGAGGCGCTGCGGGCGCGGCCGAAGGATAGCCGGGGGGTCGCGGTGATCGATGCGGCGACCAAGGATTCCGAGCTGAAGGCGCTGGCCAAGCTGGGCGTGCGTGGGGTGCGGCTGAACTTGGTGAGCAACGGCATTCCCGACGTGGCGGCGGCGGTGGCGCAGTTGCAGGAAACGGCGGCGCGCGTGGGCAAGCTGGGCTGGCATATCCAGATCTTCGCCCTGCCGGGGCTGCTGGCCGGGATCGCACCGGCGATCGCCGATCTGGGGGTGGATGTGGTGATCGACCACATGGGCGCGGGCGATGGCCGGCTGGCGGAGAGCCGGCCGGGGTTCGACGATGTGCTGGCGCTGCTGCGGGCGGGCCGCGCCTGGGTGAAGGTGTCGGGCGCCAATCGGGTGTCGCACGCGGGGGGCGGGTTCGAGGACGCGGTTGCGGTGATCCGCGCGCTGGTGGAGGCGAACCCGGCGCGGGCGGTGTGGGGCACCGACTGGCCGCATATCGGGCCGCACACGGCGGGTGCGCCGGAGCGGGTGGTTTACATGCCGCACGATAATCTTGCGCTGCTGCGGCTGCTGGGCTTGGCGGTGCCGGAAGCCGCGGTGCGGCAGCTTGTGCTGGTGGATAACCCGGCGAAGCTCTACGGGTTCTGACCCCCGCCCTTCCAGGTCTCGGGCGCGAACAGGCCGAATAGCAGCCCGGAGGCGACCAGTAGCGCGGCGCACACGGCCAGCGCCGCGGCCGGGCCGAAAATGTCGGTGATCAGCCCCAGCCCGACCGGGCCGATGACGTAGCCGATGTCGCCGAGCATGCGGAACAGGCTCATGGCGGCGGCGTTCATGCCCAGCGGGGCGCTGTCGGCGGCGTAGGTTGCGGGTGCGGGGCCGCCCATGCCGCTGGCCAGGCCCCAGGCCAGGCTGGCGGCCATGAACCAGGCGAGGTTGGGGGCGATGCCGAACAGCAGCATGGCGACGCCGGACAGGATCGCCGTGGGCACGATCACCGGCTTGCGGCCGAAGCGGTCGGACAGCCAGCCGGCGGGATAGGCGCCGAGCAGGCCGAGCACCGAGCCGAGCGCCATCGACAGCCCGATCGTGCCCGGCGCGAGGCCGAGCCACTCGGCGCCGAGCAGCGGCACGATGTTGAACAGCCCGCCGGTGCGGGTGGCGGCACCGACCAGCGCGACCAGGCACACCAGGGCGAAGCCGCGGTTGCTGCCGACGAGGCGGAGTTGGGTGAAGAAGCTTGGGAGCTTCGCGCCGCCGGCACGCTCGCGCGCCAGTTCCCGCGTTTCGCCGACCGCGAACCAGGCCACGGCGCCGACGGCGATGCCGAGCACGGCATAGGCCCAGAACGGTGCGGACAGGCCGAACCACTCGGCCAGCAGCCCGCCCGGCAGCGGGCCGGCGCCGGCGGCGAAGATGAAGCTGCCCCAGTACAGCGACATCATGCGGCCGCGGCGCTCGGGCGTGGTGATGTCGGTGAGCACGATCTGGCCCGCGGTCACCACCAACCCGGCGCCGATGCCGGCGACGAAGCGCCCGGCCATGAATTCGGGGTAGGAGCCGGCCAGCGCGCACCACAGATTGCCCGCCGAGGTGGCAATGGCACCCAACGCCAAGGCGTGGCGGCGGCCATAGCGGTCGGCGATCTGGCCGGCGGGGGCCGACGCGAAGAGCCGCGCCAGGCCGTAGACGGCGATGGCGGCACCGATCCAAGCCACCGGCACGCCGAACTGGCGAGCATACAACGGTAGCACCGGCACCACCGCGCCGAAGCCGAGCTGGTTCACCGCGACCAGCACGCACATCCACAGCAGGATGCGGCGTTCCCGCGCGGGTAGGCCGCCCAGCATCCGCGGCTACAGCACGAAGAGCGGGTCGGTGTCGCCAGTCGTGGCACCGATGCCGTTCAGGATGACGTTGAAGGCCGCCATCGTGCGCGCGCAGGCCGGGGTGATCATCGTGCCAGACGCTGGAACGAAAGGTTCTTCACCCGGTTGCCGTTGGTCAGCAGGCCGGTGACCCTGCCCGATGCGTCGCGCAGCACGCGGGCGTCGAGCCAGCTGCGATACAGCGCGCCGGGGGTCCAGGTGCGGAAAATATCGCCCTCGATGCCCTCCAGCGGCCAGGGGCCGGCATTGGCCAGCGGGCCGGCGATGGTAAGGTCCATGCCGCCGGGACGGCCCCCTTCTTGACACGGCGCGATGGTCCAGGTGGCGGCCATTTCGTCGCTGCGATAGGTGCCGGGGAGGTCGGCGGGCAGGGCGGCGCCGGGGACAACGCGGTGGTAGGTGGCGGCCACGCCGGCGTCGTGTTCGATTTCCACGCTGGCGCCGTCGGCGGCAAGGCGGAAGGCGAAGTCGCGCCCGGCATTCGCGGCGGCGAGGCGGCCGTCGCCGATGGAGCGCCCCTCGAAGGCCACGCGGTTGGTGCTGCGGGTGAGTACGTCGGCGGCCGATAGCGCCAAATCGACGGTGGCCGCGGCGGAGGAGTCGCGGA
>Ga0105049_10008605_pt1 | contig 11827 bp, 10 predicted proteins | sample MAT06_FD_78087 | JGI IMG/M metagenome (GOLD analysis project Ga0105049, IMG submission 78087) | Freshwater microbial communities from Lake Fryxell liftoff mats and glacier meltwater in Antarctica - MAT-06 | ecosystem: Environmental > Aquatic > Freshwater > Ice > Liftoff microbial mat | place...
ACCATCATCTTCCGCCAACCACTCCTCCAACTGTTCATTTGTAACCTTGGGTCTGGGCATTGCCATTTCTTCATCGAAAAGCTTTTTGTGCAGCATGGTTTTTATACCCATTTCTTTTGCCACTTGCAGTAGCAAATCATTTTTTTTTGTCTGAAGAAGTAAGCGTTATCGTTTTCATATTTATACAAAAATAAAAAATCTATTATACAGCCGCCATATCGCTTTTGTATGCGCCAACGTTTACACCCGGCACCCAATCTACATCGGGCACTTTTGTTGCGGGCAACACAATCGCATTACCGAGATAATCCACGCGCTTTGCTGGATAAATGTGGGTTTCAAAAAGATATGCAAGCAATGATGTTCTATCCAAATTTGGATGAATGTGCGGACGAATATTTTTGTTATGATACTCAGGTAAAAGACTCCAATGCAGGTTTGGCTTTTCGTGATGCGCACCATGAAAACCATTATTAAAAAGAAGCAAATTCAAGAATTTGCCCGAAAAGTTTCTACTGTGATTGTATGGATGATTTTCGTCCACGCCATCGTGTTGAAAGTAATTGGTGCCAACGATTCCCCATGCTGCATATTGATGTGGAATGAAAAGGAACAACAAAAAGCACTGCCAGTTTACAAACAACATTCCGAGCTTTATCACATTCACCAATGCCAACTCAAAAGCAAACTGCCAGAACCATTGTGGCTTTTCGTGATACATTCTTTTTGCAAAGCGCATTTCGCTTTTGATGATATCACCACTCATGATAAAGAAGAAAAAAAGCTGGTTCAAAATATTCCATTTAAAAGTGGCTTTGGTGGTGCGCATCACATCCTTTTCGCCCTGCGTAAATTTATGATGACTGAAATTATGCCCCGGTACAAATGCGCTTGTGGAATGACCATAAGAGAGCGATAAAATCACTTGAAAGAATCGGTTTAGCTCTTTGCTTTTAAAAATAGGAACGTGAATAGTGTTGTGCACAATTATGGCGCAGGTAAATGATAAATAGCAGTTCAACGCCATCCACAAAAAGGCTTGAAACTTGCTCATGTCATCCCACAAAAACCAAGGTGCTATTGCCGCAGCGAAGTATAAAACCACCACAAAAAGTGTTCGCCAATCGGCACTGTATCTAAGCATAAATCTTCACTAATATTCAGCAAACTTAATCAATAAACCACGAAGCAGATTTTAGCGTGAATCGCGAAAGCCTGTAGCAAATTGTTTTGCAAAATAGCTGGCAATTAAATCGGCACCAGCACGCTTTATGGCAATCAAACTTTCAAGCATTGCTTGTTCCTCATTCACCCAGCCTTTTGCTGCGGCAGCTTTAATCATGGCATATTCACCACTCACTTGATATGCTGCAACAGGAATTGCTACTTTTTGTTTAACGCGATGTATCACATCCAAATAAAATCCTGCGGGTTTTATCATCACTATATCGGCACCTTCACTTACATCCAGCAGCACTTCTTTAATTGCTTCGTTGGTATTGGCATAATCCATTTGATAGGTTTTTTTATCGCCAAATCCGGGCGCGCTATCCAAGGCATCGCGAAACGGACCGTACAAACACGAAGCATACTTTGCACTGTAACTTAATATGCCAGTTTCGTGAAAGCCATTAACCTCTAATGCCTGGCGAATGGCGGCTACTCTGCCATCCATCATATCGCTTGGCGCAATAAAATCGGCACCCGCTTGCGCGTGGCTCAAAGCCATTTTTGCCAATGTTTCAACCGTTATATCATTCACTATTTTTTCTCCTTCCACAATGCCATCATGCCCGAAAGAAGAAAAAGGGTCGAGCGCGACATCTGTCATTACAACCATTTCGGGAACAGATTTTTTAATTGCTCGAATGCTACGTTGCATTAAGCCCTCAGGGTTTAGAGCTTCTGTTCCGGCATTATCCTTCAGTTCATCTTTGCATTTTACAAATAGCAAAACGCACTTGATGCCTAACTGCCAAAGTGTTTGCACTTCTTGAATAGTTACCTCCAAACTCATTCTGTAATAGTCGGGTAGCGATTGAATTTCTTCTTTCACGTTTTCGCCTTCAACAACAAAAAGGGGCGCAATAAAATCGGATGGTGTAAGTGTTGTTTCTGCCACCATACTGCGTATCGCTGCCGATTTGCGCAATATGCGCGGACGATGTTTCATGCTTGCTTTACTATTAATTTTTAACTACGAAATTTGTAAAGTTGTCTCTGTCAATTACATTAAAATCTGCTTTGTAAGACGCTGCGAACGCAGGTGGCACCTTTACTTTCGCAGAAGATTTCCATTTAATCTCATAAGCTGAAATTTTAGTGGCTTTTACTTCTAAATAATCAACTTCCTGTTGCTGCTTTGTGCGCCAAAAATATGTTTTTACATGATGCTGATGATACGATAGAAATTTCATTCGCTCGCTGATTATAAAATTTTCCCACAATGCACCTTTGTCTTGTCGCATCGAAATAGGATTGAAATTATTAATAACCGCATTGCGAATTCCATTGTCATAGAAATAGATTTTTTTGTTCGTTTTTATTTCGTTTCGTAGATTTTTACTGAAGGAAGGCAAGCGAAAAATAACAAATGCCTTTTCCAATAAATCTATGTACGATGCAATTGTGTTTTTGTCTGCTTCAACTAATTGCGAAAGCTCATTATAGCTAACTTCGTTACCTATTTGCAAGCCCAAAGCCTGTACCAATTTTTCTAACACCTCAGGCTTTTTTATTCCAGTTAACATAAGAATGTCTTTATATAAATAGCTTTCTAATAGTTGTCGCAAAATATTTTCTTCATCGCCCACTCGGTTCAATACATCTGGATACATTCCGTATAACAATCTATCTTCTAATTGCTGTTGCACAGTGAGATAGTCGTTATGTTGCTGCCATTCTTCCCAACTTACCGGAAACATTCTGTATTCAAATTTTCTACCCGTTAATGGTTCGTTCATTTCATTGCTAATATCTAAAGGTGATGAGCCACTCACCAACAACTGTACATCTTTCATTCTATCGTGAATCATTTTCAATGTCAAACCAATATTTTCTATGCGCTGCGCTTCATCAATAAACACAACTTTATATTCACCAATAATTTGCTTCAATGCCTGAAAATTTGGGTTTGTAAGTTGTTGTCTTACAAATGAATCATCGCCATCCAAAAATAAATAATTTGGAAAAGTTTGTGCCACGGCAAGTAGCATTGTTGATTTACCAACCTGCCTTGGGCCGATTACAATGATAGTTTTCCCTTTAAAGCATTGCTGCTTAATGGTTTGGAATAGATTTCTGTTGATAATTTTAGTCATAATTTATCTTTGCATTCACCAAAAGTAATAACTTTTGGTGAATTAACTCACCAAAAGTTATTACTTTTGGTGAATTGACACCGCAAGAGATCTTTAAAAAGAAGGGCTACCTGCTATCATCAGCAATGATTTTTAGTAAAGAATTGCTTGTTGAAGTTGGTGAAATCACAATGTTTTTAAATGCCTTTATGTTTAATGAAGATGCGGTTATTTCTCCCAAGCAGTATATTTTAGTTGGGTCTTGCAATCTGTTCATTTTAAAGAAACTTTCTACACCACTTGGGCTAAAAAAAACAATCGCATCAAAATGATTTTCTATCACTTTTGGATTGAATATAGTTTCGTAAACCACAAACTCACGAAGATGTATTTCTGCATGTTGAAGTTTATTGGGAATAACATCCATGCGAATGTTGCCGCAACAAAAAATTGCTTCGTGAATATTGCTTTGAATAATTTTTTGGGCTAACCGTTCGGAACTATTTGCTGTGGCAATTATTTTCCAACCACTACTCTCTAATGCAGTTTGAGTTGCTCCATTTAGGCAAAAGCAAACCTTACTTTCAATATTTAATGCAACATTCTTTTCAAAACCAACAACTGCATTTTGCGATGTGAAAATGAATGGAGCGTCAATGCCCTCAATTTGCTTTTGCAAGTGGGGCAAATGTTTGTAATTAAATGTAATGAAAGGATGTTGAAGCCATTCTATGCTATCAGCACCAAAGTTCTTTAGGTATTCATCAGAAAATGATTTTGTGAGCAGCACCTTTATTTTTTTCATCTCAAATTCAATGCCCCTTTTTCGATTAAATCTTCTGCTGCTTTCACTCCAATCAATTTGAAATCACTTTTATTGAGACGCATTTCAACTTCTAGTTTTTGAGTTCCATCCAAAGTCAATGCATTGCCCTTAAAAATGATTTCATCATTTATTATTTCTGCCAATGCACCAACCGGTGCACTGCAACCAGCCTGCAATTTCCTTAAAAACAAACGCTCTGCTGTTACACAACGGAAGGTGTTTTCATCGGTTAAAAATTTACATTTTTCAAGCATTAATTTGTCATCCTGCCTGCAAGAAACCAACAATGCACCTTGAGCCGGTGCGGGCAACATCCAATTCAACAGAACATAATTTTGTGGCTTTATATTCAATCTATCCAATCCTGCTTCGGCAAAAATCACCGCGTCAAATTGTCCGCTGTTAAGTTTTTGCAAGCGGGTTTCTACATTTCCACGAATCGGTTCTATGGTATGGCGTGGATAGCGATTCAGCCATTGTGCCTTACGCCTTAAACTGCTGCTGCCAATAGTTATTACTTTTTGCGAAAAGAGTTCAGGTGATATATTAGTTACACAAATATCAAAGGGAGAACCGCGCTTTAAAACTGCCGCTTCTGTAATTCCCTGCGCCTGCACCACGGGCACATCCTTCATAGAGTGAACAGCAATATCAATACGATTTTCGAGCAGGGCAATATCCAGAGCTTTTGTAAAAATTCCCAGAACGCCAATTTCATAAAGTGGAGTTGTAAGATTTACATCACCCTCGCTTTTTATTAGCACCAATTCGCAAGCTTTTCCGCTTGCTTCCAATAAATATTTCACATGATTTGCCTGCCATAAAGCCAACTTGCTTTCTCGCGCTCCGATGCGAATGGGTGCGCTCATCAGTTGGGATTTTGGTCAACACCCATTTCATTCATCACCCTTAGAAAGGCGCAGGCACTGTCTTGTTGGTGCTTTACCAATGGATTCATTTGCTTCATAAAATGCTGAACGAAACCTTTGGTTAAATTTACAGAAGAACTGTCTTCTGAATTTGAGAAAGTTGTTTCATAACCAAACTCCACCCATGACAAAGCGTGGGTTAAATATTGTTTTAAGCGTTCCTTTTTTTGTAAGTCCTCAATGTGTTTCTCCACAATAGCCATAGCAGCCGGAAGTTCCTTTCTTCGCTCATGCATATTTTGCTCAAACAATGAAGTAAGTGCGTTTAAGTCCAGTAGTTGAACACCATTATTTCTTACATCGGGCGACACATTAGATGGCTGTGATAAGTCCGCAATCCAGTTAATTTTTGAATTGAAAAGTGAATAGTTTTTGATAAGAATTTGATTTGAAGCGGTAGCTACAAAAAGTATATCGGCAACCTTTAAAACACTTGCCAAATCTGATTCTGGAACATACTTTAGATGATACTTTGCTGATAAATCAATTGCCTTTTGTAATGTTCTATTTACCAAAACTATATCCTTTGCATCGGTGTGTTTGGTAAGGCATTCAACAAGATTATTTCCTATTCTGCCAGTTCCATATACTACTATTTTCTTGTTGCTAAGGGAGCCGAATTGTAGCTTAGCCGCGTTGGCAGCAACTGAGGCATAAGACACAAAACCTTTGCAGATATTGGTGTGCGTTTTCACCTCTTTTGAAACTGCTAAAGCCTTATTCACAAGGCCCTCCATTTCATTGCTGAGGCAGTTAAACTTTTTTGAATACTGTGCAGCATCGCGTACCTGAGATGAAATTTCATAATCGCCAAGCAAGCGAGAATCTAAACCGGAAGTAACTTTAAAAAGATGACGAACAGCCTCTGTTCCATAAAGAATTTTAGCCTGTTTGAGCCAAGCAATTCCTCGCTGACTATTAGCATCTGTCAAATCAAAAAACATGAAAAAAATATCTTCTTCTTGGCAATAAACCTCAAAACGATTGCATGTTTTTAAAACAAAGCATTGATGTAAATCAAGATAAGTATGTTGCTTGAAAATACCTTCCACGGTAATATCATGAATAAATTTCAATTCTTCACTCAGATGGTTGTCATCAAATTTTATACTGGCTACAGCTAGCATTGTGCTTTTGTATATTATTTCAACAAATATAATTTATACCGCTAGAAGTGGCAACTATACCTCAATCTTCAAGCCATCGTGTGCTAAAAACATTCCCTCGGGCAAAAGTTTTTGCCGCTCTTGATGCAAGCCTGCCTGGTGACTCATGTGAATGAAATAGGTACGTTCGGGCTTTATTTTACCTACAAACTCTATTGCTTGTGCAAAGGTAAAATGCGAATAATGTTCTTCATCGCGCAGGGCATTCAACACTAATGTTCTTACGCCTATCAGCTTTACTTTTTCGGTTTCGCTGATGGTTTTGCAATCGGTGATGTAGGCAAAGTCTTTGATGCGAAAACCCTTTACTGGCATTGTGGCATGAAACACTTCTACTGGAATAATTTCTAAATGCCCTATGGTGAAAGGTTTATTTTCTATGCGCACAAAATTCAACTTGGGCAGGTATGGATAATCTGTTTTTGCAAATACATAGGGATGTAATTCGCGAATACCCAACTCTGAAAATCCATCGCAGTAAATATCAATGGGTTGCTGCATGGTAAAGTTCAATGCGCGAATTTCATCTAAGCCGCCAATGTGGTCGCGGTGGGGATGGGTTATCAAAACTGCATCTACCTTGTAGATATTTTCGCGCAGCAGTTGCTGACGAAAATCTGGACCTAAATCAATAACGATACTCAAATCTTCATCTTGAATCAAAGCTGAGCAACGCAGGCGATTGTCACGCGGGTCGGGGCTTTTACACACTTCGCACTTGCACCCTATGATGGGTATGCCGGCTGATGTACCTGTGCCAAGAAATGTGATTTGCATGATGAAGACGTTAGGAGTTGTGGGGTGTGAGGTAAGCGTAAAAAAAAGTGTGTGCTATGTCTCGAATCTTATGTCTAACTTCCAGAATCTGTTTATTACCCAAATAGGGTTTCCGCTTTTTCTGAAACTATTTTACTGTAAAGACTTTTTGCATCATCACTCATTGCTTCGGTATTCAACTCAATGTCGAGAAGAATTTCCATCAGGCTGTTAATCTTTGCCTCAATGTCGTGGAACTTATTTATAACAACCACACTTTTACTTTCGAGCACGCAATAGCCGTTGTTGAAATTTCCTTTTTCATAACGCACGGTGTAGCCACCTTCGTGAAAAACCTCTTCCACTTTTTTCAATAATGACGGATTGTATTTGAACATGACTTTAAATTATTAACTGCTACAACTAAAATCTAATAAGCTAAATTTGCCAACGAAACTAATCATTAAGTAGCATGAATAGATGGTTGAAAAATCAAATACTGTGGATATTTCTTTTTCCGGCAATGATGATGTCGCAAGAGGCACCTGTTTTTAGATTCGATATGAACAAAAAGAAAAATCAGGAAAGCGAGCAAAAGAAGGAGGAAACACCACCGCCCGCGCCCACCTACAGCAGCGATGAGGAGGAAGAAGCTGTGCCGGTGAAAAAGAAAAAAGAGAAGAAGGCAGTAGTTGCTGAAGAGAATGCCTATGCCCCAAAAAAGGAAGAGCAGCAAGAAGAGAAGCCCGACTTTAGAAATGGCATATTTAAAGGCTTGTTTATTGCTGGGCTGAATGCTACGCAAATAGATGGCGATGATGGTTATGGCTACAATAATATTGGGGCGCATTTGGGCGTGGGGGCAATGGTGAAGTTTCACAAGCACATGAGCGTGAGCATGGAAATGCTCTATTCAATGCGAGGGGCGCAGCGCAGGCTTTTTGGTAATAATCAGGCGGATAGTTCTTTTAAAATAGTGCATGATTATATAGAGGTGCCGCTGCTTTTTAATGTGCACGACAAAAAGCTAATTATGGCAAGTGTGGGGATTTCGGCAGCTTATATGGTGCGCAATAAATTAATGCTGAATGGGATTGATTACACCAATGCCGAATCTACCGCGCCTATTCCCTCGGCATTTTTGGTGGAGCCTAAAAAGTTTGATTTAAGTGCTTTGATTGGTTTACATTTTATCATCAAAGAACATTTTGCATTGGGTGCCAGATTCAGTTATTCGCTGTTGGGCATTCGCCCGGCTATGCCTGGCTCGCGGGTCAGAAATCAATACAATAATGTGTTGAGTTTTCGCTTTATGTATATTCTTAGTCCTAAAAAGAAAAAGTAAGCGACAAAGCTCAATACTCAAGCAATTTTTTTCACCAAAATTCTTAGCAGTCCCTTGCTCCATTCTGTGATACTGTATCGCTGAAAACTCGTGTTTACTAACATTGCTCTTTTGCGTAAAAACATCATTTTTTTATAGCACCATATTTCAGCATGAAAGAAATGTCGTGCTGCAAAAATCTTCGTTTTCTTTACCTCCAATTATCATTCAATAATTTATGCAAAACGATACGCACATCATGCACGCAGATTTGGATTCGTTCTTCGTGTCGGTGGAACGGATTTTGGACCCCTCGTTGATGGGCAAGCCGGTGATAGTTGGTGGCAATGCGCGCAGGGGCGTGGTGGCATCGTGCAGCTATGAGGCGCGGGCGTTTGGCATACATTCTGCCATGCCCACGCGTAAGGCGCATCAGCTTTGCCCACAGGCAATTTTTGTTCACGGAAGCTCATCGGAATACAGCCGCTATTCGCGTATGGTTACCGATGTGATTGCCGATGCCGTGCCGCTTTTTGAAAAAGCTTCTATTGATGAATTTTATATTGACCTGAGTGGCATGGAGAAATTTTTTGGCTGTTTTGATTATGCCACCAAACTGCGCAAACGCATCATTAAAGAAACTGGCTTGCCGATTTCCATTGGTTTATCCGTTAATAAAATGATGGCAAAAATGGCAACCAACCAAGCAAAGCCAAATGGTGCGTTGTATGTAAAAGCCGAAGATGTGCAATCGTTTTTAGAACCGCTGCCGATTGGCAAAATTCCTTTTTTGGGTGAAAAAACAGAGGTGGTATTGCATAAAATGAATGTGCGCACCATTGCCGAATTGCGTGCCTTGCCCATGGAAGTGCTTACGAGAAAATTCGGTAAACAAGGTTTGGCATTTTACAATCGCTCGCGGGGCATTGCTTCGGCAACCATCAATTCTTTTCACGAAGCAAAATCATTGAGTGCAGAAAGAACTTTTGATAATGATACAAATGACAAAGAATGGCTGCAAAGAGTAGTTGCATTGCTTGCCGAAAAGCTGGCGCAAGAGTTGCGCGAAGATGAATTTTTAACCTCCTGCGTCACCATCAAATTGCGCTACCCCGACTTTACCACCGTTAGCAAACAAATGCAGATTGACTTTACGGCTTCTTCAAAAAAATTGGTGCAGCACCTGTTGCATTTGTTCAATCAATTTTATGTGGATGGCACAAAGATTCGTTTGCTGGGCATTCGTTTTGCTGATTTTGTAAAAGGAAATTATCAAACAGAATTATTTGATGATGACGAAAACACACCGCTCTACAAAGCTATTGATGAAGTGAAGTTGAAATATGGCACCAATAAAGTGATGGCTGCCGAAAACATTGGTATGAAAAACGTGAAACGAAATAATGATGTGAGAAGCGCTGCTGAAAAAGAAGAGGAGTAGATTTATCGCACCAAGGTTACACTACCTGTTTTGCTGAATTTTTTGTTGTTGAGATACACAACTTGCACATAATATACATAAGCGCCTGGCTCTTGCTTTGAGTTCCTGAAAAAGCCATCCCAACCTTGTGTTTGCTCGGTTGATTCGTAAACCTTTTCGCCCCAGCGATTGAATATTTTTAAATCAAAATCGCGAATACCCAAACCATAAACAAAGAACTTATCATTAATGCCATCACCATTTGGCGAAAACATATTGGGTGTGTAAATCTCAGGATTTGCATCGGTGAAAACAGTAACAGCACTTTTTGCAATGCAGCCTTTATTGTAAGTAACAATCACTTCATAATAGTTCTCATCGTTGTATGACGTAACAACAGGGTTGGCGCAATCCACACAACTTAACCCTTGCTGTGGCGACCAACGATAGGTTGTGATAGCACTTTTTGGATAAGGGCTAATCGTCACGTCCAACAAAACTTTTTCGCCCACATTTACAGTTGTATCCTGAGGTAAAACTTTCAGCACTGCGTTTTGCGGCTCAGGCACTTCTACCACAATGGTGGTGTCGCAACCATTATTATTTACAATATAAATTGAATAAAAACCTGCACTTAACTTCTTAAAACTTCCCGTTGAATTGAAATTGCCGTCATTGTTCAAACTATACTTAAAAGGAGCATTAGCCGACTCTAAACCGCGCACAGCAATACTTCCATCCTGATAAGCCGCACCGAAACATGAAGGCTGTTCAACAATATCATCATATTCATCTTTGGGTGGCGAAGCCACTGTTGCCTGCGCATCGGCACTGCAACTGTTGGCATCTGCCACACGCACCGTGTATGTTGCGGGCGATAGATTTTGAACCGTATCAAAAGGAATGGAGGTGAAAGAAAATTGATCTCTGGAATATGAAAATGAGTAAGGCGGTGTGCCACCAAAAGCATTTGGAATCAGCTTGCCATCCCACAGCGCAATACATGTTTCGCGAATGGCATTAGCCGTTGCGCGAAGTGTATCTGGCTGAGTAATATTGTTAGAAAATGTATGCGCGCAGCCATTTGCATCTGTTATGGTTGCAGTATAATTTCCGAATGATAATTGTGTTGCATTTTGAGTTGCTTGATTATTGCTCCATGCAAAAGCGTATGGTGCGCTGCCACCATTCGGATTACTGTTGATGCTGCCGTTATTACCACCAAAACACGTCACATTATTCACGCTCGGATTTGATTGCAATAAAGTAGGTTGTTGTAAGGTAACATTGGATGTTTCGGTACAGCCATTATTATCGGTTACAGTAACATCAAATGTTGCAGCGTTTAAATTTGTTGCAGTGTCAGTTGTTTGATTATTACTCCATAAATAACTGAATGGGCTGATGCCATTATTCACTTGAACAGTTGCCGCACCGTCATTACCACCAAAGCATGAAATATTTTTTATGATAGAAGTAGCAAGCGAAATTTGAAGCGGCTGAGCAATCACAAAATTCGCTTGCTTGCTGCATTGATTTGCATCAAAAACTGTTACGGTATAATTTCCAGTTTGTACATTTTGTATGGATGATTGGGAGCTTAAATTACTCCAACTGTAAGTATAGTTTAGTGTACCTCCGCTTGCAATAATTGTTGCCCTGCCATTGCTTCTACCAAAACAACTAACGTTTACAGAAGCTGTATCCAAAATTAATTCTGTTGGTTCAGAAACAACAAAAGCGGTATCTTTTAAACATCCTTTTGAATCTGAAACTGTGAGCGCATAACTACCAAATGAAAGACCTTGAATGAAATTGCTGTTGGCATTTGCAGGCAGCCAGATGTAAGTATAATTTGGTGTGCCGCCAATCACTTGAATAGAAATGCTTCCATCGCTGCCACCAAAACATTTCACATCGTTCACTACAGGATTATTGAATTGCAACACACTTGGCTGGGATATAATTTGGCTAGCCTTTGCGGTGCATCCGTTTACATCATTCTCCGTAACTGAGTACCCACCAGCCGGCAACTGACTTTGCAAAGCAGCATCAGGCGCGCCATTGCTCCACAAATAGTTGTAAGGGGTAACTCCGTTACCAGCAA
>Ga0105049_10008606_pt1 | contig 11824 bp, 14 predicted proteins | sample MAT06_FD_78087 | JGI IMG/M metagenome (GOLD analysis project Ga0105049, IMG submission 78087) | Freshwater microbial communities from Lake Fryxell liftoff mats and glacier meltwater in Antarctica - MAT-06 | ecosystem: Environmental > Aquatic > Freshwater > Ice > Liftoff microbial mat | place...
AGCTCCTCGTTGCGAATCTGGAGCGCGGCAAGCTGGGCCTCAGCCTGGTGCAGCTCCTGGTCTCTGCGCGTGATCGCAGGGGCGAGGTAGCTGGCCTCCTCGGCGTCGAGCGCGGCGAGGAGTGCGTCGAGCTCGTGCTGCTCTGCTGCGCTCAGTTCGCCGTTGAGCTGACGCTCGCGCAAGCTGTCGAAGTGGCACTGGGTCTCTGCATTCCAAGCCATACGGGCCTCCATCCTTGCTTCGGCGACACGGCCTATTATACCAACTCGGGGCGCCTGCTTCCGGGCGACTCTTCGCTTGACTGAGGCGAACGTAACGTCTATGCTACGCGCACCGGCACATGCATGCGAGGAGCAGGCGATGATGTTTACAGAGGCGTGCAGCATGTACCTCAGCGACCCGCGCACCCGCAGGCGGCTGAAGCCCTCGACGCTGCAAGTGTATCGGAAGGATCTCGCCGCGGCCGCGAGCGTTCTTCCCATCGCGCTGGAGCAGGTCACTGCTGCCAACCTGACCACCTACCTCGTGGCCGACGTGGCGCCAACCACCGCCGCACGCCGGCTGACTGCGCTCCGCGGGCTGTTTGGCTGGGCGCTGCGCGAGCGGCACATCGCGAGCGACCCAACCCTGGCCCTGGAGGCGCCTCGCCGCCCGCGTCGCCTGCCTCGGCCAATCCGCGCCGACGCCGATCGCCAGGCTGCGGAGCGAGCGATCGCCTCCGCCCCGCAGCCGTTTCGCCTCGCGCTGACCCTGCTCCGTGAGACGGGGATGCGGGTCGGCGAGGTGTTCGCCCTCCCCTGGGCGACGTCATGCTCGATGCCGGTCGTGAAGCGCTCCACGTGCGCGACCCGAAGAACCGCACGGAGCGCATGGTCGTCCTCGGCCCGACGGCGACCCCGAAGAGCCTCCGCAGCCTGCGGGCGCAGCTGCGCGAGCGCAAGGGCGAGCCCGGCCACGCCCCGCTCTTCCGCTCAAACCGTGGCACCCGCCTGAGCTACGACGCCATGCACTACCAGTGGGCCCAGGCGTGTGCCGGCGTTGGCCTCGCTGATGAGCATGGCAAGCCTCACTACACGCTCCACCAGCTTCGCCACACGCGCGCGACCGAGCTGGTTGAGCAGGGCCAGCGGCTGGAGATCGTCCAGCGCGTCCTCGGCCACCGCGACCCGCGCTCCACCCAGGGCTACGCCGAACTCGCCGAGGCTCAGGTGCGCGAGGCCCTGGAGATACGTCGGTGACATGGGCTCGCGAGCTCCAGCCACCGAAACGAACACGTTCATGAGTGAGCACCTTGCAAGAAACAGGCGCTCAATGGGCACACAAAACCAGATGCGTCCGGCGCAGCTTGAACAGGGGCGAGGGGCGCATAGCGGTGTGGTATCATGCCCAAAAGCTATCATTTCAGTGAGCTATCATGGATATCGCGTTCGCGCTCCAAGGCGTGGTATTCGAGTGGGACGACGAAAAAGCTCAGCTGAACCTGGCGCAACACGGCGTTACGTTCGAAGAGGCCGCCGAGGTCTTTTTTGACCCGTTTTACCAGCTCGGTGATGCCACGCCAGCTGGCGTGCAAGAGCAGCGCGACTTCATGCTGGGCTACTCGGTCTCGCAGCGCCTGCTGCTCGTCGTCTACACCGAACGCCGTGACCGAACGCGGATCATCTCGGCAAGGCCTGCGACCCGTGCCGAAAGGAGACTGTATGAGTCAGCCTGAGTTCCCGGCCGAGCTGAAGCTTCGCCCTCGGCCGAGCACCACCGTCCAGATGAAGGTGCCGACGAACACCTACGAGGACCTTGCGAAAATCGCGGCAGCTCGCGATATGTCAGTCGACGCACTGCTCAAGCTGTATATCGGGCAGGGCCTCCGCCAGGATATCGCACTTCGCTTTGCCGACCATGTGTTGGACTTGACCGCGCAGGTGCTCGCACGCCACGGCCAATCCCCCGAGCAGGTCGAGGCAATCCTGCGCGAGATCCGCAGTAGCACGGGATCTTAGGAGCGAACCTTCGCCATCGCTGATCGCGGAGGGCTCGTGCCCGGAATAGTCCAGCACATGCTTACCCGCTGCGGTATCCAGGGCTACGCCGAACTCGCCGAGGCTCAGCTGGGTAACACCTTCGAGCGAGGTGACCTATAACCATGATGCCCCGCTTCACCCGCTTTCTCGCCCTCGCCCGCGAGCACACCGACCTTATTGTCGATCTCTGCGCCGACCCTGATGTGCTCAGCCGCGCCCAACTGCTCCACTATCTGGAGCACCATGACGTGGCCGCCGCGCAAAAGGACGCGCTGATCGAGGAGCTGTCGCAGGCCGCCATCCTCCTGGTCGAGCACGACCAGGGCTTCACGGTCAACCCTGCGGTGGTTGAGCTGGTGAATTACTACGAGCGCCGCGGCCGACTGATCAGCGCGACCTTCCTGCGCGACCAGATGTTTCAGATTGCCGAGCTTACGGACCGCCTCCAGCGTGAGCTCTTCGCTGCCGAGTCGGATCGCACCGCGATCCTCGACACGATTGACGATCTCTACCGGCTGGTGCGTGAAGTGCGAGAGGCGGGGCTCGACCACTACGTCGCTTGTATGCGGCTGCTCGGCGACATCAAACGCACCGGCGGCCAGCATACGCTTGAGCAACGCCTACAGGATCTCGAAACCGCTCAGCGCCGCTATATCGAGCCGCTGCGCGCACTGATCGACCCGAGCGGCGAGTATGTGCCGCGCATTGCGCAGCTGCGCCGCCTGACCACCGAGCTTGGGCGCCACGATACGCTGCTCGCCCAATCGCAGGAGCTCGATAGCCGCCGCCGACGTATGATCGGCGATCTACACTTTATCGATCACGAGCTGCTTCGCGGCTTTGCGGCGATCATCGACACCGCCCGCACGCTGCTCCGCTCGCTGATGGACGAGAAGTCGATTAAGGACGCCCTGGCCTTCTGTCTGGCGCGCCTCGACACAATCTGGGCAGAGATTAGCGCGACCACGATCGTCGCCACCGGGCGCAATACTATCCACGCAGCGCCGCTCGACCGCATGGAGGCATTCTTCGGCGATATTGTCCACCGCCGACTGCTGCCCCGACCGCGCGAGATCAGCATTACCCGCCCTGAGCGCAGCCACGCTGAAGACCTGGTGCTGACCGAAGGCCGAATCTGGCATACCATCGCCACCGCCGGCACCGTCGCGAGCTGGCCAGCCTTTGTGACTAGGGCATTCCCCAGCTATGCTGAGGAGGAGCAGCTCCGGGCAATGGTGCTGCCGCTGCTACGCCCGCACCCCAATGTGGCCCTCACCCTGCGCGACCGGCCCTTTATCTACCAGCTTGCGGAGCAGACGTTGCATATGCGCGACTTTGGCCTTCGTTGGAAGGACTCACATGCCCGCTGACACACCCCACCGCAGCGCAGATATCTGCCAACGCCTGCTGCGTGGCTATCAGTTCAGCCCCTCCGATCAGTCTTCCGACGACCTTGGCCCGCTTTATCGCATCCTTGATGAGCGCTTCGCCTGGTTCCAGGCCCACCTCGCGGCGGCGGGGTTCCCGCTCGTGCGCGACGGTGAGGTCATGTTGCTTGAGAAGGAGCAGAAGGAGCTGACTGGGGAAGAGCGCCAGGTGATCGTCGCGATCTTCTTGCTCAGCGATCTCTGGCTTGAGCAGGGCGGGAGCTACCAGGATCTCTTCAGCATGCCGATCCGCTGGGCCGACCTCGACTGGCTACGGGATGGCTATAGCCGGGAGTATCTCACCCAGGTCGGCCTCCAGGGGCTGGAGCCACTCGAAGATCTCTGGCGGCGCAGCGCCCGCAAGGGCCTGGTGAACTACGATACCGAGACTCGTACGCTGACCCTGCGCGACCCCGCCGCACGCATCCTCACCATGGCCCGGCAGCTCCATCAGCGCCTGCGCGCCGCCGAGGAGGCCGCCAATGCGTGAGGTGGTCAGCAGCATTTTGAAGATCGGGCTGATCAACAGTGGTATGTTCGACACGCTCGAACTGAACACCGATGTGCGTGCGGTCCACCTGGTGGGCGACAATAACGTCGGCAAGACCAGCCTGATCGAGCTGATCCAGTTCCTGTATTTCCCGGATCTGCGCGAGATGCACTTCTCGAAGAGCCTGACGGAGTCTATGGCATTCTACTTCCGGCGCGAGGGCTCTTACGTGCTCTTTACCGTGCGCACCGTGCGCGGGACGCAGCGCACCCTTGGGATCTACGGGGTCGGCACCGCCGACTCACGCCAGGTCTTCGCCTTTGATGGCCCCTTCGACCTCGCGGACTTCCTCGACGATCAGCAGCACGTCCTGCCTCCGGGGCGCCTTGGGGTTCGCCTGGCGGATCGGCGCTTCCACCTGCACATGCGCCCAGAGGACCACGAGAGCGGGCTGATTGGAGAGAAAAGCGAGGACCAGGCGAATGTGCAGTTGTTCGACCTGACGCGCGGCAACTTTCGCCTGCTGCGACGCCTGCTCCAGAACCTGCTCCGCCTTGAGCGGCTGACCGCCCGCGATATCCGCCAGTTCTTCAATGTCCTCGTGGAGAGCACCGGCGCCAAAACCCGCATTGATGTCGCGCGCGATTTTGACCGCAAGTATGCAGAGACCCGCACCATCCGTGATCGCATCAATAGCCTGCGGCGCCTTAAGCCGCTGATCGACCAGTGGATCGCAGCCACTGAGCGCAGCGCGCGCGCGCTCGCCAACGAGCAGACCGCGCGGCTAAGGCTTGGCCACGCCGCCAGGCGCGTCTTGGAGCTGCTTGAGGAGCGGCGGCGGGAGCTGGGCGAGCGCAATGCCGCAATGAGCGCAAGGCTTGCCGCTCTCGATGCAGAGCGCCAGCAGTTGGCGAACACAATTGCGGAAGAGGCGAGCCGCGACCGCGAGCTGAGCCGCGCGCAGGAGGAGCTCCAGAATCTGACCAAGCGCTGTGCAGGCCGGCAGCAGGATGTGGTTCGCGCCGAGCGCAATCAGCTTACCTTCCAGGCGATCGAGCTGCAGACGCGTGCCGAGCAGGCGAGCACGGTGGGCGTGGAGCAGATCGAGCGGCGCCTGCGCGCCGCCAGGGAGGAGCGCGAGCGTATTCGCCGCCAGATCGAGAGTCGCGCGATTAGCCACCTGCTCGCCGAGGCCGACCTGAGCGACGAGCAGCGTGCGCTGGTGCGATTCCTGATCTCCGAGCGCCTGCTGAGCCTGCCCCTTGTCGAGGCAGTTCCCGATCCCGCTGCCCTCATAGGCGCCGCCCGTGCCGCGAGCGAGAACGTAGCTGCTGACGGGGTCTTCCACGGATTCGGCCTCGCCATCGCGCGCAGCGTCTGGTATCGCCCCAGCGCCGATGAAGAGCCGCTTGCCGATCGGCTCACTGAGAGCGAGCGCCGTATCGTCGGCCACGAGCGTGAGCTGGCGATCGCCCGCGACCGCGAGCAGGTGCAGCAGCAGATCCGCGAGCTACACCGCCGGGGCGACGATCTCGACAAGCTCCTCAACGCATTCCAACGCCTGGAGGAGCTGGAGACGCACATGGGCGGAGCAGGCGCCATCGCCCGCGAGCTGGTAGCCTGCCGACAACGACAGCAGGAGCTTATCGCGCAGCAGCCGCCGCTGGCAGAGCGTGTCCAAGCGCATCAGCGAGATCAGGTGAATATCCAGGCGGCTCTCCACGAGCTTCACCAGCAACAGGGTGATGTCCGCCAGGTGCGCACGGAGATTGGCGAGGTTCAGGCGGCATGCCCCGAGGATATTGCCGCCGTGGCCGAGCCCGAGCTGTCCGAGACCTTTCGGCTGTGCCGTGAGCGCTATCGCGACCAGCGCATCGAGCTGCGCCGCGCCCAGGAGGCGCTGAGCGACCCGCGCACGCGGCTGGACGACCTGTATGAGCGTGAGGCGCCAGACACGCTTTTCGAGGCCTGGGTTGATGAGAAGCGCCGGCTCACCGACGAGGTGGTCCGACTCGAAGACCAGCTGCGCGAGAGCTACACCAACCTGGTGACGCTGGTGAAAGGCGAGCTCGACAAACTCACCCAGGCATTCGAGGCTGTGCGCAGTCAGGTAGCCAAGCTGAATAACGATATCCGACGGGTGAGCATCTCCAACATCGAGCGGATTGAGCTCCACGTTCAGGAGAGCCAGCTCGTCGAGGCCATCCGGCAGACAAGCCGACTCCAGATCGACATGTTCTCGCCGCTCGCGGGCAGCCTCTCGCTCGAAGTGGCCGAGCAGCAGATCGAGGACTACCTCGTCGGCACGCTACGCGCCCACGGGAAAGAGCTCAACCTCGATGACCTGTTCCAGCTGGAGTTCCGCGTCACCTACGCCCAGAGCCGGGAGCAGCGCACGGTGACTGAGATCCACAGCTTCGAGTCGAACGGGACGGCGATCGGCGTCAAGATCGTGGTTTACCTCGGACTCATCCGCCTGCTCCAGGGGACACGGCGCGGGGCCGTCACCCGCATCCCCTTCTTTCTCGACGAGGTTGGCAGCCTCTCCAGCAATAACGTGCGCCAGATCATCGCCTACTGCGTGGAGCACAACTTCCTACCAATTTTCGCCAGCCCGACGATCCGCAGCGATATCCCGCACTCATACATCCTCCAGCGCGACGGCGACCGCAGCCGACTGATCAATGAGGTCATCCTGACCGAGCGAGAGGTTCCCGATGAAGCCGCCCGCGTGGATAGCCCAGCTCGCCAGTGAGGGGCGCGTCGCCTATAGCCGTCTGAACCAGGACGGCGAGCAGATCCTGGCCCAGCTGCGCGCGCTCTGTCTGGTCACCATTGGTGCGCATAACAGCCGCCGTATCGTAGTTATCATCGACAAGCCGGGGTTTGCCCAGTGGCTCCACGGGGCCTACCCCGCGCCGGAGGAACCGCCGGTCGCTGGGCGGCGGGCGTCCAACATCGCCCGCGCAGGCCATAGCAAAGCGGGGACGGCAACCCACGCGGCCCAGCCTGTCCTGATGCGCTGGTTCAGCCCCGACCCGCAGGCGCCCTGGGCCGCGCTCACCCGGCGCTGCGGGATCGTCGGCACGACCACGGCCCACATTGACACCCTGGAACTTCCCGCCAATTGGACGCTGTTGACGATCGAGAACTGGGAGCCGTTCCTCGAGCTGGAGTATGCGCCACAGGAGGGCGACATCGTGGCGATCTACACCGGCGGCAACATCGCCGGCGCGGCCCTGCAGATGCTGGCTGCGCTGGAGCCACCGCCGGCACGGGCCATCCACTTCGGCGACTACGACTGGTCCGGCCTGGCGATCTACCAGCGCATCAGGGCGGCGCTCCCGCAGATCGAGCTCTACGTGCCAGACGACATCGACGCACTTTTTCGGCAGTTCGCCGGTCACAATCTGCTAGCGGGCCAGCCGCCGATGGTAGCGCGAGCAGGTGACCCGGCCGAGGTACGGCAAGTAATCGCGCTGATTGCGCAGCACAACGCTGGCCTGGAGCAGGAGATTGTTCTAGCGCCGCCGCTCTAAAGTCCTAGCCGCGAGCCATTCTGGCGAGCAGTTCGTCGTGGAGTACACCTATGAACGAAATTCAGCTGATGCGCGAAGAGTTGTACGAACGTATCTGGACGACGCCGGCGACAAAGCTTGCGGCAGAGTTGGGCATCTCGGATGTAGGGTTGGGGAAGATCTGTAGACGTATACACATCCCGAAACCACCACTCGGATACTGGCGCCGCATCGAAACCGGGCATATGGTTCCCCGGCCCGCCCTGCCGCAGGCGAAAGCCGGCGACCCGCCGCGCGCCTTTTTTCCAGGGAAGCAGCCTGAGCGCGAAAGCCCGCCGCGATTTCAACTGACCAACTCAGATATTATGGCGCGCATTGAGGCTGAGCGTACAGAAGAACAGCGTATCGTGGTCGCAGAAAGCCTTCAGGATGCCCACTCACTCGTCCGCAAAACTGAGCGCGCCTATGCTAAAGCAAAGTCAGGGTTATACGGCTAGCTGTCACCTAAGTCAGCAGACCAATATATCGATCTTCGAGTATCGCGTAAGGCGCTTGATCGGGCGCTCCGCATCCTCAATGCGCTGATCAAGGCAGCACAGGCGCGGAAGCTTGCGAATAAGGCCGGTGCGATAAGTGTGGAAGGTGAGGCAATCACCATCCGGGTTTCTGAAAAGTTCACCCGCAGCTACAACCCGGACCGCGGGAAATCGCAGCAGTACGTGTGGGATCTGCCACCACGCTATATCTACGAGCCTACTGGTAAGCTGACCCTCACGATCAAGGCCGACCTGGTGAGTAAACGCGAGCTTCAGGACAAGGCCGGCCGTCCACTGGAAGATTAGCTGAATGAGGCGATTATCAAGATGCTCGTGCTCGCCGAGGAGCATAAATTTGAGCGCCAGCTGCGAGAAGATGCAGAGCGCCGCCATCGAGAGGAAGCACGCAAGCTGAACGGGCCCGAGCAGGGCACGATCAATGATGGAGACCTGGCCCTCTTCTCCGCTGAGTACGCTCGGCTGCGGGGTGAACTCGTTAACGCCCGCGAGGCGACTCATCTGCCTGACGAGGCGAGCTGCCGCGACGCGGTGAACGACCTGCTCGTGCGCGTGCGCCTTGGAGAGCGCTGATGGAGGCGGTGATCCTCGTGGGCATCCAGGCCGCCGGGAAATCCACGTTCTACCGCGAGCGCTTCTTTCAGACGCACCTGCGCATCAGCCTCGACCTGCTGCGCACGCGCCACCGCGAGCGCGCGCTGCTGGCCTGGTGCCTCAGCCACGGCCAGCGCTTCGTCGTCGACAACACCAACATCGCCGCGGTCGAGCGAGCCGTCTACATCGCCTCGGCGCGAGTGGCGGGCTTCCGCGTCGTCGGCTACGTCTTCGAGGCGGACGTACCGGCGAGCATCACGCGCAACGCTGGGAGAGCGCAGGCCGAGCAGGTGCCGGCGAAGGCGATCGGCGGGACCAAGAAGCGCCTGGAGTGGCCGCAGCGCGGCGAGGGCTTCGACGAGCTGCACGAGGTACGCGTCGACCCGGCCGGCGGCTTCATCGTCGAGGAGTGGCGCGATGCAGTTTGAAGCCCTTGACCGCGTGATGCGCGTCTACGAGACCGCCCACGATCACCGGGTGCTCCCCGGCCTCTGGATGGTCGCGCGCCTCGATGGGCGCTCGTTCACCAGGCTGGTGCGCGAGGTCTATCCCTTCGAGGCGCCGTTCGACCCGCGCTTCCGCGACATGATGCTCGCCACCACGCGCCATCTGATGGACTGCGGCTGCAACGTCATCTACGCGACCACCCACAGCGACGAGATCTCGCTGCTGTTCCACCAGGGCGAGGACAGCTTCGGGCGCACGTTGCGCAAGCTGCTCTCGATCCTGGCCGGCGAGGCCAGCGCCGCCTTCTCGCTACAGCTCGGCTTGATCGCGACCTTCGACGCGCGAATCGCCCAGCTGCCGTCCGAGCAGCTGGTGATCGACCTGGGGCTGGTGCGCAAATACCAGGGCTAGTGGGCCGAGGCGCTGCGCTGCACCCTGCGCGCCGCCGAGCTCGACCCCGAGGACGAGGCGGTTTGGTGGAACGCCGGCATCGCCGCCACCGCTCTCGGCGATTGGAAGGCAGCCCGGTGCGCCTGGGAGGCGGTCGGCATGCAGCTGCCAGGGCGCGGGGCGGGAGCCTCCAGCTGAGCGATCAACAGACAAGGCAGTCTCGCTTGCCGGCGTCGACCCGCTGCGAGGCGCCTGCGGCTCATCGCGGCCGCTCCGCTGGCACACAGCGCGGCAGAGAAAGGCCACATAGCCCACCTGCGGGCTGGTCTTGCCGCCCTCGTAGCGCGCCACCGTGTCACGCGAGATACATGCGGCGTCGGCGAGCTTCTGCTGCGATAATTTCGTGCGCCCGCGCAGCTCGTCGACTAGCTCTCTCAGCGTGGAGTGTTCGGATTTTATGGACAACCTGGGGATTGTGCGGGGTTGTGCGCGCACAGACGCCACACACAGCTATAGGCTGTTTACATCATGCGTTACACGCATGAGCATTGTATCGGCGGCTCTGGCGTTGTGCCAGGCCAATTTGTTGGAAGGAGTCGCATGGATTTTCAGGACGCGGTCACGCGCTACCTCCGCTCGCTCCAGGAGCTGGGGCGCAGCCCGAAGACCCGCAAGAACCACCGCCAGGCCCTGTGCTACTACTGCCAGTGGCTTGGGCGGGCGCAGCTGGACTGGCAGACGGTACCTGAGGAGCGGGTCGCCGCTCATCTTGCCGATTATGCCGAGGGGCGCACAAAGGCCAACGCGCGTATCTACCGCTGCGTGCTCACCGCCTTCTTCGCGCTCGCGGCGCACAACCAGTGGGTTGAGCGCTCGCCGATCGCCCCGCGGCCCTCGCCGCGCCCCACCCGCAGGGCCGAGCTGTTCGGCACATCGGCCACCCCGGGCGTCGACCCCGCCTTCGCCCACGCGCTCACACGCTTCTACGACCGCCTGCTGGTGCGCGGCCACAGCGAGAAGACAGCGCGTCACTACGAGTACCAGCTCCTGCAGTTCGGCCGCTACCTCAAGTAGCGGCGCGTGAGCTTCAGTGAGGTCTCCCAGGACGACCAGGAGACGTTCCTCAACGTCTACCGTCGCCACCGACAGCGGCCGGCCCGCCCCGGCTCACGCTACACCACTACCCGCAGCGCCACGACCGTCTCGCAGATGGACAACGCGCTCCGCAGCTTCTACAACTGGGCGGCCCGCTCCGGCCTGGTCGCCACCTCGCCCGCCGCCTACCTGGAGCCGGCCAGGCGCGACAAGCCCGACCGGCGGGCGGTGAAGGAGACCGTCATCGAGGAGCTAGTCACCAAGCTGAACAACCCGCCCGAGGAGCTGGACCAGGCCGCCGCGTGGCGCTGGCAGCGTGACCGGATGGTCACCCTGGTCTTCCTCTTCACCGGCCTCCGGCTCACCGAGTGCGCCGACCTCACCTGGGAGAACGTCGACCTCGACGACGCAAGGGCGACGGTCATCCGCAAGGGTGGCGCCACCCAGAGCATCCCGCTACACTCGGCCCTGCTGAGTGGGCTGCGCAGCTATAAGGGAGCGACCACGAGCGGCTACCTCTTCCGCTCGTATCGCGGCGGGGCCTTCGGAGCCCACGGCATCTCAGGGATGTTCCGCACCTTCATCCAGGGCAAGCTGGGCATCAAATGCACCGCCCACCAGCTACGCCACACCTTCGCCACCGTCCTGCTTCGCCAGGGCGCCGACCTCCTGGCGATCCAGAAGCTCCTGGGGCACGCCAGCGTGAAGACCACCCAGATCTACGCCGACATTGAGGATACCGCCCCGGCGCGCGCTCTGGCACTGCTGCCGAGCGCCTGGAGCCGGCCATCGGCCGATACGCCGCTCGCGGCGGGGCCGGACGTGTCAGCCGAGGGGAGCCGGCCGCCCCCGGCCCAGATCTCCTGGGAGCTGTTTGGTCTCCTGCTGAGGGCGCAAGGCAAGGCGGCGTAGATAGCGAAGCGCCGGGGAAGCCGCGGCTCCCCCGGCGCTTGACACAAACGGAAGAAATAGTATGCTTAGCGCACTTGTTTCACTCAGGTGGAAGGAGGGCGATTTGCACGAAGATCGCCCGACGATGTCGGTGAACGAGGCTGCGGAGCGACTCGGCATCTCGAAGCCGACGCTGCTGCGGCTCTGGGCGCAGGGGCTGCTCGAAGGCTACCGTGTCACACCGTATCGGAACGGGCGCGTACGGCTCTACCGCGATGCGGTGGAGGGATTCGACCGCCAACGCAAAATCAGGCGGGGACTTCGTTGTCCTCCACCTGATCTTGCGCTGGCTCAACGAGCCTATTCACTTGTAAGGATTGGAGCGGGAGACGGGGTTCGA
>Ga0105049_10008608_pt1 | contig 11823 bp, 9 predicted proteins | sample MAT06_FD_78087 | JGI IMG/M metagenome (GOLD analysis project Ga0105049, IMG submission 78087) | Freshwater microbial communities from Lake Fryxell liftoff mats and glacier meltwater in Antarctica - MAT-06 | ecosystem: Environmental > Aquatic > Freshwater > Ice > Liftoff microbial mat | place...
ACGGCGTCCGGGTGCCGGCCCGTGCGGGATGCCTGCATGTCGCTGAAAATCTTCGTCAGCACTTTCGATTGAAACAACCGCAGCGCCTTGGGGGTGAGGCGGTACTTGCCCGCGCCGTCGCCTTCGAGACCTTGCCGCTCCGCTTGCTCCTTCAGGTAGTCTTCGACTTGTTGCTTAAGCGCCGCGAGGCGTTCCATGTCGCCCGGTTCAGCGTACTTTTGCAACTCTTCCATGTCAATGATGCCGAGTTGGGCCGTCTTCTTGGCCTCGTCGAGTTGCTTCAAGAGTTTGTCGATTTCCTCCAACTCTTGCTTCACTTCGAGGGCTTTGGGAATGTCCATCTTCTCCCGGCCAGTAAACTCGTACTTGGCAGCGAGTTCATCGACCTGATACTTGTTCCCGAGGTGATCCACGACGCCGACAAGTTCCCTGGCGAACGGCGACGTGTCGCTGCCAGCCTGGAAATAGAGCGATTCGAGTTCCGCGAGTTGTTCCTGCTTCACGGCCTTCTGGTACTGCCCGGCGAGCTTCTTGGGCGGCGTGACTTTGCCGGCGGCTTCGCGGAATCCGTCAGCAGCGAGTTTGCGAACGTGCTTCGTTTCGTAGGTGGCGAGAATCTTGCGTTTGCGTTCGAGGAGCATCGCCTTGATGGCGTTCAAACTCGGCCCGAGGCCGGCGATTTGCGACGGGTCGAGGCGGATGGCGTTGGCCAACTGCTCCTCGGAGAACTCGTCGGTGTCGCCAAACTCAAGCAGGTGGTTCATCAGCGGCGACACCATGTCGGGTGGCGGCGCGGTTGGGCTGGGGAAATGAACGGGGTCGTACTTCTGGTATGTGTGAACAACGCCGCCGGGTGTGCGGGCCTCGGCTGGCGTGTCGGTGGGCAGATCGTTTTGCGTGTCGCTCATGGTGTCCTCGCGGTGGCTCACGCATTATAGGCGAACGGCAACGTGCGGAGACCAACCGCGTGAAGTGCCTGTTTCGTTCCCCGTTCCGCGTTCCCCGCTCCCCGCTACGCGGTCGCTACCCGATCCCCATTCCCCGCGTTCTGCCGCTTGTTTCCGCCGGGTGATTCGGCGACAATGGTGTGATTGGGTCGGCCACCTCTCCCGCTGGCCTGTCCGTCACTCAGCGATGCCGTCCCCCGAGGCGCTCCATGCTAACTCGTCGCCGTCTCATGCTGTGTGCCAGTTTTCTGGGGCTTGCTTCACTACTTCTCGCCGGAACGGCCAATGCCCAGGACAACGGCTCGCACCGGCTGTGGAAGAACAACTACACTCCCGAGCAAATCAAGGATGCGCTGGCGCGTCTCGGCGGTGGCGCGGGCGAGGGTCAGTTCGATCTCGATCCGTTCAAGGATCAGATTCTTGACATGATGAAGAAGCAGAACCCGCAGTTCAGCCGCGAGGACATCGAGAAGGCTTTGGAGTTTCTCAAGCAAAACCCAAAGCTCATGGAGCAAGCCCAAAAACTCGCCAAGGATCGGCAGCGCGACCCGGGTCGGCCTGGGCAACTCACGCCCGACGACATTCAGAAACTGTTGAAGAACGCCCCCAACAACAAGGACAACCCCTTCGGGAAGTTCGACGGCCCTCCGGGCAAGTTCGATGGCCCTCCGGGCAAGATCGACCCATTTGGTAAGGTTGATCCAGGCAAGATCGATGGCCCTCCGGGCAAGATTGATGGCCCTCCAGGGAAGATCGCCGAACCGCCACCAGGTAAAGCGGACCCCTTCAACCCGGTCGAACCAGCCCCGAAGGACGACAAGATCAAGATCGACGAGAACCCGTTCGTCGATCCAAACGAGCCGAAAGGCCCCACAAAGCCCCTGGAGGCGCTCGAAGCGCTCTGGGAGGATAACTTCGGCTCACTCGAAGACATGCCCGAGGTGAAGAAATCCCTCTTCGACATGCTTTCGGGCAGCGGCATGGACTTCGATTTTCAGGACGAGAACGGGAAGAGCTTCTGGGACTTCCTCAAGGATGGGGGGGGCGAATCGGGGAACCCGTTCGGCGACATGGGCGGCGGCAAGAGCAGTTGGGGCGACTGGAGCATGCCCAAACTTGGTGACTGGTTCAACTGGGGCGGCTCGTCCTCGAGTTCGTCTTCGTCTTCGAGCAGTTGGTGGAATTCGAGTTCGCCACGACCCCGGCCCAGTTCTTCTTCGAGTTCGGGCAGTGGCGGCTGGAATTTCGGCGGTTTCGGCGGCACCTGGCTGCCATTCGCGATCTTGGGATTAGTCATCCTGGCCGTGTTCCTCTGGATAATGGTGAAGAATATCCGCCGCGATTCGCCCCTCGCCGGGCTGGTCACCGAGGGTGGGCTTGGCCCGTGGCCGATTGACCCGCGAGCCATCCGAACCCGTGAAGATGTGGTGATTGCCTTTGAATACCTGAGTGTGCTGATCTGTGGCCCGTCCGCGAAGAACTGGACCCACAGTACCATCGCCGAAGCTCTGGCCGACCTGGCCGAGACCCACGGGGAGACTGCCGGCATGCTGGCCCGGTTGTACGAACTCGCCCGGTACGCTCCGCTCGACGAGCCGCTCACGATGGCCGAAGTTATCGAAGCTCGGGAACTGGTCTGCGACCTCGCGGGGGTGTCGTACTGATGCGCCGAATTCTCTCGCGGCTCACACCCGGATTGCTCGTGGCCGCGCTGCTCCTCGTGCCGGGGGGCGTTTCGGCGCAGCCCCGTCCGCCCGCCCAGCCCATCAAAAAGGCCATTGAGGTTCGCAGCGGCGACACCGATGTCTTCCGCGGCCTGCTCGACCGCGCCGGCGTGAAACCCGTTTCACGCGAAGATGTCGAACGCAACCGGCTTGGCAGTTACGAAGACTTAATCGTCATCATGCTGGGAACCCACAACAACCGCCAATTCGGGGGCGACCCGTTCGACTTCGCCCGCATCGCAATCAGCAACGGCGGGGCCGCCCTGATCGCCTCTGACGGCGTACTCAATTACTGGAACGGGAACCGCACCGCCTGGACCGACGGCACCCGCGTGGAATGCGACGACGACCCCTCGATCCACGACGGGAAGGAGTATTGCCCCTACGTTGTGCCCATCACGCAGAAGGAGTCCGATAACGCCCCCGAGGCTGATAGCGCCGCTGGCAAGTTGTTCCTCGGCTTGAAACGACTCAACCATGTGGCGACCAACGACCCGTCCGTGCTCCGGACTAACGGCTTCACCGGCGAACTCCGCTTCCCGCTCGCCCGCTACCCCAAAAATTCCACCATCGCAGGCCAGTTCCAGAAACTTAACAACGATGCACTCTTTGCGATTGCGGGCGATGGCACCGACGACGCCAACCGCCGCGCGTACCGCTTCCTGATGATGGCCGACCAGAGCGTCTTCATCAACCAAATGCTCCTCGAACCCGGTACGGACAACCTCGAACTGACCTACCGCGTCATCGAGTACCTCCGCGGTCCCAACAAGCGCAAGCGGTGCGTGTTCATCGAGAACGGCCGGGTGATGGACAACTTCGATGCGATCAAGAAAGCCCTCGACAACCAACCGAAGCGACCAATCCCAAATATCCCTCCCGAACGGATCGTGGACTTCCTCAACGGGACGCTCGATAACCTGCAAACGCAGAACAAGCACAATGAGCTTTTGCTTGGGTCGCCGAGCAACCCGGAGGGGCAGAATCGGCGATTGGCGGCCATCGCCATCGCTCTGCTCATCCTCGGCGCAACCTGGGGGATGTGGTATCTGATGAAGCGAGGCTCCACGGCCCGCAAGCCGAACGACATCCCGCCCGCACCCAGCGTGGCCGGCGTTCCCGTGGGGCCACCCGGCGTGTTCGACCGTCGCCAGAAGGAATTGCTGCGCCGCAACAACGTGTATGAACCGGTCCGCGATCTGGTCCGCGAGTTCTTCACGTCCATCGGCATCGTCGGCAAGCAGGGGCCAAAGCTCCCGAAGTTGGTGATTTCCAATGTCGTGCGGAAGCCCGACTCGCTCCGCACGGCGATCAAGGATTTCTGGCGAATCGCGTTCGGCCCGCCGGAAGAAATCACCTTGCATCGCTGGCGCGACCTGGAGCCATTCTTCGAGCGATTGCGACTAGCCCACGCCGACAATAAGTGGGAATTCGTTTTCGAGGAAGCGGCCGTTTGATATGGGTAGGGGTGGCGAGCGTTGTTGCCGGGGCAAAATGCGCGAGCTTGCGGAGTTCGCGTTTCCTACCGCGCAGTTGTCCTCACCCCCCACCCGGCGACCAAAGCGTCGCCGACCTCCCCCGCAGCGGGGGAGGTGTGGCTGTGCGATCGTTCTTGCAAGTTTTAGTCATGGCGAAGTGTCTCATGGCTTTACCTCCCCCCGTTGCGGGGGAGGTCGCCGACGCTTTGGTCGCCGGGTGGGGGGTGGGCGACAACCACGCAGTAAGCCACACAGGGTGGTGAAGCGTTCCCCACCGGCACAGCTTGGTAACACCACGAATTTTGACGCAGCGACAACAGGAGTGTGGCATGAGTGTGGCTCCGGCGACCGGTTCCCGTGGCGCGGCTCCAACCGGTCAAGACGCGCACGAGTTAGCTCAACAGGCGAAGCAACTTTCACAAAAGGTGGTCGCCGAGGTCGCCCGCGTGGTGGTCGGCGTTCAAGACATCACCCAACAGTTGCTTATCGCGCTGTTGGCCGGCGGGCACGTTCTCCTCGAAGGTGTGCCCGGCGTCGCCAAAACGACCCTCTCGAAGGTCTTCGCACGCATCCTGGGCTGTCAGTATCAGCGCGTTCAGTTCACGCCCGACTTGCTTCCCTCCGACGTGACCGGCACCTCAATCCTCGACCGCGCCAAGAACGACTTCGTTCTCCGCAAGGGGCCGATCTTCACGCAAGTCCTGCTTGCTGACGAAATCAACCGTGCCCCCGCGAAGACACAAGCCGCCCTCCTCGAAGCCATGCAGGAATACCAGGTGACGGTTGACGGCGAATCATTGCCATTGCCGCTGCCGTTCATGGTGATGGCGACCCAGAACCCCGTCGAGCAAGAAGGCGTCTACCGGCTGCCCGAAGCGCAGTTGGACCGCTTCCTCATCCGCATCGAAATGGGTTACCCAGGCTTCAAACACGAAGTGAGCTTGCTTCGATTGCACAGCAAGCCGACGGCCGATGTCGAGACGATGTTCACCCCTGAACTGATCCTGTCACTACAACGCAAGCTGCCTGCGGTTTATGGGAACGACTCGCTGTTCGAGTACATCGTGCAACTCGCCGAAGAGAGCCGGCAACACCCGGATGTGGCGCTCGGTGCCAGCCCGCGTGCCGCGTTGAACTTGCTCCGTTGTGCCCGCGCCCGTGCCGTCCTCGAAGGGCGACACTTCTTCACGCACGAAGACGTGCAGGCCATCGCCTTCGGTGTGCTGGGCCACCGGCTCATCCTGCGCCCCGAGGCCGAGATCGAAGGCAAACAGGTCGCCGACGTGGTACGCGACATCCTGCACGCCGTGCCCGTCTTGGAAACCGTGTGACTGGGTAGTGGACAGTGGGTAGTGGGGAGTGGACAGTTAGAAGACAGAGGGCATAGGACAGAGGGCGGGGAGTAGAAGAGTTGCGCCCTTTCATAACGTAATGCCCAGGTCTGTACCCTGAAGGGGTTGTATTCCACAGCCCAGGGTCGCCGCTTCGGCGCACCCTGGGAGGCGTTACCACCAGTGGCGCAACCCTTCTCCTCTGTGGGCTTTTCCCCGCCCTCCGCTCTCTTGTCTTTTATCACTGCCCACTGCCCACTGCCCACTGCTCCTCGGGATGGATTATGCTCACTGCTCGCGGCTCCTGGCTCCTGTTCACCGTGCTATTCGTGTTCGCCATTGGGGCGTTCGCCGTACCGTATTACTCCGTCGTACCCGTGCTCGTGGGAATCACACTCCTGGCGTGGTTCTTCGTGCAGTGGGCCTTGTTCCAGACTCGCTCGAACGGGGCCGTGTCCCGCTTGCGTGTGCGCCGGCAAGTCACGCAGGGTGACCGCGAGGTGCCGATGGTGTGGTCGGGGCTGGGCTTCCAGGTTCGCGTCACCATCGAGAACCCCAGCGTTTTCGATATCCCATTCGCCGTGCTGGAAGACCGCGCGGCGGTAGCCACGCAGCGCATCGAAGGTGCGAGCGAAATCTTCACGACCATCCCGGCGGGTGGCACCGTGGAAATCGCTTACACGCTGAAGGCTCCGTCGCCCGGCGTGCTGCGCTTTGAAGGCATCCGCGTTCGTGTCGCGGACCTGCACGGATTCTTCTACCGCCGGGTGTTCATCCGCGAGGCCATCGAACTCCTCGCGCTGCCTCCACTGACTGACAATGAAGGCAAACAGCGCGCGACCAAGCGATTTAACACACTGCCGCCGCCCGGCATTCACCGCCTGCGCCGGCCCGGTTCCGGCAGCGAACTGCTCGATCTGCGCGACTACCGGCCGGGCGACCCGCCCAAGATGATCGCGTGGAAGCCGTCGGCCCGCCGCGACCGGCTCATCGTGAAGGAATACGAGAACGATGTGCCCGTTCGCGCCGTGATCTTCCTGGACACGAGCGAGGGCGTGCGGCTCGGCCCGCCCGGTAACACGCTCCTCACGCGACTGGCGAGCGTGGCCGCCGCCGTGGCACAGTCAAGCGCCGCGAACCGCGACCTCGTGGGCTTCACCACATTCGACGAACACGAGGCGAAGACCACCGCCCCCGCCCGGACGAAGATCCACATGATCAACGTCCTGCGACGGCTCGCGGAGGTTTCGTCGCTGCAACCCGGCGTCACCGGCGTGCCGCCAGAGCAACTCACCCGCCGGGCGTACCCGCTGGCCCAGGAAATCTACCCGGAGTTGATGACCAAGCACGCGAACTCAATGCCGCTGGGTCGGCTGTGGATTCCGCTGCTCGATCGCAAATACGGGTGGATGGTCCTGCTCATCGTGTTAATTGGCCTGGGGGTGTTTTTCCTCGGGTGTTCGGCCATGATCCGGACCTTCACGGACCGGCAGAGTCTGACTGACGGTAGCCTCTATGCCGACGCATCGCTGTGGGCCAGGAAGTGGTTTATTTCGTCCGTCCGCTATGCCTTTTCGCTCATGCCTGCGAAGTGGCCAATCCTTTTTCAGATTCTTTGGCTACTCCTGATGTTCGTGGTCACCTTCTTCCCGCTGGCGACGCTCGCATTGATCTTCTGGTTCGTACACGGCGCTCGGGGGTGGACGGGAGATTACCGGAAGGAACTCACGCGGCGCAAGCAACTCGGCACCCTCTTCGCCCTCCAGGACGGGGCGGGGGTGGACGCCATCGAACGGTATGTCTTCGACGACGAGGTTTACGCCAAGCGGGTGGCGGTGTTCCTGCAACATCACCTGTTGCGCTGCCCCGTGCCACTCTACAACGACGACGGTACTTATCGCTTCCGCTGTGCGGGCAAAGCCCTTGTGTTGGCCGAGGCGATCATCCGCTCGGTGGGCCGCGCCCGCGACAACGAGATATTCGTCATTCTTGCCGATCTTGCGGAACTCGGGGCTGACCTCGACCCCGTGGCGAAGGCGTGCCGCGTCGCCCGTGCCCGGCATCACCAGGTACTGGTGATCGTTCCCTGGCCCGCCGATGTCCCTTCGCCCGACGACCCCGACGGCGCGACGACACCCGTGGCCAAGACCAACGACGACGACGAGGACACCGGCCGCCGCAACCCCTGGTCTGACCCCAAGAAGCCCAAGGGCGGCAAGGATAAGAAAGCCGCTGAGCGCAAGTTGGGCGGCCCGACAAAACTTGTCCGCCAGAGTCTGACGAAGCAGTACCACGAGACATTCAAGACGCTGCGGCGGGAACTCAGCCGGGCCGGCGCGACCGTGATGCGAGTGAACGACGGCGACCCCGCCCGCCTCGTGCTCGACCGCCTCGACCGACTCCGCGGGATGAGGAGCCGCCGATGAGTCCCCGCTCACGCACCGAAGATGTCGATGATGTCGATGATGTCGATGATGACGACGACCTGCCGCCACCATACGCGGGACCGGCTCGCACCGACGGCTCGACCGAACTCAACCAGCGCGACACGTTCCGGATGCTCTTCAGCGATCCGGCCGTGCGTAACTATGTGTTCGCCGCGTTCTCGGCGCTGGCCATGATATTCCTGTGCCTGTTCCAGCAAGGGAGCGACCTGGGCGGCTTGCTCATCGTCGTACTCGGCGCGGCTGGCATCGTCCTCCGGTGGTCACCCGCTTCGCCGCTCATTCTGCTCGTGCTTCTGTACTTCATGATCTTCCCGTTCGGCATCCCCGGCGAGGCTTACGAGAACCGCTTTGAAATCGAGGATGGACGATTCCGCTTCGTCGATATCTTCCTCGTGATGTCGGTGTTGGTGTACATCGCTTCGCAGTATCGCGTTTTGGGGATCGTGTCGCAAGCCGTGGCGTTCGAGGGAATGGGCCGCCGCAGGGACGAAACCGCCGCCCGCCGCCCGCCCGCGCTCATCACGAAACTGGAAGTGGGCGTGATGCTCGGTGTGGCCGCGGTGGTCGTGGTGGTCGGCCAACTCATTTGGTGGGTTGTCACTTCCGTGGAACTCACGCCAACCGCCGACTTCCCGCTCCGCTGGGTGGGTGCCGGACGCACCACACGGAGGTTCGAGCCGCCTGGCGGGTTGCCCCCGCGCGGCACCTATTTCGTGCTCTTCGTTGGGATTCTTCTCTTCGTGACCCTGATCGGCCGGTTAATCTTCGGATACTGGCGATTGCGGATGATGGGGCCAGCCGAGGGTGCGATGATTTTGCTTGATGGCGGTTGGGTGGAAACGAGGCGCGAACGGTCTCGGCAGGAGAAATGGCGGCTGTGGGGACGAAAACGGCGGGCGGCGCAGGCCGAAGCCGAAGCAAAGGCCGAGGCGATTGCGGCGAGAAAAGTGGCACGGACTGAGACGAAACGGAAGAAGCGGTAAGCCTCGCATCGTGCCAGGGTCTCACGACACCTGGCTACACACTACCGCCCCATCCGGGGCTAAAGGCGATGACCAGCCACCCTCTTAAAGCCCTGGAAGGGCGACAGTCTGTAGCCAGGTGTCGTGAGACCCTGGCACACCAAAAATCCAACACCAGGGGCAAGAAATGAAGTTTGCATATTGGTCGCGCGAGGTTGCTGGGTGGGCGTTGATCCTCTTCGGTTTGTTCAACTTCGTGACCGCGTATAACTTGCTCCTGAACAAGCGGGTGTTCGAGGCCGGGCCGCTGACAGTCATCGGCTTCATCGTCTTTCGGGGCGGCATCCACATTCTGAAAGTGGCGGTGGCTGCACAGGCCGCGCGGTCGCTTCCCGAAGCGACGCAGCAGGCCACGCGCCGACTCGGCCGCGCTCAGCCGCGACTGATTGGGCCGACACCCGCGAAGAATGTGCTACCCGGCCCGAAGAACACAGCCCGCACCGCGAATAGCCGGTCTTAGCGATGCCGCCAAGCTCCACCACACCCACCCGCGCCGTCTTCTTCGACGCGGTCGGTACGCTGCTATTCCCCGAGCCTGCGCCGTTCATGGTGTACGCCGAAGTCGCCCGCCGACACGGCTACGAAACCACTCCGTTGGAAGTGCGCGAACGCTTCCACCCTGCGTATCAAGCCGAAGACGATATCGACCGCGCTGCTGGGTGGGTGACGAGCGAAGAACGGGAACGCGACCGCTGGCGGCGTATCGTAGCTGCTTCACTGCCCGGTCTGAGCGATCCCGAAGTGTGCTTCCGCGAACTCTGGCAGCATTTCGCCACCTCCGCCGCGTGGCGTGTGAACCCAACTGCTGGGCCGCGTATCGCTCAACTCTGCAAACGCGGCATCACCCTGGGCATTGGGTCGAACTTCGACGCCCGGTTGCTAACCGTCCTCAATGGCTTCCCCGAACTCGCCCTGCTCCGCGACCGCGTGGTGGTCAGCGCTGCTGTGGGCTTCCGCAAGCCGGCTGTCGAGTTCTTCCGCGAGGTGGTGACGTTGGCTCAGTGCGAACCGGGCGAAGTGCTGTTCGTGGGCGACGACCGCGAGAACGATTACGACGGCGCAATCGCGGCCGGGTTGCAGGCGGAATTACTCTCACTTAGCCTCGGGCTTGCCGGGGTTTTTCAGGTAAGCGTGCCGTAGAATCAGTGCGAAGGGCACCCACCAGATCAGGTCGTTCAGCAGAATCGTCCGCAGCGCGGTGGTTGGCGTGTCTTCCAGGAGAACCCCGAACGCTAACCCGATAGGGCCGAAGACCTTGCCGATGAAGCCGACGAACACGATAGGCCAATGTCGCACGGGGTCGCGGGCGGCGATGATGTACCCAACTCCGTAAACGCCGACAATCATGCCGATGCACTGCCAGAGTTGCGGGTAAAGCAGCGGCACGTCGGGCTTCTGCATCCCGGAGTAGGCGAACGACATCGTGGGAAAGAGAATCACCCACGTTCCCCACACGATGTTGTACACTCCAGCGATCACGAGAACGAAAAACATCCAGCGCGGCGAATTGGGCGACATCACGACTTCTTCTTTCCTTTGGGTTTGGCGGCTTTTGCCGGTTCGGTGGGCTTCACGGGCTTGGCGGGAACGTCGGGTAGGTCGGCGAAGATTCGGGCCACGCTCACGAAGAAACCCGGCAGCACGTCGCCACCGTCGAGCGTGTCGGCCACCGTGAGTTCGGTTACATCGTCTTGCGACGTGTACACTCGCACCGTGCGCTTTATCGGATCGACGTACCACACGAGTTTGATCTCGGCCTCGAAGTAATCGGCGAGTTTGCGAGTCATCTCGCCGACCGTGTTCCCTTCGTTCAACACTTCCACGGCAAGATCGGGCACAACATCGGGAACACCCTCGACGGAATCGGCAGGCACCATCCGGCCGGGCAGCCGATCCCAGTTCGTGAACGAAGCATCCGGGATGCGAACCTGCTTGTGCCCAAGGTGGAATAATGCGTCCGCACCCAAGATCATCCCGACATCGCCGGCGGCTTCGTTCCACAATGCAATCCGTGCCACGACTTCAACAGCAACGCACGACTCCATGATCCTCGCAATTTTCTCAACAAGCGTGCCGTCGATCAACTCGCAGATTCGCTTATCGAGCCGATCGAGTAGGCGGACCGCATCGCGGACTTTGGCGGTGCCGGGCGTGGGAATGAGGTGTACCCGGTCGGCCGAGATGCCGCCGAGGGAGTGGAGAATATCTCCCATCGTCTGGCAACCGGGACCGGCTTTCATTGCGATCATGGGCATCTCCATTGGTTGATTGAAAACCTACCTGCGTCACGAGGCGGGGACAACCTCGGTCGGCACGTTGTCGGTGGGCTTGAGGCGGTCGCGGGATTGTCGGGAAGCGGCGCGGTTCACGACTTCCAGGTACGCAAGCGCGCTGGCCTCCACCACATCGACGCTCACGGCGCGGGCGTTGGACCGCTTGCCGGCGTGCTCGATCTCGACGTTCGCTTCGCCCAGCGCGTCGATGTCCTGGCTGACCGCCCGCACCCGGTAATCGACGACTTTCACCTCCAGGCCCGTGATGCGGTTGATGGCCTTGAACAGCGCATCAATGGGACCATTGCCGACAGCCGCGTCACGCCGAATCGTGCCGTCCTGGTGCTTCAACGTGACCGCCGCGCTTGTCTGCGACCCCGTGCCGGCCGTACTCGTGAAGCCTTGCAAGGTCCACAGGTTCACCCGCCCGACCTGGAGTTGGTTCTCGGCGAGGGCTTCGATGTCCGCGTCGTAAATCTCTTTCTTGAGGTCGGCCAATCGCTTGAACTCCTCGAAGACGCGGTTCAGTTGCTCGTCGGTGAGGTGATAGCCCAAATCGGTGACGCGCTGCTTGAGGGCGTGCCGGCCGCTATGCTTGCCG
>Ga0105049_10008609_pt1 | contig 11822 bp, 11 predicted proteins | sample MAT06_FD_78087 | JGI IMG/M metagenome (GOLD analysis project Ga0105049, IMG submission 78087) | Freshwater microbial communities from Lake Fryxell liftoff mats and glacier meltwater in Antarctica - MAT-06 | ecosystem: Environmental > Aquatic > Freshwater > Ice > Liftoff microbial mat | place...
GAAAAGCTTGGCGGGGCCGGAACGGTCGCGCTGACTCAAGGTGCGTCAAACGACACTGAAAACGTGATGGCGGAATCGTTCCGGTCCACGATAGCCGCGAACTTTCCGAAAATCGTCGTGCTGGCGACCGAGATGGAAGGCTTCGACCCTTCTGCCGCCGAGGCCAAGGCCGTGGCGATCCTGCAAGGCAACCCGGAGGTAAACGCCGCCTTTGGCACCACGGGTAACAGCATCCAGACCTGGTCCGGTGCTGCCCGCAAGGCCGACCGTGAACTGGTTATCATCGGGATGGACTATATCCGCCAAAACCTTGATCTGGTGAAATCGGGGGCGGCCTACGGCATCGTGGCCCAACCGCTTTACGAAGAAAGCGCAATGGTTGCGGTGCTGCTGGGTGATCTCGCGCAGGGCAAGCCGGTCACCTATCTGAACCCGCTTCCGGCGCCTGTCATCACGGCTGCCGATCTGGACAAATACTATACCATGCTGGATAGCGCTGGTCAGTAAACAGACATTGCGACTGGCGGTTCCGGCGTGTCACAGCCCCGGAACCGCCACCAACCAGGGGTGGGGTTGATGGCCGATCAGGATGACGTGATCCGGACCAACGGGATCACCAAAAGCTTTGCCGGTGTTCAGGCTTTGCGCGACGTCGATTTCAGCGTCCGCCGCGCTCGGATTCATGCGCTTCTGGGCCAGAACGGCGCTGGCAAATCCACCCTCGTCAAAATCCTGAACGGCGTCTATCCGACAGGCTCTTTCACCGGCACCATCGCCTTGGCCGGTCAACAGGTCAGCTTTCGCTCTCCCGACGATGCCCGCGCCGCTGGTGTGGGCTACGTCCCGCAGGAAATCGAGGTGCTGGAGCAGTTGTCGGTCGCCGAAAACGTCTTTGCCGGTCGGATGGGACTGGGCCGTGGCCTGTTCATCCATCGCCGCGAGGTGATAGCGCAGACGACCCGGATCTTTTCCGACATCGGAATCGACATGGATCCGAACGCGATTGTCGCATCCCTGACATCGGCGCAGCGCCATCTGGTGATGATCGCCCGCGCCCTGGGGTTGCAACCGCGCGTCCTGATGCTCGACGAACCAACGGCATCCCTGTCCGGGCATGAAGTGGACGCGCTCTTTGGTGTCCTGCGGCGGTTGCGCACGCAGGGCGTCACGATGATCTACATCACCCACCGGCTGCCCGAGGTGCTTGATATCTGTGACAGCGCGACGGTGCTGCGCGATGGACAGGTTGCCGCGGAACTGGTGCGTGCAGACTTCAACGAAGAAAAGTTCATTTTCTCCATGTCCGGCCAGCGGATGCAGCGTCGGTTTCCAGAGCGGACGGCCAGCATTGGGACAAAGACGGTGCTCGCGGTGCGCGGCCTGACCGTCGCGGGCCATTCGGGGGCGATCTTTGGCGCAAGAGACATCAGTTTCAGCGTCGCCGCCGGTGAAATCATTGGCCTCGCCGGGCTGCTCGGGTCCGGGCGCAGCGAGATTTTGCACGGGATTTACGGGCGGGTTCCCTCAACCGGTGAGGTGGCGGTAAACGGGCAAATGGTCAAAATCCAGTCGCCCAAAGACGCCCGCACGGCAGGCATCGCGCTTTTGACCGAAGACCGCAAGCGCGACGGGTTGCTGTTCAATCTGCCCGTCGGGGCCAACATAACCATTGGTAACCTTGAAAACCTGTCGCGCAATGGTGTGCTGATCGCCGACAAGGAACGCAGTGCCGTACAGGCCGCGATGCGCGCGCTTAAGGTCAAGGCGGGATCGGCGCAAAGCTCTGTCGCCCATCTGTCGGGCGGCAATCAGCAAAAACTGCTGTTCGCCCGGGTCTTGATGCGATCGCCGCAAGTGCTGCTGCTGGATGAACCGACCAAAGGCGTCGATGCTTCAACCCGGGTCGAGATTTACCGGCTGGTCATGGAGCTTGCGGACAAAGGGGTTGCGCTGGTGATTGTCGCCTCGGAACTTGAGGAGGTGATCGGGCTCTGCGACCGCTGCCTGACCGTCGCCGACGGTCAGATCGTGGACGAATTCAAGCGCGGCGATGGCGATGAGGAACGGGTGCTGCGCGCCATAGCCGCCGCTCAGGCGCGAACCCATGCCAGCGCAATGCAACTGGCGGCGGTATGAGCCTGACCGGCAAGCGCATCTTCATCACCGGTGCCGCCACCGGCATCGGTCGCGCGACCGCCGAATATCTGGCGGATCAGGGCGCGTTTGTGTTCGGCACCGGGCTGGACGCCAAGGCGGGCGATGAACTGAACGCCCCGCATGATACCCGCAACATCTGTTTTTACGCCGCCGACCTGACGGTCGAGGCTGAAGTGCAGCGTAGCGTACAAAGCGCACTGACGCGCCTTGGCGGCCTTGATGGCGTCATCAACTGCGCCGGGATCTACGCCACCGGAAAGCGGCTCGAAGACCTGACCGATGCCGATTGGGAGCAGACCATCGCCATCAACCTGACGGCGATGTTCCGCATCTGCCGGGCCACCTTGCCATTGATGCGGGCATCCGGCGGCGGTTCCGTCGTCAACATCGCCTCTGTCCACGCCGAGGCGACAGTGCCGGGTGTCCCCGCTTATGCCGCCAGCAAAGGGGCCGTCGTCGCCCTGTCGCGGCAAATGGCGCTCGACTATGCCGTGGACCGGATCAGGGTCAACGCTGTGCTGGTCGGCTCGGTCGCCACAAGGATGACACTGGACGCTCTGGATGCGGCAGGCGGGGCCGACGCGCTCGGGCTGTCCTTCGCGCCCGATAAGATCGCCCGCATTGCCGATCCGCACGAGATTGCGACGGCGATAGGCTTTCTGGTGTCGGATGCGTCGTCCTTTGTCACCGGCAGCGCGATGCAGGTGGACGGGGGGCTGCTCGCGCGGCTGTTGTCGTGAAGCGTGATGAGCTTTGACCGAAACCGCAGGCGGTCTGACCGGAGTTTGCACAAACTCCGAAACGAAGCCTGTACAGGCTTCGGCTCGATTTCTGCAAAGAAATCGGTCGGGGCGGCGGTCGGGCTGCGAATATCACCTCAGCGCAACCTGCTTTAACCAACCGCAAACACCTCAAACCGCACCGCACCCTTCGCACTCTCGCCGGGGCCAAGAACCAGAACGCCTTCCTCCGCATCCTCAAACCCGCCCCTGCGGTTGAACGCGCCAGAAGCATTGGTCTGCGGCTCGACACAGAAGTAGGGCTTGGTAGGGTCGGCATAGATCATCAGGTGGCGAAACACCGGGTCCGCGATGATTCGCAGGCCAAACCCACGCGACGGAAACCGCAAGATCGCCACGCCGTCCCACCTGCCATAGTCATTGTTGCGCCAACGATCCGGAAGCGGTCTCTCCACCCCAAAACCCAACTCCGCCGGAACCGTGATCCTGTCACCCGCCACGCCATCCGGCTCCTCCAGATAGAACGTGCCTGCCTTGAACTGCAGGGTCACATCGGGGTCGCGGATGAACCAGGGATGCAGGCCAAAGCCAAAAGGCATCGGGTCAGGCGCATCATTGGTGATCGTCATCACGACGGTCAACCCAGCCGGTTCAAGCGCGAAATGCTGGGTGGCCCGATACTGATAGGCCGCCCCGCTGTCAGCAAGCGACAGCACCGCCTCGCTCCCCTCCGCCCGATCCACGTCCCACGCCCGATGCCACCCGGTCCCATGGACATTGAACTTTTCCGGCGGATTGTTTGGCTGGCACCCATAGGTCCGGCCGCGAAAGTCAAACGCATTCCGCGCAATCCGGTTCGCATAGGGAACCATCGGGAACATCGCGACACCCAGCACATTGCCCGGCCCCGCATTCCTCGCGGACAATGGACGCATCAGGTCAATCGCCCCATGCCGAAACGCCGCCACACTGCCGCCGATCGCTGGCGCAAGCGTTACGTTCAGCGCCCCGGCGGCCAGTTCCACCGGGTCAGAAGTTCCGGCCATAACCCGCACTCCACCCGCCATCGACCGACAGCATCTGCCCGGTCAGATAGCTGTTGGCCGGATCGCACAGAAACAAAACCGCATCGGCAACCTCCTCAACGGTGCCGGGCCGCCCCACCGACGCATGACCCACCATCGCCGCATCCCCTGCGACCAGCGGATCGCCTATCGCCCCGACGCCCACAGCATTGACCAGCACCCCGGGCGCAAGACGCATGGCAAGCGTGCGCATCAGGGTCAGCATGGCTGCCATCTGCATCGAATAGTGCGGATGGCGACGCATCGGCATCGTCGCCGCAGCCGATAAAAGAAAAATCATGCGCCCGCTGCCCTGTGCCACCATCGTGTCGCCCATCGTAGCGGCAACTGTCTGCAAAGGTGCAACCACAACCCCCTCAACCGGAAGTAGCGGCAGTGAAATGACCAGAATATCCGGCAGCGCTGCCGACCCACCCTGCATGACGCAGGCCCCATTGGCGACCATCCGCGCCAACGCGCAGTCGGAAACCGGGTTCACATCGCCGCGAAACCCGACCCGCAGCCCCCCAAGGTCCACCCGCATCGCCACCCCCTAGATCATGAAGCCCGCGGTCCAGCCGCCATCAACGGCAATCACCTGCCCGTTGATATAGCTGGCAGCGGGCGACGCCAGGAACAGCACAGCTTGTGCAACCTCCTCCGGGGTGCCGGGGCGGCCAAGCGGGACATGGCGCAGGAACTCTGCCGTGCGGGCGGCGAAAGTGCCGTCGCTGGCATAAAACAACGCCCGTGTCCCGTCGCTCATGATCGACCCCGGCGCAATCGCGTTGGTCAAAATCCCCTGCGGCCCCAGTTCCAGCGCCATGGACCGGGTCAGGTGAATGATGCCGGCCTTGGCCGCGACAAACGGGCTTTGCAACCGCATCGCGGCAAGGCCCACGACCGATGCGATGTTGACGATCCTGCCGCCTTGCCCTTGCGCCAGCATCGGCTGCAACACCGCCCTGCTCATCAGGAACAGACCGTCAAGGTCGATGCTGATGATGCGATTCCATTCCTCCAGCGGGTAGGCGTCGATATTCACCCGGTGGACGAACGAATTGATGCCGGCATTGTTCACCAGAATGTCGATCCGGCCAAACCGCGCCAACACCGCCGCAACGCCTGCGCGGGTCGAGCCTGCGTCTGCAATATCAATGCTACAGGCCATCGCACCCGGATACTGCGCGGCCAGTTCACGCGCTCCGTCCAGATTGATATCGGCTACGACCACGCGGGCCTCATTCTCAGCCAGGCGCCGCACGATATCGCGCCCGATTGCGCCTGCGCCGCCGGTTACCACTGCCACCCTTCCGCCCAGATCAACTTGCATCCCGGTCGCCCCCGCGCACCAGCTATTATAATAATACGGCAGGCAAGGCAATCGGGGGATGGCAGACCGACGCAACCCGCATACCGCCATCTTCCCGGAAATGATCGCCACTGGCACCGCCAAACCAACGGGAAGCGAACGCCCCGGTGTTGGCGACAATGCGTTCCTGCCCCGGCAGGTCACCGCACGGCCATCGACCATGTTCTTTGAGGGATCCCAAGGTGGCAGGCCAGGTCGCCCATTGACCGATAGACCTGTCGCAATTGTTCCGATGCAGCGGAACCGGTCCGGCCGAGAGGATGGCGCGGTGGATCATGCCGCCCGGCAGCCTGAAACCGCTGATCAGCAGGGATCGGGCAGGCGGTTTTGCCGTCGCTGTGGCAGACAAGCTGATCATGCCCGCGCGCATCTTCGGCTTTGAGGACGATCCCGACAGTTGACGCCCGTGGTCCACTCATGCAGGGCTGCATCGCGCAGGGCCGGGAAGGCAGGAACCTCGCTCTGATCCGGCCCATCCAAGGCCACGGCCTGCCCGCAACGGGGGCCGAAGTTGTCGCCGAAATGCGGGGCGGTTCGCTGATCGGTCCGAAAGCACCAAGATGCCCGAGAGCCGCAGCAACCGAAGACGGATCGCGCCGATCCGGCTGGCCTTGCAACGGGAGCATGCGTGATCGATCCGGCCCTTGGCAGAACCGTCGGCTCACGCGGTCTTGCCATCAACCGGTGCCCCATCGGCAGCAAGTACCAATCCGGGCCGGAAAGGAACCTTCTGGCCACGGCATCAAAGCCCATGCGGCGGGGCGGTTCCATCAGATGGGCAGAGCGCTTGGTCGAGTGCATCTGCGAAAGGCCCCGCCGCTTGCCGATCAACGGGCGACCACAGTGATCAGCCTCATAGCAGAATATCGGTCACCAGCAAAGCCGGCCTTGACGCCAGTTCCAACGCGAAATCCGCCACCCCGTCGCCGTTCAGATCGCCCTGCAAAAGCCCGTTCGCGGTGGCATAGCGCAACTGGCCTGCAACATTGGTGAAAGCGACCGAACCGATGAAGGTGAAGGCCTGATTGCCTGCGACAACAGCACTTGCATCGACGGCAGACAGGTCGACCACGTCGACCCCGGCGGTGAAATCGGTGATGATGTCGCGATAGCCGGAAAATCTGCCGATGCCGATGGAGGGCATGAAGATGAAAACATCCTGCCCGAGACCGCCCGACATCAGATCGGCGCTGTTGCCACCGGTCAGCTTGTCATCGCCGCCGCCGCCCAGCAGGGTGTCCCGGCCAACGCCGCCGTCCAGCGCGTCATCGCCGACATTGCCGCGGATCACATCATTGCCATCGCCCCCGGCCAGACCGTCATCGCCGCCACCGCCGTGCAGGGTGTCATCGTCCAGCCCGCCATCGAAGCTGTCATCCTGCGCGCCACCCAGCAGCCTGTCCAACCCGTCGTCGCCCGACACCGATCCGGTGATCTGCCCAAGACGACCATCGTAAAGATCATTCCCCGCGCCCAATTGAACATTGCCCAACAACGTGCCTGCATTGAACAGTTGTTCCGATCCGATCCCCCCAAGGATCGCCCCCAGCGACCCGCCGATGGTGCCGGAGTTGGTGACGGTCATCGTTCCGCCCAGCGATTGCACGCCATAATTCACGCCGGTGATGACGCCAAAGTTGGTCACTTCGGCCCCGATACCGGCAAGGGTGATGCCGTTGCCGGTGGTGGACAGCACCGATCCGCCTGCCAGCACCGTCACATGATGCCCGCCCAGACCATCGGCCAACCCCGTCGCGGTGCCGGTCAGCGAGATCGCATCGCGCTGCCCGAACGAGGCCAGCGCCTGCACCGCGCCCGCCACCACCACCGTGCCATGCGTGGCATTGGCATTTTCCGACCGGATCGCGGCGGCGTTCAGCGACACCAGATTGCTGCCGGACAGGACCGAGACCAGATCGTAATGATCCATCTGGCGCGGCTGGGTGTCGGTGCCGGAGATCACCTCCAGCACCCCGACGCGCGGATCGATGATCTGCGCGCGGATTGCCAAGCCCGAGGTGTCGCCGCCCTTTGCGCTGAAGTCCGACCAACTGACCACGAACCGCCCGTCGGCCAGCGCGGTGATGCTGGATTGGGATTGGGAGCCGACCACCGTGGTGTTGACCAGAAACTCTGCCCCGGCCTTGCTGCCATTGGCATTGAATACCTGCGCGCGAACGGCGCTGGCCGAGGTGTCGCCGCCGGTTGCGCTTTGGTCCGTCCAGGCGACCACGAACCGCCCGTCGGCCAGCGCGGTGATGCTGGGTTCGACTTGGGTGCCGGCCACCGTGGTGTTGACCAGAAACTCTGCCCCGGCCTTGCTGCCGCCGGCATCGAACACCTGCGCGCGGATGGCGACGCTCGAGGTGTCGCCGCCAGTTGCACTGACGTCCGACCAGGCGACCACGAACCGCCCGTCGGCCAGCGCGGTGATGCTGGAGTCGACTTGGGAGTTGAACGTCGTGGTGTTGACCGGAAACTCCGCCCCGGCCTTGCTGCCGTCGGCATTGAACACCTGCGCGCGAAGGGCGTGGCCCGAGGTGTCGCCGGTGAATCCGCTTTGGTCCGTCCAACTGACCACGAACCGCCCGTCGGCCAGCGCGGTAATGCTGGGTTGGCCTTGATGGGAGAACGTCTCGGTGTTGACCAGAAACTCTGCCCCGGCCTTGCTGCCATCGGCATTGAACACCTGCGCGCGGATGTCGGTTAACGTGAACAAGGCGCTGGTTGCGCTGTCGTCCGTCCAAGCGACCACGAACCGCCCGTCGGCCAGTGCTGTGATGCTGGATGCGTATTGGGAGCTGGCCACCGTGGTGTTGACCAGAACCTCGGCTCCGGCCTTGCTGCCATCGGCATCGAACACCTGCGCGCGGATGGCGCTGCCCGAGGTGTCGCCGCCGGTTGCGCTGAGGTCCGTCCAGCTGACCACGAACCGCCCGTCGGCCAGCGCGGTGATGCTGGGTTCGAATTGGACGCTGGCCACCGTGGTGTTCACCAGAAACTCGGTCCCGGCCTTGTTGCCATCGGCATTGAACACCTGTGCGCGGATGGCGTAGCCCGAGGTGTCGCCGCCGGTTGCGCTGGCGTCCGTCCAGGCGACCACGAACCGCCCGTCGGCCAGCGCGGTGATGCTGGGTTCGAATTGGTTGCTGAGCGTCGCGGTGTTGACCAGAATTTCGGGGCCGTCGAGAATGGGTTGCGGCATGGGATCAATTCCTTGCGTTATGGGGGGGTGCAGCGCAGCGGCCGACGGCAATCACGCTGCGTCAATTCCCCGCAGGATACGCCCGCCGCGCCAACCGGTCAACCTGCCCGCAATCGCAGGCAGGTGTCCGGTATTTCAGACCAGGTCCCCCCGACCCGTTGCAGCAGGATGTCGGTCACCGGCAGCGCGGGCAGTGACGCGAGCTCCTGCGAAAAATCCGCCACCCGTCGCCGTTCGTATCGCCCTGCAACAGCCTGTCCACCACCAAATAGCGCAGCTGCCCCGCCAGGTTGCTGAACGCCGCCGCGCCGACAAAGGCAAAGGCCTGATCCGAGGCTACATTTGAATTCGCGTCGACTACCGTCAGGTCGATCAAGTCTGCCCGCGCGGTGAAATCAGCGATCCGGTCGCGGTTTCCGGCGAGAGTGCCGAAATGCGTGGCCGCGACGAACAAGAACGTGTCACGCCCCTGCCCCCCGGTCATCAGGTCGCCGCCAGCCCCACCGGCAAAGGTGTCGTCGCCGCTGCCACCCAGCAGCGTGTCCCTGCCTGTGCCGCCGTCCAGTGCGTCATCGCCATTGCCCCCAAAAGCAGGTCGATCCCGACTTTGCCGAACGGCACATCGCTGCCCTCGCCCTGGATCGTATCACCGCCGTCTGTGCCCAGAATCGTGTCCACCCCGCTATCACCAAAGATCGTGTCCGGCACCGGACCCGCCCCGCGTAAATCCATCCTGTCGTTGCCATTGCCGCCGAAAAACTGCCCGTTGAAAAGTCCGCCGCGCCCATCCAGCACGTCATCCCCGTCGCCCAGCAGCACATCGCCCGTCATCGTGCTGCGGTTGGTCACCCGGTCGGCCGTGTCAGTGCCAAAGAACGACCCGGATCCCCCCACGATCACCCCGGTGTTGAACAGCCTGCCGGTTTCAGCCAGCCGAGACCGTCGAAATCCATCCCATTGCACAGCACCGATGTGATCGTGCCCGCGTTCGACACCGATGACCCGTTGCCGAACGTTTCCAGCCGCACGCCCGCGCCAAAGGACGAGACGGCGGTGATCGTGCTGCCCTCCAGATTGGTGATCCGGGTGTTCGCGCCTTCGGTAGACACTCCGTTGTTGAACCGGGTGCCGAGGATCCCATCGCCGTGCGCACCGGCGCGGATGCTGCCCAAATTGACCAGCACATCGTTGGCCGCTCCAGTCAGGCCAAGCCAGACGCCGGCACTGCCACCAGTGACCGACCCGGGTACGGCCACGACATTGTTGCCAAGATTGGTCAGGATGCCGACGGATGCCTGCGAGATCAGCGTGCCGTCCACCTGGATCGTCACGCTGCCGCCCGGCGCAAAGAGCGCGGCGTTGCCGCTGGCCGACTGGAGCGACACGAAGGTGCCCGTCCCGGTAATGGAAAAGCTGGAATTGAAGCTGATCTGCACCGGGCTCACACTTGCCAGCGTGCCCATCGCCGACACCTCGACGTCCGCGAACGCAAAGTTGATCGCCGTTCCGCCGGTCGAACCAGGCGTGACGTTCGGCAGGGCAGCCAGCGCATCCCCGACCGCAGCAAAGCTGAACGCGGTCAACGCGACGATGGTGTTGGTCGCTATGATGGTGGTGGTCATCAAATTCCTCCAGTCGATGTGAATCGACATGCTCCATTTGGTTTGCCGTTCGAAGCGGGAATACGCTCACAAGGCTTTCGGATCAGTCGCGGTGTGGCGATCCCGGTGCTCCCTGCCACCCGGAACTCCGAGCGCTGCCCGATCCGGCGTTCAACCCGCCTGACCACCGGCTGTCATGCAGGTCTGCAGACGGGCTGCCTTGTCGCGGAACCGCTTGCGCGACAGTCGCGCCCGGCGAATGGCATATTTGCCCTCCTTGATGCGCTGTTGGGAAAGCAGACGCGCGCGAACAGCGCACCCGGAAGCCATTCGATCCTGACGATCACGCCGCGCTCCTGTCCCGGCTTCGTTTTTTTCTGCGAAAGCCGGGCGGCCACCTTGCCGCAGCCTGGCCGACCCTATCGGGCGATCCCGGGCCATGGGTCCGCGCGCTTGCCCCGCGGCATCAAGCCAGCAGGCTCTGGTATTCACCCTGCAGCCATTCCGGGCCGCCCTGCGCCAGCCAGTTCTGCGTGACAAAGGGGGCCACCCCGTCCAGCACCGCCAGATCGGGGGCCAACAGAGTGCCACCAGCCAACGCCGCCACGATGATCAGGCCGTGCGCAGCACCATCCCAGATCAGGGGCGCATAGATGGCCGATCCCATGCGCGCCGTCTTGAGATACTGGCGGAACGCGCCGTGATTGCGCGTGTCGGTCAGAAGAATCGATTGGCCCGACGCGATCACCCGCCCCGGATGCCCGCCATCAATCGGGACCAGCAGACGCTTTTGCTCGGGCGGGAAGCCGGTATTGCCCACAAGCATCTGATGCTTGCGATCGGGCGTGACGAAAAACCCGCCCGCGACAAAGAATTGCGTCTGCCCGTGATCCAGTGCGCCGTGTTTCAGATGCGCTGCGCGATCACCGAGATTGCGAAACAGCACTGCCATTGCATCCTGTATCACAGCCTCGGGCGTTTTGGCGTCGAGGGCTGCCGCCAGAGCCTCTTTTACAACACGATCGGCATTCATGGTTCGGTTCCCGTCAACCGGCCTGCCAGTTCGATCAGCCGGGCATCCTCGAAGGGCCGTCCGACCAGTTGAGCCGAGATCGGCAACCCCGCGAAGGGCGGGATTGGAAATGCCACAGAGGGCAGTCCGGCCGCATTGGCCAGCGCAGTCAGGTCGGCCTGATTGGCGGGGACGGTCGAGCCGTGCCGAAATGCAGATTGCGGAGCGGTGGGCAGGATCAACGCCTCCACACCCCGCAATGCGGTCAAAGCTGCCGGGCGCATCTGATCCACAGCGCGCAGAGCGGCCATCAGACGCCCGCTTTCGGCCCGGCGCCCATAGTCCAAAAGGGCGCGGAAGCCAGCCGAAAAGCCTTCTGGGTCGGTGGCCAGTTCCGGGGCCAGAAGATCGGCGGCCTCCGCCTCGGACAGGACCAGGCCGGCGCGGCGCAGGGTGGCGGGGTGCCAGCCTTCCAGCTTGACCGGCTGGAGCACGACACCCGCTTTGGCCAGCCGCTGCAGGAACGCCTGAAAGCCAAGGAATACGTCCTCGTTCAGCACGGTTCCGGGAAAATCCGGGATACCGAGGCGGATCTGGGTTGGCAAACCTCCGGTCGATGGTGGGCAGGGTAGCGACGCCGGATCGCGGTCGTCCTGACCGGACAGGACCGA